>Ga0163154_10001598_pt1 | contig 34814 bp, 30 predicted proteins | sample OliLakLV19MP9P1_FD_148649 | JGI IMG/M metagenome (GOLD analysis project Ga0163154, IMG submission 148649) | Freshwater microbial mat bacterial communities from Lake Vanda, McMurdo Dry Valleys, Antarctica - Oligotrophic Lake LV.19.MP9.P1 | ecosystem: Environmental > Aquatic > Freshwater > Lake >... | reverse complement strand
AAGCTCTAACTGCGGCGGATTTATAGGGAACCTTGACCGACTTTGCCTTCTCATTGACCCACTGCAAAAACCGCTGCAACTGCTCATCCCCTTTCAGCAATTGATCAATCTGAGCCTTCATCAGCCGCAACAGTTCATCCGCATCGGAGAGATGTTGCACCGCTAGCAAAAACACCTCCCGCCAGCGTTTCTCGGTGATGTGGGTGACCAATGCCCCTAAATCCCGGCTCGCCGCAAACGCCCGCGCTGTAAAATATTCATGAAACGTTAGATGGGAAAAGGAATAAATGCCCTGGGCCCGCTCCACCAATAGCCCATGCTGGGCCTCAATGGATTTCAACACTGCGGCGCTGTCCACCTCTAGGGCGGCGGGGTTGGCATTGGGCAAGTTCTGGATGTAGTGGGCAATCAGCCCCACTGCCTCGCGCTGCTTAAAGAAGTAGTTCCCCGCCTCAAAGGTGGTGCGGGCCAATCGGCTGAGCAAATCTTCCTTCCGCTTCAGCGACAGCCCTTTATAGACCTGACCGCGCTCAATATTGCGCTTCACATCCCACTTGGTTAGCAACACATCCACTCCCCGCCCATAGAGTTCGGCCCGATTGCTGGGGAAGCTGCCCGCCTCCTCAGACACTAAACACAACAGGGTCAGCAGCAGGGGACTGCCTGCCAGTTCTCGGATCGGTTTCTCTGCCTTTAGCTTGCTTAAAAATTGCTCCGCCTTCACCGTGTCGTCTTTGTGCTGGAACCATTTCTGCACAAAATCCGCAATTTGCGCCTCGTTAAAATCCGTAACCTCCACCTCCGTGAATTGCTCAAAGCTATACTCTCGCGCCGCAATCCGACAGGTGATCACAAACTGATTGCTGGGAAACTGGCGGGAAAATTGCTCAATCTGTCGCAACACCCGTTTGGCATCCGCGTCTCGTACCTCATCCAACCCATCCAGGAACAAAAGCGCCCGCCCCGATTGGAATAGGGTCTTCAGGCTCTCGACTCCCTTACCTAGGATCTGTTGACTGCAATACTCCAGCACTTCCGGTTGTTTCGGCTCTTCAGCAAACTCCTTCAGAGTGATGAAAAAAGGCACACGGTCTCCCTGAAACCTACCCCCAATACACTGCATCGCCAAATGCTTGAGAAAGGTAGTCTTGCCTGCCCCCGGCTTCCCCAAAATCATCAGCTTTGAGAATTTTGCCACCGCCTCCAGTCCCGGCACTCGCTTTTCCTTCACATCCCCAATGCAGAAGCGATCGAAGTTCGCCAAGGAAGCACCCTGCATCAGTTCCGCAATTTCTCGCCCCCTGCGCCCCGTAATCTTTTCCAAAATATTGACATCGGTGTAGATACTATCAAGGCCGATCGGGCTGGTCATATCCAGCACCTTCATGTGACCGCAGCGCTGTTCGATTAATGGCTTAATTTGCTGCCTCAATTGCCCTACTAAAGCTTCAATATCTCGGCTTTGCTCACTGCTCTCTGGTTGGGTTTCTACAACTTCTTCCAGCTTCAAACCCAAAAGATGACAAAGCTCTTCAAACGTAGAACGCTCGATCGTCTCACCTCTGAGTAATCGAGTAATCGGCTGACGGGTTTGCAGACCTAGTTGCTCTTTGAGTTCCTCTTGCTTCCAGTTATCTCGCTTGATGGCTTTGCGGATAATCTGGATTCCTTCAGCCGATGCCCGTAGCGATCGTCCTGTCATGCTCGCACCAAAACGGTTTAATTGTTTTTACTTTAATTCATGCAACTCATGCAAGTCACGCACCGGATGTCACGCACCCCTCCACCAAGCTGAAGAAGTCGATTTTCTAAAGGACTTCTATGAAACCCTCCCCCTTCAAACAATGGCAATCCGTACTCGAATTTGCCGTTGTTGGCCTCGCCACCTGCCTGAATCCCCAAGCCGTCGTGCTGCTGTTTCTGCTCAAGCTCAGCTTTCAGGTACTGTGGGCGATCGAAGACAGCGCGACTGAAGAAGAGGCGATCGACCCTCCCATCAACGATATCTCGTCCGTGCTGCTCATCAAGCTCTACCTATTTCAGATATCGCAGGCGATCGAGGCAGAATGAACCTTCATCCTCCCGCCCCTGATTCCAAAGGATGCCAATTAAAACATTATCCTGAAGTATGGGTAGGGGCGAAGCATTGGGCAGATAGCCTCTGCAAATGTCCAAAAATCCTTGCCCCAATGCTTCGCCCTCAGCGCCACGCCACACAACCCAAAATGATCAGCGATTCGGGTTTAATCCAGCCAAGGCGAAGCGATATATCTTGGAAGGGTGAAGCGGTGCTATGTCCCGGAAGGGCAAAGCATTGGGACGATAACCTTTGGATTCATTCAAGATCTTTTGCCCAATGCTTTGCCCCTACATTGCTTGGTATAATCTTTTTCAAAATCTCGGCACTTCCCCAGTCCTTCATTTATTCGGTTTAACCATGATCGCCCAACCGCAACCCCACCTCACCCCCGCAGAATACCTGCAACTGGAGGAACATAGCGCCCTCAAACACGAGTATATTGACGGGCAAATCTACGCCATGTCCGGGGCAACCGATGCCCATGTGACAGTTGCCCTCAACCTCGCCAGTGCCCTACGCAGCCACGTCCGGGGTTCCGGTTGCCGCGTCTACATCGCCGACATGAAAGCCAGAATCGACTCCCTCAATCGGTACTACTACCCCGACATCCTGGTGACCTGTGACCCCCGCGATCGGGACACTCCCCTAGAAAAACGCTTCCCTCGCCTGATTGTGGAAGTTCTATCCGATACAACCGAGGCCTTCGATCGGGGCGACAAATTCACAGATTATCAAGAACTTACCAGCCTGCAAGAATATGTTCTAATCAACACCAAACGTAAACGGGTGGAATGTTTCCGGCGTAATCCAGATAGATTTTGGGTTTTGCAATCTTATACCGAGCAACAGGAAACCTTTCATTTGGAAAGCATTGATTTCACAGAGGCGATCGAGTCCCTCTACGAAGATGTGATATTTGCATAGCGATCGTCAATAAGATAAGTTCAAGATGGGGTAGGGGCGAAGCATTCGGCAAAAGTCCCCGACTGAGTTCCAAAGCGTTTTGCCCGAATGCTTCGCCCTTCCGGGCTACTCTATCGAGTCGAACACTAAAATAGGCAGGGTGTAGAGGTCAACGTCTACTATGGCAAAAACAATTGAAGCAACCATTCAGCATCACGCAGGCCCCAACTCCTTTAGTCGAGGAGAAGATTATTACAAACGGGGAGCCGTCACCGATGTGATCCAACGAGGCAATACCATTTATGCCGACGTAGAAGGCAGTAATGTTGACCCCTATCGCGTCAGTCTTCAGGTCGATGCGGGGGGCATCACCTCCGTCGGCTGTACCTGTCCCTATAGCTTTGGCGGCTGGTGTAAACATATCGTGGCAGCCGCTTTAACCTGGGCGCGGCAACCCGATCGCGTGGAACTTCGCCCCACCTTACCCCAATTGTTAGAGCGACTGGATCACCCGCAAACCCAGCAACTAGTGCAGGCATTGGTGGCAGCACACCCTGACTTGATAGATATCGTCGATCGCCAAGTCCTGCTGCTGTCTAACCCCGCTCCACCCACATCAGGGACTACACCCCGGCGGCAAACTCCCCTGGATGTCACTCCCTTTCGGCGACAGGTGAAACAGATTTTGCGAGAAGGGGGCGATCGTTAGAGGAAGGTTATGAAGATGATCCCTTCACTGATGGCTTGCTGCAAGTGATTGAGCAAGCCTTAGCCTTTGCCAGAAATAACGATGGAAATAGCGCCATTGCCATCTTGGAAGCAATTACGGTTACTTGTATAGACGAATGGGATGACATCAGTGACTACGGAGGAGATTCCTTTGGCATTGCCGAGTCGCTGAATGCAGCCTGGACCGAAGCCATCTTGAGTGCTGAACTTGTGCCAGCCGAAGTCGTGGATTTGCAGGTGAATTTGTCAGCTTGGCAAGAGGCGCTGGATACAGATTTTTCCATGAGTTTAGCCGCATTGCAGCAGGGCTGGACAGATCCAGACCTACAACGAGCCTTGCAAGGAGAGGACTATGCTAATCCAGAGGAGGTGGATCTACTCTTCGCCGACGAGTTGGCCTTGATTCGGCTACAGATTCTCGATCGACAAGGACGGCAACAAGAGTATTTGAACCTGGCACGAGCAGAAGGGTTGATGTTGCAATATCTGACGCGACTAGCAGAGATGGGCAACATTGATGCCGCCATGACCGCTGCCCGATCGCAAATGGCAACGGCTGAAGAAGCATTCGCCCTAGCAAAAACCCTGCGAGAAAGTAATCATTTACCTGAAGCATTGGAAATCGCTCAAGCCGGATTGCCCTTGCCTGGAACATCTCGTTACAACCTAGCTAGTTGGACGAGTGAACTGGCGGCTGGCTTAGGACATCAAGATCTTGCCCTAGAGTCGAGCCAGCTTGCCTTTGAGCTTCATCCCAGTTTTGCCAACTACCAACAGGTCGCCCAATTCGCCTCCAACCATTGGGATACGGTGAAACCAGATTTGCTCAAGATTCTACGCCAATCTGAGAATTGGGGCGCACCGAATGCGAAAGTGGATATCTTCCTGCATGAGGGAATGATCGAGGATGCCATGCAAGCCGTGCGCTCTGACAATTACTACCGTTCTGAGTTAGTGAATCGCGTCATGCAAGCCGCTATTCCCACTCATCCCGATTGGGTGATTGAATCTGCCCGCGAACGAGCCGAACCGATTATGGAGCAGGGCAAAGCCGATCGCTATCAAGACGCAGTGAATTGGTTGAAACAGGCAAAAGCGGCATACCTTCAAGCAGAACAGCAGGCTACATGGATGACCTATTTCAGCCAATTGAAATCCAAATACAGTCGCAAGCGCAAACTCATGGACTTATTCAACCAATTGCGATAACAATAGTTCGGACAGTTTTGCGATAGCTAGCCCTCATCCCCAACCCCTTCTCCCAGAACGGGAGAAGGGGAGCCGGATTGAAGTCCCTCTCCCAAGAGGGGAGAGGGATTTAGGCTTCGACGTGAGCGCTCAGCCGAACGGTGAGGGTCTATACTGGCTGTACAATAGGGTTTCCAGCACCCCCACAAAAATCCGAGGTATTGGAAATAATTAATGCGGATAAAAGGACTTGAACCTTCACTCCTTTCGGAACTAGAACCTAAATCTAGCGCGTCTGCCAATTCCGCCATATCCGCATAGCTGTTAGCCTTAAGCTGAGGCTTAACCATGATAGCAAAGTCAAGCGAGAAATGATGGCAGTCACCACTCTAATTAGAGAATGTTTGTAAACACAAATTGCACCCCGATCCGCCCCCTTTTCATGTATGCCTGAAAGGCTTTAAGGCCCCAATTCTGGGGGACTTTGAACAAAAACGGCTCGAAAGCCCCTCAGAATTGGGGGGTTGGGGGGCAAGTGCAAGATTACACATTAATTTACAAACACTTTCTTACAAGCTAGCGTGGGCCATCTGCTTGTGATCGAGCAGTTCAGTCAACAATTTAGCTGGGGTTTGGTTGTGGGGATAGGCAAAGGCGTGGCGAAATGCCGCTTCCTGACAGGCTTGTAGCTGTTGAAAGCCAATGATGTCCTGGGTCAACAAACTTTCATACTCAAAGGGAAGCCGGACATTGTGTAAACCCGCATTATCTGTGCTGATGGCAATATCTACGCCAGCCTCAAAGCAACGATCGAACACTACCTTCAACTGCCGCAAATCACTCAAAGTCCCTGTTTTTAAGTATGTCGTGGGGCACACTTCCAGGCACTGGCGACGATCGGCCACACTTTTCAGCAATTCAGGATACAGCAACGGAATTTGAATCCCGTGGCCAATTCGCATCAAATAAGGCAACAACTCTGGGTAGCAGCCCGATTTGGTTTCGTAGAGGTGTCCCGTGGTGTTGAGTCCCAGGGAACGGGCATAGCTGTAGAGCGTGATAAATTCATCCAAGCGATCGGCATACTGGGCATCTCCACCCGCCAAATCAACACCACACACATACTCTGGAGTTTGAGCCGCTAGGTCTACGATCGCCCGATTCACCTCGTAGGGCAACCGAGAGTGCATACACAAAATCTGACTCGTGACGATCGGATATTCGCTCAACTGGCTGGACTTCCCTACAACTTGCACAATCTCCGCCATTTGCTCAATGCGTTGCGATTGGCTCAGATGCTCTGGCGTTCGCAAGTACGGCGTGTAGCGCAACTCCAAATAAGCCAAATTCTCAAAAATATAAGCCCCGCGAATCAACCGATACACAAAATAGGGCAATGTGTCGATCGTCTGCACTTTTTCCACCAAGGTGTGGAGTTCCAAATACTCATCCAACGTATTCCGAGGACGGGTGTAGAATTCCTCAAACTCTGGATAATTAGGGAAGCGATCGGCTAAATCAGCATTACTCCGCTGAAAGTAGCGCCAGAGGACGCGGGGAACAACCGAACCGCCTAAATGACGATGTAGCTCAGCATGTAAAGTCACAAGTGCCTCAGTTGAAACAGAACTGATCTCAACTATAAACAAATCTTCACAAAACCGTCTCATTCTTGAAGGTTATGTAAAAAGTAGAGTACGACCTCCCCTAGCAAATAATTCAAACTCCTAAGTTTTACAACCTGCTTCGTAGAGTTCTAAGTTTTGCTCACAGAGTTCAAAGATATACCGCAGCCGTCCCAGTAGCAACGCCATGTCCCCGATTGAATAGAGGGGAGTTTCGTAAACTTCCTCTGTGGGGGCGAGTCGATAGAATTGCCAGCCTTCGCCATTTGTTACAATGCCCAATACATCAATAGGGCGGTCGGCCTGACGGTTTTGCCATTGGCAGGCTTGCAGTTCCACCAAGCACTGAGCTAAACCCTGTTCAAAGTCGTCCTTTTTAGCTTCAATAATGCAAAGCAAAGGGATGTCTAAGTACCGTTTACGTTCGGCAATCAGGTAATCAACATATCCAGCAAGCGTGTCGCTTTCTAACTGAGCGCCTTTCCAAATTTTTAAGCGATCGATTGTGACCAACGCTTCTTCGCAAATCGCGTCAATCAGGAGCTTCTTAGATTCCTCGTAGCTTTGCAGATCAAATAGACGCTGGAGTCGTTGCAGGCGTTCTTGAAAAAAGGCACTCTGCTCAACGGGGTTAGCGTCTAGCGTCCAGGGAATCAAGTCAGTGAGATTGAGTTGCTTGAAGGCATCAATATAGCTAAAGCTGGAAAAGTTTTTCTTTTTAGACCTTGGGATTTTGAGACGTATCATTAACTAGCAGGTACTCCTCGTTAGTAGGCTGTAGTTTCATTGCGAAAAAAGCTATGTCAGTAAGTCTGCCCTTGCAAGAGCAGTACAGAATGACATTGATTCACGCTACTAAGGCATAGGTGAGGCAGGGGCTGGGGTGGGCTGAGACTGACGCAACAACTCCAACTGGCGGGCCCGAAACTGAGCCGCTGCATCGTTAAGTCCTTGTTGCTGCTCCGCTTTAAACTCTGCTGAGTTGCGGATATTGCCCAAATTAGCCCGATGAATCAGATCCAGTATTCCTCCCATTTGTCCACCGGATGAGTTGGAGAAAATATCGCGGCTGCCATCTTGAGGCTTAAAGTCCTGGAGAGGATTCACCGTAGGAGTTTGGGCTAAGGTGGGCCGGGCTAAAAACAGTGACAGAAAGCCAACACTGGCTACTAATCCCAAGGCAATTCGAGCAGCGGGTTTGGCAAAGGCGATCGTGGTTTTAACGTGCATAGTGAATAATCTCCGCAGTTCAGATTTATACAGGTCGAGTAAGGTGGGTCAACTAATCTACTTCTACTAACGATTCTATGGGGAATCACTCTGTTCAAGACAGACGAAATTGGCATGGGTTTGGTTCATATATCGCCGATCGCCCCTCAAGGACTACCCCAAACTGCGCCGCAACAGGGGTTGGATACCTACGAGGGCCACAATATCAAATCCAATCAACACAAGTAGCGCCCCGCCAAGAGTGACAGCGCCCCAAGGAGCTTGCAACACAATGTTACTGAAGGCCCAATCACTGTGTAAATAGATATGGCGAATGGGTTCGATCGCATAGCTCAAGGGGTTTAGAGTGGCCACAATCTGCAACCACTTGGGCATAAACGCGAGGGGAGCAAGGGCGGTGCTAGCGAACAGTAGCGGCAAATTAGTGACAAAAATTACGGCAATGAGTTCGATATGACCCGGCAGCGCGAAGGTTAAGCCTAGGCTGATCGCCGTTACACCCAGAACGAGCAACAACACAATCAGGGCAACCAATCCCAATCCCAACAGGTTAGGCAAGCCTGCTCCCAGGAGGGCGATCGCCGCCACAATCACCGCAGTTTGCACCAAGCTTAGAGTGGTGATAAAGAGGGCAGAGGCCAGCACGATCGAGAAGCGAGAAGCCAAGGGAGCCACCAAAAGTCGATTGAGAAAGCCAAATTCCCGATCGAACATCACAGGCAGCCCCGCATTCAGCGCGCCCCCAAAAGCCGTGAATACAATCACGCCTGCCCCCAGAAATTGTCCGTAGCTCTGGCTTTCACCAAACAAGCCACGGGGAGCATTCTGAAAGAGTGCCCCAAATAAAACCAACCACATCACGGGTTGAATCAGTCCGGCAACTAGGGTAGAAGGACGACGTTGGAGCTGAATGAAAAGGCGACGGGTAAGCGCCAGGGTTTCTTGGATGAAGTCGGCGAGGAAGGAGGGCGGGGCGACTGGGGCTGAACTCGCTCCCGCTTGTCGCACTAGGCTAGGATCTGGAGTGGCTTCAGGTTTGAATGGAGTAATGGTACGGCTCATGACAGACTTCCTAAATATTTTTTGTAAATTTTTCTGAAACTCTAACGCATATTTTGCTTGCGTTCGGCTTTGGGATCACGACTACTCGCCGCCGCCAACTCTGCATCCAGCAAGGTTCGTCCCGTTGCAGCTAGGTAAACATCATCCAAGCTAGGGCGCGATTGGGCAATGCCAAAGGTGGGCAAACCTGCTTCTCGCAGCGCTTGTTGCACCGTAGACAAGGCTTCACTCTGGGCACTGACGACCAGATTCAATGAATTTCCTTGGGCAGCATTGATAATTACGTCTTGCACTCCAGAGAGAGATTGCAGTAGGGTCTTGGCAGTTTCAGCTTCTTCTAAAGGGGAAAACTCTCGCAGGCGCAACGTGATCCGATCGCCACCCACTCGGTCTTTCAGTTCTGAAGGCGTACCCCCAGCAATCACCAAGCCGCGATCGATAATCGCCACATGATCCGCCAAGGCATCAATTTCTTCCAGGTAATGGCTGGTAATCAACACCGTTGTGCCTGCTTCGCGCAACTGGCGCAGGAAACTCCACACCGTAACTCGGCTCTCAATGTCTAACCCCACGGTTGGCTCGTCTAGCACCAACACATCAGGCTGGTGCAGCAACCCAGCGGCTAAGTCAAGGCGCTTACGTAGCCCACCAGAGTAGGAACCTGTCTTTTTATCTGCCCACTCTTGCAAGTCCAACAGGTCAAGCATTGTCTCAATGCGCTGCTTCCCGTGGGCAGAGGGTAAATGGTAGAGCGCCGCTTGAAGTTGCAACAACTCACGCCCGGTCAGCACTTTGTCGAGGGCTACTTCTTGGGCGACATACCCCAAGCGCTGCCGAGCTATCCTCGGTTGCTCCACTACGGAAACCCCAGAAACCTCAATCTGCCCAGCATCAGGTTGAGCCAAGGTACACAGACACCGCAGCGTTGTCGTTTTCCCTGCGCCATTGGGCCCCAATAGCCCAAAGATCTCTCCGGGTTGCACCTGAAGCGATACATCTTGGACGGCGATCGTCTTCCCGTAGTGCTTCTGGAGATGCTGAATCAAAATGGCAGGAGCCATAAGCCTTACCTTTTATGGATACGAACTGGTTAAATCCTCTTCATTTTAATCAATACTTCGGACAGTTTTTGTGGAGGTGCTGGGAACGTTGTTGTACAGCCAATATAGACCCTCACCCTAAATCCCTCTCCCAACAGAAGCTTGCTATTACCAACATTTTTGAGAAATCTTCGATTTCTCAAAAATGTTAATTCTAAACCTCTCAGAAGGCCCAAATTGTCGCCCGAACCGCCCCCCTGCCCCCCAATTCTGGGGGGTTCTGAGATTGAAGTCCCCCAGAATTGGGATCTTAAAGCCTTTCAGGCATACATGAAAAGGGGGCAAGTGCAAGGTCTTGAGCATTTGTCAGGCACTCTCTAAGCTTTTTAAGAGATGTTGGTAATGACAAGCAACAGAAGAGAGGGACTTCAATCCGGCTCCCCTTCTCCCAAAACGGGAGAAGGGGCTGGGGGATGAGGGCTAGCTATCGCAAAAATGTCCGAACTATTGTTTAGTAGCTCTTGATTTCAATAATTGCCATGACTTCGTAAAATCAAAGCGTTGCCATCATGGGAATTACGCTGAGCAGAGTTTGTAGTCCTTCAGTCGCCTGCCCAATGAGGTAATGGGTGAAGGGCAGCGTATCAATCACAATGGCAACACACAGCAACATCAGATAGGAAATCGAGTATTTGAAGAGGCCCCTCGCTTGTTGCAGATCGCAGGGAGTTTGCATCAGCGTCCATGCCTTTTGAATAAATAAGCCGCCCAACCCCAAGGCTGCAATACAATACACAGCGCCCAACACATGCAATGGGTAAACCAGGAGAAGCGTGACGGGGAGCAAAATCAAGGTGTAGTAGAACATTTGGCGGGTGGTTTCGGCCTCGCCTGCCACAACGGGGAGCATGGGGACTCCAACTTGGGCATAATCCTCGCGGATCATCATTGCCAATGCCCAAAAGTGGGGGGGAGTCCAGAAAAAGACGATCGCAAACAGCACCCAGGCCGCCCAACTCAAGTCCCCCGTGACTGCTGCCCAACCCACCAGAGGTGGAATCGCTCCAGCAGCGCCCCCAATCACAATATTTTGGGTGCTATGACGCTTGAGCCAATGGGTATAAACGCCCACGTAGACAGCGATCCCCGACATCGCCAACAGCGCGGCTAGCAGGTTTGCGTATACGGTGAGCAGGGTAAACGAAATGCTGGCAAGGACGATCGCAAACAGCAAAGCGTCTCTCGGTTGAATGCGTCCAGACGGAAGGGGGCGATGGCGAGTCCGCTCCATGATGTAGTCAATATCGCGATCGTAGAGACAATTAATTGTGTTGGCAGAAGCTGCTGCCAGAGCGCCCCCCACAAGGGTCACCAACAACAGCACGAGATTCACCCGTCCCTCAGCCGCAATCCACATGCCTCCTGCCGTAGTGATTAAAAGTAGCAGAATAATTCTAGGCTTTGTCAACTGGTAGTAGCTCTGAATGACCTGCCGGAAGGTTTGATGGCGGCGAGTTTGCGTCCAAATTGTTTCTTGCATCTTTATTCCTAAAAACTTATTCCCAAAAGCTGGTAAATTCAGATCGATCAAAACAGGGTACTAGTAAACCTTTTTTCAACATTCAGGTCATGCTTGACCCATGGACTAGGCATTGCCACCGCTGGGCATCGATCGCCCCACCTGTTCCGAGATGTTAAGAGATGGCTTTGTCCAGGAAGCGCTCCGATCGCTCACCCATTCCGTGGGCATGTCTCGCAGAGCCAGCACAGTAAAGCTCACCAGCGTTCCCAATAAAGCGGCTCCCACAACTTGGTGAAGGACAGTCAATGGCTCAACTTGCAAGTGTAAATAGAACGTGGCGACACCCAAGGCAATTTGCCCGATGAGCAGACCTGCTGCTAGCTTCGTCAACTGCCGCAAGTGGGGGTGCAAAGCGGGGGTTCGCCACGCTAAAACCACTAGAACGAGAATTACCAGCGTCGCTGGAACCACTCCCACGATGTGGCTATTCATGATTCTGCAAAGTTGGGATGTGGCAAAGCATTGGTGTAGTGCCCACTGCGACCCCACCAGTGCCCCCAGGATGCTTTGGCAGTAGATCAGAATCGCTGCTACCAACCCAATCCAGCTTAGTTTGCCCACTGTTCCAGTACCGTGATAGGGCGTGAGGGCAGTGCCAATAACTAGAAGACTGGTGAAAACCAGAAGAGCCGTGCCTAAGTGAGCGGTCACAATATCGAATCGCAGCAGTTGAGTGACGGTCAATCCGCCCAGAATTCCCTGCAAGACAATCAGACCCAGAATCAAGGCTGCTGCCCAGGGCACCCAACGGGGCAGCGATCGACGGCTCCACCACGACATCACAACTAGGACGATCGCCGCCACCCCCAGTAACGCAGCATCTAGGCGATGAAACCACTCTAGAAAGACTTGCAGATTCATGTACCGACTGGGCACCAACTCTCCGTAACACAGGGGCCAATCGGGGCAAGCTAACCCGGCATTCATCACACGGGTAGCACTGCCGATCGCCATCAGCAGCAAGGTAGCGATCGCCATCTTCCATACCAGACGACGAACCTGTTCCGCAGGATTGGGGATCTCATGAGTAGTCATGGGCTTCTGAGAATTCTTGTGAAATACAACTGAATCAGTCATGGGACGTTCTTTATCAGTCACAAACCTTTAACCACAGACCTCACAACAAATTGTAACGAGTTTCCGCATGGAACCTGTGTTTTAGGTGCAGCCAAATCTAAGTTGAGACTAAGTTGAGACCGATCGATCGCCCTAAATAACCTTATGCCTCCTTTTTACCGCAATCAAAAAGCTTTAGAAATTTCTTTGAATTGTGGCAAATAGTTCACTAACTACCAGACTTTTAAATTCCCCTTAAGCTTCTGAACTTCAGACGTTGTTACCCAATTCTGTGATCCCTAAGAAATAAGAAAAAAATTTCCATTCATTCCTCCCATATCTCTCCCATGCTTTAACGTGGTAAGTGGGATCGCTAGAGGTGGAAATGAACGAATTTGCGTCATTTGAGTCATGCCTCATCAAGCATCTCAATGGTTTCACCAGAAATCTTTATAATTCAAACTTTTAATTTCATTAGAAACCTTAGCTAAAACCTCTGATTGTCGTGAATATTCCCAGTTCTATTTCAACCCTACTTGCGGGGATTGTTCTGACCCTATTTAGCCTCTGGTATGGTCAAAATCATGGATTGCTACCGGTGGCTGCTTCCCAAGAAGCCCCGTTAGTCGATGGACTATTCAACACAATGATGACCATTTCGATCGGTCTTTTTCTCCTCGTTCAAGGTATTCTGATTCTTTCAGCCTTTAGGTTTCGTCAGAAAAAAGGAGATGAGACCGATGCGGCTCCAGTCCATGGCAATATTCCCTTGGAAATTTTGTGGACAGCGATCCCGGCTGTGATTGTGCTGGGGATTTCGGTCTATAGCTTTGATGTGTATGGGCAAATGGGTGGACTAGACCCCATGGATCATTCCATGGCCCATGCCATGCCTGCCAACAAGCAGATGGCTCGAATGCCTGGATCGGCGATCGCCGCCACCCTTGATGCCAACTCGGTAACCTCTGTCAGCAACACCGACCCCGCTCAGAATCCTGATGCCGCCCTGAATGTGACATCTCCCAAAATTGGAGCTAGCCCTGACAAGCAAGGTCTCTCCCCGAATCTGGTGATTGATGTGATGGGTCTTCAGTATGCCTGGCTTTTTACCTATCCTGATACGGGAGTCACAGTTGGAGAGTTGCACGTTCCCACAGGACGGGAAGTGAAGCTCAATATCTCGGCTCAAGATGTCCTCCATGCCTTTTGGGTTCCCGAATTTAGACTGAAGCAAGATGCAATTCCCGGTCGCCAAACTGAACTGAGATTCACCCCCAAACTGGTCGGTGAATATAAGGTGATCTGTGCCGAACTTTGCGGTGCCTACCATGGGGCGATGAACACGAAGATCTTTGTAGAATCTCCCCAGGATTACGATGCCTGGCTGCAAAGTCAGCAGGTGGCTAGTATCGACCCAGCGGCTGTGGCAATCAACCCCGCCACGATGTCCGATGCTCAGTATCTTGCTCCTTACGCAACCGACGTTAACGTCAGCCCTGAATCCTTACATCAGCTTCATCAGGCCCACGCTCACTCCATGACTTAGCCTTACTGATCCACTACCTGCTAATTTTTATGACTCAAGCACAACTTCAGGAAACGGCTAACATCCCTGCCCATAGTGACTCTGGGGAAGTTCGTAACTGGCGAGACTATTTTGGTTTCAGCACTGATCATAAAGTCATCGGCATTCAATACTTGGTCACCACCTTTATCTTCTACCTAATTGGTGGAGCGATGGCGACCGCAGTCCGCACAGAACTGGCAACTCCAGAGGTGGACTTTGTGAGCCGTGAGGTCTACAACAGTTTATTTACGATTCATGCGACCGTCATGATCTTTTTGTGGATCGTCCCGGCTGGAACGGGTGGCTTTGGCAACTACCTCATTCCTTTGCTGATTGGGGCGCGGGATATGGCATTTCCGAGGCTGAATGCGGTGGCCTTCTGGATGATTCCGCCGGCTGGGGTGATGTTGCTGAGTAGTTTCTTCTTTGGAGATGGGGCTGCGGCTTCGGGTTGGACTTCTTACCCACCCTTAAGTTTGGTGACGGCTAAGTCGGGGGAAGCCATCTGGATTCTCAGTGTCCTGTTGTTGGGAACTTCGTCCATCCTGGCAGCGGTAAACTTTTCCGTGACAATTTTGAAAATGCGTGTCCCTGGCATGGGGCTGAATCAGATGCCCCTGTTTTGCTGGGCCATGTTGTCAACGTCGGCTCTGACGCTGATTGCTACGCCAGTTTTGGCAGGCGCAATGATTTTGCTTGCCTTCGATCTGCTGGCGGGGACGGCGTTCTTCAATCCCACGGGGGGAGGAGACCCGATCGTCTACCAACATTTGTTCTGGTTTTACTCCCATCCAGCGGTTTACATTATGATCCTGCCGGTGTTTGGCATGATCTCAGAAATTCTGCCTGTTCATGCCCGCAAACCTATTTTTGGCTATAAAGCGATCGCCTACTCCAGTTTGGCTATCAGCTTTTTGGGACTCATTGTCTGGGCGCACCACATGTTCACCAGTGGCACCCCAGCTTGGTTGCGGATGTTTTTTATGATTACCACAATGGTGATCGCAGTGCCGACTGGGATTAAGGTTTTTGGCTGGTTGGCCACAATCTGGGGCGGCAAGCTGCGCCTGAACAGCGCCATGCTTTTCGCCATGGGCTTTATTTCTATGTTTGTGGTCGGTGGAATCAGCGGTGTGATGGTGGCGGCTGTTCCCTTCGATATTCACGTTCATGACACCTACTTTGTGGTAGCCCACCTGCACTATGTGTTGTTTGGCGGCAGCGTTTTTGGCATTTACGCTGGGATTTATCACTGGTTTCCTAAGATGACAGGACGGATGATGAATGAGCCATTGGGCAAGATTCACTTTGCTTTGACATTTATTGGGTTTAACCTCGCCTTTATGCCGATGCACAAGCTGGGTATGGAGGGAATGAACCGGAGAATCGCTGAGTACGATCCTAAATTTGCCACCCTGAACCTGATCTGTAGTGTTGGTGCTTACTTGCTGGCGGTTTCCACGCTTCCTTTCATTGTCAATGCTTGCTGGAGTTGGGTTGCTGGGCCAAAGGCTTCTAGCAACCCCTGGAATGGGTTGACTCTGGAATGGATGACCTCTTCGCCGCCACCAGTGGAAAACTTTGACAGTGATCCAGTGTTGGCGACCGGGCCCTACGATTATGGGTATGGCGATCGGCATACGAATGTTGATGTGCCGTTGTCTGATCCCCAAGATCCAGTGTTGGCGGCTGGGCCAGCGTCTATCTTACGTGCCGAGCCTGATTCCGCTGTAGCTGCTCATCCTGACGATCGCGGTGGCGAGAGTCACAACCGCCCTTAGTTAAGTACAATACTTCGGACAGTTTTTGTGGAGGTGTTGGAAACTCTGTTGCACAGCCAGTATAGACCCTCACCGTTCGGCTGAGCGCTCACGTCGAAGCCTAAATCCCTCTCCCAAGAGGGGAGAGGGACTTCAATCCGGTTCCCCTTCTCCCAGAACGGGAGAAGGGGTTGGGGATGAGGGCTAGCGATCGCAAAAATGTCCGGACTATTGTTAAGTAGTCAAGGCAAATTAACCTAGTCAGCTATTACCCCATAGGACACTCAAAAATCCATGCAAGGTTCAACCATCGATCCAGCGAAGACGGCGCTAAACCATCACCACGCTGAAGAAATTGCGGCTCATGGAGCGCACAGTGAGCATCCCGACCACCGTCTGTTTGGGGTGATTGTGTTCCTGCTAGCGGAGTCCATGATTTTTCTGGGTTTGTTCACAGCGTACTTAACCTTTCGGGCTGTTGCTCCTTCCTGGCCCCCAGAAGGCACTCCGCGTCTAGAGCTTCTGTTGCCTGGCATTAATACGGTGATTTTGATTTCTAGTAGTTTCGTCGCGCACAATGCTGACACTGCAATTAAGAAAAACAATGTTGCCGGATTGCGAACCTGGTTTTTGGCTACGATCGCCATGGGAGCCATTTTTCTAGTAGGTCAGGTATACGAATATAGTCACTTGGAATTTGGTCTCACAACAAACCTGTTTGCCAGCACTTTCTATGTATTGACTGGCTTTCACGGGTTGCATGTCTTTTTTGGCTTGGTGTTGATGCTAGGGGTGATATGGCGATCGTTGAAGCCAGGGCATTATTCCAGTGACCACCATTTTGGAGTTGAAGCCGCAGAGATCTATTGGCACTTTGTCGATGTCGTGTGGATTATTCTGTTCCTGCTGCTCTATATTCTGTAAGCAGTTACAGCATTGAAATTAAAGAGTAAGAAACAAGGATAAGGGGTATATACTTCTTATCCTTAATTTTGTCTAATTACTAGGTGTTTATGTCAAAAGAATTTTCTATTGGACAACGGGTTCGGGTAACTGCCCTCCCTGCCTACATTAAAACTGCTGAACCGATGCCCATGCTACGCCCTCCCCATGTAATTAGCCTTGGTGAGGAAGGGACTGTCCTCGATCGGCACCCAGGAGAAACCTGGAGTGTTCGTTTTACCCAAGGGGCGTTTCTGATTGACAGCCAGTACATTGAAGCGGCTGAAACGCAGTAAGGCTCTTCTGAGTTTTAGGTGATTAGTAACTACTCAGCCTGCCCTCACCCTAAATCCCTCTCCTTGGGGAGAGGGACTTCAATCAGGCTCCCTTCTCCCATTGGGAGCTTGTCATTACCAACATTTTTGAAAAATCGAAGATTTTTCAAAAATGTGAATTCTAAACCTCTCAGAAGTCCCAAATTGTCGCCCGAACCGCCCCCCTGCCCCCCAATTCTGGGGGGTTCTGAGATCGAAGTCCCCCAGAATTGGGGCCTTAAAGCCTTTCAGGCATACATGAAAAGGGGGCGAGTGCAAGGTCTAGGGCATTTATCAGACACTCTCCAAGCTTTTTAAGAGATGTTGGTAATGACAAGCAGTGGGAGGAGGGGGGATGAGGGCAGGCTCGATGTTGAGTTAGCAGCTTGAATAGTTACGGTGATTAGATAAATGAAAGTCTCCGTAGTGCAGGTTTCTTGCCCACGTAGGCTAGAAGCCTGCACTACAGTTTCCACCCCAATCCCAGGAGAACCCATAGTAAAGGGTGATGGGTTGTGGGTCATCAAGAACTCTTCTGAAGGGAATGAAGGACTTCATCGCGTGTTCTGCACCAATCAGATTCACAGCGGCATGAATCCGCACAGATCGGGTTTGGGGAGAGGGAGCATCTCACTTTTGCAGATCTCCGATCCGCCCACCCTTCGGGAAGCAAGCTACATCCCCAACCCTTCTCCCTAGGGGAGAAGGGAGCCGGAATTCAAAGTCCCTCTCCCTAGGGAGAGGGATTTAGGGTGAGGGTGGATCGGGTGGTTGCAAAGTTGAGATGCACCCTTGGGGAGAGAGCTACACTTTAAATAACTCAAATCTTACCTCTAGGGTAGAGGCTGGAACTTTAGCGAAAATAGTTGCATAAAGCCCTTGATTTTTCGTTAAGAACCTCATTTCCTGGGCACCTTATAAGCATGGTGCCAGATTTGAGGTAAGCCATTCACCAAATTGTCCACGCTGCGGCTATGGAAAAACAACAACCCTTCTCCCTCGATCAGATTTCTCTAGAAGATTGGGAAAGTACACCAGAGAGTGTCAAGCGTTTGGTCAAGTCACTCCTGGCAAGTGAAACTTCATCCCAAAGCGAAAGCCGGTTAACTCAATTTCTAGATGCTACCCCGATTGGGATTGCTGTTCACGACTTAACCGGGGAAGTTGTTTATATCAACTGTATGGGACGGTCATTGTTGGGTACCGATCGCCCCTCAGAACCGAGACCTGATCAACTTTCTGATATCTTCCAGGTCTACCGCAAGCACACTCAGGCGCTCTATCCCGTTGAAGCGTTACCCAGTACTCGTGCTTTGGCTGGGGAAGCAGTTTGGGTTGATGATGTAGAACTTCACCATTCCAACCAGGTGGTGCCTCTAGAAGTCCGAGCCACCCCAATTTTTGATGCTCAGGGGCAGGTGATATATGCGATCGCGGCATTTCAGGATATCAGCGAGAGAAATCGGCTCGAAGCCGAACGCGACCGCCATGAACTGGAACAGCAGATCATCAAAAATACTCTGCTGAGAAGCGAACACCGCTATCGCCAGGTGATCCAAGCACAAACCGATCTGATTCTCCGATCGCTGCCCGATACGACCGTTACCTTTGCCAACGCTGCCCTCTGCTCTACTGTCGGTCGCTCCTTAGATGATGTTCTGGGAATGCCATGGAGTAATTTTGTACTAACCGAGGAGTTGGCGGAGATATATCGCAAAATTGCCGCACTCACCCCCGAAAGTCCCAGCTTTGAAAATACCAATCAAGACTATCGCCCCAACAACCAGATTGGCTGGACCCATTGGATCAACCTGGGGATTTTTGACGATCGAGGGGAGTTGGTCGAGATTCAATCGGTTGGGCGAGACATCACTGTATTTCAGCAGCAAATTCAACGGGAACAGGCGCTGAATCGAGTGTTTCAGGCGATTCGCAACTCTCTGGATTTAGACACCATTTTTGCCACCGCCACTGCCGAAGCCGCTCGGCTTTTGAAAACTCTAGACTGCTTTGTGGTGAAATATTTACCAGAGCGGGGCATTTGGAGACATGTAGCTGAGTTTTGTCACAATCCAGATACTCTAACAGCCATTGGTTTTGAGATTAGTGATGCTGGAAATCCCTTTGCAGATCAACTCAAACAGTTGCAGATTGTGCGGATAGAGGATACGGCGAATCTAGATGATACGATTAACCGGGAAATTGCTCAGATTATACCGGGAGCTTGGTTACTGATTCCCTTAGTGGTTGAAGGCCAACTGTGGGGCAGTTTCACAATTACATCGACTCAGCAACCGTTTACCTGGCACAAGGATCAGATTGAGTTGGCCCAAGCGGTTGTCAATCAACTGGAAATCGCCATTCAGCAGGCTAATCTTTACCAACAGGTACAACTGGAACTAGTGGAACGTCGCCGAGTAGAGGCGGTGCTTCGAGAGAGCGAAGCTCGATTTCAAACCATGGCCGACAATGTACCGGGTATCATCTACGGCTATTGTCTCCGCCCGGATGGGTCTGATCAATATACCTATATCAGTTCGGGCTTTTGCGATGTTTATGGCATTGAGTTGGATGGAGCTTTGCAAGATCCCAGCATTGTCTGGAAAATGACCCATCCCAATGACTTGCCTCGGTTGCAAGAGTCTATTGCAGAATCCTACCAAACGATGCAAGTGTGGCAGTGTCACTATCGGGTCATTACCCCCGCTGGGGAACTGAAGTGGATGCAGGGCATTGCTCGTCCGACGCGACAGCCCAATGGCGATGTGATTTGGGATGGGCTGATAATTGATATCAGCGATCGGAAACAGGCACAAGCGGCATTGGAAACCAGTGAACAGCGATTCCGCACGCTGTTTGAATCCACCCCCAAAATTTCGGTTCAAGGCTATAACCGCCAGCGTCAAGTGATTTATTGGAATGATGCCAGCGAACAGCTTTATGGTTATACCAAAGCAGAGGCGTTGGGTCGGCAACTTGAAGAGCTGATTATTCCTCCAGAAATGCATCAAGAGGTGATTGTGGCAATTCAGGGTTGGCTGACAGAGGGACAAGCTATCCCAGCCAGCGAATTGAGCTTAATGCACAAAGATGGCTCCCAAGCTACGGTCTATTCCAGTCACCTGATGCTGATCAATCTTGAGGGTGAGCCAGAACTGTATTGTGTGGATATTGACTTGAGCGATCGGAAACATGCCGAAGAAGCGCTCCGAGAGAGTGAAAACCGCTATCGATTGTTAGCTGAAAATATGAACGACCTCGTATGTCTTCATGATTTGAATGGTCGATATCTCTATGTCAGCCCATCCTGTGAAGCACTCCTGGGCTACCAATATAGGGAAATGCTGGGACAAGATCCTTATACCTTCTTCCATCCAGAGGATTGCAATTACATTTACCAGGACGCTCATGTAGTAGTGCTCATCGGCAAACCGGCCCCGATCACCTATCGGATGCGCCATAAGTCGGGGCACTACATTTGGTTTGAGACCTTAACCAAACCTATTTTTGATGCTACGGGGCAAGTTGTGCAACTCCAAACGACCTCTCGTGATGTGACTGAGCGTATCCAGGTGCAAAATCAGTTGAAACACGATGCTCTCCACGACGCGCTAACAGGGTTGCCCAATCGCCATCTTTTAATGGAACGATTGGAATTAGCGATTAACCGAGCCAAACGGTTGGAAGATTATCACTTCGCGGTGATATTTCTCGATCTCGATCGCTTCAAAGTGATCAACGATAGTTTGGGGCATTTAGTCGGGGATCAATTACTCATCATCGTTGCTCAAAAATTGCAAGCCACGCTCCGTGGCGTTGATCTGGCGGTTAGGCTGGGAGGTGATGAGTTTGTGATCCTGCTCGAAGAAATTAAGGGAATTCAAGACGCTGTTCGCGCTGCGGAATGTATTTTTGCCGAGTTGCAAACCCCTCTGACGATCGCAGGGCAGGAGGTATATACGACCTCTAGTATAGGGATTGTGTTGGGCACAAAAGATTATATACAAGCCTCGGATCTGCTGCGAGATGCTGATATTGCGATGTATCGAGCAAAAGTTAGGGGCAAAGCCCGTTATGAAATCTTTGACGCAGAAATGCACACCCAATCTCTGAAGCGGCTGCATTTAGAAAACGATCTACGCCGAGCGATCGAGAGTCAGGAATTTCTACTGCACTATCAACCGATTATTGCTTTAGATACAGGATATCTGGCTGGGTTTGAAGCCCTGATTCGCTGGCAGCACCCAACTCAGGGCTTGAAATCTCCCGGCGAATTCATTGCAGTGGCCGAGGAAACAGGCATGATCACGTCCCTGGACTATTGGGCACTGCAAACAGCCTGTCAGCAACTAACAGCCTGGCATCGGATTTTTCCTCACCTTTCGACGCTGAAGGTGAGTGTAAATCTCTCAGCGCAAGATCTACGGCAGTCTGATTTGCTAGCAGAAGTCGATCGCATTCTCACTGAAACCCAACTAGACGGCCGCTACCTAACGTTAGAAATTACCGAAAGTATGTTGATTGAAGATGTTGAATCTACGATTAGCCTGCTCAGCCAGTTGAAAGCACGGGGCATCCAAATTAGCATTGACGACTTTGGCACCGGATATTCATCGTTGAGCTATCTGCACCGTCTACCCGTGGATAGCTTGAAGGTCGATCGATCATTTGTGAATCAAATTCAAATAGGTAAAAGAAATAATCAGATTGTGGAAACGATTATGGCGCTTGGTAACCAGTTGGAACTGGATACGATCGCTGAAGGCATAGAAACGCAAGCCCAACTAGAACGATTGCAACAGCTTGGCTACAAATTTGGTCAAGGGTATCTATTCTCAAGACCCCTGAGCCAAGCAGCCGCAGAAGCCCTGTTGTCAAGCACAACAAACGATGCAAGCACAAATAATTAATTGTGCCTTAATGGGTCACGAATGCCCCTTCCCCATCTCCAGATACTTCCTATAACCCAACTCATCTAGCTGAGTTTGCTTCTCGGCAACCGATTCTGCCAAAGTTCGGCGATAGTCTTGCACTCGTTCTAGCAAGTCTGGCTGGTAAATTGCTAGGATTTGCACCGCTAGCAATCCAGCATTTTTGGCATTGCCGATCGCCACGGTTGCGACTGGAATTCCAGCAGGCATTTGGACGATCGAATATAGGGAATCTATGCCTTGCAGATGCCGACTGACCACTGGCACCCCAATCACAGGTAAGGGGGTCAGGGCGGCGACCATTCCTGGTAAATGGGCGGCTCCCCCGGCTCCCGCGATAATGACTTTTATCCCATGTAAATGTGCCTGTTTTGCATAGTCCACCATGCGCTCTGGGGTGCGATGGGCAGAGAGGATTTTGACTTCGCAGGGAATGTTGAAGGATTCGCAGATGCCGATCGCATCTTGCATGGTGGGTAAGTCGGAGTCGCTACCCATCACGATACCAACGAGGGGGCTGACAAGAGGATCAATCATAGGAGTATGAACATTGAACTTGGTATAACTTCTCTTCCAATAGCCGTAAACGGTCTGCCAATCCTCTAAGAATATTTTCCTGAAATTCTCTTTGGAACCATGTTCTGACGATATCTTCACCGCGATGGAGATGGCTAGATTCCAAAGGGATTCTGATATCTAATTGCTTCTCAAAGTGCCGATATCAATCTGTTACTGCACCATTGGGGTCTTGCCTACACTGCTCTCTCCCACAATCATTAGGAGTTTCTGTCTGTCTGCTTCCCACTATCGTGCTACCGCTCTCATCCAGTAACAATTGCTTTAGGACATGGCGACACCCTATTAGCAACCGATCGTAGATGGCAATAAACTCGGCGCGATGGTTAGTCTTGGGCATCTGGAAAACCTCTCTCACAAATCTTGTTTCTATTGATACCCTAAATCTCTATGTAAGTAAATATATTGGCATGATTTTTTCACCTAAACCAGATACTTGCGATTTCCGATCGATATTTTTGAACTGATCTTGGGTGACTCAGATTTTACACTTAGGGTAGAAACTGGAGTTCTCACAACAATGGTTGCATCAAACCCTTGATTTTTCGTTTATAGTCCCGGTTTTTAGGTACCTGTTGAGCATGATGTAAGATTTACAGTGGTTTTTGATCAAACCCGCCACAAAAATAAATAATATAACTGTCTCTGGCTATAGCTTTCAATATTCCCGCCTATGGCACGGTTGGTAGCAATCTGCTGTAAGGCGATCGAGCTTGTCACACTGGACATAGATCACACTGGACATAGAGATGATCGCCCTTCGCATAATCCTTGAAACTCCCCATTCATCTTGATATACTCGTTTACTAAAGACTTCTGATTAAGGAGCAATAACATGGAGCAAGCTCAATCCACTAAGAGCAACGACAAAATTAATATAGTTGTCTTGTGTGAAACCTGTTCTCAAAAATTACGCATTCCAAAGCGTAGCAAAAGGCTACGAGTGACCTGCCCTACATGCAAACATGAATTCAACTATAAGCATTATGGATTTGGCTTTTCCTCAAACAGCAAAAAGCCTCTCCTCACGGGACTGGTTGGTAGTTTAGTGGGTTTTCTTGTGGTTGAGGTCATCTATGCTAGTAAGTTTTTAGCCACTACAGGTACTCTTTTTCAAACAATAGTTATAACTGGGGCACTCGGCATGTGCTTAAGCGCTGTGATGGGTGCGGCAGAAGGATTATTTAGGAAAAACAAATCAAGATTGTATTACGGTCTTAAGGCTGGGGCAATTTTGGGCGTGATTGCTGGTGTTATAGCGAGAGCAATTGCACATTTTGTTTTCAATGCAATACTCTTGCTTGGCACCCTTCAGAATGAACCATCTTTTACTCTCCAAGTTTTTGCTCGTACAGTTGGCTGGTGTGTTTTTGGGCTTTTGCTTGGAGCTTCTTATGGCATCAAGGAAAACACTTCAGGAGATCTAAAGTTTGGGCTGATTGGAGGAGCGATCGGAGGGGCGATCGGAGGTTTGCTCTTCGATGTATTAGGCTCAACAATTCAAATTGGTGGAGGTACTGCGGGTCGGTTAATCGGTTTTTCTATCTTAGGAATAGCCATCAATTTACTAATCAGCCGCTTTAGAGAAGTTGCAATTAGCAATAATCGCTCAGAAATGTATCGGCAGCTAACCGGGAAACTACCTGCTAATCCCAGAATGTTATTGCCTGGTTCAAACGATATATCCAAATAAACTATCATAACCAAGCATGTAACTATGCTTTCAGCAATCATACCCATTGGTACATCTTAAACAGCCATGGCTACTGGCTCAGGATAAACCTATTCCAAAGAACATTCGGACGATCGCCCTTTCTATAATCTCTATAACTCCCCATTCATCTTGCGCCGAAACACTTCTGCCATCTGCTGTCGTCCTTCCTCCGTCATCGGAAAGTTATACCAAGTGGCTTCAGAATCAGGGCTACGGCGACCAATAAATGCCTGAAATGCCTCATCGTCCTCTCGATGCTTTAACACATACGCTCTCAATTCTGCCCAAGTCATTGCTTCAAAGTTCGGCTTCATTGATAAACCTCCAATTTCCATCACGGATAATCTCGATCTGAATGTTCTTAAACGCTAGGATAAAAATGACTCCAGATCTGACATCAAAGCGGAATAGCTTAATATTGCGATAGGAGTTCGATAGAAGATGGCACAAGCAAATACAGGTAAAACCTTGTTCGTTAGTCGGTAAAATCGTTCTTCCTCAATTCTGCCACACCTATTCTTGCACTGTTAGCCCATTGATGAGAAACCCCAGATGAGAAACCCCAGATGAGAAACCCTATACATCCCTTTCATTTGCTGATTGCTTTATGCAGTTTAGTGATTCCGATCGAGCAACACCTGGTTGCAATAGCAAAGCCTGTGAACGCACAATTGGTTCAACCCGATCGGACTCTCTACGCTCAAGGTGGAGCGACGGGGCGCTATTGCAGCGTGGTTTATCCCAATGGAAGATGGCAATTATTTTGGCACACCGCCAAAGATCCCTGTAGCTTCGCCACCTGTCTCCAATCGGGCTGTCAGCTTGGGAGTACGGGCACCTATTTTCTAGAGCGGCAGAATCAGGTTTCTGTCACCTGCGAAAGATTTAGTCGCACCTTTGCAGGTCGGGGCGATCGGCCCTTGTCCAATGCCTTCAATAGTGTTGCCAAGCCTTTCCAGCCGTCTTGTACATTTCAGGTCAACAATGCTCCGGTTTCTGCCAGAAATACCAACCGTCCCTCCACCAATAATCCTCCTCCATCTCGCCCAATGAATTCAGGTAATTCCACAAATACTAATCAGGCTGCTGGTGGTATTGCTCAAGAGATGGTAGAAGCTCACAACCGATGGCGATCGAAGGTAGGGGTTGCGCCTCTGCGGTGGTCGCCTCAACTTGCGAGCTATGCCCAAGAGTGGGCCGATCGCCTAGCATCTAGCGGTCAGTTTAACCACCGACCTCAACAGCAGTATGGTGAGAACCTGTTTGGGGGGAGCGGTCGGCGGTGGTCACCCACAGAAGTTGTAGATAGCTGGGGTAGTGAAGTGAAAGATTATAACTACGCTAACAATAGCTGTCGAGAAGTGTGTGGCCATTATACTCAAATTGTTTGGGCGAAGACCACTGAGGTTGGGTGTGCGGTGGCGCGATCGGGCAATGGAGAGGTTTGGGTTTGTAATTACAATCCCCCTGGTAACTTTGTTGGACAGCGTCCTTACTAGGATTTCCAGAAAAGGTTCCGCTGTTGTTATGTCCCCCAGCGAATCATCGCTACCAGTGGAGTTGGTTGGGTGGACGGGTTGCGATCGAGTAGCCCCCATAGGTGCTGAATTGGCGCTGAATTGCCATACTAATTTCATGTGATATTAGCCCTTGAATTAATCTCTAATAGTCAGCTACATCATCAACTTGGCAATAGCGACTCCGCTATTCCAATCCCGCTATTCCAAGTTGATGAGGCTCATTTTTGTCGTTTGACTCTTGAGTCCTACGATCATACTTAACTTCTGTAAGAACTCCTGTGTCAGCCCTATAAATGCTTTGGAGCCAGAGGACATGGGACTGGACAAGACCACAGGCATATAACTATCCACTGCTTTCGATACATTCACATCCGTGGGAATGCGGGTCTCGAAAATCTTGGATGCACTGAAATCTTCGGTCACCCGGTGCATCACTTCTCGGTAATAGCGTTTTACCATCATGCCCCCAGACATGGTGAACACAATACCTAATAATTGGACATCAATGGGATGGGTTGATTGGTATTTTTCTCGTAGTGCATTGATGCGTCGTTCTAGTAACTGAATCCCGACCATGGATAGAGGTTCTGGTTTGGCAGGTAATAGATAAAAGTCACTAGCAATAATACCGCTGCGAGTAATGAGGTTATACCCAGGGGCACAATCTAACAGAATGAAGTCATAGTCTTTAATGACAGGCTGCAAGATCGATCGCACCAAGCTTTTTTCAAACCGATCCCAGACTTGTTCAAAGCTATGTTCGCTCTCTTTGGCAGCTTTTTCGTGCAACATTTCTGAAACCAGAAACTCATCGTATAGATCGATATCACCGGGCAATAAATCTAGCCCTTTCACCGTACACATATACGATCGAATAATGTCTTGAATCGGTAAGCTAGTCGATGCTTCTGGTTTAATCGATCGATTGAGTAAATGTTTAAGAGTACGTTTTTCTGCCCTGAGTTTGGCAAAATCAGCCGGAGATAACAGGCTGAGGGTCGCGCTAATTTGGGTATCCAAATCCACCACTAAAACCCGCTTGTTGTGATTTTTTGCTAAACAAGTTGCTAGATTGACGGTTAGTGTAGTTTTGCCAACTCCACCCTTCATATTGGCAGTTGCAATGACGTAGCCCATTCACATTTGTCCTTATATAAAGCGTGCATTGTGGCAGGAGGAAGCGATCGTTACACCAACTCTCTATCGTTCCATCGCATGTGTCTTCAGCCATCCATCCCGATCGCCGGGACGAAGATTAAGACTGTACTCAATCATAATCGCAGCGGTGATTGTCTAAGGGAGGATTTCTTTTAGTGACGGTTAGCTTTTCAGGAAGTGCCCACGCTTCAAGAGCCGCGATCGTCTGTCTACAAAGCATTAGTAGCCAAGTATCGCCTAATTTAGAAAAACAGAAGTTTATGAAAATGGGATAAACTTTTATTAACTTGAGCAAGGATGTAGACCTCGTGGCAAACGGTAGTGGATTCGGCAATACTCAACCCCCTGAAAAACCCGCTAAAAACCCCTCCAAGCGGAGTTCTGCCAAGGGTGCCAATCAGAGCAAAAATGTAACCAAGGGAACCCAGAAGCGGGAAGCAGCGGCTCAGCAGTACGACAAACTGAAATCCCAAGGTTTACCAGAGTTCAATATTTACATCCGTATCCAAGGAAAACCAAACTGGTTCCCGGTCGGTTCGCTCTCTGTTAACCGCACCAGCAAAATCAATCAGGCGATTTTTGAGCATGAGGCAGACCTCCGCCAGGGCGCATTTCGCCTCTTCCCCACCCTGCGTAAACATCAGCAAAATTTGGAGTATGGCTACCGCTTGAAGGAGTTTATGGATGAGGCAATTCAAGTCGCTGTGCCACCCAAGCCGTCGGTCGGGAGCGTGGTTAAGTCTACGATCGCCAAAGTCACCAAAGGGCTTTCATCATTACTAAGAAAAGACAACTAAGTCAATGCTCATGGATAGGTGATGTGCAACTTTCCTGAAACACTCGCCAATCCTGCCCTCACCCTAGCCCTCTCCCCAAGGAGAGGGAACCGGAAATGTCTGAAAGCCCTTCTCCCTAGGGAGAAGGGTTGGGATGAGGGCAAATTAGTTGCACATCGCCTATGGATATAACTTGCAAGGGCGAAGCATCCGGGCAATGACTTTCTGGTCGAGTCAATAGCTGATCTGCCGGATGCTAAGTGCAAAGCACACGCTACGCGAACGCCCCTACAGCGGTAGCATTTTTCTTAGAAATCTCCTAATGGCATCGATCGCTGGCGCAACGGAACCCTGCAAAGATTTGGCGCACACCGGGATAGTACCAATTGCGAAAGGACGATCGCAACGCATAGGAACGGGTGGCCCAACTGCCACCTTTTAAGACGCGATGTTCTCCATCAAAATACGCTTGGGAATAGCCTTTGTAGGGATAGCTCACAAACCCGTTATAGCCATCGAACCAGGAAGCAGTCCATTCCCAAACATTGCCCAACATATCCCAGCACCCATAGGCGCTTTGAGCATCGGGGTAGGCGTTGACGGGAGTCGATCGCCCCATTGCCTGTCCGTGGTTACAGCGAGACTGACTGGGCAACGTTTCGCCCCAGGGGTAGGTGTGGCGCTGCGCTGTGTCAGGATGCCAACTCGCGGCTTTTTCCCACTCTGCTTCCGTGGGTAGGCGCTTGCCCACGAATCGAGCGTAGGCCTCGGACTCATAGCCGCTTACGCCACACACGGGATGGTTAAGGGTTGCATCTGCTAGACCAGAGTCCTTTGATGCAAAATCTTTTGGCATGTAAAGTGGTTGTTGGATGGGGTTCGCCTGGAGCCATGCCCAGCCCGATCGCGACCACCATTGGGAATCTTCGTATCCTCCTGCCGCCATAAAAACTTGATACTCACCCCAAGTCACCGGGTAGCGATCGATCCAGTACGTCGGCAAAAATACTCGATGCATCGGACGCTCATTATCCAAGGCATCCCAGGAGTCATTTCCTTGCAAGAAATAGCCTGCTGGCACCTCAACCATTGATGCAGTGAAGGGTTCTGTCATTACCTTCAACCCGCGATCCCCATATCCCAATTGCAATAATTCCAGCACCAAGGCGATCGTTTCACTATGTTGGCTTTCGTGCTGCAACATCCAGCGCCAGAGGGGTTCTTGCTGGTCTAGGGGCGCAATGTCTAGGTAATCTAGCACCTGAGTTCTGACGGTTTTCAGGTAGTGTTGGAGGTCTAGCAATTTGGGTAAGCGGGTACGTTCGCCCTTGGGGAGTCCATCAGCAACAAATAACCGCTGGTATTGGGGAAAGAGGGGAGATAATCCAGCCGATCGCTCCAAAAGCCAAAGACTCTCGGTATAGGCAATGTGCCCAAAATGCCATCCCACAGGGCTGAAATCGGGGTGGGCTTGCTGGCACAGACTATCGTCATCTAGTCCCTGTAGCAGAGCTAGGGTTTGGGCGCGGCAGTCCTGAAACCAATCGCGAATCTGTTCTCGTCGATGATGTTCAATTAAGGGATGTTCAAATATTTCCTCACGGGTGTGAGTCGATCGGACTTCAGAACGGGAGGATTTTGACATCAAGATCACGACTCGTGGTTAAAATACTACGCTCAGGAAAAGTCACCCAATCCCCAGAAAACATTGGCTCAGAGGCAATCAGCACTGCGTTGGGAAAAAGGGGATCATCTCGCAACCAATATAAAGTGGGAGCCGGAGTGGGGGGCAGGGATTGGGCATCAGCCGAACAGGGTTCGGAACGACTGGCAAAACGAGAGGCTACTAGGTGATCCCCATCGCTCAAAATCAGATTAGCAGAGACTCCGGCGCATTTAGCCTGGGCCATTTCCAGCAACAGTTCTAGGGTATTCTGCAAGGCTTCAGCGAGGGACGGAGCAGGGGTCGATCGCAAGGCATCCCGTAGCAGGGCAAAGATATGTTCTGAGTCGGTGAGACCTTGAACGCCCTCATAGGCCTCATCTGAGAGCCGATCGCGTAAGGGACGGTAGAGAGTCTGGCGAAAATTTTCAATAAAGCCATTGTGTACGCCAAGAATGCGATCGTGCCCAAAGGGTTGGCAATTGCTTAAGTCTACAGATAAGCCAGGAGTTGCGCTGCGAACGTTCGCTAGCACACAACCTGATTCCACAAATCGGCTCAATTGGGACAGATTAGTATCATTCCAAATGGGCAGCGTATTTTTATAGGTAAATGGATCTGTGAACTGGTGGGCATGATACCAGCCCAGCCCAAAGCCATCGGCATTCAACAAGCCAGCCGTCATTTCTAATGGCTGATAGCTCTGGACAATGAGGGAATGTTCTGGCTTGTAAAGTAAGCGATCGAGGTGAACGGGAGGCCCAAGGTAGCCCAGGAGTCGGCACATGAATTAGGAAGGGGAAACGCTAAATCTAACATTCACGAGATACGGGTGTACCCATGCTGAATACCCAGATCTATGAATCTAGCGTAATTTTTGGACTTCGTGGCGATCGTACCGGGTAATTATGTCACGATCGAGTGACTTCTAATAGTCGGGAAAAGTAGAAGCGAGTTTTATTGAGGGTGTGGCGCTGGAGCTTCCACCCATTTGCTTCTAGCAATTGAAGAATTTCTGCTTCCCGATGGAGGTAAGCGCGAGTGGCTTTACTAGGGCCAGGAAAGAAGTCGCCAATCTTTTTCAGGAGGGTGTAGCACGGGGTTTTAGGGGCAAAGCTCAAGATTAGCCGCGACTCTGCGAGAGAGCTGAGGTGGGCAATCATTTCAGCTGCTTTGGTTTGGGGATAGTGAATCAGCACATCCAAGCAGATGACGGTGTGGCACCGATCGCTTAACGCCTCCAAATCCTGCACTGCAAATTGGGGATTTTCTGCCTGCTCCAAGGCTTTCTGGGCGCGTTCCTTGGCTTCCGTCACCATTTTCTCAGAAATATCAGTGGCGTAAACCTTGGCTCCCGCTTGAGCGAGGGGAATGCTGAGACTGCCCACGCCGCACCCGGCATCGCAAATCGTCAACTCGTTCAGGTTGCCATCGGCGGTTAGCCAACTCAACACGGTGTCGATCGTCTGCTGGTGACCTTTGCGGATGTCCAACTGCACGGTGTTTACCTCGCCATCGCCGTAGATCCGTCGCCAGCGATCGAACCCCGTGGCATTAAAGTATTCTCGGACGATCATCTTGTCATCGGCTGCATTCATAACCTGGTTCAACTCAATAGGGCAACTAAGGATCGGGAATTAAATCAGTTCCAGACGTTTGAGATTTGGGAAGGGCGAAGCATACCCTTGGGGAAGCAAGCTATGGGCAAGAAACGATGCTTCGTCCCTACTCCAATGCCTTATCCTAGTATTCTCTGTCGCTCTCAAGCAATCGTTGCCAGGTTAATTCTGGATTTGAACCTGCGTCTAAATAGTGCCAACGCAATAGGTGACTGGCTGACTCACCGATGTAAGGATTTTGGGTGTGGCACAAGCCGATCGCCCGTCGGGGAGCCAACGTCGCGGTGTCGATCGCCTGTTCGATGGGGCAGCCCCACTTCACCAGATTTTGCACCCCAGACAACAGCGACACGGTAGTCCCTGCCAAGGTGCCCTCTGGGAGCCTCGCTGTGCCCTGGCTGACCTGAATCTGGCGGGTGTCCCAGGGGTAGAGTCCGTCGGGCAATCCCAACGGTGACAGAGCATCGCTGACGAGGAAAATACCCTGCCCGTAGCCACTGGCTTTCAGCAACACCTCCACCATGGTGGGGCTGATGTGCTGCCCATCGGCAATCAGCCCACACAAAACCCCAGGATGGACGATCGCCGCCCCCAACAATCCTGGTTCACGGTGGTGCAAGCTGGGCATGGCATTGAAGGCATGGGTGACCATTGTGGCTCCTTGCTCAAAGGCGCGCTGGGCTTGGGCGGCGGTTGCCTGGGAGTGACCCAAACTGACGGTGATGTTGTGAGATTTGAGGTAGGCGATCGTCTCCCCAGTGTCATCCAACTCTGGCGCTAGGGTCACCAATTTAATCAGGTTCCCGTAATCTCCCACCACTCGCTGCACTTGCTCCAAGGTCAGGGGCAGCAAATATTCGGCGGGATGCGCCCCCCGTTTTTCAGGATTGAGAAATGGCCCCTCCAAATGCACACCCAGAATTTTGGCGGTGGGGTAGGTTGGCGATCGATCGCTGAAGTTGGCTAACACCTCCAAGGTTTGGTGAATTTTCTCAACTGCTGTGGTGACGATCGTCGGCAAAAACCCATCAACCCCCTGCTGCCATAGAAATCGACAAATCTCCATCAGTTTTGCTTCATCTCCCGGTTGCACATCGGGAAATGCCAGCCCCAGCGCTCCGTTGATTTGTAAATCCACGCCTCCCAAGGAGATCCAATCTGCCGCCACATCCAGACCTTCTGCCTCTGCTACGGTAGAGGTGGACATAGGTGAAATGGCTGTAATGGTGTCCCCCTCTGTGCAAATCTGTTGTAATCCTGGGTGGCCCACAACACGAGCATTGATAATATCCATTAATTCCTCAAATGCTTTGCGGTTAAGTCCCGTCGTTGCCTTTACAGCCTGTTTAGGCATTAAAGGGGACAGTGCAAGTGCTTATTTAAAGGGTTTTGGCTACCTAACATGTATACCCTATTCCATAAATAGGCTGTAAGGAGTTTGAGACGAGACAGTATTTTTAGGATTGTTGGGCGGTGTATTTTAATGATGTTGCCTATATCCCAAGTACTGTCCAATCTTTACGTATTTCAGCTTTAGGTAGTTCAAAATATTATCAACACAGAACAGTTTAGTACAGGAAGTATGGGAATGTTTAATGTCTTGGTTCCGAGCATTCAAAAAAGTAATCCTTTACGCGTGTAGAGTATCATCAGTCATCCATCATTTACGACTGACTTCCGATGCTTCCTGGCGCATTTGCAATTCCAAATATACTAATAGGGCATTGATATCAGCAGGATTTACACCACCAATGCGAGTGGCTTGCCCGATCGTCAGCGGTTGCACCTTGGCTAGTTTCTCGCGGGCTTCTTTGGAGAGAGTGGCGATCGTGCCATAGTTCAAATCAGCCGGGAGTTTGCGGTGTTCCTGACGGGCGACTAAATCAATTTGCTGCTGTTGTCGTTGGAGATAGCCAGAGTATTTGATCTCAATCTCGGCGCTTTCCCGTTCCTCACGGTGCAGGGTAGTGTTGCCTAAACCATAGCGATCGAGGTCAACGTAGTGAAATCCAGGGCGGCGTAGCAGTTCTGACAGCGTAATTGAACCGCGAATGGACTGTTGAGTTTCCTGGGTGATCGATCGTCCTAGCTCATCATGCTCCTTGACGCGGGTTTCGTGCAGGCGCTCTTTCTCTGCCGTGATATTGGCTTGCTTACGGGTGAAGTGTGACCAGCGTCGATCGTCCACCAGCCCAATCTCGCGTCCCAAAGGAGTCAGGCGTTGATCCGCGTTATCCGATCGCAGGAGTAAGCGGTATTCCGATCGAGAGGTCAGCATTCGGTAGGGTTCCCGCAGATCCTTAGTGCAGAGATCGTCGATCAGCGTACCGATATAGCTTTGTTCGCGAGGGAAAATAATCATCTCCATTTGACGCACAAAGCGGGCAGCGTTGATGCCCGCCACCAATCCTTGGGCTGCCGCTTCTTCGTAGCCCGTCGTGCCATTGATTTGCCCCGCGCAAAATAATCCCTCCACCAATTTAGTCATCAGAGTGGGATAGCACTGGGTCGCTGGCAGGTAATCATATTCAACGGCATAGGCGGGACGCAGCATGGCGCACTGCTCCAAACCAGGGAGCGATCGTAACATCTTCACCTGCAAGGCTTCCGGTAATCCAGTCGAGAAGCCCTGGATATACAATTCAGGAATGTCTCGGCCTTCTGGCTCAATGAAAATCTGGTGAGATTCTTTGTCGGTAAAGCGCACAATTTTGTCTTCAATGCTGGGGCAGTAGCGCGGCCCCTTGGCATCCACCCAGCCACCATACACAGGTGACAGGTGCAGGTTTTCCCGAATCAGGCGATGGGTTTCTGGCGTGGTGCGGGTGAGATAGCAGGGCATCTGCTCGCGCTCTACCCAGACTTGGGGATCAAAACTGAACCAGCGGACATCAGTGTCGCCGGGTTGGGGTTCCAGATTGGTGTAGTCGAGCGATCGGCGATCGACCCGCGCTGGAGTCCCCGTCTTCAGCCGTCCCGTCTCAAAGCCCAGCCGATTTAGGGTATCCGTCAGTCCCACAGCGGCAAATTCCCCCGCCCGTCCTGCTGCCATTGATTTGTTGCCCACCCAAATGGTGCCGCCCAAAAAGGTGCCCGTGGTCAGAATCACGGTTTTGCACTCAAACGCCACCCCAAAGTAGGTTTCCACACCAATGATTTCGGCGTTGGCACCCAGCACCAAGTCGGTCACCATACTTTCGCGGATTGTCAGATTTGCCTGATTCTCGGCGATCGTCTTCATCACAGCGGCATACTCTCGCTTGTCCGTTTGGGCCCGCAACGCCCACACCGCAGGACCTCTAGAGGCATTGAGAATCCGCTTTTGCAAGTAGGTGCGATCGGCCATCTTGCCAATCTCGCCACCCAAGGCATCCACTTCATGCACCAGTTGCGATTTTGCAGGGCCGCCCACCGCCGGGTTACACGGTTGCCAAGCAATTTTGTCCAGATTCAAGGTCAGCAACAAGGTGCGGCATCCCAGCCGTGCCGATGCCAGGGCTGCTTCACACCCCGCATGACCAGCACCCACCACAATCACATCAAAGGAGTCTTGAAATTCAATGGACATAACCCGCACCTAAACCTGGGAGAAGCTTTAACTCGATTTTAGAGTATTCCTCCTAATTTAATTTCCATTCTCCAGGGTTCATAAATCAATACTTCGGACAAATTTTGAGCAGATTTTAAGGCTCAAACCCTGATTCAACCGTGGGCGGGATCTTATTTTCAAAGTCAGGAGCAGAGCTAACTTTGAAAAAATAGCTCAATCCTGGAACTGC
>Ga0163154_10001597_pt1 | contig 34834 bp, 38 predicted proteins | sample OliLakLV19MP9P1_FD_148649 | JGI IMG/M metagenome (GOLD analysis project Ga0163154, IMG submission 148649) | Freshwater microbial mat bacterial communities from Lake Vanda, McMurdo Dry Valleys, Antarctica - Oligotrophic Lake LV.19.MP9.P1 | ecosystem: Environmental > Aquatic > Freshwater > Lake >... | reverse complement strand
TTAGAAAAAGTGGAACGCGCAAAGCGCTTTTTGGGGGACCCGCCGACAGTCGAAATCGGCAAAAATGTGAATAGTAATACACTAAACTAATGTGGAAATTATCTCAAAGTCATTGACACGTTCCGGTTGAGCCTATCTGCGAACCCATAACACGAATATACGACACCCTGACATCTTTGGCCATACGTGTTTTTCCGCTCGTTTTCGAGCCGTTTAGATACTGTATCTTTTAGTATACAAGTACCCCCAAAATAGGTTGAATGCAGGCTTTATCAGCCTGCTGCGAGTTTTGACGAGGCTGGAGCTGAAAAATAAAGTCTCAAAACTCTTGCTTATCCATGCTTTCCAGCTTTTACGAAAATGCTCAAATATAAAATATTATCAGAAGCTCGGGTTGAATCTCTCGATGTGGCTACGGGCGCGGCTTCTAGCTGAATGTGCTGCAAGGGGTGCGTGCGACGCACTTCTTTTAAAAGGAGAACAAGCGCATGATCGAAGCAACAGACACAATCAAACAAGCGCTTACCGAGCTGGCTCACGAGGCATCAAGGGCGTTTTGTTATGCCGATTATATTGTTGTAATATGCGCGAGGTTAAAGGGGTCGGTGTTGAGTACGGTTATGAATGGTTGATTAACCATCTACCGTTATGTGTCATACGGAGAGGCAAGTTTCCCGGCATCTATTCATCCATACAGTTGTTAAGCGGTGTTTTTTTGACAAAAGGCTCAGACGTCAGCCCTGAAACTTTTTCTCGCCCCCTGCGTACAGGAATTAACGAGAGAATAGAGACCATGAAAATATCCAATCAATTCGGCCATAAGTTGAAAAAGGCGTCTGCCCTGGTTGCCCTGGCACTAATAATTAAACTCTGCCTGGCATCCACGCTATGGGTCTTCTGCCGTGATTGGCTTCCCTATTTAGCTCTAGCCTGGCTGCTCAAGCTTTTACTCGCGCCAATAATTGCCTATTTGATTTTTGGCAAAAAGCTATTTAGCCGGTCACCTGACGCAAGGATTAATGCAAATGAATAAGCTAGCTACAGCAACTACCGAAATTCTGTTCGATCCGGTACTGGACGAATCTTTCGAATTTCTACAAAACCCTTATCCACTGTTTGAACGATACAGAGCGGTGTCGCCTGTGGCCTGGAGCGGTCGAGGCAATCAGTGGATAGTGACCGGCTTTGACGAAGCTAACCAGCTGTTGCGCGATAATAATTTCGGTAAAAAATTGGAATTATGGAAGCATCCCAATCCGTTTATGGGTGGGCTAATGCGCTTTATCAGATCGAGCACTACTAAGAACATGCTCTTTCTTGATCCGCCCGATCACACCCGTGTGCGCACCCTGGTGCAAGGTGCTTTCTTACCGTCCATTATCCGTGCTCTGGAAGGTCACATCACTGAAATCTGCGAGGAATTGACTGGTGATATTCAGCCGGGAACTGAAGGCGATCTGATTAAGCAATTGGCATTTCCCCTGCCGGTCACTGTAATTGCAGAATTGCTTGGCATTCCCCCTGCTGATCGCGATCAATTCAAACACTGGTCAACTGTTATTACAGCAAGCCTGAAAGGAAATGTTTGCCCCTTCACTGCTTTCAAGTCATTTAAGGCATCACACGAACTGCGCAATTATCTCAAAAAAATAGTGTGCCTCAAACGCACCCAACCGGCAAACGATCTACTTTCCAGCTTGACACAAGTGCAAAACCAGCAAGAAGGTCGCCTGAGCGATGATGAATTATTGTCAAACAGTGTGCTGATTTTGATTGCCGGCCACGAAACCACCGTCAATCTAATCGGCAACGGCATCTACCACCTGCTGCAAGCTCCCAGTCAAAAACAGCTCTTGATCGAGCAGCCGCAGTTGATTGACAGTGCCGTGGAAGAATTTCTCCGATTCGATCCACCGGTGCAAATCGTGCGGCGCATCTGCTATAAAGAAACCCTTTTAGGCGATAAAACAATCAGGGCAGGCGAGGCTTTGACTGTCTTGATTGGCGCATGCAATCGCGATCCGCGCGTCTTTTCAGACGTAGATAAATTAGACATTGAGCGCGACAAATTCAAACACCTGTCATTTGGTGGCGGTATCCACTACTGCCTTGGGGCAGAACTCGCTCGTAGTGAAGCACGCATTGCTGTGTCTATGCTATTGCGCAAATTTCCTGATATTAGACTGCAGGCCCCAATCATGAAATACAAAGCACCATTCGCCTTGCGCGGATTGCAAGAGTTGCAGGTGATCTATTGAATAAGAAGATCTCCATAACCTGTGCCTTTGCCTTCTTGATCATTGGCGGCATGCAGGGGGCAGATGCTGAAACTCTGCAAGGTCTAGTGACCAATCAAGAAACGCAAGTCTTGCAGGAAGAATCGGATAGCTTACTGGGCGTCTGGAAAATAAGCATTCCGCAGCTACATCGCAATCCAAAGGTGGCTATAAAAAGCATCAGCCATGGCCAGGTAACCGGCACCTACAAAGGCCTTCTTGGCACATTTCCGCTCTGGGGAAACTACAAAATTGAGACGGGAGAAATCGCACTTTTCATCGACTTCTCCTCAGCAAAAATTGCGCGCTTTCGTTCAGGAAACAAAAGAAAAGCAATTGCTCAGATGATCGGCCGTGTCGACCTGGCCAATCAATTCGTCAGTGGCTCGGCAGCCCTGCCCGAATTTTCAAATGGCAATTTTCAGTTTCAGGGCAAAAAAAGCAATTGATGCAAAAGCTACTCTTCTTCGCTCGCCAGTTCTTTTTTAGTAGTTTCAACAAAGCGGGCAAACATACCCATACAGAGCTCTTCAATAGTATCAGGCTTGAATTTCATACCGCGCAAACGCCAGGAAATTCCTTCATCACTCACTCTCACTTGCAAAGTCGCCACAGGTGCATACTCAGTTTCAACCAGACTTAATGCCATCACCTGTGATACCGGCACAATATAAAATTCGACTTGATTACCACTGCCGCGAATCACTAAACTATGACGCCTATTGGCCAACCTGGCCCGGAAGAATGTGGCAGTCTCTTCAGCTTCACGCTTAGTGTTTACTCTGGTTACTTCGGTCACTTCGCCCAAAATCGACGATGAAATCTGCAGAGCCGTACCCGAAGCGACTTTATTATATTCGAAGGCAAACCAACGCAAGTCCTGAAAAATCTTGTCTACCAGAAAAGAGATGGCGGCGCGATATTGGGAGGCCTTAAGCTCATCTTCAACCAGATTGTCGCGACGGCAATTGATAAAGTCTTCTGATTCACTTTTTAGTTCGTCCATCCAATTCAAAACCGCAGCAGAGCGCTCGGCACCAAAACCACTGAGAAAATGCTCTGACACATTGACATGTGCTTGATGCGAGCCGCTGGCCGCCGCACTGAGCACATCGGTGCCGGCGTGGCCGAACATAGACCGATCAACGTTACGGGGAAGGCCGGCCTGGGCTGAGGGATGCATGTCTACAAACTTGCGTGTTTGCTCGCGATTGAGCTTACCTTTGTCTGCCCGTCTGTCGTTGCGAACCATCATCTTAGACCTCCACCGGATAGCTGTGTCAGCTAATCGACTTTTTACCAATCACACTATCATTGTGCGCTTGCGGCCCCATTCCGTCATCGACGAAAGGGTATTAGCGAAAACGTGTATAGAGATCATCGGCCAAATGACAGATGTGCGAGAATTACAGTCATGTCAGAAGCCCCAGCAGCGATTTTAAATTTTCACGTGGTCACTCTTTTTCCTGAGCTGATTCACACCTATTGCCAGACAAGCATTATCGGCAGAGGGGTAAAGGCGGGGAAATTGTCGGTGCAGGCCTATAATCCCAGAGATTTCGCTACAGACAGTTATCATAAAGTCGATGATACCCCCTACGGTGGCGGCGCCGGCATGGTGCTCAAACCAGAGCCATTTTTTGCTTGTGTGGAAAGCATTGAACGCCCGCCTAATTCGCCGGTGATTTTGATGACTCCACGTGGTGAAACTTTCAGGCAAGAGCGGGCCGACGAACTGGCCAAAGAAACGCATATTACTTTCATTTGCGGCCACTACGAAGGATTCGATGAGCGCGTTCGCGCCCTGGCCACAGACCAGATCTCACTGGGTGACTTTGTCCTCACCGGAGGTGAACTGCCGGCGCTGACGATCATTGATGCCGTTGGCCGTCTAATTCCTGGAGTGTTGGGCAAAATGATCTCTCTCAGTCACGAGTCTTTTAACGATGGCCTTCTGGAAGGACCTCATTACACCAAACCACCTGAATTCAGAGGCATGACCGTTCCCGATGTTTTGCGTTCAGGTGATCATGCGGCCATCGCCAGATATCGCCGTGAAGAGCAACTGCGCATAACCTTTTTAAACCGTCCCGATCTGCTGACCAGAGCCGCGCTGCAATTAAGCCCCGAGGATCAGAAATTCTTGAGTAAACTGCAAGACGAGCTATAATACTCGCTGAGTTTTTGGTAAGCAAACGCAATACAGATATGCACTTGGCCCCTATTACCATCCATCCACTGGTACCACTGGCGAAGGCGTCGGCGGTGCTAAGAATCGAGCCAGGGCTTCTGGCTGAACAGCTTTTAGCTGGCACTATCCAGGGCGAGCAGCGCTCGGAGAACGGCCCCCAGGGCAAATTCACAGCAACTGAAGCGAAAATCGAAACCACTAACTGGTTCATTTATGCCAGCGAATTCGAGAAACTGGTAAACGATCAAGTAACAAATTACGAAAACAGAATCAGCACCGATGGCTTAGAGCAGCTATTTCAGGAGAGAGAATTCACCGAAGTTGAAATTCTCCAGGCAAAAATAACGGCACTCTCAGCTGAAATCGAAGATCTGCGCAGTCAAATTATCAGAGAACAACTGCATCATCTCGAGAACCCGATTGTCACTCTCTGGCGCAGGATGAGCAAATTATTTTGACCTCTCTGAAGGCGTGGTCAGAGCATTAGACCAGTATGGTGCCGTGGCCCTGGCAAAGGCGACGACTCCTCCGATTAGCCCAGGTAGAAGTAAATATTCCAGAGCAGCGGCGCCAAGCATAGCCGGTAACAGACTGGCTCCTGCACGAAAAGCAAGAACAACAAAAGCGCAATAAAAGACTGTAGTAAACCAAAAATAATGGCGCCAGTTAGCTAGATGAAACTTGTCGTATAGCAATGCGTTTGCTGCATAGAGACTGTAAGTAGCAAGGCTAGCAATAATCAACATAACAAGTAATCCGATGTCGCCATCGTGACGCAAAGCAGCAATGCGGGCGCGAATTTTTTCTGCTTCAAATTTGAGCTGCTGTCGCTCCAGACACTCGGCATAAACTGTCAGGGCCGACGCCAATCGCACGTCATCTTTAATGGGAGAGCGTCCAATCAACTGACATTCCTCAGCCAGAGTGGCTCGTGCGCTGTCTTTGTAGCCGGCGCGCTCGTAAGCCACCGCTAGCCCTTCTAGAGCAGCGATGTGACGAGGAGATCCGGCCCAAAGCGCAGTAGATTCGGCAATAGCGGCACGGTTAAAATAGCTGATCGCTTTCTGATTTTCACCCTGAGCTAGAAGGGCACCGCCCTGGTCACTATAATTGTTGTATGTGATGCGCTCTGTGGCGGAGGTGCCGGCCAAAATAAGCATTCCTCCCACCACGCCAAATAAAACTAGGCGGCCACTGGAGCATTTACACCAATCCTGCCAGGATGGCATTTGCAGAGCCTTCGCAGTCCACTTTTCCGGCATCAGCTTATCCCACGAAAAATCTGTGGGCAGGCTCTGACGCTTTTCTTTTACGAAACCGACGGCATCATTATTAGTATCAACAGCGCGCACAAAGCCAGCTGTAGCGCTATAAGCGAAACTTTTTGCTGGCGGGCTGAGAGTGCTTCCAGAAGCAGACGTCTTGACCTGAACCGGCACTCGAAGTGAAGGTTTTGAGTCGCGTCCAATGGTCATCTTCTTTCTAGAAGAATACATACTGCTCCTAGCTCTACACTGTTGTCATATACCCAAAAGATTCATCAAATTGACCGAATATATTTGGAACATTCCTACCCTGGCGAATGTCACCTTTTACGTGAGAGACACAAAGGTCCAATTTAGGAGTTAGCAAAAATGTCCGCTCAACCCAATACTCAACAGCGTCATCTGCAGATTGCTCCAGAACCTAAAGCCGTTTCTCAAAGACGAAGATCTGCTTCAGCGCCAACCGAGAACAAGGGTGTGGGACTTATTGAGTTAGACGTTGCCCTGACTAAATTGGCTATTTCCAAAAGCCCTGTTGCCTCCCGCGGTCAGGTCGTAAGCTATCAAAAAGTTAGCGACTCTGCGTACCAGACTTCGACGCCCACTGGCGAAACTACGTTTTTCAGATGGGGTCAAAGCAATAACAAGCGTTCATTTGTTTTCAATGCCGACGGCAGTGCTCAATATATGGTGAAGATGGGCGAAACCATCATCAGTATTGTCGAATGCCTGCTGCGAGAAAAACACCGCATGTTTACTTACTATGAGCCCACTTACCGCGAAATCCGCGCTGAAGTGAACAGCCTCAAATCAGCTAATCCGCAAATTGCCGATCTCGATTTGCTTCATACCGGTCAATGGGTTAAAGTTCCAGCTATCGACGTTTGTGAAGCTTTGACCGGCCAGGGTCGCCTGTCGGCATAAATTAAATGGGGGGACAGCATGGCTCAAGTCACCGTCTATTCTGGTCCTTCCTGTCCTTACTGCACTAAAGCAAAAGCGTTACTGGAAAGGAAGAATATTCCCTTTCAGGAATTCAACGTCAAAGAAGATTTCTCTAGATTGAAGGAGATGCTCGAGCGCACCGGTGGCCGCAAGACCATTCCTCAGATCTTCATCGACGACCTGCACATCGGTGGCTGCGATGATCTTTATGCATTGAATGACTCGGGGAAACTAGACGAGTTGCTAATTGCACCTTGACTGTGCCGGAGGCTCGTATTACATTGAAGTAATACGGTAGCGGAATACATCAGAGCACTAGACAATGACAGCAACTGTAAGACTAAGTAATGAACTTGAAGCTGTGCTCACTGCGGTAGTCAAAGTGAGCGGAAAACGCCGTTCGGAAATTATTCGAGAAGCATTGAGCGCTTACTGTGAACTTTTACTGGAAGAAAACCGTCTGACTATGTACGACCAACTGACTAAATCCGACTTTAAACCGGCAAACTCCGGTCTAAAAGATTTGTCCACCAATCCAGAATATTTGAAAAAGGTGATAAATGAGCGGAACCGCCGTTCTAGTTGACACAGGTCCGTTAGTTGCCATTGTCGACCAGAGCGACGATGCTCACGAAAGCTGTATAAATGCGCTGAAGCTGCTTTCCAGCAGCACACAACTAGTTACTACCGAATCAGTGTTGACAGAGGCCTTTCATCTGATTTCTTATGTCAATGGCGGAAGCGAAAAACTGTTCCAGCTACTGCGCATATTCAATGCTCAACTCAAGCCACTCGCACAATATCAGCTCAAACGGGTAGAAGAGCTCATGTCAATCTACAACGATTTACCAATGGATTTTGCTGATGCGACCATTGTCAGCACATCCGAAGAACTGGGAATTAAGACGATCTTCACTCTAGACCGGCGTGGTTTCGATGTTTATCGTCCAATCCATGTCAAAACTTTTTCACTGCTGCCACAAGAGCACACACAGAAAAGAAAGAAATGAAGTAGCGCGTAAGCCGGGTTCTGTGTTCGACTGTCATCTATCTGGGAACGCAGTCTCCTACGCCCTCTAGCGGCATCAGCAACTTGAGATGGCGGGCCACCATAACCTCAAGTTATACCTTCGCCTTGCACCTTCAGCGGGGTTTACCTAGCCAAGGCCTCTCGACCTTGCTGGTGACGCTCTTACCGCACCGTTGCACCCTTACCGCATTGCTGCGGCGGTTTTCATTTCTGTGGCACTATCCTCACGCTCACGCGCACTGGGCATTACCCAGCAACCAGCCCTGTGGTGCCCGGACTTTCCTCATCGATCTTGCGACCAACGCGACAGTCTGCGCTACTTCATAGGCGATTATACATGGCTTGATTACCCCTTGGTCACTATGCGAAATAGTAACAAAAAAAAGAAGAAATCGGCAAGAAGGAGATGCTTTGTAAGCACCCAGTCCTGCCGATCTCTCAATTAGCATAGGGGGAGTCCTCGCGGACTCCTCCCTGCTACACCACCGTACGTGCGGGTCCGCATACGGCGGTTCGGCGGATTAGGCATTTACTGAGCAACGAAGTTCTGGTAGTCCGAGAGAACGGAAATAGGCGATTGATAAAGCGCTGTGAAGTGGTGGACTTCCGCTCATACGCCAAGGGCCGCGGGAACCGTTTCCAGCTCCGAGTTGCGCTTGACGATGGCTAAGTCCCATTTCACGTAGTCGCTTGTATCTTGTGGTTCCGCGTTTCCACCGCTTCCAAATTAGGCAGCGTAGTTTGCGTCGTAGCCACTGTTCAAGGTCACGCAATGGTGTCGGCGTCTCACAAAATCCGAAGTAATTTAACCAGCCGCGCAAATAGCTTTTTAATTCTCCGATGATTTGCTCAAGTGTATTCCCTCGTTTGCGGGTGGTGATTGCTCGAATCTTTTCCTTTACTCGAAGCAGAGCTGCTGGCGCTATTCGGCGCCGAGGATTCATCTGACTCGTAAAGGTAAAACCCAAGAACTTCCTCTCCCATGGCCTCCCCACTGCACTTTTCGCTTCATTTACCTTCAGCCTTAGCCGTTTGTCAAGAAACTTCGTGATGCTCTCCATCACTCGCTCTCCGGCTCGCTTGCTGGCAACGTAGACATTACAGTCGTCCGCATACCTCACGAATCGAAGTCCTCGTTTCTCAAGTTCTTGGTCAAGGTCATCTAGCAATAGATTCGATAAAATCGGTGAAAGGGGGCCCCCTTGCGGAACACCTTCCTCTGTCGGTTTGACTAAGCCATCTTCAAACATTCCCGAGTTCAGGAAGGCTCGAATCAGCTTCAATACTCGCTTGTCATTTACTTTCTTAGCAACGCGCCCCATCAATATATCGTGGTTAACTCGGTCGAAAAATTTCTCCAAATCAATATCTACGACGTATCGCAATCCGCTGCATACATACTCTTGCGCTTGCTTAATTGCCTGATGTTGCGATTTGCCAGGACGAAATCCGTAGCTGTACTGTGAAAACTGACTGTCCCAGTGCTTCTGTAAAACTTGCTGCAATGCCTGCTGAATAAAGCGGTCAACCACACTCGGAATACCCAATTGTCGCATTCCTCCTGTGGCTTTCGGTATCTTTACCCGCTTCACCGCCTGTGGTGCATACTTGCCTTGCAAAAGTTCCTGGCATATTGTTTTCAAGTGTACCGCCAGATACGCAGGTAATTCGTAGACGGTCATTCCGTCTATTCCTGCGGCACCTTTATTGTCCATTACTCGCTCCAATGCCTGCATCAAATTCTCTCCGTCTAGCATTTCCTCCATCAGTTGTTGCTCAGTCACTGCCAGGCTTTCGTTGTCTTGTCCGCTTACCGCCATTTGCGCTTCGAACCCTCGCATGACGACTTCGAGAGCTTCACTCTCTACGTTCGCGTTTGAGGTCAGATTTCTCTGCTTTTTCTGCCGCTTTTCGCTCATGAGATATGCGTCCTACTCGCCTTTCCTTGTAGCCCTTACGGGCACCGTTTGGGCCTTCGTCTCCTACTGCCGCTGCTTACCTTATTCGGCGCTTGCACGTTTGCAGGAAATTACTATGCCCTCTGCTGACTTCTGCACGATATTCAGATTGCCTCGCGGCCATCCCAGTCTTGCTAACAAGACACCGTGCAGATCTCCCGGGGTAAGCTCAACCACTTTCTCTGCACACCCGCCGGATTTACAGTCGCATCCTTTGATGACTTTGGACTTCGCAATCATTTGCTTGCTCGTCCGAATGCGCCTGCCTTGTATCCGATTCCTGTTCGTCAGGTCGCAGATTTGCTCCACGCTTCTTTCAGATTTTGCCTCGCGGCTGCATCCTTGCGCTTCACTACACTTCACCGTCATCAGGTTGTGTAAGGACTTTCACCTCCAGTTGTTGACCATGCCCGGCACACAAAAAAAGCTGGAGCGATATCGCTCCAGCTTTCTGCATCAGTGAGGCTTAGAACACCAGACCGCAAATGGTCGCAGTGAGCCAGGTGGCCATATTGGCCACCATCATCGACTTGAATGCCATACCGGCGATCTCACCGCGACGTTCAGGCGCCATCGCTCCCAGGCCGCCAATATTGATGCCGAGCGAACCCAAATGCGCAAAACCGCAGAGGGCGGCAGTGGTGGCAATCAACTGAGTTTTCGCCGCGAGCACGTACGGACCGGCGCCCGCAATCACAGGAGCAAGCTCCCCGTACGAGACAAACTCATTGAAGAGCAGCTCCACAGCCATGAGTCGTCCAACGTGGAAGCATTCATCCCACGGCACACCCATCAACCAGGCGATGGGCATGAACGGGTAAGCGACAACGTCTTGAATCTCGGCATGGAGACCGAAAACCGACAGACCGACTCCAAACGCCCAGTTGACCGGGCCATGAAACCGATGGCGAATGCCACCATGGCAACCACCTTCATGGCAATTTCGGTGCCGGCTGTGACACCGTGAGCAGCCGCGTCGAACGCATTGACGCCTTCATGCGGCAAGTTGAGGTCGACCATTTTCTGCAACTTGTGCTGCTCCGTTTCCGGGCAAATAATCTTCGACAAAATGATACCGCCGATGGCCGACATCAAGGAGGCGGCGATGAGCGGCGTGGCCGGCATACCGATGCTGGTATAGGCAACCAGGGCAGAGCCCGAAATCGTGGCCATAGCCGCGGTCATCGAAGTGAAAAGCTCCGATCGCGTAAGTGTTTTCATGTAAGGGTTAATTAGCAGCTGGCACTCCACCTGACCGACGAAAGCGGCAGCCGAACACGAAAGGGCTTCCGGACCGGACAAACCAAGTTTCACCAGGAAGCGGGCCATGAACTTGATCAACCGCGGCAAGATGCCGAAGTAATAACCAAGCGACGCCAGACCGCTGATGAAAATAATGGAGAAGCCGATGCGGATGGCAAAAATGAACTCGTGTTGGCCAGGCGAACCGGGCTTGAGGAATTCACCGAAAACGAGAGTCTTGCCGAGGGCGAAAACCGCGCCATCGTTGGCGAAATCGAGTAGCTTGTTGATTCCCTTGCCGACCATGAAGAAGAAGTCACTGGTGCCGGGAATTTTGAGAATGACGAGGGCGAGAATGACCTCGACGAAAAGTAGTGTTCCTACCATTCGCCACGGGATCTGACGGCGGTTGTTCGAGAGGCCGAAAGCGACTGCGAACAACGTGAGAATGCCCAAAAGGCCAATTAGTTTTTCCATTGGGTTGCTCCAGATTTGGTTACTGTTACGAGGCAGCAGGTAGCAAAAGCTGGAGCGATATCGCTCCAGCTTTTCAGGCAAAGCACCAAAACAAATCAGCGGACGAACACCAAAGTCGTGCGACTTCAAAAATTTGTTCGGGCTAAATGAGATTTGGCGCTTTAGCTGATACCGGGTGTGAGTGAGAAATGTGCGAGAGGGAATACTTGACTAATAACAGACCCCTTGCGACGAAAGAAAGCTCGCGAATGCAGCGCCGAGCGTAGTAACAAAAGTAAAAAGCTCAAAAATGGGAAGTTATTAGGCTTACAGCTTTAAACTTGGATCTAATTTATCTAGCGCTAACTCTGCTCTAAGCTTGAAAGCCTGCGCAGTGGCAGATCGAAAATGGAAAAACTGGTAGATATGATCAACTCGAGCATTTTAAAAACTGCCATCGCCGTCTTTGCTTTGAGCGCATCCATTCTCCCCGCCCTGGCAGAGAGCCCCTCAAAACCCTCGGCACCTATCGCAAAAGGCGAAAAATATGCCGTTGTATTCGGAATATCAAAGTTCCAAGATTCGGCTGCCCATCTGGATTCTGGGGCCGCCGATGCTGAAGATTTCTACAAATATCTAACTAAAAAAGCAAATTTCGCACCAGGGCACGTCATTCTTTTAACGGACAAAAAAGCAGACAGGACCTCGATTTACAAGTTGCTGGGCGAGACTTTTATACCTACCTTACGTCCTGAAGATCTTGTGGTAATTTACTTTTCCACCTTAGGCACTCCAGCTAAAGACGATTATGGACATATAAACTATCTGGTGGCTAGCGATACTAAGATGAACCAGCTTTTTGCCTTCGGAATTGACATGCAAAACCTTCCCCAAATAGTGATGATGCGCACTCGTTGCAACAACGTGGTTTTTATTATCAACTCGAGTTACAGCGGCGCAATGGAAGTCAAAACCAAATCTCTGTTCCGCACAGCAAAGCCGATCCCCCCGGCCACCTTGATCGCCAGCTGTGGCGCAGACCAAACTTCAGTTACTGGTAAAAATACAAAAACCAGCATCTTCAATAAACGGCTGATCGAAGCTCTGCAAATCAAAGGCAATGCCACCACCATTGGTGAAGCATTTACATATTTAAAAAGCAAAGTGCAAACAGATGTTAAAGCTGACAGCGGTGTGTTGCAGACTCCGGTGTTGAAATGCGAAACCATGAATTTAAAAATCGGCGCTCCAGCTGGTAGGTAGAAAAGTCTATTTACCCGCGCGCAGCTGTTACATGACCCTGTTTGGCATAAGCCAATATTTTGGCATCTCGAGTTATTAGAGCGAGACCCATTACTCTTGCTGTTGCCACAACTATTCTGTCAGCCGGATTACCATGAGACACCGAAGGTAACCTTGCGCTTTCTATAGCTATCTCAGGCAATAGCGGCACGAGGCTCACACCAGGTTTTGACAGCGCCTCTGTGATCCATTGATCGAGCGGCTTCTTCATAGTCAACCGACCTTTACTTTCAAGTGTCGCTATTTCCCACACCGTGATAGCGTGGACAAAAACTTCTCCCCGAAGCCCTGCTTCATCAATTAATGCCACCGTTTTAGAAGTCAATTCGCTGCTGGCCATATTGAGCCAGACCCGAATATGGGTATCAAGAAGAATCCCAGAGCGGGTTTCAATTGCCATCTGCTTGCCATATTTCGCCCGTTCCTGCTACCAGATCGCCATTGATGATCACACTATTTTGCATGCAAATAAAGTGTATGAATCATTAGCAAAAGGAACCAGCCTGGCTATAGGCTTGCCGTGCTTGGTAATAATCAGCGGTATGCGGCTGCGGTTAACTTCGTCAATCAATTTCAAGCAATTGGTTTTGAATTCTCCTGCCCCAATTCTTATAACCAGTCACATTAAACGAGCACGCAGCCGCGCTAAGTATTACTTGCGTAAACCCACGCTATACAAAGACCTGGCCTCGATGTTAAAACATACGAGTGGTTGTAAAGAGGTCTGGGTCATGCATTTCACGTTGGATATGGCATTCTTCGGTTTTTTCGCCATTCTCATGTTCGCCATCGTTGTAATCCACCGGGCCCACGGCATGACGGCACTTTATAAAAAAGGCAACGTTACCGCCAATTATTGGGGAACGTACGGCGCCGAAGTTAAATCAGAGCAGCAAAAGCGCAAACAAAAATCTTATTTCCCCAAAATAGCCAAGGACGGCACACTTTCGCTTCCTGCAGCCAGTAATCAAAATACGACATGCATCGCGGGAAAAGTGGCCCCACAGGGAAAGTAATATTTGGTGGCGCGTTTCTTCTGAAGAGGCCATCATGTAAATAGATGGTTGCCAGAGGAAGCTTTGGAAAAAGAAGACGTCAGACAACACCCCTTTGAATTGACTCCTGATGAAAGTCAGTTTGATGCTGTCTATGCTAAAGCGCGTGAGAGCGGCACTTTTGGGGACTTTGCCACGGCCGCTCATGAATATGAGCAAGCGGCATTCGTCGCGAGGTCTTTTGGCGAAAGTGATGCCAGGCTATTCGAGACCCTGAGCCGACTTGCTTACTGCCGATACCGCTTAGGCGATCTTTCCCAGGCCGAAGCCTCATATTTAGAAGCCCTGCAATTGCTCGAGCGTTTCCACGCCCAGACTCATCCAGAACGTCTGGCCTCGGTGCTCTGGGCGCTAGCTGTGCTACTTTCAGACCTGTTGCGCTACGACGAAGCCGAAAAGTATTTCAGACGTTCCATGGATGTCTCAGAATCGTGGGCCGGCCCCAGCGATCGTTTCGTGGCCGATTGCCTCTGGGGTTTATCAAAGTGTTTAACCAGCAACGGCAAGCTTCTAGAAGCTGAAACAGCAATAAAACGTGCCGTGGCCATTTATGAAACGTTGCCCGAAAATTGCGATGAATATTTGAGCACCAATTACGCTAATCTGGGCGCCCTCAATTTGCAGCGCTCTAACTTTGAAGGAGCTGTGGACGCCCTGGTTAAAGCCGTGACATATCGGCGCAAACTGGCAGGCGAGATGGACGCCGGCTTAATCAGCCTGTCCAGCAAACTGGCTCTGGCACTGATGCAATTGAAACGCTTGAAAGAAGCAGAAAAATACTTGCGCCTGGCACTCAAAATTTCCACATCAACCTATGGCCCTAAAAACATTGAGACCGCACGCAAATACATTGCACTGGGGAATTGCTTAAACGGTTTAGGCAAATATGATCAAGCTGAAAAAATGCTGTCAAAAGCAATTGTGGTGGTGCGCGAGCAGATGGCAGACCCCGCTCTTTCAGCCGCTTGTCTATACGAGCTGACCACCTGCTACCAGAAATTAAATGAAAAAGCGAAAGGCAAAAAAGCGCTGGAAGAATTGTCTGACCTCTATGTGCAACCCAACATCAAACTGCCCAAGCACTCGCTTTACGCCGACGCACAGCTCAAGCTCGGCAACATTTACGAAGAAGCCTGCTTGTTCAAAAAAGCGCGCATTTGTTACCAGTCGGCCCTCACAGCCAGAGAATCTGTCTTTGGGCAAGAGCACAAGCTGGTGGCCGAATGCCTCATGCGCATCGCCGGTTGCATGACCAAAATGTCGCAGCATGCCGATGCCCAGGAGCTCTACCGCAAAGCCGAAACAATGCTCGCCGATTTAAAAAAACGAGCCTGATTAACCTAATCTACAGCGCTGCCGTCAGCATTCCAATTCCACATCAAAGGTGGGCGCTTACCGCCGTCTTTGCGCGACATGCCTTCGTACTTAAGATGCTTTTTGTCAAAGTCGCCGGCGGTTGAAGATAAAAGCGAAAGGCCAAAAGCAGCCATGCCGACATACTTGACTTTAGGCAAACCTTTCAATACACCAATGCTCAAAGCCAGTCCACCAGCGCCGAAACCTACATCTTCGATAGCCAGTCTGCCGTGCTCGGTTTTGTAATCACCACTGCTTGCGCTGCCATACTTAGTCAAATCTCCAGGCAAATCAATCAGTCGCTTGGCGCCATAAAGAGCTGGTGCCACGCGGTTCACGTACGGCAAAGCAGAAGCACCAATTAAGGCATCAACACCAAGGGTACCAATCGGGTTTATGTCTACATTGCTCTGCTTTGTGTATTTGAAATCAAATTTGCCCGGGCTGTTGAGCAGCTCGATTACTTTCTCGGCAGGAGTGGCCAGTGCCATCTTGCCGGCGCTGTCAGTCAACACGCCTACAACGCGCCCTTGTGAATCAACAGAGAGACTGCCTGATTGACCAGCCAACACTTTTTGATTGGTGACGATCCGGTCAGCCAGCACATAGTTGGTGGCGTCATTTTGCAAATCAAAATTATTAGTGTCAAAAGCTTGCTTCAAACCGGCATAGCCATCAGCATCAAATTGGCTGAGCACGTTCTCCATGCGAGTTCGTCCCTGCACTGTGCCGATTGAAAGCACTTTTTCCAGATTGGCCACACCGGGTGCACCGAGGCTGAACACTGGCTCACCGGTCAAGTCACGTCTGGAACCATCCATAGGCGCAACGCGTGATTTATCTTTGTCGAGGCCATCGATTTTCAGAACAGCCAAATCGTTGATGTCGTCGTACTTAATGATGCGCGCATCGAGAAATTCACCGGTAGGCATTTGCACTTTGAGCGAACGGGTATTTTTAACTATGTGTGCGGCAGTGACAATTTCATCGCCATCTCCGACAAAAAATCCGCTGCCGCCGTTCGGCCCCGAATTACGCTCACCGGCAATTTTGACAGTTTTGCCAAGCAAACTAGAATAAGCGTCAAGAGCCAGGCTGTTACCGCATTCTTTCTTATCGCGAACGACGTCGGCACCGGGCGTCAGTTCAGGCACGATTTTGCACTGATCTTTGTCGCCGCCCATTTACTAACCCCGCCGTTACTTACAAGTCATACCCAGATCTTATATAGATATATATACATATAAAGGCATGAAGTCATTGGGGAAATTACGGCAGCACCATTAAGTTAGCGGCCACGCAGGCGGTAACCAACGCGGGAAATATTCTCAATCACCGACTGCGACAGATCATCACTCACGTCTACAACCTTGCGAATGCGGCGAATAGCCACCCTTAATCCTTCCGGTGTGGCGTCAGAATCGTACTGCCAGACCCGGGCAAGCAAGGTGTCGACACTAAAAACTTCGCTTGGATGCCGCATCAAAAATTCTAGCAAAGCAAAATCGCGGGGCAAAAGCCGCAACTCCTCACCCCCTCGAGTGACGCGAAACTTAGCCGGATCAAGGCTGAGATTGCCGTAATGCAGCTCATTAGATTGCAGAAGCGGTGGCCGCCGCAAGACCGAGCGGATGCGCGCCGCCAGTTCTTTGAGATTAAACGGCTTGGTGATGTAATCGTCGGCACCAGAGTCGAGCCCCTGCTCTTTTTCTGCCATCTCACCCTTCCCGGTGAGCATTATTACCGGCGTGCTTCCGCCTGACGAGCGAAACTTTCGCAGAAGTTCGATGCCGGTCATGCCGGGCAAATCCCAATCGAGCACGATGACATCATATTCAGTCATTTTCAGCGTAGCCTCGCCATCGAGACCGTCGTGGAAAGTTTCAACCGTGTGACGCTCGGCGCTTAGGCCGTCGCTGATAGTCACCGCCAGATCTATGTCGTCTTCAACTAAAAGTATTTTTGCCAAGATCAATATCCCGCTGGCTTAACGTTCTCACTTGCAGAAACAATATATCGTCTTGAAAGCTGTTTTGCACAGGCCGAGGCGGGGGATAAATTCCACATGCGGCCGCATTTGTCACTAACTACAAACGTCTTAATCTTGGTCACTCTACCGCTTTTGATTCAAATGATCCTGCTGGGATCACTTGCCAGTCTTCAGAGCCAGGCAGAACAAGCATTAAGAGTTTCGACCCACAGCAAGAAAATATCAGACGTTATTAATCGCATTTCGAGCGATGTCTTTGACGTAATTACCACCTACGGCAATGAAACATCGCTCGAACTAATTCCCCTCGACGACGAAAGTGTGCAGAAGACCATTAAAACCGTACGCGAAGATTATAACGATCTGAAGCAATTGACCATGGACAAACCTGAAATTCTCAAAGCCGTAGTTGATTCAGAAATAGCCACCGAAAAAGCGTTTCTGGTTTTGAAAGACCTTAAAAGGTCATTTCTTAAAACCGGCGGTAAGGGCCGCGATGAGCGCAAACCAGTATGGCGAAATCTGCGCGAAGTAATGAAAGGAATTTTGTTTCAAGAGCTCGTTTCAATTGGCGATCAACAAAGGCGACTTTCGGACAAAGCACCGGAAGTGCAAGCGGTTTTTCGAGAAAGAGCGCAACAAGTCATGCTTGGTATTGGCATTGTCGATCTGGCCCTGGGTCTGGCTTTAGCTTTATATTTAACCAGGGGAATTACCAGCAGATTGAAAAAAGTCAGTGACAATACTTACAGACTGGCCAGCGGCGTGCCACTGCATCCGGTGCTAAGGGGCAATGACGAAATCGCCAGACTGGATCAAGTCTTTCACAAAATGGCCGGTGAACTGCGCGAATCGTCACGAAAAGAAAGAGCCATAGTCGACAATGCCCGAGATTTCATTTGCACAATCGATGCACAGGGGCGATTTATCGCCGCCAACCCGGCCGCTGAAGCATTGCTTGGCATCGAACCGGAAGATTTACAAGGCAAACACTTCATCGATCTCGTAGTGGGCACAGACACCGGCAAAGCTCTCGATTATTTGGAAAAGTTGAAATCGCAAGAAATTTCAACACCGCTTTCAATTGAGATGAAAGCGCGCTCGGGGGCCATTGTCGAGACACTGTGGTCAGCCCACTGGTCTGACGAAGAGAACTCGGCATTTTGCGTCATTCACGACATGACCGATATGCGGCGCGCCGAGAAACTGCGGCAAGAATTGATGGCCATGATCACCCACGACTTGCGTACACCTTTAGCCACCATTAACAATGTGCTCGACTTTTTCGACAGCGGCAGCGCCGGAACTTTCGATGAAAAAGGCCGGCGCTACGTTCAAATGGCCAGACGCAACGCCGATCGCATGGTCAATTTGATTAACGATTTACTCGATATTGAAAAGATCAAATCGGGCATGATGCAGCTCGAAATCGACTCTTATAAACTGTCGCGCAGCTTCACTAACTGCGAGGCTCTCAGTGCCGGATTAGCCGAAGAAAGCGCAGTCAAATTGCTTTTCGCTCCCAGCGAAATAATTGTCGAAGCCGATGAAGAACGGCTCGGCCGCGTGCTTTCAAACCTGGTGGCCAATGCCATTAAATATTCTCCTAAAGGAAAAGCAGTAAAGGTATCAGCCATTCAACAAAAAAACGCAGTGATGATTCGCGTGCAAGACGAGGGGCCAGGCATTCCTGCCGAAATGCTCGAATCAGTTTTTGAACGCTTTCAACAAGTCGGTGGCCCAGCTAAAACTAAAGGTGGATCAGGCTTAGGGCTGACGATTTGCAAGGCCATTGTCGAGATGCACGGTGGCAAAATCTGGGTGGAATCTACTCAGGGGCAGGGTAGTACTTTTATTTTTACTTTGCCGATTACCATATAGCTATTTGTTTCTTTGCACGTCAACTCGATCGCTAAGCGCGCTTGGCGGCAACAGTTTCAAACTCTTCTGAAAATAAGTAGTGGCGGCGGAATTGGAGTTTCGCAACATGGACAACTAGTCTCCGATTTGTTGACTTGCACCTGATCGCAACTAACCTGCCTAGCCTGGCCCCTTACCGGTGCTCAAGCGCAGAGTAAAGACCAGCGCAAACTAATCACAAGACCGTAACAACTCCGCTGTAAATTCGTTTTCGTAGAGCAGGCAACGTCGAAGCAACCGAGAAGCAGATGACCTGCCATTTTGAAAACACTTATTAGAGGTATTGCATCATGGTAGAAGCATTTAACCACCCACAAGTTTCAGACAACGTTGCCGCTAAAAACAACGAGCTTTCGCAAAGCCAGAACCTGGCCGTCGGCGCCTGGCAAGACAGTGAGAAAATGAGTTTGAATAAAGCGGTACCTAACAAAGACGGTGGTCTTAAATCTCTCGATTTCGATGACATTTATACCAAGAAAGAAAGCGACCCAAGTTTAGCGGAAGGTATGGGCAAAAAATTTGTACACAAGCCTGAATATAACGGTGATATTAAAAAGCCTCTTCCTGAAGACGTGCCCGGCGGTAAAATTCCTCGCGATGGCGGCCCTAAAGACCCAACCGAGTCAGACGCAATTAGAAATAAGAAAGAGAAGTGGCTTATGCAAAATGAAAAGCCTTTCGATGAAATGCCCAACGGCGGCAAAAATCCCAAAGGTGGCTCCTTCAACATGGATGGACATACAAACACAGGCAAGCCAGCTCCTGCTGACCTAGAAGACTATAAACCTACAAAGAAAATTCAGCGCTAAATTCGAGAAATTCGAAAACCACTGGCAGCTAAGCTGAAGAAACCTCGCCCCAGAGCGAGGTTTCTTTGTAAATTTGCCAAAGCGATAATATTCCAGCTGCACGCGAGAAGCGTATAATCTAAGCACTCTTATTAGAAAATGGGCCCTTGCAACTTACCGAACGAGATATCTACAAATATTTTGGCGACACCTATGCGTCACGGGGAGACACCTATGAACGCAGTGGGAGAGTGAAGTCTTGCCGCTTTGACCACAATACTTTATTGCTACACGGACAAGTTGTCGGCAGTGACAGGCAGCCGTATCAAGTGCAGATGCGGCTCGTAGCCACGGGTCTAAAAATTGAAACAGCAATCTGCAGCTGCCCCATGGGCGGTTACTGCAAACATTCTGCGGCGCTGGCGCTGCACGCTCTTAGAACAGGAGAGATATCTGAATCAAATGCTGCGCTCGCACCGTCTGTAAAGCCAGCGCCACAAGCACAGGCGGCGAAACTATCAGCGCGCTCAGCAAGCTGGATTAGCGATCTGGCAAAAGCTTTTAACACCCAACCAGCCACTGCTAAAACAACTCCAATCGACTCGGTGTTGTATGTGCTGGACGTGAGTAGGCTCAATGTTCTGATGCTCAAACCGGTGCACGCACGCCGGCTGAAAAGCGGCGCCTGGGGAAGCGCGCAGAGTTGCGACCTTGACCGGTTGGCGGCCAGCACAGCTCAATACGTTACCGCAGAAGATTGCGAGATTGCCAAAATTTTCCTCGCCGCACAAAAAGACAAATGGTCCTACGAAAAAACCTTTAGTGACATCCCTGAGTTATCTCAACATCTGGTAAAACGCATCATTGCCACCGGTCGCTGCTTTTGGAAAAGCAAAGACAGTATTGCCCTGACTACCGGCCCCGCTAAACAAGCAGGGCTTAAATGGAAGGTTTTGCCCAATGCAAACCAGGTTTTGCAAGTTTATTCAGAAGATGCAGACGATATTGCAGTAATAGCGGGATCGGCCTGGTACATCAATCCTGTCATGCATCAATTAGGGCCTCTGGATCTCTCGCTGCCGCTCGGCGCGGTCAAATCAATTCTTTCCGCTCCTGCCATCGAAGCCCAAGAAGCGATGCTGGTGACGGAAGCATTAAACGCAATAGGTGCCTCTGTTCCTAAACCAGAGGCAAATTTTTCTATCGAGACGATCACGGCATCGCCACGACCAACCATCAAGCTTCTTACAAAAGAATTTGTGATGGAAGGCTATCGCAATCGTAGAGAAGTTTTCACCGAATCTACTGTTTTACTGACTTTCGATTACGGCGGCCTTGAATTTGATCCGCCAAAAATGCAAGAGTGCCGCACGATAGACGGCAACAAGATTTTAATTCACAAGAGAGATCTGGCAACCGAAGAGGCGTGCTTAGAGCAGATCGAGAACATTGGCTTGCTTGATATAGGAGACACGATTCACGATGGCGTCGCCCTGACTTTTCCTGATGATGAGCCGCAAGAGTGGATCGATTTTGTCAGCAAAGTTTTGCCCCTGCTGAAATCGCAGGGTTGGCAAATAGAATTTGATAAATCTTTTGCCTACAACATTGTGGTGCCTGACGACGAGTGGACCATTGAGGCGACGCAGAGTTCTGATTTCTGGTTTTCACTAGACCTGGGCATTACTGTCGATGGCGAAAGAGTGCCTCTACTACCCATCATTCACCGGGCATTGCGGCAAGTCACCGGCTCTGAGCCATTGATTGAAATTGAACAACTTAATCACGACGGAATTTTCTATGCACCACTTCAAGATGGTCGCATCATTTCACTTCCGTTCGATCGCGTTAAAGGCATTGTCAGCGCGCTGTTAGAATTATTTGACGGACGCAGTGATGTGCCGGAAAATGCAGAAGTCACTATCGCTCAAATCATCAATTTACAAAGAGCCATGGCTGAAAACATCGGCCAGAACGAATTGTGGTTGGTGGGCGACAAACTTGCAGCACTGGTCGATAAAATCAAAAACTTTGCTGGAATTGACAATGTCCAACCGCCCCCAAGCTTTTCAGCAGAACTGAGACCATATCAATTGGAAGGTCTAGCATGGCTCAATTTTCTCCGCGAATTTGGCCTGGGAGGCATTCTCGCTGACGATATGGGTCTGGGCAAAACCGTGCAGACACTGGCGCACATTGCTCTCGAAAAGGCCGAAAACCGGCTTGATAAGCCTTTTTTGGTAATATGCCCGACATCGGTATTGCCCAACTGGCTAAGCGAAATTGACAAATTTGTTCCTCAATTGAAAGTTACTGCACTGATAGGCCCCAATCGCGCCGAAAATCACTTTAGAATTGCCAGCTCAGACATTGTAGTCTCGACTTATCCACTGGTAGTGCGCGACGAGAAAACTCTGGTTAAACAAAAATGGAAAGCTGTAATTCTCGATGAAGCGCAAGCCATCAAAAATCCAGGCACTCTAATTTCAAAGACCGTCGGAAAACTGCACAGTGATTACAAGATCTGTTTGACCGGCACGCCTATTGAAAATCATTTAGGCGAACTCTGGGCACAGTTCAATTTCCTGATGCCTGGCTTCTTAAAAGACCTTCCTACATTCAACAAAAGTTTTCGCTGGCCCATTGAAAGACAAAAGAACAAGTTTTTGCAAAAACTGCTTGCCACAAAAGTCAGGCCTTTTTTGTTGCGCAGAACCAAAGAGCTCGTGGCCAAAGAGCTTCCGGCAAAAACGATCATTATCAAAAACGTTGACCTTGACGGTGAGCAGCGCGACCTTTACGAAACAGTGCGCTTATCTATGTACGAAAAGGTCAAAGATGCTCTCGCCTCCAAAGGTCTGGCCAAAAGCCAGATAATCATTCTCGATGCCATGCTTAAACTGCGGCAAGTTTGTTGCGACCCTCGCCTTGTGCCCCTGGCGGCGGCCAAAAATATGCAATCAACGGTCAAGTTAGATTTGCTGCTCGAAATGCTTGAAGAGCTGATTGACGAAGGAAAAAGTATTTTACTGTTCTCCCAATTTACAAGCATGCTCGATCTGATTATTCCTGAATTAGAATCGCGAAAAATTGCATTTGCGCAGATTCGCGGCAGCACTAAAGACCGGGCTACGCCGGTGAAAGATTTTCAGAGTGGCAGCGTAAAACTCTTTCTCTTAAGCCTCAAGGCCGGCGGTACCGGGCTTAACCTCACTGCCGCCGACACGGTTATTCACTATGACCCCTGGTGGAACCCTGCCGTTGAGAATCAAGCTACCGATAGAGCGCATCGTATCGGCCAGAAAAAAGCAGTATTCGTATTTAAGTTAATCGCATCGGGCACCATAGAAGAACGTTTGCTGGAGCTTCAAGAAAGAAAGCGCGCCATTGCCGACGGCATCTTTGACGAAGATAATGCCTTGCCCTCAAAACTAACTGCTGCCGACATCGAATCATTATTTACGCCGCTGCCCACGGGAAAAAGACGAGAGCGCAAACTAATCACAAAGCAGTAACAACTCTCAGGTAAATTCGTTTTCGTAGAGCAGGCAATGCAACGGCACCCCAACGTTGACTCACCACCTGCAACTTTAAAACACTTACTAGAGGTATTGCATCATGGTAGAAGTATTTAACCACGCACAAGTTTCAGACAATGTTGTCGCTAACAACAACGAGCTTTCGCACAGCCAGAACCTTGCCGTAGAATCCTGGCAAGAAAGAGAGAAAATGAGTTTGAAAAAAGCGGTGCCTAACAAAGATGGTGGTCTAAAATCTCTCGATTTCGATGACATTTATACCAAGAAAGAAAGCGATCCAAGCTTAGCGGAAGGTATGGGCAAAAAATTTGTCAACAAACCCGAATTTGACGGTGGTATTAAAAAACCTCTTGCTGAAGATATGCCTGGCGGCAAAGAACAAGTTAAAGTTCCTCGCGATGGTGGCCCTAAAGCCCCTACAGAGTCAGACATAATCAGAAACAAGAAAGAGAAGTCGCTTTTGCAATATGACAATTTTTCCAATGACTACAAACCGCTAAAAAAGCACCAACACTAAATTAGTTAACTGGAAACACACTGAATAAAAACCTCGCCCTACCGGCGAGGTTTTTATTTTAGAGATTCAAAACGCTGCTGTTTAAATCAGAGATATCTTTGTACATCCGCTGAATCAATGCCCGCAAGTCCACCAGAAACTCCGAGCGCGCCCTCAATATATCTAGAGAAATTTTGCGGTCTTTCGAGACATCGGTGACGGCATTGATAAACGCATCTGCCTGGCTGCCTTTGCCTAAACCACGATAAGACTGCCAGCTTTTCAGCAAGGTCGCACGCCTGGTTTCACTATTTGTAGAATTGGCCGGCACGCCCTCTACATAGCTCCAGATTACGGGGTCATAGCCTGCGCCCTGATATTTTTTTCCAAAAATAGGCGCGAGCATATTACCCTGACCGACATTGGTTTCGGCACTTTTATATTTGCCCTGGTGCAGACCAAGTAGCGGTAAACCAACAGCAATTGAGTTGCCGGTGATACCAAAAATGTTAGGCACCGGCGCGGCATATTTAATGCCTGATGCCGAATCGAGAATTCCCAATGTGCCCGAGCCCACGAATGTGGCGATGTTATTAAGCATGACGGCGCGATCATGTTTTCCCGAAAAATAAGCCAGCTGTTGATTGGTCACCGCCAGGTCACCGTCGACGTTTGCTAACGCTTCTTCCAGCTCGAGGGCGGCATACTGCACCGAGCGCGAGACTTTCTGGCGCAACAGCATGATTTCAATCATTTGTTCACTCGACTGCGCGCCGCTAGCATTCAAGTCTTTTGCGCTCAAAATCTCAAGCGTATCGAAAATTCCCAGACGTTTGGCCAACTGTTTTGCATCTGCAGTCAGACTTGAAAAATCGCCGGCACGCAAATCTACGGGTTTTTCATCGGCACGCACCGCCGAGCAAAAAACTGCCGACGCCGCAGCGGCCAACACGGCAGCGCATATATAATTGTAATAGACATTGCGCATATAGTTAGTAATGCAGTGCCAATCAGGGTTTGATTAATTGAACGCCCCCATGATTTCACATTGAGCGCAAAATTACTCACCCTCGCCAAAATCATTTTTCAGCTGTTCGACCAGATCGCGAATGCCTTTCCAGCTGGGATCGCTTTCATCAATTTTGGTGACGCGGTGCAAACAGTCTTCGGCGGCCCGAAAGTCTCCCTGAATGGCATATACTCGCGACAGGTGCAACCAACCATTGATATAAAACGCATTGATTTGCACCGCTTTGATGAGCAAATCCTGCGCTTTTTCCAGCTGGCCCTTTTTGATCAATAAAGAGCCCAGATTGCCGTAAGGCCATTCGAAATCAGGATATTCACTGACCAATCGCTCGAACATTTTCTGCGACTCGTTTTCATTAACGAACATCTGGTTGTAGCCTTGAATATTGAGCTGCTCGGCCATGAGCGGCACAGGATAGCGGGGAATTTTCGAACGCAAAAAGCATCGTGCCTTTGTGCCTACGGGCCCGTCTCCATCAATTTCAATGGCCGCAGTCAAAGCGTCGCGAGCTTGCTCGGTCCAACCCACCTGCTTATAGCGCACTGCCAGCTGCCAGTATTCTTCTGCACTCAAGCTCTCCGGCAACTCTCTGGGCGGCGGTTCAGGATGCGAGCGGTCAGTGAGTGCGCGGCGCCGCTTTTGCACATATTCCTGGGCCTCTACTTCTGATAAACCGATAGAAAGCAGCTGGTCTTTCATAGCCGTGAGCGGATCAGATAAGTCGCCTTCATCATTTTTGCCTTGACCATCTTCCGCACTGGCTTCGGCGCGGGCTTCGGCCTTATCCAAAATAAGGCGATCTTTTTCACTGTTCACCACTTCTTCTCGCGTCAATTGCTGCAAGAGCTGCATTAAAGCCTGGGCGAAATTAGCACCCTCGTCAGAATCTTTTGCTTTGGCGGACTTTTCGGCACCGTTCTCGTTTGGCGCTGTAGTGTCAGCTCCCCTCGCATCATCATTTTCAGTCTGCTCGGTACTCAACTTCGGCCCGCCGCACTGGGATAGCCGCGAGAAGGCCTTAGCGGCATGATTATGCCGACCCATCAATGTATACAAAGCAATTAAACGTTGATACTCACGAGCGCTTAGCCCATCCGGCACTTCTTCAGGAGGCTGCTGATTCATAGGACGCTTGAAACCACACAAGAAAGCCTGGTATCAGTGGCGCTTCATTGGTGCAAGAAAATTCTGCTTTTGCGGCGCCAGCTGCTTACTACTAGCATTTACCCGATCTATCAAAGACCAATACAACGGCTCGCCCGTTCTTTGCGGCTCGGCCCTGTCGGTGCGTACGACTTTTTTAAAAACAGGGTCGCCGCCAAAGAAATCATTGCCTACATCGTACAAAACGCGGGCTCCCACCAGTCCGAAACCGACCAATTTGGTTTTGGGAATTAAACTGAGCACGCCCCCTGTTACAGCTGCGCCATCCATGGCGGCCTCAGCAATATATTTGTTGCGATTGCCGTACAGATTGCTGCCTGTGGCCATTTTCAAGTCGTCATAGAGGTCGATACCATAGGTAGCACCCATAAGCGGTGCGGCCACCGGGCGGAATCTATAGCCAAGGCCCAAAATGGCGGCATCTTTGGCCGTGGTCAACACCGGATAGCGGTCAAAATTGCTTTCTTTCTCGTAGACAAAATTAAAACGCTTGTCGGAATCTTGCAGCAATTTAGCCACATTTTCAGATGGAACCAGGAACGATTCGCCTGGTTTATCAGGTGTAATATTGGTGGCCACGCCCACAGTTTCGCCACGGGCATTACTCACGGGGCCGCCTGAATTGCCGTGATCGATTCCGAGCTTAGCGTGCAGCCTTGATGTGCCCAAAAACTTCTCAGCATCGCGCTTGTAACTGTCGGCATCTTCGGTGTAAACGCCCTCAGTGACCTTCATCCAGAGAGCAACATCGCGCTCTGGCTGTAAGGCTTTATAGCTATCGGTGCTTCTGTAGTTTCCGAAAGTGCTGGTGGCCTGGCTGACGCCGTTCGGATGGCCCGAAGCGACAAGTGTATCGCCTTTGACAAGAGCCTGGCTGGAGCCTAGTTTGACGGCTTTCGACTGAGCGTGCAGGCCTTCGACATCGAGCACCGCCAGATCGCTGAATTCGTCGACTTTGCTCACCCGTGCGGCAAAATGCTCGCCGCTCGGTGTTTTGATGTCGATAGATTTGGCGTCACCCACCACGTGCAAATTGGTGACCACCTGTTTGCCGTCACCGACGATGAACCCGCTGCCGAAACCGCGAGGGCCGCTATCTGAGCTAACCGTGATGAAGACTGTGGATTTTTTCGCCTGTTCGGCAGTCTGGGCCGAAATTACTTCTTGCGACAGCTTCGCTCCGGCATCGTCAGCTTGGGCGCCTCCCATCCGATCGGCATGATTCTGCATTTCTTTGCCGAAGATCTCTAATTTTCGAGCCAGTGTACTGTCTGTCATGTTTTAGATATTAAAAGCAGAAAGATAAGAAGTCAGTGGGGAAACTACGTAGTTTCACGACTTATTCACCTTGTTGAACTTACATTGGGTTCACTGAGCTATGCGCGCCCCCGCTGCCGGAGTAATCGAATGTCTATAAGAACTCTATTTGCCGACCATCATCTTGAATCTTACGCACAACCAGCTATAGCTGCTCCACCACTGTCGATCAAAGAAATCTGGAATGATTTCCGCTTTCCATACGGCAGCACTGGTGTCGACGTTGAGTGCAAAGACAATTTCGCTGTGGCCGCAGCAGAAAAAACTCGCGCCACTCAAAACGACCACTTACTAATTCGCGGCAACGATCAGCTCGATGCCATTAACAAACACCTCGATGCCGTGCCGCTAAATCGTGTGCAAGAAGGCGACCTCGTAGTTCTCAGCGGTCGGCCCGGACGTCGCGAACAGTGGGGCATTGTCACCGAAGGCAAAAACGGCGAACTTTCCGTGCACCACACCGATAGCCACTACTGGTCGAAAACATCTTTGACCGAACTGGCTCGCGGCTCGCGTCTACAAGAAGCTTACCGCCCCAAAACTGCCAGCTAACCGTTTAATCTGCTACCGCCTGTCCCGCTGTTCAAATTCAGACTTTTATCGCATGATAAGAAAGACTGGAAGGAGTGGCAATGGGCAGGCGGCAAAATTTGGTTTTGACAATTTTGCTTTGCGGCGCGGCAATAATGTCGCCTGGTGCCCACGCAGATGATAAGCCGGTCTACATTCTCGAACAAGAATTGCGCAGCATTGGCAGACAAACAACGTTTATCAGCGATAAGGCTGTAGCTACTAAACAATCAGGTCTGAATCGTCGCACACTACTGCGGGCGCCATTGTGGAATGTGCTGATAATCAACGACGATAGTCACACTTGGTTTGAAAGCCCGGCGAAAAGCAATACCGGTTTAATCATGCAACGAGTGATGCTTTTCGAAGGCGGCAACTTCGACAAGTTGAAATGGCTGCCTGTGGAAAACGGCACAATAGGCAGCATCGCGGCCACGCGCTATGTGGAGGCGCCGTTTGCAAAAAACTGGAAAATGAATCACAGCGCCTTCGAATTTGTCGAAGAAGAAATTCGCCGCAATGGCTTCTGGACCGCTAAAGACGAACTGGTTTCAGCTCCCGCTGCCAATGCTCTGGCTCGCACGCAGGGTATGCCTCAAATTGGAAAAGTGCCTTTGCGTTTCTACCACATCACTAACGTAGCCGGAAAGTCGAAAATTGTTGTTGAAACTTATAGCTGCAAACCATCAAAAGTGAGCATTGCAAACTTGTCTGTGCCTGCCGATTACAAGCGAAGCCGCAGTGAATTCGACGGTTCAGTGAAGGGTGGCAGCATGATGGACGCCTTCTTTCCATTAACGACAAAAGGAAAATAATCTTGAAATTTTTCTTTTTGCTGCGAGTCGGTATCATCGCCGGTAGTTTAGCAATTAATGGTCTTCGCGGATTTGTGTGGGTGATTTTACTAAATCTGCCATCAGTACTGGTGGCTCGATAATTTGAATCAAACAATCAGCACTGTGCCGTTATTTCTTTGCCACCGACTCGGTGGTGGCAAACGCGCTTCGCGAGCAATCATTTTCACAGCCTCTAGCATCGCCTGCAGATAGCATCACGACTGATGTGATCACAATGGTCAATCACCATTTTGGCGATCATCCAGGTTCAGTCAGCAGCGAAAGTTGGAATTTGGCTGTCACCCGTGAAAGCGCGCTGGCAGAGGCGCAAGACTTTTTTGATCATCGCCTTGATCAGTTCGGCTTGACCCAAGATGCCATGATCGCAGGGCAGATTTCGATGAATCACTCGATGCTTTCTGCCTACATAAATGTGGGCTTGCTGCACCCGCTAGAATTGGCCCGTGAAGCCGAGCACCGCTACTTAACCGGAGTGGCAAGGCTGTCGTCAGTTGAAGGGTACATTAGGCAACTTATTGGTTGGCGTGAATTTGTCTGGCGCACCTACCAGCGCATGATGCCTGAATATCGTACACGCAACACGCTAAATGCCCACACTCCTTTGCCGGAATTTTTCTGGAGTACCGACACCGACATGTTTTGTGTCAAAGAGGGGCTGACTCATGTGCAAGAGCGAGCCTACGCGCACCATATTTTAAGATTGATGATTCTGGGAAATTTTTGTCTGCTCGCCGGCATTGAGCCAATAGAGACCAACGATTGGTTCTGGGCAATGTTCATAGATGGCTATGATTGGGTGATGGTGCCGAATGTGATTGGCTTGGTTCTTCACGCTGATGGCGGCTATGTGGGAACGAAACCGTACGCAGCATCTGCCAACTACATCAACAAAATGTCGAACTATTGCAAGAAATGCCGCTACAACCCCAAACTGACTGTGGGTGCAGACGCATGCCCGTTCAATTCACTCTACTGGGATTTTCTCTCGCGCAATTTCAAAACATTTCAAAAAAACCAGCGCATGCAAATCATATTCAGGCCGGTGAGTACATTGGAAAAATAAAGGCTGGAGAGAAGTTTTGAGCAACGCTGCACTATTTTATCGCCGCTCGGCGGACGTAAATTGCGTTCGCCTCAGCTGGCTGCCTCATATTGATGTACTGTTCACAAATCTGTAGAGCAATTTCACAAGCTTGCACATCTAAGCCTTGGGGAGAAACATCCAGGGTATTGAATTTAGCCTGCAAATTTTGAAGTCCGCTTGCCAGTAACTCTTTTCTCTGAGCAGTTCTGTTTTCAGGTGATATGTAGGTACTTGCCGCGCTGCCGGCTGGGCTCTTATTGACGTTGTACGCGAAAGTAAATTCGACTAGCATTGGCTGAGAATAGACTTTCCAGGAAAACATAGGTTTAGCGTCGGCGCCTTTGAGTGCTGCCAGACAATCGGCATCAAAAGCGGGAGTACCCGATGACTTTGCAATCTTGGCCTTTGAAATATTGCCGTCATTATCAACATGATAAATCGCCAGCGCCTTAGCACTATATGTGTATTGCCTGGGATGCCAGTTGCGCCTAATGCGATTCTGCATATCATCCATAAATGTATCAGTCAGTAATTTGCTGGCGAAAGTCACGGCAGTAGCTTTTTCCTTTTGGCCAGCGCCGATATAGGCGCTGCAAAGGTCTTCGTCAAAAATGCTCATTTGAGGATTACTTGCACTATAGAGCTGCTTTATCGCGGTCATTGCAGGTTCTAAATAAGTTAGAGCTTTTTTGTATTGACCCTCTTGCACGTAAAATCCGCCCAGCTCGATCTTAGCTACTGTAGAAACATCAATCGACGAACTCTGCGTCGCCTTCAAGATGTCTGCCAAATATGACTCGTACTTGCCCTTCCACTTCGCATGATAGGCTACATGCATCAAATCGCGCAAAACTCTTGGATAATTTTCAGGATGGTCGCTCGCTTTAACAATACTGAGAGCCTTCAAAAGTGTGTCTTCTGCAGCGACAAATTTACCCTTTTTTCGTTGATCTTCAGCGCTGTCAATCAACTTATTCTAATCCGCATCCCGTTTGACAGCTTTTTTCACGTTACTCTGACAAAACACCGGTTGGACCATTGTTACTAAAATGGCAAATGAGAGAAGTGCAAATGAGCAACGCAACGTAGATTTTAAGTCGGACATATTCATAGTTTCCTGGAGTTGATAATTCTAAAGATGCGTTTTGATACGGTACAGAACGTGCGGCTTGAGCGGGTCTTCGTCAGCTAAAGATGGATGCAGAAAATCATCTACCGCGTCTCGGGTCATGCCGATTTTCTCCATCACACGCATTGAATTTGTGTTTGCGGTAGTAGTCATCGACACGATTTCCTTGAGACCGACACGACTAAATCCATCGCTTAGCACCGCAAGCGCCGCTTCTGGAGCCAATCCGTGACCCCAATATTGATACGCAAGCCGCCAACCAACTTCAACGCAAGGCGTGAAGTGCGCTTCAAATCGTGGTATCGACAAACCGACAAAACCAATAAACTCCTCGGCTTCGGACAGCTCCACTGCATACAAACCAAAGCCGTTGTCCTCAAAGCCCTTCTCAATGCGCTCGACCATAGCATTGCTTTCTTCATGAGAGAGCATTTTCGGAAAATGCTTCATCACGTTTTCATCAGAGTTCAACAGTGCAAACGGATGCAAGTCTTGTTCACGCCAGCGGCGCAGCAGCAGTCTGTCAGTTCTAATTTGTGGTGCGCTAGTCACTTGTAAATGTCCTAACCGCGGAGTGCTCTTCTGGCTTGTCTAGCTTCGCTATCTTACTAAATTATGCACTCTGAATCGGGTCGGTTTCAACCAGCACCAGACGTGGCATCTCATAGATAATTAGCCTATTGAGGACAAACTATCATTCCGAGGTTCACCACCCGCTGGATTTTAACGATTGCATCAGCTGTTTGCTGCCCGTTTGCCATGACCGTGCAAGCCGCACACGCAGAGGATGTTGCCAATCGGCCGGTGACTGATAAATGGGCGCTGGTTATCGGCATCAGCAAATTCAGCGATCCGGCACTCAATCTCAATTATCCGGCCAAAGATGCGCAAGATTTCTACAATTACCTGATCACCAAAGGCAAATTCGCAAAAGACCATGTGCGCATTTTGCTCAACGAGCAGGCAACGAGAGACCGCATTCTCGACCAGCTTGGTGACAGCTGGTTACCTCGCGCCGCTTTACCCGACGACCTGGTTGTGATTTTCATATCAAGCCACGGCAGCTCGTCTGACTCTGACATTCGGGGAGTCAATTATGTTGTAGCTCACGATACGAATCCGACGAAGCTCTTCACCACCGGCATACCCATGCGAGACCTCGCGGATACAATTCGAGAGCGAGTGCACAGTGACCGCGTACTGGTCGTGTTAGATACCTGCCATGCCGGTGGTGCCTCAGGTGGCGGCAAGGGCATCGTGCGCACCGCCAATGCTGATGCTGCGTCAGTTGCACAAGGCTCAGGACAGCTCGTCATCTGCTCTAGCGATAAAAATCAGACATCATGGGAATCGAAAAAATACCCCAATTCTGTATTCACGCGCAGCTTAATTGATGGCTTGCAAAAGCAAGGATCGTCTTCTGACGTTAATAAGGTTTTCGACTTTGTCAAAGATCAGGTGCAACAAGAAGTAGTGCAAGAACGGGGCGTTTTGCAAACTCCCGTGCTTGAAGCAAGTAAATGGTCGGGAAAAGATTTGATTATTGCTTGCGAACCGGTGCGTCCGAGGCCTGGTGTAGTTGACCTCGATTCAATCACATCAGCCGGTCACACCCCGGTTCAAACGCGCACGCAGACTCCGCCGCCAGAGCAAATAGCGGTGCTGCCAACACAGAAAGCCTACACGCCGCCACCTTCTACCAACACGCCCGCACACGTCGATCGAGTACGCCTGGTGCGCGAAACCAGCGCGACAGTTTTTTTGAAATATCACTTTCGCGCTATCGCTTTCAAAGAATTCGGCATTGCCTGGGACGACCTGGCACCGGCTTACAAAGCCAAGTTTCAAGGTAATGCTTCTGCATACCAGACTTCCGTGTCTCGTCACCACTGGCTAACAACCACGCCGTCAGATTCAGAATTCGATGTCGCTCCTGCTCAAGGTGCTCTGGTTAAAGTGCGCGTGCGCATGCAAAAACTGGCGGGTTATAACGCAGTCTGGCTCTATACACTGCGCATGCAAAACGGCATGTGGTATGTGGAAGCGGTCGGCAATGCGCCGTGAATACCTGAATCTGTACACCTTGCCCTCAGTGGGAAGATTGGCACTGCGGCCAGACAAAAGCCTTGCCTTGCCAGAAATGCCAAGCATAATAGACAGGCAGCAAGCTGTTTCTGTGGCTCTGTTGCAAAAATTGCCTAAATTTCTAAATTGCGAACAGCTTTTTGGTAGTCACCCTCGATCGCTGCGAGCGACAAATGCTGATAAAGCTCAAGGCTTTTTCGATTGCCGTGGCCGGAGATGAGCTGAATTTTCGCGTCAGTGAGTCCCTGCGCGGTCAAGAACGTGAGCATCTGGTGCCGCAGTAGGTGCGGATGCACGCTGCGCGTGAGACCAGCCTTGTCTGCATACTTGCGGATAATCTGTTGGATGCGTCTCGGTGTGAATGACTGGTTCAGTCTTGACTCAAACAGAAAGTTATTGCCTTGATGGGCCTCGATATAGGTTTGCAAGGCCAGCCGGAAGTCCGTAGGAAAGAGGATATACCGGTCCTTGCTGCCTTTTCCGTTATCAATGAAAATCTTACAGCCGTCCAAGTCAACGTCGCTGATTCGGATGTTGACCAGCTCGCTCACGCGCACCGCGGTATAGAGCATCAGCTTCAGCATAAGCTCGTGCTGCGTATCGCCGCACTTTTGAATCGTCTTAAAGAATTTCTTGAGTTCGGTCAGCGACAATAACTCCGGTAGCCGCCGCTCTTTCTTTGGCTTTTCCATCTTTAACTTGATGCGGACCTGCTGGCAGATGGCAATGAAGGAATCATACGAAAGGCGATGCTGCCTAACTACACGAACGATTTTTTTAACCGCCTCGGATTTCGTATTCTGTTTTGACGCTGCGAAACTGGTCAACTTTTTAGGGGCGGGCTTGGTCATAGTGGCTCTCTGATGGCACAGTTGGTTCGTATATCTGTTATTCTACGAAGTATACCCAATTGGCGCCCCTGGATTAATCTGAGTCTGAGGTTCAAGCTATGAGCGACTTTAAGTGGCGTCATTTCCAGGGCGAGATCATTCTCCAGTGCGTGCGCTGGTACTGCAAGTATGGCATCAGCTATCGCGATCTGGAAGAGATGATGGAAGAGCGCGGCGTCGAAGTCGATCACACAACCATTTACAGATGGGTCCAGCATTACGCTCCCGAAATAGAAAAGCGTCTGCGCTGGTATTATCGACCCTCCTACTCCACGTCCTGGCAAATTGACGAAACTTACGTCAAAGTAAAAGGGCAGTGGAAGTACCTTTACCGAGCGATAGACAAAGAAGGTAGAACATTGGACTTCTTCTTGTCGCACACGCGAAGCACGGCTATGGCAAAGCGTTTTCTTTGCAAAGCCTTGAAAAAACAGAAGTCTTACGATAGACCCGATACCATCAACACCGACAAGAACCCCGCTTATGGTGCGGCTCTCAAAGAGATGAAGAAAGAGGGTAAATGTGACGCCGACCTTGAGCACCGTCAAGTCAAATATTTGAACAACCGATTGGAAGCCGATCACGGAAAGCTAAAACGGCTCATCAAGCCAGTTCGCGGATTCAAGTCAATGAAGACAGCGTATGCCACCATAAAAGGATTCGAGGTCATGCGCATGTTTCGGAAGCAACAGATGCGAGGCTGGCAGCAGTTACCAGGCGTCAAGGGAGAAGTGTGGCTAATTGAAAAACGATTCGGAATTCATAACCCGAAGTATGCCGAAGCCTGGTGGAAAATGATCAACGACGAATTTGAGGCTACCGCATAGACGGAAGACGGCCGGGCTAACACGTCTCTCAACTTTTTTCAGTTTTAGACTCAGTATTTGCAACAGAGCCGT
>Ga0163154_10001596_pt1 | contig 34854 bp, 29 predicted proteins | sample OliLakLV19MP9P1_FD_148649 | JGI IMG/M metagenome (GOLD analysis project Ga0163154, IMG submission 148649) | Freshwater microbial mat bacterial communities from Lake Vanda, McMurdo Dry Valleys, Antarctica - Oligotrophic Lake LV.19.MP9.P1 | ecosystem: Environmental > Aquatic > Freshwater > Lake >... | reverse complement strand
AATGGATGAGGGTCAAGTTATTGATGTCAAAGGTCTCGAAGTCAACAAAGGCGGCTTGATTGTCGTCGTTGATGGTATTCGCGGCTTTATTCCTACCAGTCAATTTGGTAAAGAATTCGTCGGTAACCTCCAAAAATTAAAAAATCGCAAACTTTCTGTCAAAGTCATCGAAGTTGATAAAGAAAAAAATCGCTTAATCTTCTCCGAGAAACACGTCTCTGAAGCAGCCGAAATGGCCCAACGCGCTCAAGCGCTCACCAGTGTTAAAGTTGGTGAAATCTACGAAGGTGTTGTGTCAGGCGTCATGCCATTTGGTTTGTTTGTGACAGTCTCGGTGCCTTTGGCAGCTGAAACTGAAACAGCAGGTCACATTGAAGGCTTAGTTCACATCTCAGAAATGAGTTGGGAAAAAGTCAACGATCCACACGAGCTCTACAAAGTTGGTCAAAAAATCCAAGTCAAGGTTCTTGGTGTTGAAGAAGCAGCTGGCAAGTTGAACTTGTCGCTTAAGCAACTCGGCACAGATCCTTGGGTTGATATCGAGACTCGTTACCCAGTCGGTACCACCGTTACTGGCACTGTTTCTCGAGTAGTTCAGTTCGGAGTTTTCGTTAAGGTAGAGCCAGGTGTTGATGGACTGATTCACACAAGTAAGTTGAGTCCAGATCAACAGTTCCAACCAACTGACCAAGTCACAGTGGTCGTTGAGAGTGTTGAACCAACTCAACGTCGAATGAGCTTGAGTGCTGTCTTAACCGAAGTCCCAATGGGATACAAATAAAGGAGACTCATGGCCAAACAACGCATGATCGTTTTAGATGATCAGATCTTGATTGATATGGATCTGCTATTCAATGCGATTGAAGAAGCTAAAGGTGACTGGCAAAAAGTGAAGCAAGACATGCAGATGTACTTGAGCGCCGTCCAAAGCATGGTAGGTGATCAAGGTGGTTCTCAAGACGAGTAACTAGAAGGTAGGTCTCATGCCATATGTGATAACTTGCGGTGACGAAGGTGTTCAGATTAACGAAGGTACCAGATTAGGTATCGTCGGTGCTGGATTCCGAGTTCCCCATATTGATAAAATTTTCAAAGCGCTTCAAAAAGAACTTGGCGAAGATCTTCGGATTGCTTCCAGTGAAGAAAATAACTGGATTAAGCAACAACTCGATCTGAGTGACTGGGATCAAGTCAATGCAATGATGGAGCAGCACGTTGAAGCTATGGCAGACCGAGAAGGTCTTCTGTACTCAGGCATGCTTCCGTTCACTGATCCTCGTCAACTCAAACACGACATCAAGGGCCACATGGTTCGCCCACAAGGCATTCACATTGCGACCAAGATCTCATTTACCCTTGCTGGCGGCGAACAGAAGTATCACTTAGGATGCTTCGTTGTTTCCGCTGAGTGGGTATCTTCAGTACCTCGTGAAGTGGCTGAAGAGGCCATCATGACTCAAGTGAAGTTCTATCGATCTCTAGTGAAGCGACCGCTGCAGTTTATGTTTGAAGAAACTGGTACTCTCGATGAGAAAACCGTTGCTGCAAATAAAGCCGTGGTCGAAGATATCTTGAAGAACTACGAACAAGTTCTCTAAACCTCATTCTTTTTGTGTAGTGTGAGAACTTTTTAGCATGTCAGCCATGAAACCTGCTAAAATGTTCTAATACCTAAATGCTTTTAGACTGCACCTATGATTCCCTATAGCATCACGAACACGACACTGAATCAAATCTCAACGTTTACTCGGCTCATGGAGCGCTTCTCATTTCTTCCAGAAGACAGTGTGTGGAAAAAGAAATTACTTGATCTTTCAATGAAGAAGCAGGCATTTGCTGCAGTGGGAATTGGCCGGAATCTGATTAATACTCCGATCGCAGAGCAAAGCTTTAGCCGAAGCAAAGAGGTGTTTGATGAGGAGTCGCTTGCTGAGTATCGCCAGTACAAATCCTTGATGAAGGACCTGGCCACAAGCAGTGAAGTTCCAACTGATTTAACGATTGATGACATTGAAGCCTTACACTCGGCACTGATTGGCCAGCCTAGACAAGAAGGTAGCCGTCATTTTCGCAGTACTGACGGATATGTAGATAAAGTGATTTGGGAACACGGCATCAAACAAATGATTACGTTGAAGGTAAAGACATCGGTCAAAGATATTGAACGACAAGTGAACGCATTTCTTTCTTGGTACTTCCAGGCAAGGGAAGCGGTGAACCCAATTGTTCTGGCTGCGGTGGCACACTATGTGATGGCCGAGATTCATCCATATGCGGACGGAAATGGACGGTTAAGTCGAGCACTCACTCGATTAATCATGAAGATGTGCGGTGAAAAGAACTTCCCGTTAATATCCCCAGAGTACTATTTCTACACCAACCGCGAACGGTACTTCGATTTACTCGGTAAAGCAGTCGAAACGCTCGAGGTCACTGAGTGGATTGAGTTTTACTCAAAAGGCTTATTAGAAAGCGTCTATAGTTCCTTCCAAGATTTACTGATGCTCAGCGGAGGGAGTGTTGATCTCACCAAGCATCAAATCACTGAACTCACTGATCGCGAAACAGAGCTTCTTGAAATGATGAATAGCCGTCAACAAGCCAGCGCCGCTGAACTAGCCAGCTTGATTGGAGTGTCGCGTCAAAATGTGAATGTCATTCTCAAACGATTAGTGGGCAAAGGTTTGCTGGTTGGAGTAGGTGAAGGCACCCACAGTCGATATGCTTCAAAACTTCTCTCATTGTCGTACTAATCAACCTTTTTCAACTAGCACTCATTTGAAATTTTGTGGTCGTTGAATCAGCTAGTAGCCTCTTTCGATCAAAGCTGCTAAAACGAAGCCTATGGCAAAACCAACAACAGCGTACGTATGTCAGCAATGTGGTGAGAACTCCCCAAAGTGGATGGGGCAGTGTCCTAACTGTGGTCAGTGGAACACCTTGGTTGAAACTGTGATTGAGAAGCCTGGTAAAGCAGGCAAAAATTCTCTTGGTGGTCAACAAAAGCCCGTGGGAAGTGATGCTGTTGTCCAGTTTGGTGACGTTGATCAAAAGGCGTTGCCGCAAGACCGGATCACTACTGGGATTGGTGAGTTTGACCGAGTGCTAGGGATGACCACCGCAAAAGGAAAGCGAACAGGTGGAATGGTTCCGGGTGCGGTCATTTTAATTGGTGGAGAGCCAGGAATTGGAAAGTCAACGCTTCTTACTCAGATGGTGATAGAAATGGCAGAGCAGTGCCCTCAAATTCTTTATGTAGCTGGAGAGGAAAGCCCATCTCAGATAACACTACGCATCAATCGAATTATCGGTTTTGAGGATGAAAAAAAAGACAAGAAAAAAGCACAGGATAAACTCAAAATTTTATCGTCTCGACTAAAGTTCCTTACTACTACAGACGTAGATCAGGTCATAACCTATATTGAACAACAAAAGCCCTCAATTGTGATCGTTGATAGTATTCAGTCGATCACTACAGACGATTTAGCAGGAGCAGCTGGCTCGGTTGGCCAGCTTCGTGAGGGAGCTGATCGATTAACGCAAATAGCGAAGAGATATCACATTCCAATCTTTTTAGTTGGTCACGTCACTAAAGAAGGGGAGATTGCCGGTCCAAAAGTTTTGGAACACATTGTTGATGCCGTACTTGAGCTGAGTGGTGAAAGAACTGGTCAACTACGTTTGCTTCGCGCTATAAAAAACCGTTTTGGGGCAACTGATGAGGTCGGAATTTTCCAGGTAAATGACGTAGGGCTATCAGAAGTAATCAATCCCAGTCAGATCTTTCTTGCAGAACAAGGTCAACACGCCGTGGGCTCGGCTATTGCCTGCGTGATGGAAGGAACGCGGCCATTATTAATTGAAGTTCAAGCCTTGGTAGTGGAATCACAACTTGCTATGCCCAGAAGAGTAGGGCGGGGGGTGCAGTTGTCTCGTCTCCAAGTATTGGCCGCCGTGTTACAAAAGCACGCCAGACTGCCACTAGGCTCTACCGATATTTTCGTCAACATCGCGGGTGGATTTACAGTTCAGGAACCTGCCATTGATCTTGCCTTATGTGTCGCGATTGCTAGTTCTTATAAAAATGTATCACTTCCAGACAAGTCTGTGTTCATTGGTGAGGTGGGTTTGCTCGGTGAGATTAGACAAGTCAGCTATGCAGATCGTCGCATCAAAGAGTGCCAGCGACTTGGATATACCTCGATACTTTCCAAGCAGACCGCTGGAACTGTCGCAGCGTTGTTAAAGCAGTTACGACTCAGTTAGTTTTTTTCGTTTTAGACAGATGATTCTCACCCTCTTTGGGGATGTTTTCTGCACGCGTATCAGCTCATTGAGAGTAAAATCAGGGAATGAAGAAGTTATGCACATTGAAAGACGAGTGCAATTTAATGTGATTAACTTTATTATTTATAGATCTAAATGCAAACTATTAATGTTATGAGATATGATCAAAATAGGAAGGTGGTAAGTTATAGGTTGACTTTGTAGACACGCCAACTTATACTTTATTTTGCTTTTTCGAGAAGATCTGTACTACCTTCGAAGATGTAAAAGTTTGAGAAGAGGATTGAAATGAAAAAGAGAAAAAAACGAGGAGAAACAAAAAAGCATTATTACCGCGGACGAACCCAAATAACAATGCTTTTTCGAGAATATCCAACTTCCAGTTATGGAAGCGAATCTGTACTTTGAAAATAGTAACAGAATTGGTTAATATGTAAAATAGATCTTTGTGGTATAAACTATCCACAAGTCTATCGGTAGGGGGTTGGTTGGAGGTTCGGGCGAATGGGCAGGCATCCGAACTTCCAATCAGCCCCTTTTTTTAACTCCCAGTATTGTCCTATAACTATTTTTATAGTATAATAACTGTGTATGCTAAGCCTGCACTTAGAGAAGTCACGCGCCGTACTAGACGGACAACTTCGGTTCATCCGACAGCGTCTATTAGGCCAACCTATACCTCGAGCGAATCGTTTAGTTCGCAACCCCCAAACTCGAGAAAAACTCGTTTCTAAAGCTTATGGATTGGCGAAGAAGTACGTTCCTGCGCCAGTTCCTGTAAGTAATGAAGTCAAATCTCCCTTTGCTTTCCCAGAGGTTGTTCGCCCTCAAGAGCAACCTGTAACGGTAGAGGTCCAGACAAATCTTGTCACTGAGCAGGCACCCAAGCTTCGTATCATTGAACGATCTGGAAAGTGGCGTACTGCCATTTTTGCAGGGTTAATGGTTCTCAGCTTTAGTGTCCTGGTCATTCTTTTTGCCCCAACTCTTTATTTCCGCTTCTTTACCCATGAGGTAGTCCCTGTCCAAACAGAGGAGACTGGAACCCCTTTAGGCGGCACATTTTCGCCTCCGGTAGCAGAACAGAGAGAAGCGCAGCTTCCACCTCAAGAAGATACCCTTCCAGAAGGTAACTGGCTAATTATTCCTCGAATTGGCGTGAACACTGAAATTCTGGAAAGCGAAGTACCTGAAGAGTCTTTGATCAAGGGCGTGTGGAGAGTCCCTGAGTTTGGGAAACCAGGCGTCGCCACCGAGCCAATGATCTTGGCTGCGCACCGTTTTGGCTATAACTGGTGGTGGCAAGGTGAGTACTGGAAGTATCACTCCTTTTACTTGCTGCCTGATCTAGAACCGGGCGACATCGTGGAAGTTATCTCTGATCAACGAAAGTACCTTTATGAAATCTATGCCGGAGAAGAAGGTACAGAGATAACCGACTATAATGCTGACTTAATTCTGTATACCTGTAAGTTTTTAACCTCAGACATTCGTCACTTCAGATATGCGCGTCGAATAGATCCAAGCAAGTACTCGGATTACGATGACAAGAGAGCTCCAGTTCCAGCTACCGCCACCGTCAGCGGACAAATAGCTTTATAGCACTGCAGAAAGCAAATTCTCCTCGAGTATAAATAGACATTTGACTTTTGAGGCTGTTCTCGAGATAATACCGGCATAACAAATTTTCCCCATACGTTGTGAAAATCCTTTTAGTAGTTAAATAATCAACAGTTTCCATATATGTCCACACAGCTAAACGCTGCCGACGTCGTCGGTAAAACCCCTGAAAAAGAAAAAGTCGAAAAAGTCGAGAAAGTAGAAGAAAAGGTGATGAAAGACATCCCTGTCGAACCAGTACGTCCTCGAAGAACCGCATTTGTCGGTCGTTCCCGTGGCGGCTACTCAAGAAGCTCCTCAAATAACAATGACGATCGTGATCGTGATAGAGATCGAGATAGAGATGACTCTCAAAATGGAAACGGCTATGGCAGTTCCAAATCAGACGAGCCTTCCTCTCAAGTCACTGGCTTCTTAGACACGTCACTTGATGGTCACGGCGTTTTACGTGCCAACTTTTCACCTTCTGAAGGTGATGCGTATATTTCCACTTCTCAAATCCGCAGACTGAAGCTCCGTCCTGGTGACGTGGTTTCTGGTCCTGCTCGTGCTCCAAAAGAGAACGAGAGATATTGGGGACTTCTCAAAGTAGACACCGTGAACGGTGAATCGCCAGAGAAGATGCTAGACCGCGTTCGCTTCCAGACTCTAACTCCTGTCTATCCAAATCAACAACTGAAGATGGAAACCGGAGAAGAACCTCTGGCTACCCGCGTGATTGACATGGTAGCGCCTATTGGTCGGGGACAGCGTAGTTTGATCGTTTCTCCTCCAAAAGCCGGAAAAACGACCCTTTTGATGCAGTTAGCCACAGGTATTGCCGCCAACTACCCAGAGATTCATCTGATGGCAGTCTTGGTGGGTGAGCGTCCTGAAGAAGTGACTGATTTCCGTCGTCATATCGAGCGCATTACCAAAGGTAAAGGCGAAGTCGCCGCAAGTAACTTTGACGAGAGTGCTGAAGATCAATGCAGAGTAGCAGAGATTGCTCTCGAGAGAGCAAAGCGTTTGGTAGAGAGTGGCCAAGATGTCGTCATCTTGCTTGACTCAATTACCCGTTTGGCTCGTGCCTACAACTTATCTATTCCAACTTCTGGCCGAACCCTATCTGGTGGATTTGACCCTGCAGCTTTGTTCCCACCAAAGAAGTTCTTTGGTGCCGCCCGTAACTTTGAAGTTGGTGGTTCTTTAACCATTATCGCTACCTGTTTGGTGGATACTGGCTCGAGAATGGACGACTTGGTCTACGAAGAGTTCAAGGGAACTGGCAACCAAGAAGTGCATCTAGATCGTCGTTTAGCCGAGAGACGTATCTATCCAGCAATTGACGTCCAACGTTCCGGTACACGCCGAGACGACCTCCTCATTGACCCAATGACCTATCAATCTGTGCTGACATTACAGCGTATGCTTGATATGGTAGACAAAGAACAGCGTACCCAAACGATCCTCGATCGTATGAAGCGCACTTCTACCAACAAAGAGTTTTTGGCTTCACTTAAAGAAGGCTAAAGTAGTCTTCTTTTGGTATACTTTACTCCCGGAATATGCCGAGATTTACTCTGGGCTTGCCCAAGTGGGAAAACGCCCATCGCACCAGCCAACCCTCTCGCTTCAGTGATTTTTTTACTGAGGTAGGTGAGTACTTTGGTTTTCTGTATAAGTACATTCGCCGTCGCGGATATCACTGGTTTTCCAAGTTCGAATCTGGGAAAGATCTGGTGGTTGCTCCGCTGTATAAGCAGCGTGGCAAGTACAGTCGCCCACTGATGCACTTCGGGACCATTACCCTTATTTTTGTGGTGATTACGTTTGGTCCGCTCATCTTAGATCAAACACGTCACAGCGATGATCCAAGCCAAGCAGGCTCGTCTGGTGTGCTTAATGTCGTCCAAGCTTACGGGGAAGACCTCTCCACAATTCAGTCGGAAGAAGTCCGTGCTTTCCGTGGAGGTGAAATTCATATTCACCGTGTGCAGGAAGGTGAAACCCTCTCTTCAATAGCTAAGCTCTACAACTTAGATAGAGTTGAGACCATTACCTGGGAAAATAATCTTGATAAGAACACCAAGCTTAAGCCTGGCCAAGAACTTCGAATTCTGCCAATTGATGGTTTGCGGGTAAAGGTAGCTCGTGGAGAAACAATTTATACATTGGCCAAGAAGTTTGGTCTTGGTTCGGAAGCAGCGGATGCCCAGAAAATTGTGAACTATCCGTTTAATGAGTTTAAAAATTCTGAAACCTTCGAACTAGCCATTGGACAGACCTTGTTGATTCCAGATGGTATCAAACCAGAGGAAAAGGCAACAGTTTCGAGAGCGGCGTTTGCGAATGTATTGACCCCAGACGCAGGTTCCGTGAGTGCGGTGGGCTCATTTATCTGGCCGGCTTCAGGACGTATTACTCAAGGCTACAGTTTCTACCACAAAGCGTTCGACATCGCCAACTTAAGTGGGGGCGCGATCCTCGCAGCCGATAGTGGCACCGTGGTTGCATCAGGCTGGGACTTCTCAGGCTATGGTAACCGCACCATCATTGATCATGGCAACGGCTTTATGACGCTGTATGGCCACCAAAGTTTGATTCAAGTGCGACTTGGTCAACAAGTGGCACGTGGCAATGTCATTGGACAGATGGGAAGCACCGGACGTTCAACGGGTGTTCACTTGCACTTTGAAGTGCGTCGCGGCGGTGTGTTAGAAAACCCAGGAAATTACTTGAAGTAATAGCCCGCAAGGTCTCTCAAGCTCTCAACCAAAAAGCTGCCTTTCGGCAGCTTTCTCATTTCTATTTTACGCTTTTCTCAAAGCGGGAACTTACTTGCGCTTCATTTTTTCTCGCTCTTGCTTGCGTAAGAATCGTTTGCGTAAGCGAAGTGCTGAAGGAACGATCTCTAAGAGCTCGTCATCTTCCAAGAAGTCCAAACACTGTTCCAGTGAGTACTTGATTGGAGGAGTCAACTGCACACCCATGTCTTTGTTGGCTGAGCGAACGTTGGTACTCTTCTTTACTTTGGTGACACTCACATCCATGTCTTGATCGCGGGAGTTTAAGCCAACAATCATACCTTCATAGACATCTTCACCTACACCAACGAATAAAGAACCGCGTTCTTGTGCATTATCCAGGCCGTAGGTAGCACTCTTACCAGTGTCAGAGGAAACTAAAACACCGTTGCGAAGCAGCTGGTATGCGCCACCCACATCGCGATACCCGAGGGAGATACTGTTCATGATGATAGTGCCTCGAGTTTCAGTCATTAAGACAGTTCGAGTACCGAGCAAGTTTGCTTCACTGATCTCGAAAATGAGACGAGTTTCGCCTTTGCCGTTGTCTTGATGTTCCATGAGCACAGCTCGACGACGAGAGAACTCAGAGTTTACTGTACCAACGAACTCATTAGGAATATCGACGGTAACTTCAGTGTATGGCTCAAGCTTTTTACCCTCAACTTCTTTGAAGATGACTTGAGGTTTACTGACCTCAAGCTCATAGCCTTCGCGACGCATGGTTTCAATCAAGACAGCGAGGTGGAGTTCACCACGTCCGGCCACTTCAAAGCCAAATGAGTCACTTTGTTGCTCGATGCGAAGACCAAGATTGGTTTCGCGCTCGCGCATTAAGCGCTCGTGAATCTGGCGAGAAGTTAAGAACTTTCCTTCACGTCCGGCGAATGGAGAAGTGTTTGGTCCAATGGTGATTTTAAGTGTTGGCTCAGTAATCTGGGCAGAGTCCAGTGCTTCGAGGTGATCTGGGTGACAGACGGTTTGACCAATAGTCAGCTCTTTAATACCGGCGATCGAGACGATGTCTCCACTGATGACTTTTTCAGCGACGACTCTTTCAAGGCCATGAGTAGTGAACAACTTTTCTACTCGATAAGTGCCATAGTTTCCGTTGTCTTGATCAATAACAGTTACTCGCTCACCTAAACTTAAGGTACCGCGCTTCACTCGACCGTTACAAAGCTTGCCTAAGTACGCGTCAGCTTCGAGGGTTGAGATCAACATTTGAAATGGTTCGTCGTCGTTGCCACGAGCGGATGGTAAGAAGTCGATAATTTTCTCGAATAACGCCGTTAAGTCTGTAGGAGCAGCAATTTCTTCAGCGGTTGGCAAGTGATCCCAAGCTTTACCTTGAAGACCAATGGCGTAAATAGTTGGGAAGTCTAGGTATGTTAAGTCATCAGTGTTGTTTAAGAACAGGTCTTCAATCTGAGCCAAGGTACCAGCGACGTTCGCATGTGGTTTATCGATCTTGTTAATCAGCACCATGATCTTTAAACCAAGGGAAATTGCACGTTTCAGCACAAACTTGGTCTGTGGAAGTGGACCTTCAGCGGCATCTACCAGCAAAACTGCACCATCGGCCATACCAAGAACTCGTTCTACTTCGCCAGCAAAATCAGCGTGGCCTGGTGTGTCAATAATGTTGATCTTGAAAATCTGGTCGTGTTTCTTGGAGAAGTAATCGACAGAGGTGTTTTTAGCCAAAATGGTAATGCCTTTTTCGCGCTCGAGGTCATTTGAGTCCATAATGGTTGTTTGACCCATTTCCGCTTGGTTGTCACGGAAAGTATGAGTTTGCTTCAACATCCAGTCCACCATAGTTGTTTTGCCGTGGTCGACGTGGGCGATGATAGCCACATTACGAATATCGTTGGTTTTTGAAGTGTTTTGAGTCATAGGTTTTCTTATATGTGGAGGCTTGGATAACAGTAAGCAGGCCAAGGGAGGAATTATACCAGGCTTTCTACGGTTTTTATAGTGCTTTTAGATGGTACAATCCGTCTCAAGATGTTTGACCTCGTTCAATTACGATTATTTGCAGGTGATGGCGGAAACGGCCGTGTTTCTTTCCGTCGCGAAAAATTTATTGCCAAAGGTGGACCAGATGGTGGAAATGGTGGCTATGGTGGCAACATTTATCTCAAAGCTACTCGGGGTCTTAACTCACTTCAACACTACGCTGGTGTCAAAGAGTTTGTCGCAAAGTCAGGTGAACCTGGTGGTGCGAAAAATCAAATCGGTGCACACGGACAAGATCTTCACTTAGAAGTTCCAGTGGGAACACGCGTCTGGCTGTTGGCTGACAATCGAGTCAGTCGCATACGTCGTCGTTTCCATCGTTCCGAGGCACAAGCTGAACCAAACATTAAGCATCAGATTTTGACTCTTTCTGTTAAGGGTGGTCGAGTAGAGCCGATCGTTCCAGATGAGCTCGAGCCCGTGAAGCCAAACGAAGAGCGAGAAGCGGTCATTACTAATGACGAGCAGACCGAGTCTCACGAAACCGTCGTTCAACGTTCCACATCTCTTCGTAATCAACGCCTTCAAGACATGAACAAACTGTTCTTGGTGGAACTGCTCGAGGAGGGTGAAGAAGTCCTGATTGCCAAAGGTGGCGAGGGTGGCAAAGGCAACAACCTCTTTAAAGGTTCGACCAACACAACTCCTGTTATTGCTGAGTACGGAATTCCTGGAGAGCGTCGAGAAGTGATTCTCGAGCTTCGTCTGATTGCCGATGTGGGCTTGGTAGGATATCCAAATGCTGGCAAAAGTACGTTGTTATCAGTGATTACTCGAGCAAATCCAAAAATTGCTAACTATCCATTTACCACTTTAGAACCAAACTTAGGTGTTATGTTCAGTGAAGAGGCTGGCGGAAGAGATATTGTCCTGGCAGATATTCCCGGAATTATCGAAGGAGCTAGTCACGGTAAAGGTCTTGGTTACGACTTTTTACGACATGTTCAAGCTTGTAAAGCACTCTTGTACGTCCTTTCCCTTGAGGAATCTGTCATCTTTGACGAAGACGTGGCGACCAACGACAAAGCAGATATGTTGTGGCAACAGTTTGAGGTCCTGAAAAAAGAACTGAAGGACTACGACGAGTCTCTTATAGAAAAATCGATCGTGGTAAGTCTTTCTAAAGCAGAGCTCTACGACGCTGAGCTTCAAGAACGAATCAAAGATACATTTGCTTCCCATAAGGTCGAAATTGTGGCATTTAGCTCACTCACTCGGCAGGGCTTAGACGAGCTTCAACACCAGCTTCGTGAGTTTCTTCACTAATTTCCAAAACATCTAAAGTACGCGCAACAATTGATTTAGATAATCATATCTGGGTAAAGTCGTTGGGTCTGATCGGATTGCTGCTTTGACAATGGTCGAATTTGACAAAGTCATCGACGACAACATGATGATTGGATCGGGTCAGTGTTGTCAAACTACCACACTTATTCTCTCGGAAATAAATACAAATGAGTTGCGTTTAACTAAACAGGCCCATAACTTGAAGAACTTATGTGAGCGAGCAAAATGCCATGAACGGGCAAACTCCTAACAATTACTGATAGTCGTCCGGAAAATGAAAATGCACATATGCCTTATCTTCGGAAAGTGGATAAAAAACGTCAAAATTACTGACCTTAAATCACCGCTTACTGCTGCTGGAATAGGGGGCGAAGTGTCAAAATTTTACACCTAGATCTGGGGAAATGACCGTTTATGCCGTTTTGAGAAGTACTCGCTTACATGGAAATAACGTCAAATTGTGCATTCAGTCCATTGGTTTTCCCACATTTGTGGAAAAAGTAGGCTAGCGATAATCATTTAGAACGAATTGAGTTGTCCACAACCAGTTCTAGTGCTCTATACGACTTGTTGCTGATGAGGTGATTGATACCGTTAATATATCCCGTGCTTTTTGAACTTAAGCAGTGTGAGCTCGTGAAGCAGTGAAGAGCTAAGGAGAGAGATAAAGTTAGCTCTGAGCTACTGTTTAGCTGCATCACCGTAGATCTAACCGAAAATAAAGAATTATGGATTTTCATGCAATTTAAATGCTATTTGGACGATCCCTATATGGGGTGACACTCTGTACTCGAGTAAAGTTAGCAATACAATATAAAGACTGCTAGCTAATATATATATAAATTTAGGTTTATCAGTCAATCCTTTTTACTTTAAAATTCGGATTGACTTCGCAATATGAAGATCTGGACAAGGATCTGCCACTAGGCTCTGTCGAGTGCTCTAGATGTGATCTGATGCGGGAATACGCCTGATTTTATGCCGCTCACAAGCCTGGAGACCATGAATAGTCAGTATAGATAGAAGGTTTTCCGGGTATTCTCTTGGCTATTCGTGAATATGCATGAAAAATCAGGGCATTTATTGAAGCAAATCTTCGTTCTTGATGAAAAAAACCAGCAACCAACATACCCAAGACCCCAATTGATCTCTTAATACTTGTAGTAGCGGTAATGCGATAATGAATGAGCCAGATTATGCGTGAATAGAGCTGCGATAATGCGTGAATATCCCCCGCGAAGATACGGGATTATGCAGCAATATTGATGCTTTTATAATTACTTATACATATTACGTTAATAGTAACAATTTACCCAAGAATAGATTGACTCAGTGGCATAAGTTTTGCACGAATAGGATTTGGGAAAAACAATGATATACTCACTTTTGACATGAACAGCCAAACAGTACACTCAGCGTTTCTTCTTCCTTTGCTTTAACATAAGGGGATAGGTTGTTCTGCCGAATCCCCCTAAAGGGGATTTTTTAGTATTTAGGAGACTTTATGAAATCGATCTACGACCACAATGCTTCCGAAACGAAGTGGCAAAGCTTTTGGGAGGAACGCTCATTTTTCCAACAAGGGGACGTTGTTCCAGAAGGCAAGGAGAAAGAGTACCTGCTTTTTGCCTTTGCTTATCCATCAGGTTCAGGGCTGCATGTTGGTCACGTTGAATCAAAAACTGCTCTCGATATACTCGCTCGCTACAAACGGATGAACGGGAAACACGTCTTCTTTCCTGTAGGCTGGGATGCGTTTGGCTTACCTGCGGAGAACTACGCGGTAAAAACAGGGGTCCCACCTGTGACCACCACCAAGAACGCGATTCACACATTCCGACGTCAAATCAAGCGGCTCGGCATTTCCTATGACTGGGCAAACGAGTTAGCAACAAATCATCCAGGCTACTACAGATGGACTCAGTGGTTATTCTTACAGCTGTATAAAAAAGGCCTAGCCTACAGAGGTGTGGGCATGGTGAACTGGTGTCCTCAAGATCAGACAGTTCTTGCCAATGAGCAAGTGGTAAACGGCAAATGTGAGCGTTGTGGCACTCAAGTTATTCAGAAAGATCTGGAGCAGTGGTACTTTAAGATTACTGAGTACTCCGAAGAGCTCATTTCTGGACTCGATAAAGTAAACTGGCCAAAACCTACCAAAGAGCAGCAGCTCCACTGGATTGGCAAGAAGAGTGGCATCGAGATTTCCTACCCAGTTGTTGGGCTAGATAAAGAAATCGTTTGTTTTACCACCAGACCAGACACAAACTTTGGTGCTACCTTTTTAGTATTGGCTCCAGAGCACCCATTAGTAAAAGAGATTCTCGAGAAAAAGATTACACTTACAGCCGATCAAGAAAAACAAATTCCTAAGCTGACTCGCTATGTTCAACAAACAAGTCAAAAAACTGAGTTAGATAGATTGGCTGAGGGAAAGGTAAAGACTGGCGTTTTTACCGGTCTTTACGCGGTTAACAGGCTAAATGGTGAAGAGCTGCCAGTGTGGATCTCCGACTTTGTCTTATCCGGTTTTGGAACTGGTGGTGTGGTTGGTGTCCCAGGTCATGACATGAGAGACTTTCAGTTCGCTCAGACGTTTGATATTCCAGTAAAGAGAGTAGTCGCTGGTGAAGACAACGATGCTTCAGAAATTACACGAGCGGATCAAGTCCAAGAGGATGCAGGGGTCATGGTGAACTCTGAGTTTCTCGATGGTTTAGAGATTCATGTAGCTACGGAAAAGATGATGGACCATCTCGAAGAAAAAGGCTGGGGCAAGCGGAAGATTAGTTACAAGCTCCGTGATTGGCTTATCTCCCGACAAAGATACTGGGGAGCACCCATTCCAATTGTTTACGATCCGGAGGGCAACCCACATCAAGTAAAGGAAGAGCACTTGCCTTGGACATTACCAACAGATGTCGATTTTAAGCCAACCGGTGAGTCACCACTCAAGAGCTCCAAAGAGTTTTTTGAACGAACTGAGCGACTCTATGGCAAAGGCTGGACTCCAGAGTGTGACACCATGGACACATTTGTGGACTCGAGCTGGTACTACTTGAGATATACAGACTCTAGAAATGAACTCAAGTTTGCAGACAAAGAGAAGATGAACAAGTTATTGCCGGTGGACTTGTACTTGATTGGGCCAGAGCACATTGTTCTTCACCTACTGTATTCACGCTTTTTCACCAAGTTCCTGCGAGATGAGGGGTACTTAAGCTTTGATGAGCCATTCCTGAAAATGAGACATCAAGGGATGATTCTGGGACCAGACGGGAAGAAGATGAGTAAGAGCAAAGGAAACGTCATCACTCCTGATGAAATTATCGAGAAGTATGGCGCTGACACGCTCAGAGTCTATGAAATGTTTATGGGTCCGTTAGAAAGTGATAAGCCTTGGGATACCGGAAGTGTGATTGGGACCTATCGGTTCTTACAGCGTATTTATCAACTCTCACAGAACGGTGTAACGACCGAAGAGTCGTCAGATCTGATCAGAAAGCTGCATGCCACGATCAAAAAAGTGAGTGAAGACATTCCAGAACTCAAATTTAATACAGCAATTGCTGCATTGATGATCTTTGTAAATGAGTGGGAAGAGAGCGTAAAAAAGGCGAAACTTGGCTTAAATGCAGAAAACACGAATGCATTTGTGAAAATGATTGCTCCGTTCGCACCTTTCCTCAGTGAGGATATCTATCACTCGCTGAAATCGAGTGCTAAGAACCTCAAGGAAAGTGTTCATTACGAAGAATGGCCAAAGTATGACCCAAACTTATTAATTGCAGAGAACATGACTGTCATCATTCAGGTTAATGGTAAGCTGCGCGGAGACATGGTGGTCTCGAGTAATCTTATTAGTGATCAAGCTGCGGTAATTGATCAGGCGAAGAAATCACCTCAAGTAACAAAGTGGATTGAGGGAAAAACAATTGTTAAAGAAATCTATGTTGCGGGCAAAGTAGTCAACTTGGTAGTCAAGTAGACTCAAGCTACTACGAGCTACAGTTCTTGAAAGGAGTCGGGCATATATTCCAAGTATGTCAGGCTCCTTTTTGTTCTCTGTTATCGAGAAGCTACCACGTAAACGATCCACCCAAATCATGCTAGCTGTTGGTTCTCTAGGTGTAATTGGTGTAATTACCTCTTTTGTTCTTATTCTTTTTCCGTCACAAGGCTCGCAAAACGGAGAGTTGGTTCTGTCTGTAACACCAATCCCAGATGTAGATACAAAGACCGGAAACACCGAGCTTCCTCTTGAGGGAAGTCTAGTTGTAGAAAACCTTTCTATAGATACAAAAGTCTCAGTAAATACAGCCACACTAAAAGAACTTGAGGAACTACCGCACATCGGAGAGAAAAAAGCTTCGAATATCCATGCTGCAAGGCCGTACAAATCCCTCAATGAATTCTTCACAAAGAACCCTTTTTCTGAAGAGCAGACGACAAAGTTGATGGAATTGATAAAACTTTAGGTTTGAATTGATACAAATGGAGTAGTAAATATTACACGGGCAACTGCGTTAATATAAAAGCACCAGATCTGATCTGGTAATGCGGATAGAATGAGTGGAGCGTGAAAAATAACTGCAAGAATAAAAGAAAGAAGTAAAGGCGAAGGTAGTGGCAAATAACCAATCACGACGAAAGTTCTGAAGAAATATCAAAAAGTTTTCACACTCGATGCGAGTGTAAGAGTTTGGTGGGATATAGCAAATAAGACCTCTCCTCTGACAAAGGGGTTTTGAGTAAAAATGTATTGACTAAACAAATAAAACCTGTTTTTATGCACAATAGTGATTTGGGCTTTCTTCAAGCGCTTGAATTCATGTGCTCTGCTGATCTGCGGAGGGAGTATTTCCGTGTTTTACTCCAGCCATACCTGACAGGGGAAGCTACAAGCCTTGTCATGGGCTTGGTCTTCGGAGGAGGGGAAAACCTGTCTAGATCATTCATGAATCAAGTTCGAACAGCCGGAGTGAGTCATGTGCTCTCAGCCTCTGGCTCTAATGTTTCGCTTTTTCTCTTGATCAACTCGTCTTATCTTCGGTCTAAGTTCGGATCTGTTTTCACAGCCATATTCTTCTGCATTACTGTGGCTGGATATATTTCTGTAGCGGGCTGTACAGCCCCTTTATTACGGGCATCAGTTACTGCAGTACTCGCGCTCTTAGGAAGCTCTCTTTGGAAAAGAAAGACGTCCCAGATGTGGCTATTGGTGATTACCTGTGCAGTAATGATTTTTATTTCCGCAGATTACCTCAAGAATCTCTCGTTTCAGTTATCTGTGGCAGCCAGTTTAGGCCTCTTAAGCGCTACCGAACTCTTCCCCGATAAATCTCAAGATTATCTTGATCAGTCAATCAAGGGTCTAAAAGGGAAGTGTTATCAACAGAACACCACGAGTGCTAAATTTACTCGAGTTGTATCTGGAGTGGCTCTTTCTACGAAACAAATCCGAAACTGGATTCGTGTCACGTTTTTTACAACATTAGCAATCCAGTTCTTTACTCTGCCAATTATCATTTATTATTTTCACGAATTGTCAATTTTGGCTGTTGTCAGTAATGTTGCCATAATTTGGTTGGTTCCAATACTTATTGCAACTACTTTAGTGACGCTTTTAAGCAGTATCCTGCAATTTTCACTTTTGGCATTCATTGTAGGGAACATCACCGTTCTTTTTTCTCAATCATTTATCTTCATTACCACATTGATTGGGAAGAATGATGAGTTTCTGCTTAAACTTACTCAAATCCAGACTGAATGCTTCTTTTTGATCTACTTCTTAGCTGTTTTGATAGTTATTGGACAACTGTTAACTAGTAAAAAAGCTAAAACCGGAACGGAGAAGCTGCTATGTCGCTATTAAAAGCTATGTTTCTTATCGGAGGGGTGGCATTTGTGCTGATCCTGGTAGGCACACGACTGTTGAGTCGGTGGCCAGACGATCAGGTTCACCTAATCTTTTGTGATGTTGGACAAGGGGACAGTATTCTATTGATCTACCGTTATACCGAGATTTTAATCGATAGTGGACCTGATCAATCTGTAACAGACTGTCTCGCTAGGCACTTTCCGCCTGGTGACAACAACATCGAAATGGTGATTGCTACACACCCTGACAGTGATCATATCGGTGGATTTCCAGCCGTTTTTCGTCAATATACAGTCTCTAATCTGTTCTTGATTGGAGTGGGTAAGTCTACTCGAGACTTTTCTGAGTTCAGAGAAGCGGTTATCGAGTTGCTCTCTCGAGGAACTCGAGTCTATCTCGGTCATGCTGGTCAATACGTTGAACTGCCGGGTAAGCTCAAGCTTACAATCATCGCACCTCGAGAAGAGATAGGGACTCTACAACTCTTCACTGGGCAGATTACCGAAACACAGTTATCGGATACTTTCCGCCTTCAAGAGGCTAAGTACAAGTCCGTAAATGACCTATCTATAGGCGCTTTTCTTGAGGTCGGTCGATTTAAAACATTATTGATGGCCGACATCGAGAAAGAAACTGAATTGGCACTTGTTGCACATCGAGTGTTAAGTCGAGTGAACATACTAAAAGTGGGGCATCATGGCTCTAAATCGAGTACGACACCACCCTTTTTGAACTTAACACGACCCGAATATGTAGTCATCAGCGCTGGGAAGAATAATCGTTACGGGCACCCTCATCTTGAGGTCATGGACAGATTGGCCATCATTCGTTCAAAAATTTATCGAACAGATAGAGACGGCGACATCGAGTGGGTGAGTAACGGGTCTACATTCCAATGGAGAACTCAGCGCAAAAAATGAGAAACAAATGATCATTTCACTATTTTTGGGTCTTATTTGTTAAAGAGCAGTTTATAACATTTTTACAACTCTTTTAGATCGGCCGCAATAGGCAATTTAGTAGTAGAGAACAATACCCGAATCAGGTGATCTCCAGATGCAAATACACTGGGAAAGGAGCCGGCTAGTGTGGTCAATGATGAAAATTCCATATTGTATAAAACGTCGATATTGAGTATAAAATTTATATCTTAAAAACAGCATATTAATGCAAATCACTAATATGCAAAATGGACAGAGTGTACTCAGAAATATTTGCCTTTTTTTCGCTATTTTTACAGAGTACAATACCTCGACATGAAGTCACCACTTCTCCAAATCACTGACCACTTATCTACGGCAATTGCTACTGTCTGCCAGCTTCCTGGTGTTAAGCCGGTTTTGGAACGTCCTGCAGATCCTAGCCATGGAGACTACAGTTCCAATGCAGCGATGGTGCTTTTTACCCAGTTGCCACCTGAAATGAAGGAGAAGTTCAGAAATCCACGTCAGCTTGCTGAAGAGATTGTCAGTGAGCTTCATCAACAAGTTGCCGAGGACTTCGTTAAAGAGATTTCGGTTGCCGGACCCGGATTCATTAACTTCAAACTTGCTGATACTCCATTACTCAAGTACTTGTCTCAGGTCCTTCAAGAAGATTGGAGTGTCTTGAACACTCACAGTCCAGAGCTTGATACTGCTATTGTCGAGTACTCATCAGCCAACATCGCCAAACCTTTTACTATCGGACACTTACGCTCAACCATCATCGGCGCTGCCGTTGCCAATCTCTTAGAAGCGACGGGCTGGAAAGTCTATAGAGACAATCACTTAGGTGACTGGGGAACGCAGTTTGGAAAACAAATTTATGCTTTCCTCAACATTCCGCTAGATCCCACTGGTGCAAAAACGAACGAAGAGATCATTGATCAATCCGAAGAGCCGGTGAAAAAGCTGGTACAGCTGTATGTAGAGTTCCATGCTTTAGCTGAGACTCAGCCAGAAATTGACGAACAAGCCAGGCAGTGGTTCAAAAAACTCGAAGATGGAGACCCAGAAGCACGTCGAATTTGGCAAAAGTGCATTGACTGGTCTTTGAAAGAGTTTCAACGCATTTACCAACGTCTCGGTGTGCACTTCACTGAAAACGATGGCAAAGGCTATGGCGAGTCGTTTTTTGAAAACAAAATGGGCCCGGTTATTACAGAACTAAAAGAAAAACACTTACTTCAAGAGAGTGAAGGCGCTCAGCTGGTCTTTTTAGAAGAACAAAAGTTACCACCCTTGATGATTATCAAAAAAGATGGCGCTACCTTGTACGCTACTCGTGATCTCGCTACTGACAAGTTTCGTAAAGAAAACGTGGAGCGATATGGAAACCATCCACTGATTATCAATGAAGTTGGAGCAGAGCAGTCGGAATACTTCCAGCAACTCTATGCAGTGGAGTCCTTACTTGGCTGGTTCAAGCCGGGACAGCGGGTGCATGTGAAGCACGGTCTCTATCGTTTCCAAGATAAAAAGATGTCGACACGTAAGGGAAATACTATTTGGCTGAACGACGTACTCGATGAAGTGGTGACACGGGCAGAGGGAGCAGAGGAAATTGGAATTGGAGCACTCAAGTGGAATGATCTAAAACGCAGTGCTCACCTTGACGTTGTTTTTAATTGGGAAGAAATTTTAAGTATGGAAGGCAACTCAGGTCCGTACATGCAGTATGCCTATGCTCGTTGCGCATCTATCTTACGAAAGCTGGAGCAGCCAGTTGCGTTAAATGTAACAGGCTCATTCCCACAGGGGGCCACTGATCTAGAGCGTCAACTTGCCCGCAAATTAATTCAGTATCCAAGTACTGTCCATCGAGCAGCGCAAGACTTTTCACCACACCATATGTGTACGTATCTGTTCAGCCTAGCGCAAGACTTTAATAGTTTTTATCATCAAGCTCCAATTCTTCAAGCTGAAACAAAAGAACTTCAAGAACTACGGGCTCAATTAGCAAAAGGTGTAGCTCAGACGATTCAACATGGACTTCGACTTCTCGGTATTCAGACAGTCGAGCGAATGTAGAAGCTAGGTTACAATACGGCACATGATTTCATACACAAAAGATGTCCTTCCCTCCGGATTAACAGTAATCAGAGTTCCGATGCCAGCTGTGCAATCAGTCACTGTCTTGGCGCTAGTTAATGTGGGTTCTCGCTTTGAAGAGCCACGCTTATGGGGAATCTCACACTTTTTAGAGCACATGGTCTTTAAAGGAACGGAAAATTATCCAGAAGCACAAACTCTTGCTGCCGCAGTGGATGCGATCGGTGCAAAGTTCAATGCGTTTACCAGCAAAGAGTACACGGGCTACTACGTGAAGGCAGCCAGTAAAGGTTTAGAGTTAGCGATGGATGTGGTATCCGATATGTTACTTACACCAAAGCTTTTGCAAGATGACATTGATCGCGAAAAGGGTGTGATCATTGAAGAAATTAACATGTACGCAGATATGCCTTCCAGCCACATTGCCGAGCGATTTGAACAGCTGGTATACATCAAAGAATCACTGGGACACGACATTATTGGGACGAAAGAGACGGTCTCTGGGTTCACCTCTGAAGATTTCAAACAACACCTACACAACTGGTACGGTCGAGGTAATATTGTACTCATTCTATCTGGTGATGACCGTGTGATCCAAGAGCCCTCTTTACTAGAAAAAGTTGATCAACTTTTCAAAAAGGGTGATGCAACTGCTCGCCGATCTGAAAAGGCCGCAGAGCACTTAGGGAACAATCCAATGACTGACGATAAGCTGCTGGTCGTGCATCGTCCGACTGAACAGGCGCACTTTGTGCTTGGTTTCCCCGCACTCAAACGTGGTGACGAGCGTCGTCCAGCACTTTCATTGTTAAACGTGGTCTTAGGTGGAAACATGAGCTCACGGTTGTTCACTGAGGTTCGTGAGAAGCGCGGATTATGTTACTACGTCCATTCTGATGCCGATTTTTACCACGATGTTGGACTCTTTGGTGGTTCGGCAGGAGTTGATCCCAAACGGGTGGAAGAAGCCGTTACAGTGACTTTGGCAGAGTACTTTGCACTGGGTAAAGGGACAAAACCAGTAACTGCAGCAGAACTTCAACGAGCTAAAGATTACATCACCGGAAAATTTATCTTGGATCTCGAAGACAGCGAAAGTGTGGCGCAGTACTTTGGAATGAAGCAACTGTTACTTAGTGAAATCGAAACACCAGACGAGCTTCTGAAAAAGTACATGGCCGTCACGCTAGAAGAAGTGAACCACCTCGCTCAAGAAATTTTAATTAAAGAAAAGCTTCGTTTTGCAGTGATTGGTCCATTCAAGGATCAGTCGCTTTTTGAAAAAGCTATCGAGGCAGCATAATCAGTCGGTGGTGGTGATCGGTTCGTCGAAGAAATTAAAAGTAGTTCGCTCACAAGAGTGAAGGAGGCAAGTATGGCAATGCAACGCAGCGCCGTTTTAGTCAAGCCAGATGGCTTACAACGTGGATTGATCGGTGAGATCATTTCTCGTTTTGAGCGTAAAGGTTTAAAGTTAATTGGTCTGAAAATGACCTACCTGAACGACGCACAACTGAGTGAGTGGTACGTGGAGCACAAAGACAAAGGATTCTTCAAAGACTTGAAGTCATTCATGGGCTCGATGCCAATTGTGGCTATGGCTTGGGAAGGCATTGATGCCATCGCAACCATCCGCAAACTGGTCGGAACCACTTCTGGTCGTGACGCTGAAGCTGGATCCATTCGTGGTGACTTTAGTATGAGTCAACAGCTGAACTTAATTCATGCCTCTTCAAGTGAAGCTGACGCCAAGCGAGAAGTTGGAATTGTGTTTGGTGAAGATGAACTCGTCGAGTACAAATCTGTTATAGAAGAAGTCGTCTACGCTGACTTTGAACGAAAAAAATAAGTTTACTAACGTGAATTTGAAACCCGTTGATGAAGAAATTCTCAGCGGGTTTTTTGTGCTCTCAGGGGGAATCGAACCCACATCGGAAGTTTCGGAAACTTCTATTCTATCCGTTGAACTATGAGAGCCTCAAAGACCCACATTATAGGCGCTTGGAGAGCGCTTTGAGGTCAGAGATAAAGCGTTGACGGGTGTTGTCTTTAATTCCACCACCGCCCCAACGGCGTGTTTCATACTCTATAACAACTGCCATCACTTGCATGTCTGCGACTGACCACTCCATACCGTTTCCAGTGATAACAGGATTCAGAATACTAGCGAAGTTATCTTCGTAAATTTTAATACCATTTAGAACAAGATCGACGATGGCATTAGGAATCAGGGCGCTCTTGTCTACAGAGATGGTCACACCACGGTTGCGTCCACGTTGCTCAACTTGCACACGTGCCCACTCCAAAAGCTTTGGTAACAGTGCGGTGTATTCTTCACTTCTAAAGTTAGGAAGTCTGCCTTTATTGAAAAGATCTGGAGCAACTTCTTCCTCTTGAACAGCAACCACATCTGGTTTGATGTACTGCAAGTATTGGTTGAAAATAAAGCCCAAGCCAATTGGTTTACCCTTGTGAATTTCCAGCAGGTGATTCTCTGATTCAAGCGGAAACTGCTGCGCAATAAGATCGAGATCACTGTCTGTGAGCTCCGTAAATCCAAGTCTCTTCGCGGTCAGTCTCAGGAAAGCTCGACAGTGCTCTGGCTGTGCTTGTTCAGTACAGGTCTGTAAGAATTCTTGATATGAAAAAGGGTCAGCGTACGGGATCATCTCGATGAGATGAAAGTAACGTTCGTCATCTTTTACTCCCAGAGTATCTACATACTCTGCGGCGTCTGCTGAAGACAAAGCAAACAGATCGAGTGCCTCTTGGTAGTAAAAAATTGCAGCATCTAATGCTGATTTTTCACTTGGAAGTTCTTTTCCTACTGCCTCACTCCATAAGAATTGACGCACCTCTGTGTCTTCATCAATGCCTTGTTCTGCAAGCTTTTCTAACTGGGCAGCAATTAACGGGTGGATGGAGAAGAGTGGTGTCTCAGAAAGTTCTTGATAGATTGTCTGCCAGTTCGCTTTGGGAGCTACTTCATCGGTTTCCTGAAGAAGCTGTTGGACAAATTCCGATGCAATTACGTAGCGTCCAACGTCTAGCACTAAGCTTGGGTAGCGTTTTGCGTCCTAGAACTGGAGATGGGTTTTTGCTTTCTGGATCTCGGTGAGTCGTTCACTGCCGCTCATGCTTAAGCCAAGCTGGTTGAGCTCTTGAAGTCTTATTACTTCACTGACTTGAGCTTGTTGTAATTCTGAGAGTTGTTGTTGACGCTCTTGATACTCTTGAATGACAGGAGCTTGGTCTTGGACGAAGCACAGATAGTTTAAAACTTGCCAAGCTTTGAGCGTATTTAACTGAGCCCCGAGCGTGTTGAGTTGTCGGTCGGTAACTTGGTCTTGAAGGTTGAGGTTGTTGAGTATCTCTGTAAGCATAAGCGGTGATTATAACAAAAGGGATCAAAAGTTATCGCTGAGGAGTGGTCTGGTAGCGTAACCGTTTTTCTGGATGATGTGTTCCCACCGGGAATCGAACCTGGATTTAGGGTTTAGGAAACCCTCGTTTTATCCATTAAACTATGGGAACTCAATAGTACTAATTGTACCAACTGTCGGGGACGCCGGACTCGAACCGGCGACCTCTGCGTCCCGAACGCAGCACTCTAGCCATCTGAGCTAGTCCCCGAGAAAAACACTCCGTAGTATATCAGCAGGTTTCTACTTTAATTCAATTGCGTAGAGGTTGGAGAATGCGGTACTTCCTAAAGAAGTGAGCGTTAAAATTCGGCTACCATCAGGCCAAGGGTAGATAAAGTTCCTATCGAAAGGACCGGAGTATACAGCCGTGCGATTGGTGTTGTCATACTCAACCAAGTAAATAGCATTTCCGTCGGTGAATAGAATGTGTTTGGAGTCTGGGAACCACTGAATACCTTGGCTGTACAGCGAGGAGTAATATCGGGCAAAGTTGGTGGCTGTTTGGGCAGAAGTACTTGCAGTCATTCGAAGGAAACTGCTGGGTGATGCGACGAGCGATTTAGCAGCACCAGAAAGGTCATCGGCGAGCAGGATCTTTCCTTGCTGTGCGCTGGCTGAACTGGTGGCGATTTTGACGTAGTCAGGGCGATTAGAGATCACATCTATTTTGAAGTTACGATCTTCTTCGCGATCATAGACATAGGTAGACCCAGGTTGGATGAAGCGCTCTTGGGGTTGAGTATTTGCAGAAGGTAACGGTGGAACTAAGTTATCTGGCAACGTTGCGCTGGCAGTTGCCGTGTACAAAAGTTTCTTTTTATCTGGAGAAAGATAGACGTTGGTGGCACTTTGACTGGCAATTTCCAACACTTTGGGAGGGAACTTGCTCATAAACTGGCGTTCTTTGATGTACAGCTCTGACTCCCACTCACTCAGTATCTCTCTTCGACGAAAACTAATGTCGGACAAGCTTGGAAGCTCATTCTTTTTATTAATATCGAGAAGCACCTCTCTGTCATCGGCAATTAAGATCACTTGGCTGTTGTCAGGAGACCAAATGAACTGGGCTTTTTCTAAATCGAAACCCGGGGCTTCTTCTGCAATTTGACGAGGATCACGCTGCGCATTGAGCAGTGAGGCTGACAGATCTAAAACGTACAAACCATTGCGATTCTTTGCTGATGCTGAGGCAGTGTAAAAAATAACACGCTCACCGTCCGGTGATGGCGAAATATTGTGAATTCCTGTGTAAGTAAGAGGGGTTAAACTTGGAACGCGCTTGAAAAGCTGGGCGTTGGTCTGAACAACGAGTTCGGGCTGAAGCTGGAGTGTTTTTTTCCAAGTGTAGTAACCCTCTTTGCTAATTTCTACGTTGTACGTCTCTGGCTCAAGGTAAAAAGTGTCATCAGTAACGCCGATCAGCTTATCGCTCACCGATACTTGGGCACCGGTTGGAAAGGAGTTGGCAGCGAGCAAACCACTTGATCGTAAAGGCTGTCGTTCTTGGGAGAACGAGAACCGATACCCTTGGGCAAAACGGATCGCCAATAGCGAACCCGTAATGATCAATAGGGCAGATCCGAGCGTATAGAGGACTCGAGGATTGATCGAAAAGCTCACAAAACTATTGTATCATCTGGCGCAGCGAAAAATGAAGACTTCTTGGATAAATTCACTATCAGATTCCATTGGAATTGACCTAGGTAGCTCTCGAGTAAGAATCTGGGGCAAACAGGCTGGATTTGTGGTGGATGATGACAGCGCAGTAGCCATCGATACAAGTACCCAAAAAGTGCTTGCCGTAGGTCGAGAAGCAGTGGAAATGTCCGGCAGAGTGGGAAAGCACATTAAAGTGGTGTATCCCATCTCCGCACAAGGAATTGCGGACGCTGATGTGGTGATTGCGATGCTGCAAGCGATGATGCAACGTGTCTTTCGACTTGGTCTTTTCTTTAGACCGGTGATGATGGTGTCCATTCACTCCCATTTAGGCGATCCCGAACGACAGATGCTGGTGGAGCTTTTGCTCCGAGTTGGAGCACGAGAAGTCTATGTCGTGGACGAAGTGTTAGCCGCGGCCATTGGCTCTGGCGTCCCAGTAGCTGATGCTTCAGGCAGTTTGTTTTTGCACACTGGCTCTGGTGTGACTGAAGCGGGAATGATCTCACTGGGATCGGTGGTTACCGCAAAGATGAGTCGGTTTGCTGGCCAAACGATGACACGAAATGTGCAGCAGTTTCTACGTGAGGAGTACGGATTGGCGGTAGGTTTTAGCAGAGCAGAAGCATTAAAGTGTCAGTTGCTGGGATCAGGTAGTCGTGTCACTCGTCAAGTTCGTATAGCTGGACAATCAGTGTCCACAAAAGCCCCAACTGAGGTGTTGGTAGACGTGAGTATCCTGGTCAATTTGTTGGATCCGGTCACGGATGAGCTCAGTGAGTTGACTCGCCAACTGCTAGAAAAAGTCCCTCCAGAGTTAGCTCAAGACGTACTAGATAAAGGAATGCTCCTTTCTGGGGGTGGGGCACAGCTTGTGGGACTGCCTTCTCGTTTAAGCCAGCGTTTAGGGTTTCCAGTTTCTGTGGTGGATGATCCATCCAAATCTGTGGTTTTAGGTATAAGCCAAATTCTGTCAAACTTACAGTTGTTCACGGAAAGCATTGGCTACAAGCAGAGCTTTTAAGTGACACAACGGGGCAGAGTAGGGTGAAAAGATAAAGTGTATCAATCTACACACAGAGATATCAATATGTTAACTAATAATCTATTTCAATTTACATTTTATAGTGAGTCGATAGGCATATTAGTAGATCAATATATTGATAGAGTGATCAAATCAGATAGAGAACAACATGCGCTGCCATTGATCATTTTTACTCCAAATCCTGAACAAATAATGATGGCGCAGAATGATGCAGAGTTTGCCTCAGCGCTTTCATCAGCTGATCTTTTAATTCCTGACGGTGTAGGTATTCTGGCAGCCAGTAAGCTGCTGGCGTTCGTCGGAAAAGGTAAAGCACTTCACCAACGAGTAAGTGGAATCGACCTTTTTCAAGCACTTGTAGCGCACTTCGTAGAGACTAAAGCAGTGGTGATTGGTGGTCGGTCTGACACAGCTTCAGCAACGACTCCTAGCTCACTTTCTGTAGGAAAACGAACACTGCCGTGGCTTGCAGGGTATGAAGATGTTCAACACCCAACCAACCAAGAGGAACGGGCCGTAGAAGCTTTTTTAAAGTCTGAGAAACCAAAAATGGTGTTTGTTGCCTTCGGCGCACCTCACCAAGAGTACTGGTCACTTCGCCACAAGGCTTTGCTGAATACACTGGGAGTAAAAGTGGTCTTGGTCATTGGAGGCTCGGTGGACGTGGTTTCTGGAAAACTAAAACGAGCCCCGAAATTGTTAAGATCTCTAGGGCTCGAATGGTTGTTTCGTTTAATTCAAGAACCGTGGCGTTGGAAGCGACAACTGAGCTTGGTGCGGTTCTTAGGGTTAACGCTGCGCACTGCCGTCAGTGAGTAGCTACATCATTTATTCTTCAGCTAACTCTTCATCACCTGCGTTCATTCCTAATAGCCAGAGTACTGCTTCTTTTTTGTAGCGACGGTCACCACGTGAGTTAATGCGAATAGCTGGTAACTTGCCGCGTTTGCCCCAACGTTTAATGGTTAGCGGTGACACTCGGAGTAAATCAGCCACTTCTCGTACAGTCAGCAAATCCGGCAGATTATTCACGTCCAGCTTCTGGGCATCGTCGAAACGGCCAGTCTTGCGCTGTTGTTCATCCGTTAAGGGTGTAGTAGTGGTAGATGGGAATGAGGACGAGCGGTCCGTCATAGGACTCCTTACAAAAAAGATACAACTAGCATTAACCAACTGAAACATGTCTTAACTGTTTCATATTCAAAGTAGCAGAGTGTGATTAACTAGGTCAACAGGCAAAAGGCATCAAAAGTATTCACTTGCCAGGCTAGATCGAGTGATGAGATAAACTCACACAGAACGCACAGTAAAGACCCATAACTTTCATAGAACTTTTTGTAAAATCTCTCAGCGCACAGTGACGGCCTATAGCATATTCAACTTGATAAATACGTGCAACGATGTGGATAAGCAAAGTGACGCATAACAAAACACCGCCCCTTGCGGAGCGGTGTTTCTGTCTTCAAATGAAGAGACCAAATTACTTGATCTCGACGACACAACCTGCATCTTCCAAGGTTTTCTTGGCTGCATCTGCATCTTCTTTTTTGACGTTTTCGATCACTGGCTTTGGAGCGGACTCGACGAAAGCTTTTGCTTCGGCTAAACCGAGCTCTGGCTTCAATGTACGAACTGCTTTAATAGCACCGATTTTGTTAGCACCTGCGTCTTTTAAGACAACGGTGAACTCGGTTTTCTCTTCAGCTGGTTCTGCTGAACCTGCTGCTGGAGCACCAGCCATCATCATAGGAGCTGCGGCACTTACACCGAACTCTGTTTCGAGAGCTTTAACGAGCTCTGAAACTTCGATCAGAGTTAATTCCTTGACGGAATCAACGATTTTTTGAACTTTATCTGTCATAGATATTTCTTTCTGTACTCAGGTTTTGGAAAAAATTTCCTCAATCTGAGTGAATCAATTTTTATTATTTTTTCTCGGCAATCGCATTCAAAGCGTAAACTAAGTTGCGTGTTCCAGCGTTGAGAACGTTGACTAAACCTGTTGCTGGTGAGTTTAAGACCATCAGTAACTTGGCAATCAGCTCGTTCTTGCTTGGTAACTTGCTAAGAGAGATAACTTCATCCTCAGAGAGGACTCGGTCATCCATGAAGCCTTTTTTGATAGTTAACTTCTCGTTCTTTTTTTGGAACTCGAAGAGAACTTTGACTGGGGCGACAGGATCAGCGTAACTGAAGATTGCCGCGTTCATACCATGAAGCGACTCACTCAGCTTGCCTTTTCCAACGGCCAGATCAATTAAGGTGTTTTTGGCGACAACCATTTCACCACCGGCTTCTCGAATTTTAGAACGAAGTTCAACCTGTTGGTTGACGCTGGTTCCGGAGAAGTCAGTAATAACGATGGACTGTGCCTTTTTTGCTTTCTCTGAAAGAGAGGCAAATTGACTTTGATTCTTTGTGTTTGGCGTAGATCTCACCCCATTTCCTATATCGTTCTTCCCGAAAAAAACGTTGCCGTTTCAAGATTAATAACAAAGGCGGGGAGAAAGGTTGGCGGTGACGCCGGAAACTGTTTTGGCGCTAGGCTTGGACAGTAAAAATATCTCTCCTCGGCGTGGCTTCTAGAAAGAAGATCGGGCTTCCTCCATGCACGCTGTCTTTGGATAAGGGGAATTATACCATGCCCTCAAGTAAGAGAAGACTCTACTGAAGACTGGAAACACAGGCTGTGGTAGGAGAGACCAAGTTTTACGTGCAGATGGTACTCCCACCGGTACAGTTACCCCTGGAGGGATTGTCTAAAGTCCCGCTGAGATGGACGCAGAACTGGGTGCTATCGCTTCGAACACGGTACCCGCTGACACTGAATGTTTCATCAGGTGGTCTTCCAGAAGGGAAGTATGTTCCAATTGCTGCAATTACTGCGGCGTTATTTGAATCAGCATTGAGAGTGGGGTAGCTATGATTATCTTGATAGTACTGCTCGAGCGCATAACCAATAGCATTTAAATCTGCAATGCGGGCGGCGTCTCGGGCTGCGCGTTGGGAATTAGAAAACGCAACAATTCCCGCAGCCATCAAAATACCAATGATGGCTACAACAACCATTAACTCAATCAATGTAAAACCGCGCTTAGCCATGCTCTACATGGTAGAGACAGGATAGCCACCAGTCAATTCTGTACAGGAGAAAGAACCACTCTTATTGGTCGAGCTCAACTTTGATACCTGGACTCATACTTGAGGCCACTGCCATGGTTAAGACTTTTCCTTTTAAGGATTTGATCAATGTCTCAAGATTTGCAGTCAATTCTGCGGTATCCATCGAGTTTTTACCGATACGAATGTGCATCAATGGTGCTTTTTTCTCGGTTTTGATGGTGACTGTACCAGCTTCAAGTTTCTTTTTGGCTGCTTCAGGATTTGGGGTCAGAGTACCATTCTTTGGGTTTGGCATCATACCTTTAGGACCTAAGACAGGAGCGAAACGAGCCAGCTTTGGCATGAATGATGGGTGAGCCACCAAGATATCGAACTCAATTTTTCCATCTTTGACGTCAGCTAAGATTTCATCAGTTGCGATAGCTACTCGAAGAGCCTTACCAGTAGAGTGAGGCAGAGTCAGCGGAACGGAAATGCCAGCTTCGCGAACGACAGCATGTGCAGTGATAGTTCCATCAAACTTTGCGTAGTGAAGCTTTTTAACGAGCTCCAAAGCGGCTTTTGGTGGATACTTCTTAGTCTTATCAACTTGTGCACGGACAGCCTTATATTTGGCGGTACGAACGCGGCCGGTAGCTTTTTTCTTTTTTGGAGCTTCTGCAGTTTCTGCAGAAACGCCTTCTTCAGAAGAAGCGTCAGCCTCGGTAGCGACAACTGCATCAGGATCGGCGACGATCTTGATTTCATCAGTTGAAGAGATAACTTCGTTGGTGTTGCGTTTTGATCCCATAATTCTCCTTAAACGATTTCCACACCCATGCTACGGGCGGTGCCCATAACGGTGTTCATAGCCATTTCTACATCTTTAGTGTTCAAGTCAGGCAGTTTCTCTTGAGCAATTTGGCGAACTTGGTCTTTGGTTAATTGACCAACAACACTTGTGCTAGGTGTTTTACTTCCAGCTTTGATTTTGAGTGCTTGCATGATCATGGCGGAAACTGGAGGGAGTTTCAGGACGAAGGTGAATGAACGATCTTCGTAGATGGTGATCTCAGCAGGAATGATTTGACCCTTTTTGTCTTGGGTCTTGGCATTGTATTGCTTCAAGAAGTCCATCATGTTGATACCAGCTTGTCCAAGAATTGGACCAACTGGAGGTGCAGGGGTAGCTGTACCTGCTGGTAAGTTCAGCTTTAAGATATTGGCGATTTTTTTGGCCATGTGACTCCTCTAATAACTAGAGTTTTCTGTTTGTACTATTTGTTCACGAAGAGAGGGGATAAGCAAAAGCGAAAGAATTTTTCGCAAAGTGTCGTTGTTATCGCCCCGTTTCTTGAGTATGCAGAGCAGACTCAAACGTGCTCCCTCAGTGTTTAAACTCCCGAGGTGTGGAGAAAGTGAATTATAGCATGCGTCCGAATAATTTCTAGGTCTGGCTGGGAGTGACGCTCGCAGCGCGGAAAAGAGAGTGATTGTGCAAAAGGTTTTGCGCTTGGCCTTTTGCTACGCTGGCCAGCTTGTTGATCGTTGACGGCACTTGAAGAAGCGCGGCGCCTTTGAGAATTTCTTTGACCATTTCCTGCTGAAAAGCAGTATCAGGATCGACATCAGTCTCGAGGCTACGATGCATGGTTTTGTACGTCATGCTGGTTTGGTAATGCTCATCTTTGGATAAGCGGGATGACACAGTGTAGAGAGCGACAGTTAGACGAGAAATAAAGATAAACATGATCATCAGCATGATCAAACTGGCTGCTTCGCCACTTTCAATGCTTTCGGGATACTGCGCAATCAGGTCAAGTCCACCAGCGAAAACCACTAGCGCTCCGAGAGTAGTTGCCACATGGAGACCATCACGCTCAAGGTCTGGTTGAAGTTCTTTTGCTAGGAAACCGGCCAGCTCAGCGCGAAATGCATCCTCAACATACTGCGCGAAGACTTCATTTTGCTCGGCTTTGCTTTGAGTGGCGTACCGTGCTTGGTGACGGAGTCCGTCGAAGTCAATTTTAATGAGTACTTTTTCGTCACTGATTCTGACTCGTTCGGACACTTTTTCTTTGACCTGGGCCTGAACAGCAGTGGCCACGCCATTTCCACTCATCTGCCCACGCAGTACTTCAGGTTTTGGAGGAACGTAACGATCAATCTCCACGATGCTGTCTATGCCTAGCTGGTCGAGAAGCGTGTTCATTGCAAACGTGTTGATATCTATGCCATTGGGCATTTTCGAGCTGTCCCAAGAAACACCGCCATCAACAACGTAGCCAGCGCCTTTGTCAGGGAAGCGTAAAGATGTCCAATGTTTTGAGGAGTTATGCTCGGGTGTATGGTTGTCTCGTTCGTACGTAAACATGACTGTTATAAGCGAGCGCCAGGATTAGACTTTTTGAACTTGCAAGAAATCTAACTCGACTGGGGTCTCGCGACCGAAGATACTGACCAGGACTTCGACTTTGCCTTTGCCTTCATCGATAGACTTGACTGTACCCAAGAAGTCGTTGAATGGACCATCCACGATACGGACAGCTTCGCCTTCGACGTAGTCTGCTTTGTACTGAGGAGTACCCTGCTTCATGTACTTTTGGATAGCTTGAACTTCATGCTTTGGGAGTGGAGTAGGCTTGTTGCCAATACCCACAAATCCTGTCACACCTTGTGTGGTGCGAACAGCGAGCCATGCGCCATCTGTTAACTCGAGCTTCACCAGCATGTAACCTGGGAAAATCTTCTCATTGATGGTTTTGCGTTGGCCGCGTTTAATCTGAATTTTTTCTTGAACAGGAATCAACACTTCGAGAATATGTTCAGACAAGTTTAAGGTTTGAGTACGTTGCTTCAATGTTTCAGCAACTTTGTTCTCGTGACCGGAGTAGGTGTGAACGACGTACCAACGTGCTTTTGGATTCTCGACATCTGAAATGATGACGTGATTTGGAGTGGATACCTTCACTTCCTGAATTTCAGGAACTTGAATAGGTCCGGTTGGGAGGTTGTTTTGATCTGTCATATGTTTTTTCTTAACCAATTAAGAAGGTCGCAAGCCGAGTAAATATGAAATCGAGGACTCCGATGTAAATACCAACGCCAATACTCACCGAGATTACCAAGATAGTTTTCTGAAGTGTTTGGTGGCGATCTGGCCAACTCACACGTTGCAGTTCTTGGCGAACTTCAGTCAAGTATTTAATCACTGGTAAGGTTCGGGCTTCCTCAGACATCAGGCAGCTATTGTATCAGTTACGATCCAATTTACCAAGATACGAACTATTGTTTTGGTTGATTTGACTGAGCTTAGACAGATTTTGGTGTTTCTGAAGGTACTGAAGCGTCTGGTTTGTCAGCTTGTGAAATATTCTCAAGTACACCTCGGTCTCGCAGTCTTCCCATCATGGAGGTGCTCTCTGAAGTTGAGGCAGTCGCTCCGTCGCCAGTGGTGACTTTGATGGCTGGTTCAGGCATTGTTGGGGAAGTGGTTATCACTGGAGAAGGGGTTACCACTGGAGCGTTCACTACCGTTGGATGAGCGGACTGAGACTTCAGTGAGTTAATCTTCTTCTGTAATTCATCTTCATACACTGACTTAGGTGCTTCTTTTCGGGCTTGTGTAACGGTTGGTGGTCGATTGTTGGTTCTGCCCAGAATGGCGAAGATCAGTGCCAACACAAAAAGAATAAGTCCAATCATAACTGCAATCACTGGAAGTGAGATACCACGTGACAGTAGGCTGGACATGAAGTTGTTCAAGAATGAGTTCGTCTCAGCAGCGCCGCTAGCAACATCTAGGCGTGCATCAACGATTCTTGGTGAAGAGAGTGGAGAGAAAGAAGCACTCGGGTTACTACTTGGTGCCACGGTAGGTATAGGTGAGCTAGTTGGAACTGGAATTACTTCACCTTTTTCACCAGCAAGACTTGTTCTTGTGCCTTTGGTGATTACTCCGGCAGTTGCGGCAGCGCAGGTAAAGCTGCTTGGATTTGTGGCCAAGCGACAAGCACCTTGGGAACATCGCAGATTTACAGAACAGTCTTTGTTGGTAACACAACTGCTGTTGCAGCTTTTGGAAACGCTTGAGATGATTATTGTTGATGGAGCGACACAAGATGTGCTATCTGGATTGTTAGGTCGGCGACATTGGTTGTAGAAACAGGTGAAGTGCTAGTAGTTGTCCCACCAACGCCATTGTCGGCTTTGAAGGTGAGGAACAGCACATTGTTGCCTTCATTAGATTCCCCGTATTCGCTGCGGGAATCAGTGGTGATACGAAGCGTGTTATCTGGAAGGGTGGAAAATATAATCTCAAGAGAGTCACTTCCGCCATCCCTAGAATTGGCAATTAATGAATATGCGAGATCATCAGTGACGTATGAATCACCTTGGCCGTTGAAAACAAACGCCGTTTGAATCGGAGATTGGTCATTTGTTGATGATTTCTTGGCATTTTGAATGCTGTATTGAATTTTGGCTCGATAACTGCGGTACGGAACGAGGTCAGAAAGATCTACCTTTGATCTGGCTGAGTCATTTGTGTAAAAGGTTAGGTGCTGTTTATTGCTTGGTAGCCAGAAGTCGTCGCCTGATGGGTTGGGAGTCGCCAGTGGAGAAGGGGACGGCGAGACTGAAGGACTTGGTGAAGGACTTGGTGAAGGACTTGGCGAAGGACTTGGTGAAGGAGTTGGCGAAACTGAAG
>Ga0163154_10001595_pt1 | contig 34871 bp, 24 predicted proteins | sample OliLakLV19MP9P1_FD_148649 | JGI IMG/M metagenome (GOLD analysis project Ga0163154, IMG submission 148649) | Freshwater microbial mat bacterial communities from Lake Vanda, McMurdo Dry Valleys, Antarctica - Oligotrophic Lake LV.19.MP9.P1 | ecosystem: Environmental > Aquatic > Freshwater > Lake >... | reverse complement strand
GGTAAATATGAGGTTGTTTAATGAAGCCTTATAGCGGTCAAACTGTTCTTTATTTCCATTTTTTTTCGCGCCTAAAAGGTCTTTATCGCCAATATCTTTGGCTTCAATAAATCCTACTGGAATATCTTTTTTTGTCAAAATATAGTCAGGTGCGCCGCAGGCTTGCCTTTTCGGTTCATTGGTTGCACTAATTGTAGGCATTAAACTTTCTAAAAGTTGTTGCAGGTCGCCACGAAAAGTATGCTCTGTCGCATTGCCAAGTTTGTATCGTTGGTTAATGTTGTCAATATATTGCAATATGTTCATTTATTCGAAGTTTATTTTATTTATTTCGTTCATCAGTCTATCTGTTTCGGTCAAAGCAACAATAATTTTTTGATAATGCAAAATATCATCAAATTCTAAGGTTCTTTCTTTGCGGTCTTTGAGCCATTTCTGGGCTGGTTGATAACCGCCAATAAAAAATTCCCATGCCACAAGTGGAACATTGTCAAAATACTGTGTATCGTTGATATAAACTTTACTATTTTCGTATCTCGGTTTTGTTACTATATTATCGCCATCTTCGGGATATTGGGTTATATATTTATCAACGATTGGGCTTTCCAATAAATGAATCTCTCGGATTGCTCCGCCAAGTTTTGCCAATTGCCAAAACGTGTTTTTATCTTTTGGATATGGTACTCGCGGAAAATCGATTTTCAAAAACTCTTTGTATTTTTCTCTATACGTTGGCGAATGTAAAACCGCATAGATGTAATCTAAAATGTCTATTGGTGCAAAAGTGTTTTTGCTTGTTTCTTTTTCATTGGTAAAAGTTAAACCCAATTTACCTGCTATTTGATTTACTATTTCTGTGTTTAGGTTTGGTTTTCTTTCGGTAGATTGGTTGATGCTTTGTTGATTTTTGGTTTCGGGGTAGAGGTAGAGAGGATAAACATAACCCCTTTCCCTTGATTTATTTGAAACAAAAGAATCGTCAACAATTTTATTGGTAATAAAAATATGTGAATAGTTATCTGAAACTAATTGTCGGCATAAATCAAGCCCAATATTATCTTTATTGATAAAGTGATACATAAATTTTTCTCTACCCCAATCAACCATAGAACTATGGTAATAAATGAATCTATCGTCAAATAATCTATAAGCGATTTTTTGAATAATATCGTTGTGGTTAAAATTCTGTATCGTCTTTCTCGCTTCATCCATTTTCCAACCTCTGGAATCGCCTGCTAAATATTTTCCTTCCTTTTTATTTCCAAAAAACTTTCTTCTAATGGAATCATCGCTGTAGTTAATATCCGAAAACTCTTCCATTCTTTTTTTAAGAGTTGGTTTTTCAATATCAATTACAAAACTATCTCTTGCAGTTACAACGCCTGTAACATTTACAGAAAATAATTCATCAACTCTAAAACCTTTTTCATATTCCTTTGAGCCTTTATTGTTTTTTGGAACAAAGAAATAATTAGGCTTATTAGGTTTTAGCTCTTGAAAGTTTACTGATTTCAATGAGTTATCAGAAAGAAAATCATATTTAAACTCACGTTTTCCAAACAAATCAAAATGAAAAACTTTGCCTAATTCATTTAGTTTTTTCTTGCCTGTTTTTACAAAAATATTGATACTTACACCTTGCATTATATCAAAAATATTTTGGTCTATACTGCCATCGAGTGCAGTTTCTTTCTTTTTGCTATTTCCGTGTAAATCTATTGTATAAATTTTATCATACGTTTTTAGCAAATTCCAACGCATACCTCTAAAAGTAGGATTATCCAAAAAGCCGTGAGGATTAATAAAAGCCAAAATACCACTTTCATTTTTCTCAATAAAATGCTGCCCGTAACGCAAGAATTTTACATAATCGTCATTCAGCCAATGTTTACGCTCATTAAAATGAACACCATCAACATATTTGTAATCTTCAATCAGTTTGCTAATCCATTCGCCATTATTTGAAGATATTCCGCTATAAGGCGGATTTCCGATAACACACATTACGGGGGCATCTCTTTTTATGTGGTTGGCTTCGTTGGCTTCTGTGCTTAACCAATTCGCAAAGAGCGTTTTTGTGTCCTTGTGGTGTTCCTCCAAACTATTGGTCAAATAAACGCGGAATCTTTGGTTAGTTTTAGGTTTATAACCTGTGTCCGTCAAGAGCAAATCCAATTGCAAATGTGCCATTGCATAACTTGCCATTAGCAATTCAAACCCATTGAGGCGAGGCAGCAAATGTGTTTCTACATAATTGCTCCAAATTCCTTTTTGTCCTTCAAATTTTTTATGGATACGTTTAATTACTTCGGCTAAAAAAGTGCCAGTACCAGTGGCTGGGTCAAGTATTTGCACTTTATGCACTTCTTGTTCTACCTTTTTGCCTTGTAGATCAACTTTTATTTTTGTTTTGCTATTGTCGGCAAGTCCTTGTGGCAAATTAAATTCTGTTTTTAGAATATCATCAACGGCACGAACAATAAAATTTACAACTGGTGCAGGTGTGTACCAAACGCCACGGGCCTTTCGTAATTGGGGGTCGTATTCCGTCAGAAATGTTTCGTAAAAATGGATAATTGGGTCTTCCATTTTTGTTGACTTTCCGTATTTTTTTAAAATTTCTTGCACATTACACGCCAAGAATATTTCAACCAAACTATCTACAATCCATTTGATGCGGTCGTCAAGGTCAGGGCCAGCAATGTAGCCAAAGAGTTTGCGCAAAAACGGATTTGATTTTGGGATTAATTCCGCTGCTTCTTGTCTGCTAAAAGTTAGCAATGTGGCATCGTGCAAACGAGCGGCAAACATACCATAAGCGATAGTTTGAGCATATACATCAGCAAAACCTTTGGGCGTAATATCGTGGATAAGAATTTCCTTAAAGGCTGTCATTTGGTCTTTAAGTGTGCTGTCCTCATTACGGGTTTCATCACTAAGCAAAGCCTTTTCAATGACATCAGAAAGAAGGCGGGCTTTTCCTGCCATCATTTCTGCCAGTTTTTTCGAACTTTTTATGGTCTGTCCAATGTGGGAGCAAAAATCTTTTATTAAGTTAGTGAAATTTGCAAAGTTATTGGGCAAGGGGACGATATTTCCGTTTTGTATTTCAGCAATGGCAATTTTCGTAATAAAAAGGCCCTCAATATACAGATGGAAATCTAAATAGTCGGTAAATATGAGGTTGTTTAATGAAGCCTTATAGCGGTCAAACTGTTCTTTATTTCCATTTTTTTTCGCGCCTAAAAGGTCTTTATCGCCAATATCTTTGGCTTCAATAAATCCTACTGGAATTTCTTTTTTGGTCAGAATATAGTCTGGTGCTCCGCAAGCCTGTCTTTTCGGCTCGTTGGTGGCACTGATTGTAGGTACTAAACTTTCTAAAAGTTGTTGCAGGTCGCCACGAAAAGTATGCTCTGTCGCATTGCCAAGTTTATAGCGTTTATTTATGTTGTCAATATATTGGTCTAATGTCATTATTATATTGTCAAGTTTTTGAGTCCAAAGTTAGTTTTTTCTGTCTGTGTGTTTGCGAAAAATGGCTTTTTTGGTTTTTTGAGCATTGGCTGTTGTGTCAGAAAAACCAAAAGTGCCATTTGTGCGATTGGCGAAGGCGATGTTTAAAAGCACAAATTTGAATGTAGCACTTCAGTTTGTAAAAAGCATAAATGCTTACATTAGCAATCTGCCCCGCTTTTGCCAAACGCCCGTTCATACCCGTTAAGTTAATAAAAACGCCTATCTTTGTAGTATTTTTAGGATTCAAAGTTACAGTATTATGATGACAAGTGCAAAAGTAATGGGAGATTTGCGAAAATATTTTCGTAGAATAGCTCAAAACCCTGTAGCTTACGGCGAAAAAGCAGGTGATTTCACGCGAAAAGGAAAATTGCACTTTTCCAAGTTCTTTGACATGACGAAATAAAGCGTTTTGCCCACAAAAAGGGGGGCAGGCAAGTCCACGCATCTTTTTCTTAACTTAATGGGTTTGATGCAATGTTAGGTACAGTTTTTACTCTTTTTCGTTGCGCAGTTGCTCTATTTGTTCAACTGTTAAATCTGTATGTTTTGCAATATCCTCGTTTGATAAAGGTGTTTGCAATAAACTTTTAGCAATTTCAATATTTCTACGGTTTTCAATTTTAGCTATTGTTACCATTGAAGCCTCTTTGTTTTTTGCTTTTGTACGTTCTTCGGGTGTTAAGTTCTCAAAACTTATCAATTCAACTGCCTTTCTAATTCCTTCATTGGCAGTATTCAAAACAGGTCTTTCGGGGCTATGAATAGATTGATAAATTAAGTCTAACCAATCTCTTATTTGTTGAGGCGTATCTTGGTCAGGATGATTAGGATTTAAGCAAACAAATTGATGCCCAAACAAGTCCCTTACCTCGCCTTTCAATGTTTGTGGGTTGAGATTTAAAAGCAATACTTCATCAAGAATGGCCTTACCATTTTTCTCATTGATAGTGTAAGGTGAAGTCAGAACCACAATGACATAAACCGTTAAATCTATGTTATACTCTTTGGCATTTTTCTGCTGTTCTGCTATTAACATCAAAAAATAGTGCAGAAATCTATTAAAATGGTGGTCATATTCTACTCGTTGAATTTCAATGCAAATCCGTTTATGTGTTGTTTCCGCAAAAATGTCTAACTCAAAAATCTACATAACCAATTTTTGGTTCAAACTTCTTCTCAGTTTCTATCTTGTCTACCTCCACCTCAATGCCCAAAATATCACGGACGAAAGTCTTAAATACAATTTTATTTGTAAAGGCTTTTTTGAAAATTACTTCGTTGTCTAAGTTCCCAAGCATAACACCAATGATTTGGTTTTAATAGATTACAAAATTAAGAAAAAAAAATGCAAAGATAAAACAATTCGAGAAGGTTTTATGTTTTTAATTTTCTAATTCCTGTTCTACTGAGCCAGAGTGAACTGGTATAAATGACCATAAATAATGTAACGAATGCCAGGGTAATGCTATGAAAATCCATATCAAATTGGCAGTCAATATCATCTAACCAAAATTTTTTTTTTAATATCCATTGCCTCATACATGAGGTAGTGTTATATTTGTAATGCTACTATCCTACGCAATAAAAAATCTAATCACAGGCTGAAGCCTGTTGATACAGCATTACAAATATAGCACTACCAAGTATTTATATTCAGTATATTATAATTAAAAATATTTGTTGAAAAACCTTAAAATAAATTTTTTTTGCCTTTTTAGATGTCGAAAAATGCTGAAACAATAATGTCAGTGGATAACTTATACTCGACATTATTTTTCGAATACGTAAAAAGAAGAACGGTTTGGCTTGTAAAAAACCTACCTTTTTTGAGAAAAGGTAGGGGATAGGTGTTTTCTAAAAGAGCAATGTGTTGTGCAAAAAGCAAAGACTGTTCTAAGATTAGTATTGCGTCAGCATGTAGCGGATGATGTCGGTTGTAGTAATGATGCCTACCAAAAAGCCGTCATCTACCACTGGCAAGGAATGAAACTCTGCTTCGGCGAACAGTTCAGCAACTTCGCGTATGACGGTATCGCTCGATACTGAAACGACTTTGTGCGTCATAACTTGCGAGATAGAAAGTATTTTGAGTACAGCGTCATTTGAGTCCGCTTGGTTTTCAAACAACGTACCAAAAGTCAGGCGATTGATGTCATTGCTACTTATCATGCCTACCGTTTTGCCTCCGCGGAGTACAGGCAAGTGCCTGATGTGGTTAGCTTTGAATATGGCTACTACATCTTCAAGTGTGTCTGTATCTTGAACAGTTATCACTTGTTTGGTCATAATGTGTGAAATAGGTTCTCTCTTTTTCATATCAATTTATACTGTTATTTGGTAGTGTTATATTTGTAATGCTATTTTAATTTGGAGATTATAGTGACAAATGAAGTATTTGATAGCCCCTATGTGATTTTGTAAAGACTTAGAAAGGCTCAAAGCTTTTCTTACCAATCGCGAAGCTCGTTGTCTAATCGTACAATTAAACCGCTCTATATATGCCGTTAGTCCACTATCTTTACCTACTCCAAAATGGTCATTTTGCGCAAAAACGCTTACATGTGCCTGCCAATAATCTGCGAAAAGGGCTGCCTTCTCCCTAAAAAAGCAGGGATTTTGTCGTGAAATAATTGTGCATCTTTGACATCACGCCCTCCAACATGAAAAGCTATAATCTGTCTATTAGCTGGATTTAAGGCAAGCCAAAGCCATTGTTTGTTCTCTTTATTACCCACAAATGTCCACATCTCATCTAATTGAATACCTAAAAATTCTATCCGTAAACCTATTAGCTAAATATTCTTCGCTGTCAGGTAACGACATAACCACATTTAAGTCATCAGCACTAAGCGCGTACACTTCGCGAATATAAGCACCTGACCAACTAATACTTACATCTATTACACGACAAATGCCCTGTAAGGAAATACGCGCAAGCAACAGCTTTTTATTAAACTTTTTTCTTCCTCAGATACAAACCACAAAGAACCACCCTCTACAAATTGACTGTTGCAATTATGGCAGTAATAGTTCTGTTTAGCATAATGCGTATGACCATTTTTTTGGTAGACGAACTCGAGCAATAGGAACAAGTCGTAAGTTTTTTTTGCAAAGGTACGAATAGAACACGGTTCATCAAGCATTTTAGCGCAAATCCAATACTTTAATTTTTTACACATAACAATTAACTGATAATCAGTTGTTTACAATTTGTCGTTAAAGGCTGATTTTTATCTTTGCGCTAAAATGTCGGAAGAGCCTAAAACGTTACAAATATAACACTACCTGTTATTTGATATGGCAAAAATAGGTTATGTAGGCGGTTTTAAAAAAAACATTTAAACGTTCGAACACTGATATTTGTCATTGTTTAATTCTCCGAAATAGAGATTTGAATTGCACACGTTTAATACTTACAGCAAAACTTAGCGTAACAAATATATTTTGTATCTTTGCACTATGAGTGTACTAAAAAAACATGACTTTGGAAAAGTACAAGCCTACCAAATGGGCTATTCGCTTTTGGGCAACGCGCCTTTGCTGACTGTCTATAGCTATTATATAGATGGTTTATTGATAGATACGGGTTCGCGTAGGTTGTACGCTTCTTTTTTGAAACACCTCGACAAACATACTATAGAGCAAATAGCTGTAACACATTACCACGAAGACCATTCAGGCAATGCAGAAGCCTTGCGCGACCATTATGGCGTACCACTTCACATGGGCATAAAAACTGCAGAATATCTCAGCAAAAAACTACCTATGAAACTTTATAGGCACTGGAATTTTGGGCAAATTCTACCCGTAAAAGAATCAAAGCCTTTCGAAAAAATAATCGAAACAAACCAATATAAGTTTGAACCTATCTACACACCTGGGCATTCAGACGACCATTATGTGTTGTATGAACGACAAGAAGGCTGGCTTTTTTCAGGTGATTTATATATTGGCAATATCAAATTTACACGCAAGGAGGAGAACTTGCCTGCCATGCTCCAATCTATGCAACATGTAATGACGCTGGATTTTGATACACTTTTTTGCGCACACAATCCGAGATTGAAGGCAGGCAAGCAACACATGGCTGAAAAGATAGCCTATATTGAAAATTTTGTGGGACAGGTGAAAGACCTTGCACAACAAGGTTATGATGTGCAGGACATTCGCCAAGCGTTGGGCAAGCGCGAGATATATTTTTTGAAATGGCTCACTTTCAATGATACAGGCATTGATTTTATGATTCGAGCGGCTTTGAAAAATGTTCAGCCACAAGCCGAAGCCCATCAAGTGTAAGTGTTGGCACGATTGCATCAAATACTGTGTGGAGGGCAGGCAAGGCTTCTACTAATCCGCCTGTAGCATACAACTTGCAAGGCATAGCCAAATCGGTTTGTATATGCGCCAAAAGGTGTTTTACCAATCCTTCATATCCCAATAAAATACCAGCTTGAATAGCGTGTGTCGTGTTTTTGCCGATGGCAGAGGTAGGCACTTGCAAAGGCACTTCGGGCAGTTGGGCAGTATGTGCGAATAAGGATTTGATAGCCGTTTTTAAGCCGGGCGTGATGGCTACGCCCAATATTTCACCGCCCTTGCCTACAGTGGTAAAAGTAAGGGCGGTGCCAAAATCTACTATAATGCACGCCTCGCCTGCCAACGCATACCCTGCTATAGCATTGGCGACTAGGTCTGCGCCTATTTCATGTGGGCGTTGCACATGGACGGGCAGCCGCTGTATCAGTTCGGTATTCAAAACCAAAGGCTCTATGTCCAATAAGCCGATAAAAGTTTGACGCAACACAGGCGTAAGGTCAGGCACGACGCTACTCATTACGATTTTTTGTATAGCTTTCAAGTCAATGCCTTCTTCAAAGCAATGGTTTTTGATAGCAAAAGCATACTCTTCCGCGCTTCGTTGCGTGATGGTTTCTTCGCGCCATATAGCGTGCCAATCAGCCGCATTATACAAACCGAAAACCAAATTAGAGTTGCCAATATCAAGCACGAGTAGCATATTGTTATTTTTTTCGTTGTTCAAAAATCCATTTTAACAAAGCGGGTTCGGCATAAGCAGGCTTCCAGCTGTCGTGTCCTGTTGTGGGATATTCTGTGTATTTGGGTTTGCCTCCTGCTTTTTCTATGGCGGCTATCATATTTTGGGTTCGTTTTGTTTTTACTACGCCATCTTTTGCCCCATGAAATGCCCATACAGGCAAGTTTTTCACGTTTTTCGCAGTCGCTTCGTCGCCGCCTCCACAAACAGGCACCGCCGCCGCGAATTTATCGGGCATACGTGTTATCAAGTCCCAAACGGCATATCCGCCCATAGAAAGTCCTGTTGCATACAAACAAGCCGTATCAATGCTATAATTCCCTTCTATTTCTGTTAATAATTTCATAGCAAGCCCTAAGTTTTTAGAGATTTCTTTAGGCTGTATGTGGCTGTCCAAACCCCAATCAACTTCCACCCATCGCGCTCCTTTTGGGCATTGAGGTACGACGACAAAACAAGGAAATCCTTTGCGGTTTTGCTCATCAAGGAATAGTTTGGCTATGTGTGTTAGCGGAATTTCGTTGTCGTCACCGCGTTCGCCTGCACCATGAAAGAAAACGACGAGCGGGTATTTTTGAGTGGGTGTATAGTTTTTAGGCTTCAACAATCGATAAGGCAATGCGCCTTCTGTATCTGAAAAGACTGCTTTTTCAAAATCAGGGTAAGCGGTAGTAGCCACAGACGTTTGCGCAAAAACACCGTGCACAGAGCAGGCAAGTAAAACTAAAAAAGGATAAATAAAACGCATCATTGAAAGAGTAAATTATTGTCTAAATTCGCCTATATGAACGCCTTGATAATCGGGTTCGGCAAGGTATTTTTCTAAAATAAAACGGTGTGCAGGAAAGGCGAGCAAGTCCCAAGGAATCTCATGGATGTCAAATAATTTTACATCTTGGCTTTCTATACCTGCCTCAAAAGTAGGTGTGTGCATTTTTGCCAAATAAAAAACCAGCACTTGATTGATATGCAAGACGTGGTAGGTAGTATGTATGCGGAGTATTTCCACTTCCGCGCCTGTTTCCTCACGGGTTTCGCGTTGCGCGCCTTCCGGCATCGTTTCTCCATTTTCCATGAAGCCGACAGGCAAGTTCCACATGCCTTTTCGTGGCTCTATTCCGCGTTGGCACATAAGTATTTTTCCTTCAAAGACAGGGATAGTTCCTACGACGATACGTGGGTTTTGGTAATGAATGGCTCCGCAACCATCACACACATAGCGCGTAAAAGAATCTCCTTCAGGTATGGCGGCGCGTATTTTGTCGCTTCCGCATTGGCTACAATATTTCATATTTCAAAGGTAGCAATTTATTTTGAAAAAGTGTTTTTTTTTAATTAGACTTCTTGAAAAAGTGTGACGCTCCGACAATTTTAGTGGGGCAAGGTATAAACCACACATAAAGATACGGCACACAGTGTTTCGGGCTATGTTCTCTATGTTTCTATGTGGTTCAACACAAAATTTGTCAGCGTACCAAAAGTGTTTCTTAAGACGAGAGGAAAAAAGATTTTTTGCAAGAAGTCTATTTTATATCCAAAATAGTTTCTTTGTAAGTGCCTTCAGGAATTTGATTTACCACGCCTTCTGTATAGCCTGTTGGTAATTTTCCGCCCGGTATCCAAAGTTCATTTGCGCCTGCTTCGTTGCCTTTAGGTATCCGCAAATTCAACTTTTCGGGCTGCGCAATGTCAATTTTTACCAGAACTTTACCTTTCCAAGCACTGGCAGGAATACCCAACTCTTTCTCAATATCGGCTATAGTAACGCCCTTCTTGTCTATCAATTTGTTCAATTCCTTTGTAGGCATTACGAATTGTCCATCTTGCCTGCCCAATAACTTCCTGCCAAACCTATCTAAAATATCTTTGGTAGTTAAGTAAGACGCGCCTTTTGCGAACTGCTTTTTGTGTTGTTTGACACACTTTGCACTCAAATAAATGGCGGGGTCTGGGCGACATTCTTTAGAGATGGCTTGGATAGCTTTTTGCTTTTGCGCATCAATACAAGCTGTAGGATATGTGTCTTGCGCAAAAACAACATACACAGAAATATAAAATGCCCAACAGAAAAGGGCAGATTGCGTTATATTTTTCATTTTTTGTCGTTATAAAGTTCTTCTATTTGTTCGATGGGTAAACTTATATCTTCTGCAATTTATTCGTTTGATAAGCCTCGTTTGATAAATTTTTTAGCGATTTCAATTTGGCTCAATATCATGCGATAAGCCTCTTTGTTTTTTGCTTGTGCACGTTTGCCTTTCCAATACCTTCATTAGCAGTATTCAAAACAAGTCTTTCAGGAATGTGAATAGATTGATAAATCAAATCTAACCAATCTCTTATTTGTTGTGGTGTTTCTTCATCAGGGGGTAAACCGAGAACTTAACAGTGCCAAACCTTATTTTTGAAATCTGTTCGGATAATCCGTAATAATACCGTCCACCAACATTTTTTGGAGGCGAAGCATGTCTTTTTTTTCATTTACAGTCCAAGGAATAACCTTCATACCCATTTCGTGTGCTTGCTTAACTTCTGCCTCTGTAAGTCGTTCAAAATGAGGACTGTATATGGTAGGTAAAAAACCGAGTCTTTTGATGTTTTCTTTCAAAGGCGATTTATTATCTACCAAAAGCGAGAGCGAAATTTCCTCATTAAGTTTGTGTATTTCTTGCAAAGCTCTTATATCAAAAGATTGAATGGTTGTACGCTCCATAATATGTAATTTTTTTATTTCTTGGTACACGAAATCAGCAAAAACATCGGGTTTTGGGTGATGCGTGCTGTCTGTTTCTGGGCTTGATTTTATTTCAAGGTTATAAAACAGGGGGAAAGATTTGTTTCGTTTTTCGGCATATTTTTCAATGGTTTGCACCAATTCCTGCAAGGTTGGTTTGTATGTTTTTTGTTTTTTTTGTTCGGGGAAAGCGGTATTGCCTAAACTTCCACAGTCGTGGCGTTGGATTTCGGCTACAGTCAGATCGTATAGTTTGATTTTTTTGCCGTCTTCTTCTTTGAGTGTGTCGCCTTGTGCGCCGAGGCAGATGATGGCATTCATGAAAGATTCATGGGAGACTACTATTTGGCTATCTTTGCTTATTACGAGGTTAAGCTCAAGCGTATTTACGCCTATGTCTATGGCTTCTTTGCAAGCGATTATACTATTTTCAGGGTATAGTCCTCTTGCGCCTCGATGTCCTTGTAAGTTAAAAGTAGGCATCAACATCAGTTCAGATTCAGGAATGTTTTTGATGGTTGTAACCCTGTTTTTATATTCGTTGGTATGTTTGCAACTTATTGCAACAAAAAAGGCAAATACAAAAAGGCTCAATAAGCGTGTAAACAACGACATTTTATGTATAGTTTATTTTATTTTACTTTACTTTACTTAGCAAAGGTAGGCAAGTTTTAGAATAAGTAGCTATATTTGCAGTAAATCATGCGTACTTACCTGCAACGTATTCGCCAAATTGGAGGGCTTATTGGTTATATTGCCCAACAAATTTATGCACATGAACCCTTGCCTGCCCTGCCCCGCATACGGCTGAAAAGCATAGGGTTGCTGGGTTGGTGTTGGGTAATGCTTGTGCCTATTTGGAGTTTTTTATTATTGGATTGGTATATGCCTTTGCAACACAAAACGCGCTACTCGCAGGTGGTTTTAGCGCAAGACAGTGCTATTTTGCATGCGTATCTTACGCCAGACCAAAAGTGGCGACTAAAAACGGAACTCCATGAAATCAGCCCTACTTTGCGCAAAACGCTTTTGCAAAAAGAAGACAAGTATTTTTATTATCATGGTGGCATCAATCCTGTGGCTTTTTTGCGGGCTACAGTTTCGAATATTTGGTATTGGCGCAGAGAGTCAGGTGCTTCCACTATCACGATGCAGGTAGCGAGGCTGCTTGAGCCAAAACAGAGGACATACGCAGGCAAGGTGCGCGAAATTTTCCACGCCCTTCAGCTTGAGTGGCACTATTCTAAAGATGAAATCTTACAATTGTACCTTAATCTTGTGCCGTATGGAGGCAATATAGAGGGCGTAAAATCCGCCTCGATGCTTTATTTTGGCAAAATGCCTTTGCAACTTAGCCTTGCGGAAGTGGTAACGCTTACCATTATTCCCAATCGCCCAAATTCGCTTACGCTTGGTAAAGACAATGATTTGATACACAAAGAGCGTAACCGTTGGTTGAAACGCTTGCTAAAAGCAGGTGTTTTTCCTGAAAAATACCTCCAAAATGCTATGCAAGAAGCCCTCGATGCGAAGCGTTTAACGCCGCCTGAACTTGCGCCGCAGTTCTGCCACAGGGTAGCAAGTCAATTTGCAACACAAAGCAACTTGCACACAACACTGAACAGCGAAAAACAAGCTAAAGCGGAACAATTTGTACAAGTGTACATGCAACGTTTGAAGCATCTTGGCATCAACAATGCCGCTGTTTTGATTATAAACAATGCAACTAAAGCTGTGGAAGGCTATGTTGCTTCTTCAGATTTTGACGATAAATTTAACAGTGGGCAAGTTGATGGTATCCGAGCAGTGCGCTCACCCGGTAGTACGCTCAAGCCTATCGTGTATGGATTGGCGATAGACAGAGGCTTTATCACGCCCAAAACTATCATGGCTGACGTGCCGAGTAGTTTTAACGGTTTTGAACCCGAAAATTTTTTCAAACGCTTTTTGGGCAACGTTACTGCAGAGCAAGCGTTAATCCAATCCTTGAATATTCCTGCTGTAGAACTCATAGAGATGGTAGGCGTGCCATATACTATTCAAAAACTTGAGCAAGCGCATTTTAAACAAATACGCAAAGACCGCAAAAAATTAGGCTTGTCTATGATTTTGGGTGGCTGTGGTGTAACACTTGAGGAGATGACGATGCTCTTCAGTGCCCTAACAACTGCAGGCAAGTTCTCACCTGCCCAGTTTTTGACAACCCAAGACGTTCCAACTGCAGAAAAAATCCTGTCGCCTGAAGCGGCATATCTGGTAAGCGATATGCTGTCGCAAGCTACGCGCCCTGACTTGCCTACCAAATTCGCCAATACCTACAAATTGCCTAAGATTGCTTGGAAAACAGGGACAAGCTATGGCAGGCGAGATGCGTGGTGCATAGGTTACAATCCGCGCTATACTATAGGCGTGTGGGTAGGCAATTTTTCAGGCGAGGGCGTTAATCGGTTAATTGGTGCAGAAATAGCCACGCCATTGTTGTTCCAAATATTCAATGCTTTAGAATACGACAAAGGGAACGAATGGTTCAAAGCTCCCAACGGTTTGAAGCCACGCTATGTGTGTAGCGAAACAGGAAACTTGCCTACCGAACACTGCAAACACCAGCTTATAGATTATTATATTCCATTGGTATCCAATACACAACGTTGCAAACACGTACAACAAGTATGGGTTTCAGAAGACGAAACCGAAAGTTATTGCCTTGCCTGCCTGCCCAATAAGGGCTATAAAGCAAATTTATACCCGCAATTCAAACCTGAAATAAGGGCTTTTTATGATGCGCAAGGGCAACAATATGCCCGAATACCGCGCCACAATCCACATTGCACGCGCGTTGTTATTGAAGGCGCGCCTGTTATTCTCTCGCCTGCGTCTGGCCGCGAATATATCATAGACCGCCAAAACCCGCCCGAACTTTTGCTACAATGCAAAACCGAAAGTGATGTCCAACAAGTATATTGGTATATTGATGGGCAGTTTTTGCAAGCCGCCACACCACAAGCGCGCGTTTTCTTTAAACCCACACTCGGCTACCAAAAAATAGCCTGCTCAGATGACAAAGGACGCAACAAAGAAATCTCTATCTGTGTTTTGTATGAATGATTAGAGACTATGTAAAAAACCACCTCCTTGTCATTTTTCATGAAAACTCAAAAAAAAGAAACAACATAACTTCTTAGATCTCCGACAATTTTAGTGGAGTAAGGTATAAACCACCTATAAAGATATGGCACATAGTGTTTCGGCCTATGTTCTCTATGTTTCTATGTGGTTCAACACAAAATTTGTCAGAGTACCAATTAGTTTTTCTTATTCAAGCCGCGTTTTTCAAGGTCGCGGTCTATATCTTTCTGGCGTTTGTCTATTTCGGCTTTTTGTTTTTTCTCCTCTTCTGCTTTTTTGCGTTCTCCTTCCAAAATTTCGCCTTTATTTTCTATAGTTATTTTTTTTGCTACCAATTCCACATAAGTTATTTCAAATACGAGTGGCGTGTGTGGCGGAATTATCTTTGCCATGCCAAAGTTTTGGTAGGCAAGGTAGGAAGGCGTTATAAAAGTACAAGTCGCGCCTTTTTTCATCAACAGCAATACTTCGTCAAAGGCTTGTATAGCAAATTTTTCGGCTACTGGAAATTCGAAAAGCCGCCCGTCGTCATCAGAGCTACCGAATACGGTGCCATCTAAGAACTTGCCTACATACCGCAATGCTACCACATCTCCCTTTTGTGCGAATTCGCCTTCGCCTTCATTGGGCATCGTGTACCATATTCCTGCATAAGTTCGCTTCATGTCTGTCATTTTGTTTTTGGCAACATATTGCGCGATGGCTTTTTCATCTTGTTGTTTTTGCTCAAAAACGGGTTGATTTTTATCATTTTCCATTTCTTCACGGTTTTGCACTTTGAGTACTTTGATGATATATCGGACAGTCGAGCCTGCTTTTACTGTTTTTGGGCGCGTATGTTTGATAGCTTCAAAAAGCATCTTTTCAGGTATCCAAATAGAAGCACTGTCTTCTTTGTGTAAGACTAAAAAAACATCTTCTAAAAAACCTTTGTCTATTTTTTCATACACGTCATTGGATATTTCTTTTACGATAGGCGTTTTATCAAAGGTGTTTTTCAATATCAAACCGTCTTCGTTGCGTGTTTGAATATGAAAAGTAACATAATCCTTTTTGATAATGCGTTTATGTTGCCCATGGTGCTTGTGAATTTGGTATTGTATTTGGTAATATTTACCGTTCAGCGTCACGTCCAAATCTTTTTTATGCCCATGTTGCGCAAGGGCAAATATTGGAGAAAACAATATAAAAATCAGGGCTAAAAAGAAATTCCACATATTTTGGTTCATAAACTTAAGAAAATGAGTACTCTGACAAATTTTGTGGTATTTTTCTCTGCTCAAAGAAGTGGTGTAATACACACCTCCACAAAATTTGCCGGAGTATCAGAAAATGTTTGTTATTCAGCCTTAGCAGCGACTTGGCGAAGCATATCTTCGAGGGCTTGAGCGAGTTTTTTTTCAAGTTCGGCATGTTCTTCTTCGCTTTTCGATTGGTGGAGCTTGACGTCTAAAAGGTGAATGGTCTGTGCTATTTCTGCCTGTTGTGCAGTTTTAGGGTTGTTTCGCATATTGTTTTTGTCTATTTATAGCACAATAACGAAATATATATGTTTTAATTAAAAATGCTGCATTTTTTTTTAGGCAATATTAACCAAAAATGTGCGCAAATCTTGGCTTCTATCTAAGTCAAATTTTGCTTTGAGGCGTGTCAGGTTTACGCGCAGGCTTGCCTCCCCGATGTGCAGTATTCGGGCAATTTCTTTGATGGATAAGTTTATCTTTAAGTAGGCGCATGTATGCAAGTCATTGTGTGTGATTTTTGGAAATTGCCGTTGTATATTGTCAAAAAACAAAGGGTGGACTTCCTCAAAATGCCGTTTGTAGCTCCCCCAGTCATTTTCTATATTGATGCCTTGCCGAATTTCAGCAAAAGTTTGGCGAAAATGCTGCCTCAATTCGTTGGCTTGTCCAGCAGGCAAGGTCGCGAAACTTTCTTTCAGTGTATCCTCAATCTCGACCAGCCAATTGTTTTTCTGCACCATTATAGCTGCTTGCGAAGCGAGTTGCCTTGCCTGAAAGTCAATTTTATCTTGCATACGTTCTTTTTCGAGTGCGTTGTATTTTTCTTGTAATTCGTTTTTGCCTTTCTCTTCCTCAAACAGGTCTTCTTGTAGCCGTATCTTTTCTTGCGACTCCTGTAAAATTTTTTGTTGCAATAAAATCTTTTCTTGTACGACTATCCGAAACAGTTTATTGCTCCGGGCTACCAAAAGACTGATAATGCCCAATACATAAATTATTAGCAAGGTTGCCCATGTAACATAAAACAATCTATTGTTGCGTGTTTCAAGTTCGCCCACTTCTTTGCGTCTTAACGCATTTTTTTCTTGGAAAGCAAGGACTAAAAGCTCTTTTTCTTGTTTAAAATGGGCTATTGTGTCTTGGTATTGGCTTTTCTCACCTTGATAAAAATACAGTTGCTCTTTGTTTCCTTGTTGTTTGTACACTTGTATAAGTCTGCTTGAGAGTTCTACCAAAAGTTCATAATTGTGCATTTTCTTTGCTTTTTGATAGCCATCTTCTGCCATTTCAGTAGCTTGCTGCAATGCGTTGGTTTCATAATACAGTTGGGAAAGATTGCTCAAGACGTTGACATAATCCCTTTCGCTTTTGGAGGTTTGAAAATAAGCGCGTGCTTTTTCATAGAGTTTTTGCGCTTCGGTGTAGGCTTTCATTTTCATTTTTGCCAAGCCCATGTTGCCCACTAAATAGCCTAAAGCATGGTAGTTTTTATGTTTGTCAAAGTTTTTCTGTTCTTGTTTATACGCTTTTTCGTACCATTCGTAGGCAAGTTGATATTGTTTTTGGGCATAGTGAAGGTTGCCTATTTCGCTGTATAAGGCAGGGTTAAATAGTTTTATTTTTTCAAAGTGTGCTTTTTCTTTTTGCAAATAAAAGTGCGCCTTTTTATAGTTTTTTTGCGCTGCGTATATGCGTGCTAACCATTCATTCAAACTGCACCCATACTGAAATAGTTGTTTTTCGGTTAGCTCCATTTCAACGATTTGAATGAAATATTTGAGTGCGGTTTCGCGGTTGCCTGCATAAAAATTTGCTTTGCCCAAATAATCCAGTCCCATGATGATAAGCCGTTTCTCTTTTGTTTTCTGTCCGAATTGTAAAGCTTCTTCCAAATATGTCAAACACGCATGCGTTTTGCCTAAATGTTGCAACGACATACCCACTGCCATTTTGGCCCAATACAGTTCTTTAGAAACGGCTGTTTTTTGGGCAGTTTGGGAGGCGAGTTCAGCATATTGATACGCTTTCTCGTTGTCTGTATCCAAATACGCGAGCGAAAGTTCGACGTAGAGTGTAGTCGAAGGTTGGGCAGTTTGCTCAAGCACATGCTTGAGGCTGTCCAATACTTCCGTTGTTTTTTTTGCGTATCCGTCGAAGCTAAATAGAAGCAATAAAAAAAATAAAAAGTTTTTCAATGTACTTAAGAGGTAAAGTCGGTTGTTTTAAGTTATGTCAAAGTAGCGCAAAATTATTCTCAAGTGCAAATATACAAAACAATCTGCAATTATACAAAATCAAAAATAAATGTAATTAAAAATATACAGAATTGTATTTTATAAAGAATTATTGGGTATGCTAATACTTTGTTAATACTCGTTTTTGGGAGTTTGGAGTGTTTATTCCTTATCATTGCATACGAACTCATGACAAAACTGTTTATATCACAAATTACTGCGTTATGTTTAGCCCTTGCCTACCACATGTAAACTACTTTGCAAAATTTATGTAAATGGGCAGGCAAGCGACCATCATCAGTGCATTTGTAAATGGCGTATGTTTTTGAATACAAGTTTCCGATAACACACACACATTTAACACATTAAATTTTTTTATAGAGGCAAAGACAATAGCGAATCGCTAACTTTGACTCAGCAAAAAGCCCACGTCTTTTAGGCGCGGGCTTTTTTAATCCTAATTCATATAAAATAAGGAACGCCTTACAAGTGTATAAATATCTCTTGCCCTTCCATTTCAAGGTTACTTGCTATATTGTTGTGGTACAATGCGCCTGTACCAAGCCCTTGCGGAAAATCAGTTTTGTTTTTTAGCCGCACCCATTCAGCTGTATATTGACATATTGCGTTCAAGCCTATGTTGCTTTCAAGGGCAGAAGTAACCCACCAATCGACACCTTCTTTTTCAGCCGCAATAATCCATTGATTGCAACTTACAAAACCGCCCAAAAGGCTTGGTTTCAATATGATATAAGCGGGTTTGATGGCTTCGAGCAACTTTCTTTTTTCTACAGGCTTGATAACGGGTATCAATTCTTCATCAAGGGCTATAGGCAAGGGCGAAAGTGCGCAAAGGCGTGCCATGTCTTCTATTTGTCCTGCGCGAATGGGTTGTTCTATCGAATGAATGTCAAGGTCGGCAAGGCGTTTCAACTTTTCTAGGGCATTGGCAGGCAAGAAGGCACCATTTGCATCTACGCGCAAGGTGATTTCTTCTACTGTATAGCGTTTCCGTACCTCTTTCAAAATAGCCAATTCTTGCTCAAAGTCCAAGGACCCAATTTTTAATTTGAGGCATTGGAAGCCTTTTTGTAATTTATCTTCTATTTGGACTTGCATAAAGTCGGGTGCACCCATCCAAATCAAGCCGTTTACCAAAATGCGCTGTTTGCCTTCTGTAAAACGTGTTTGAAAGATAATGCCCTTGCCTCCCTGCTGAAAATCAAGCATGGCTGTTTCCAATCCAAACCGAACGGCAGGCAAGGTTGCAGGTACGAGTTGATACAACCATTTGTATGGCTTTGCTTCATCAAAAGCCTTGCCTGCCACTTTTTGACACAGTTTTTGCAAAACAAGCTCCATATCGGGGCGGTCATCTAAACTTAACCCGGCTAAAGGCGCGACTTCGCCTGTGCCAACTATAGCTGGGTTTTCTGCATCATGGAGCTTCAAAAACCACACTTTACGTTCGCGCATGATGCCGCGCGAAGTGCCTGCATCAAACTTAAATTGCAACGTATAGGGTTCGTAGGTAAGTTTTAAAAAGCGCATATTTTACAGCAAAGTGTTTATGTCCTCATCTGTTTGAACAGAGTCATTCTCAACCCGTAGGTTTTCGACGATGTGCATTTGGCGTTCAGGCGTGTTCTTGCCCATATAATAGGCGAGAATTTCCTTTACCCCGCCGTCTTTTTTCAATACGATAGGCACGACACGCATGTCCTTGCCTATAAACCGCCCAAACTCATCAGGCGATATTTCTCCCAAGCCTTTAAAGCGTGTGATTTCGGCGTTTGCACCCAATTTGCGGATAGCACTTTGTTTTTCTTTTTCATCAAAACAATAAGTTGTATCTTTCTTGTTGCGTACTCTGAAAAGAGGCGTTTCAAGGACATACAAATGCCCCTGTTTGACCAAATCTGGAAAAAACTGCAGGAAGAAAGTAAGGAGCAGCAAACGAATATGCATGCCATCTACATCAGCATCAGTAGCTATGACCACGCGGCTGTAGCGCAGGTTTTCGATGCCGTCTTCTATGTTCAATGCGTGTTGAAGCAAGTTAAATTCTTCATTTTGATACACTATTTTTTTCGTTAAGCCATAACAATTCAACGGCTTTCCACGCAAACTGAACACGGCCTGCGTCTGAACATCACGCGCTTTGGTGATTGAGCCACTTGCAGAATCGCCTTCTGTGATAAAAATAGTAGTATTGTGGCGTTCTTCTTTCTTCAATTCTGTTAAATGTATCCTACAATCGCGCAATTTGCGGTTGTGTAAGTTTGCTTTTTTGGCTTTCTCGTTGGCAAGTTTGCGGATACCCGATATTTCTTTTCGTTCTTTTTCTGACTGTTTGATGCGCGCTTCGAGTGCGTCAGCCGTTTCTTTGTTTTTGTGTAAATAATTGTCTAGCTCTGTACGCAAAAAATCGTTGATAAAACTGCGGATAGTAGCCCCGCCGACTGCTATGTGTTGCGAACCCAATTTCGTTTTGGTTTGTGATTCAAAAATAGGCTCTTGTATCCTGATAGCAACTGCGGCTACGATAGAGGCGCGAATGTCGGCAGGGTCATATTCCTTTTTGTAAAAATCGCGTACTACTTTCACGATAGACTCTCGGAAAGCGGCAAGGTGTGTGCCACCTTGTGTAGTATTTTGTCCATTTACAAAAGAATAATATTCTTCTCCATATTGGTTATTGTGCGTGAAGGCTATTTCTAAATCGGCTGTTTTGATATGAACTACAGGGTAGCGGTTTTCGGCTTCGCTTGTCTTGTTTTTCAATAAATCCAATAAGCCATTTTTAGAGTGGTAATTTCTTTTATTGAAATGCAGGGTCAGTCCTGCGTTGAGATAGGCATAATTCCACATCAAATCCTCCAAAAATTCAGGTTGGAATTTAAAGCCTGTAAAAACATCGTCATCAGGCTCGAATACTATAGTAGTGCCGTTAGGCTCTTTTGTAATTTGCAAAGGTGTGTCTTCCATCAATTCACCTGCTTTGAATATAGCTTGTTTGGTTTCTCCATCGCGAAATGATTGTACTTTAAAGTAGGAGGAGAGGGCGTTTACGGCTTTCGCGCCCACGCCGTTCAAGCCTACCGATTTCTGGAACGCTTCGGAGTCGTACTTGCCTCCCGTATTTATTTTGGATACACAATCCACGACCTTGCCTAACGGTATTCCGCGTCCATTGTCGCGTATTGTAACCGTACTATCAGTTATAGAAATGTCAATGCGCTTGCCAAAGCCCATCATGTGTTCATCTATAGAATTGTCTATGATTTCTTTTGTAAGGACATAAATACCATCGTCAGGTGCAGTCCCGTTGCCCAGCTTGCCTATGTACATGCCTGGGCGCTTGCGTATGTGTTCGCGCCAATCAAGGGTGCGGATTTGGTCTTCAGTGTAAGTAGCGTTCATATAATGGGTGAATGAGTGAATGGGTGAATGACACAAACTATTTCTATGCGCAGCACAATAACAACATATCGATTGTCTTGTGGCTTTCCGTATGTTTTATTTTACCTATGGAAAACAAAGCCACATTTTACATCTACGTATCACTTTGCGAAAGGGTTTTCAAACTTCATACCTTGCCTGCTTGCTGTTTTTGAAGAAGTACAAGATTGGCAGCTTTCCTATTGTTTCATTTGCAAAGGTACGCCTTTTTTTTTGGATATCCCAAGTGAGTGTTAAAAAATAAAGTAATTGGTTATTTAATAAGCTATTAAGTTTTTAATTTTAATGTTTGCTACGCACTTTATTGCAAAGGTGCGCTTTTTGTTTTGATAGAACAAGCTATTTTCCATTTTTTATAAAAAATGGAAAAATATTTGCAATACAGCAGTTAAGAAATTTGTTTTTTTCAAAAAAAACATTATACTTGCAACCCTATACAAATAAAATTAAGAAAAATGGAAAATATACAGCTTGAACACGAATATGGCTATGTTCGTGATGAGGGCATTTACCTCAAAAGCTTTTTAGATTACCCTGACCGCAAGATTGGACAGGTCAAGCAATCTCCCGAAGCATCGCTCAAATATTTTGAAGACCGCTTTCAGCTCGCCCAAAAAAAGGTCTTAGACCTCGCAGGCATGATAGAAGAAGCCCAAAACAAAGGCTCCTTCCTCATGAAACTCGTTCACATGCGCAAATACCTTGCAAATTTTGATGGATTAGGCAACTATGACATCTTGTTCAGCCGTTTAGATGGACTGGAAGCCCAATTAAGGGTGATGGTTTCTATAAACAGAGTGAAAAACTATGAAATCAAATCAGCACTCCTCGCCGAAGCCGAAGCCTGTGTAGATGATATTGATGTAAACGCTGCGACAGACCGCATCAAGGAACTGAAGTTGAAATGGATAAAAACAGGCGCGGTGCTTGAAGAACATCAAGAACACATCGAAAAACGGTTTGACGAAGTATATGCAGACTTTTTTGAAAACAAAAAGAACCTGCTTAAAAACAGGGCGCGCCAAATCAAAAACAACACGTACAATTATAAACGTATCTTGCAATATGCAGAAGACCTTAAGTTTTCTGATGACTTTGACAACGTCTTTGCAGAATTTCGCGACATGCAACAAGCATGGAGAGCAGGAGGCAAGATTCCTCACGCACGCGCAACGCAAATGTGGGACAAGTTTAAACAGGTAAACGATATATTTTTTAATCGCTACAAGCAATTCAAAATATACAAAGAAACATATACCGAACTTTCCGCATTAGAAATTCGCCAACAACTAGAACATAAAATGTGTACCGAAATGGATGCCCTCATTGACTTACACCACGAAAACACCCAGAACATAGAGCGAGCTAAAGAACTTCTCATGGAATGGAAAAACTTTACGATGGTCTTCCGTAGTATTGACAATGAAGCAAATGAACGATTCCGTTTGGCTTCAGATAAAATATTTGAAATAAGCTACCTCTTCCGAGTAGTTAAGCGCAAATACCCTGACGTGGAACACAAGCCGCAAGAAGACCAGCTCCGAATAAAAGTGAGCTTCATGCGTGAGCTTATCCGTAAAGACGAAGCAGAAATACAGTTGGCAGATTCTAATTTGCACCGTATGGAAGCCGATAAACTTACACCCGACTATAAAAGGGCTGAATCCAACCTCATCACCCAAAAACGTAAACTCGGCGTAAAACGAATATTACTCCGCGAGTTGGAAACAATATTGCACGAAATGAAAGGCCAAACTGCCCACAGCAGCCGAAGATATTAAGCCTGCACGCTTAACAACAATAAACAACAAATTTAAATCATTCTAAACAATTAAAACAACTAAAAAATATGTATTGGACACTTGAACTTGCATCACACCTCGAAGATGCGCCTTGGCCTGCCACAAAAGACGAGCTTATTGATTATGCTGACCGCACCGGTGCGCCCTCTGAAGTTCGCGAAAATCTTATGAAACTCGAAGACGATGGACAACCTTATGAAAGCATGGAGGAAATTTGGCCTGACTATCCTTCCAATGAGGATTTCCTTTTTAATTATGACGAGTATTAAAGTGGTACTCTGATAAATTCTGTAGTATTTTTCTTCACTCAATAGAACACGGTTTTAAATCCTACTCTATTGAGTAAACAAGCCGCTTACACGCCTCTACAAAATTTGTCAGAGTATCATCAAAGTTTTGTCGGGGCAGGCAAGTTTTCTCCTCTTTGGAAACTAAACAGTTAGGGACACGCTAAAAAACAACCTGCCCATTTAGAGCCTGAAAGTCGATACTACAAAAAAACGATTTATATGCCTGTAGAACAGACTTTCAGCCTGTTTTGGGTATGTGTCGAAAAGAAACGTTTTTGGATATATTATTTTTTACATAGTTCCTTACAAAACGCCTTGATAATCAAAAAACACTATCGACGTAACATCGATAGTGTTTTTTGATTTGATACCTTTTAACAATGACAATTTTAATTAGTAAAAGGCTTTCTAAGTAGAAACAAGGCATGCTTAGCATTGAAGTACTAAGCAAAAGCCTTATCTATGATGTATTTCTGCTCATAAGGGTGTGTTTTGAGATAACCTGTGGCAGGTGAGGCACTTTCTTTACGCCCTATGCAAGTAATTTGGTCATAAGTATAAACGCGGTGAATGAATGTCCACGCGCCCATATTTTTAGGCTCTTCTTGCACCCACATCACTTTAGCTTTGGCATACTTGCTACTCACGAGTTGGTGTACTTGTTTTGAAGGAAAAGGGTGTAGTTGCTCAATACGCACTATGGCTACATCTTTGCGTTGTTCGAGTTGTTGCCTTTCAAGCAAATCAAAATAGACCTTGCCTGTGCAGAGCAATACGCGCTTAACTTCTTTCGGCTCTGCATACGTGTCGTCTATCATTTCTTGAAAATGCCCTTGCGTAAATTCTGAAAGGTCAGACATTACACGTTTATCACGCAATAAGGATTTGGGCGACATAATGATCAGGGGCTTGCGGAAGTCCCACGCTAATTGCCTGCGCAATAAGTGGAAGAAGTTGGCGGGTTGTGTGATATTGGCTACGATGATGTTATACTCTGCGGCAAGTTGTAAAAAGCGTTCTGGTCTTGCATTCGAGTGTTCGGGCCCTTGCCCTTCATAACCATGTGGTAGCAAAAGCGTGAGTCCGTTCATTCTGTGCCATTTACTTTCACATGCCGCGATAAACTGGTCTATCATGGTTTGCGCACCGTTGGCAAAATCACCAAATTGCGCTTCCCAAACTACGAGTGCATTTGGATTTGCCATTGCATAGCCAAATTCGAAACCCAATACGGCAAATTCAGACAGCAACGAATTGAAGATGCGGAAACGTTCTTGGTCAGGCATTATGTAGTCAAGGCTACAATAAGGCGTATTGTTTTCTGCATCTTTGAGAACGGCGTGGCGGTGTGAAAATGTACCGCGCTCTACATCTTGCCCACTCAGACGCACTATTTTCCCTTCGCAAAGGATAGAACCGTAGGCAAGTAGCTCTGCCGAAGCCCAATCCAGACGCTTGTCCTCAAAGAACATACGCTTGCGGTCTTCTACTAATTTAGCAATTTGTTTGATAGGATTGAAGCCTTGCGGGATAGTAGCAAGGGCATTCGCTATCTGGTTAATAAGGTCTTGCGAAATGCCTGTTTCAGGCGATTTTTCAAAATCGCTTGGTTGCGCATAACGCAATTTTTGCCAATCTTCTTCTAATTTTTGGAACTTGTATTTTACTTCTTTTTGCTTTACCATATTGAGGCGGTCTTGAAGCATTTGGCGGAATTCCAAATCCATTTTTTTAGCCAAATCGGGCGCGTTACCGCGTCCACTCAATACACTTGCATATACTTCGCGTGTATTGGGATGGAGTCCTATTTTATTGTAAAGTTTGGGCTGTGTGAACTTAGGCTCATCGCTTTCGTTGTGTCCATGTCTGCGATAACACACCATATCAATAAAAATATCGCGGTTAAATTTTTCTCTGAATTCGGCTGCGAGTTTACACGCATATACGACCGCTTCAGGGTCATCTCCGTTTACGTGTAGCACAGGCGAGTCTGTAACTTTGGCTATGTCAGTACAATAAATACTGGAGCGGGCATCTTCAAAGTCGGTTGTAAAACCTACTTGGTTATTGATAACAAAGTGGATAGTACCGCCTGTAGCATAGCCTTTTAGTTTAGACATTTGGATAAGCTCATAAATGATACCTTGCCCTGCTACTGCGGCATCGCCATGAATGATTATAGGCAAGATTTTATCGGCATTCCCATGGTGCATAGCGTCACAGTTGGCGCGTACATAGCCTTCGACTACTGCGCCGACCGCTTCTAAGTGTGAAGGATTGGGTGCAAGTTGCAGGATAACTTCCTTGCCTGCCCGCGTGGTGTGCATACTCGAAAAACCCATGTGGTATTTTACATCGCCGTCGCCTATTTTCAAGTCTTCTTCAGTAGGCATAATGCCTTCAAATTCATTGAAGACATCTTCATAGGTTTTACCCATCACGTTTACCAATACGTTCAAGCGACCTCTATGCGCCATGCCTATCACAAATTCTTTCACGCCCAATTCCGCGCTTCGTTCAATAATAGCATCAAGAGCAGGGATGGTACTTTCGCCACCTTCGAGCGAGAATCTTTTTTGCCCTACATATTTGGTATGCAAGAAGTTTTCGAATACTACGCCCTCGTTTAGTTTCCAGAGAATGTGTTTTTGCTCCTCAAATGCAGGCATAAAGCTTACATTTTCGGCTTCTATTTTTTGTTTGAACCACGCGATGATTTCAGGCTCACGGATATACATATACTCAAACCCAATCGGACCAGTATAAACATATTGCAACCTTTCTAAAATTTTGCGCAAGGTTGCAGGTTTACCAAAAAGCGAATAACCACATTGGAAGGTCTTGTCCATGTCTGCCTCTGTAAGCGAAAAATGCTCAAGGTCGAGCAAAGCGCGCCTATCTTTTCGACTGCGGATAGGGTTTGTTTGTGCCAGAAGATGCCCACGCCCACGATAGGAAAATATAAGGTCGCGGCACTTGGTTTCTTTGTATTGGTCGGGTGCGTTGCTATCCAAAGGCTGTGCAGAGCCGTTTGAGCTTGCGGCATGTCCATTAAATTTTTGAGAGAACTCAAAGCCTTCAAAGAATCGTTGCCAACTTTCATCTACTGATGCGTTGTCGTTGAGGTAGTTTTGGTAAAGCTCATCTATATACGCCCCGTGTGCGTTAGAGATATATGAATATTTGTCCATTAGAGGAGAGATGGTGAGATAGCAAGTTAGTGAGATGGTTTTTTGTAATGTTTTGCGCAAATTTAATCATTTTTTTTAAAACAGAAACTTTGCCAAAGTTTTTATTATGCAAAGTAATGTCTTTTTTTTATATTATAAGGAATAAAAGTTAAATAAGTTGGTACTCTGACAAATTTTGTGTTGAACCACATAGAAACACAGAGAACATAGCCCGAAACACTGTGTTCCATTGGTTTATACCTTGCGCCACTAAAATTGTCGTAGCACCTTTAATTTTCATTACTAAGCAAAAATACAGCACTACAAATACACAAAGTTTTGTAGTGCTGTATTGATATTACTTTTTCCGCTTTCTAAATTGGAGCGAAGTTTATTACTGCTTGATTATTTTTTCTATCCAAGTTTTTTTGACACTCTGTATGCGGGCTATGTATATGCCAGCAGGCAAGTCGGCAAAGGCTTGTGATAATGCGTTGGAAGCCTTGCCTGCCAAAACACTGATATTTGATACATCTTGCCCTGTAGCATTGGTAAGGCGTATTTGTACGGTTTCTGTATCCAGTATAGGCAAATTGATGTTGATGTTTTGTGTTATAGGGTTAGGAAATATTTTGAATATTTCGTTTTCTATCAAGATGATGGGGCTGTATGTAGTTGTGCCATCAAAGTCTATTTGGCGCAAACGATAATAGGCACTTGCTATCAAATTATTGTCTATAAAGTTGTATTCTCTGATGCTTGTGCTATTGCCTGCGCCATCTAAATAGCCTATGGTTTTAAAATCTACAGCGTCTGTGCTTTTTTCGATGTAAAATCCTTTGTTATTGATTTCGGAAGCGGTTCGCCAAGTCAGTGACGCTTGAGTGTCTTCTAATTTCTTGCCTGCGAAAGTGAGCAGGGTGATGGGCAAGGGCGAAGCATTATCGCCTACTGTCCAATCAGAGAAAGAAACGATTGAACCAGTAGCGCGCACTTCATTGCCAGCTACAGAAACCGTCATTCCTATTGAAGCATCATCGGCTTTTTTCCAGCCAGGCCCTGTATTCCACTTGTACATCATATTGGGTGTGCCGACTGTGCCGAGTTCTTCAGTCGCATATTTGATGTATAAACCGGTAGTGCCTGTAGGCGTGCCTACGATGTTGTATATTTTCTTGATACCTTTGTTGCCTGTGCCTATTACATTGCCCGAAGGGGTATAATGAGAGCGGCGCACTGTAACGCTGTAATCACTTCCGCCTGTTCTGAATAAGCTCAAGCCTGAATTGGCCAAGTCTGTCAAAGTAGTTGTTACAGTTCTTGTGAACTCTATATATCCGCCTTTATTGCTTTCTGTAGTAGCAGTGAGGTCTTTGACAATGTCGTTGCCTGTAAGGTCTTCCAACAACGAACCTGTACCCGCAAGTAAGATGTTTTTGCCATTCAAATTTAAGTCAGTTGCATTAGAAGCATCGTTTAACTCTAACACTCCTGTAACATTTAAACTTGCCTGCGTGCCTTTGAGCGTTACAGTACCTGCTGATTTTCGAATACTCAAACCTGCGAAGGTCGTACTTGCGTCTATTTGTAGGTCTTGGTTTGCAGTTCCTAAAAGGCGAATGTCATTGCTATTGGCTGTGAAAGTTCCGTTTTGTATGACATTTCCTTCTACCAATAACTTGCCTCCTCCATCGGTTGATAAATCAAAAGTGCCATTATTTGTAAAGATACCTTTTATTGTAAGGGCTTGTGTCATGATGTTGGTAGTATTCATGTCGAAGCGCGAACCTGATCCTACGGTGAGATCGCCTGCTAATTGTCGTGCTATTGTTGTTCCTCCATTTGCACCTAAGCTAAAAATGGTACTATTAGCCAATACAACATGATGAGGATATCCTGCTCCTGTGGCAGCATTCCATTCAAGATTGCGATCATAATTGCCGCCACTGTTGTAGCGAAGGATTGAGCCTGTATTGTAAACAGGCGCATTGCTTCCAGTTAGTCCGCCTCTTGTATTGATTTCAAAATCGCCTGTAAACGTAAGTGCATTGGCAGGCAAGTTAAGCACTGAAAAACCTGAATTTGAGCCTGTCCCACGAAGGCTCAATTTTACTTTTGTTCCAATATTGAGTACTCCACCCGTAGCCACAACTAAATCAGTTTGATTAGGAGATGCGTTACCTGTACTCAAAATTTCGAATGTACCTGTTCCAGAGCCTGTGTTGCTGATAGTGCGTGTACCGCCTGTGATGTTAATATCATTCAAATCGTTGCTTGTATAAGTGAATGTTTTATCATTTAAATCCAAACTGCCTATATTATTTATCTCAAACGCATTACCAGCCACGCCTGAGCCTTCTATGGTTATATCTCTGTTCAAAACTACATTATTGGCTGTTTTGCTTATAATCATGTAGGCGAAAGCAGGGTTATTGGTGCCTGATATGGTTTGTATATTGCCTCCATTGAAGAATATAGCGCGGTTATTGTCTGTGAAAGTTCCGTCATTGGTAAAATTGCCTGCTATGTAAAAGTCATTCGCACCGCAAATAAAAGTAGTGTTCGCACCAATCGTTACATTGCCTGCGATGCCTCTGTTGCCAGTAGGCAAGGTCAGGTTAAAGTTTCCTGAACCTGAAGCGTTGGTAAGCGTAAGATTTTGTGGTATTCCAACGCCCGCTGTAGTACCATTTCCCGTCCATTCTACTGTAGTGCCTGTGAGTGTATAGCTGCTTCCGGTGGTTCGGTTGTAGGTAAGGGTAGAATTATTGCCGTAAGTGGGGGCTGAACCTGCTACCGTTCCAGCATCATTGATTTGGAGCGTGCCGTTTATGGTTAATGTACCGTTTATGGTCAATGTACCATTGATAGCCAATGTTTGGTCTGGATCCACAGCTACGCTAAACCCCGTGCCTATGATAGCACTTTTTACGCTTGCACTTGAAGCCATAAACATATTTGCGTGTCCTACATACACATCGTTTGTGGCTGTGGGTACTGCGCTTGTAAGCCAATTAGCACCAGCATTCCATGAGCCACTATTTGTAGTACGGTTGATAAGGGTGAAAGTAGCTTTGTAGTTCGCGCCACTATTGTTTTGAAATACTTGTTGGGCGCAGCCTCCACTGTTTGGTTCGCCTGTAATTCGATAATAGATTTCTACAGTGTAAGTACCTGTAGTTGTCAAACCTGCCAATAAATCCACATTGCCTGTATAGTTTGACCAACGTTGGTCTGAGGCATTGATATTTGTTTCGAATGGTAGATTGTAAAGTGTATAAGCTGGAAATCCAGCCGAATATACACGGTAATATAGCTCGCTTGCGCAAACATTACCACCACCATTTTTGAAAGTTTGTGCCATTCCGCCTTTCAGTACAAGGGAATATACATTGCCTAAATTTAGCCCTTGAAACACATCGGCGGTAGTGCTCGTAGTTGAGCCACCGTTTAGTTGGTAACTAACGGTAGAAATAGGCGTGGCGAAAAAACCAAAGGCGGCTTTTGCTTGAGGTGTCGATAAATAATACACGAGGCACAACAAGAAGGATTTCAGCAGCTGTTTTGTAAAAAGATTTTTCATGATTTTGTTTTTAAGGTATAAATACTAATTTTCTTTCATTGTTTTGGAAAGAAGTACAAATATAGCAATAATCTTTTAAAAAAATGCACTTTTTTTACAATAAATTCTGCAAACGTTTGCAAAACGCTGTTTTGTGGGTGCATTTCGTACGCTGTTTTCAAATTGGAGAGGGTGGGTGGGGTGAGGTTTTAGAAAAGGTTTTAAGATGCATCTTGTTTCATTAGCTAATCCTACTCCAGAAGTTTTCGTTTTTTTGATGTGTAGTAACCCAATCTCTGATAGGCGCATTGATGTCCAGTTCGAGGTTAGTATCTTGGTCAAGCACCTCTCCTGCTGTTTCGCGGGCGAGTTGGAGCAGGTCGCCATCTTTCACAAGGTCGGCAAGTAGTAAATCAAGAATACCGCTTTGTTGCGTACCCATGAGGTCGCCTGGTCCGCGCAATTTCAAATCAATTTCGGCAATTTCGAAGCCGTTATTTGTCTTAACCATGGTGTCCAAGCGGACTACTGAGTCTTGGCTTAGTTTGTAGTCTGTCATGAGGATACAATAGGATTGTTCTGCGCCTCTTCCTACGCGTCCGCGGAGCTGGTGGAGTTGCGACAGTCCAAACCTTTCGGCATTTTCGATAACCATAACAGAGGCATTAGGTACGTTCACGCCTACCTCAATAACGGTTGTGGCGACCATGATATTTGTTTCTCCGCGTTTGAAGCGTTGCATTTCAAAGTCTTTATCGACTGAACTCATTTGCCCGTGCATGACGCTCAAGTGCAGGTTTGGGAAAGCGCGACTTACGGATTCGTGTCCTTCCATCAGGTTTTTGTAGGCTAGTTTTTCGCTCTCCTCAATAAGCGGATAAACCATATAGACTTGCCTGCCCTTTTTCACTTCCTCTGCTATGAATCCGAAGACGCGCAATCTATGGCTTTCGTAGCGGTGTGCAGTAATGATAGGTTTTCGTCCAGCAGGCATTTCATCTATCACGGAAACGTCGAGGTCGCCATAAACAGTCATAGCCAGCGTACGCGGAATAGGCGTGGCGGTCATAACCAAAATATGCGGGGGAATGGTGTTTTTCTGCCATAGTTTGCTTCTTTGGGCTACGCCGAAGCGGTGTTGTTCATCAATAACACAGAGTCCCAAGTTTTCGAATTGTACTTTATCTTCAAAAATGGCGTGCGTTCCTATTAAGATTTTGAGGTTGCCGTTCATCAGCCTTTCGTGCATGATGCGCCTGTTTCGGTTCGTGGTTGAGCCTGTGAGCAAATCAATGGTAAGTCCCATTTTATCAGTGAATACTTTCAGTCCTTCAAAGTGTTGCTCTGCCAAGATTTCAGTGGGGGCGACCATACACACTTGGGTGTCGTTGCTGATGGCTATGAGCATAGCCAAAAAAGCGACCATAGTTTTGCCCGATCCCACGTCGCCTTGTATGAGGCGGTTCATTTGCTTGCCTGTGGTCATATCTTTAAAAACCTCTTTTACTACCCGTTTTTGCGCGCCAGTGAGTTCAAAAGGCAGGTGGTTGTTATAAAAGTCGGTCAATAAGCCAGACTTACTAAAAACGTGTCCTTGAAAATCCTTTTTTTGATTGCGTTGTTTTTTTAAAATGCGCAGTTGCAAAAAAAACAATTCTTCAAACTTAAGTCTATCTTTGGCGGATTTTAGTAGGGCAGGCGAGGCAGGAAAGTGTATGTTTTGAACGGCTTGAGCGCGTGGGATCAGTTTGTGCTTTTGCAGTATATAGGCAGGCAAGTTCTCAATCAGGTGTGGCTCACAAATATCCAACAGGCTTTTTACCATCTTGCCCAATATTTTTGAGCTTACAAATTTGATTTTCATCAACTCTGTCATATTGTAAACAGGTTGCAGAAAACCCGTCTGGACTTCTAAAGACGCGATGGGTTCTATTTCAGGGTGAACAATGCTAAACTTGCCGTTAAAAAATTGGGGCTTACCAAATACCAGATAATCTATACCAAACGCGAGGTTTTTCATCTGCCATTGTATTCCTTTGAACCACAGCAGCTCCATAGCCGCCGAGCCATCTGTGAACCGTGCTACCAAACGTTTTTTAGTGCCCTCCCCTACAGTTTCCCAAGTGGTGATTTGCCCCCTTACCTGCACCACAGGCATGTCTGCTTCCAATTCAGCTACTGCATAAACACGTGTCCGGTCTTCATGCCTGAACGGATAGTACTCTATAAGGTCGCGATAATAAAAAATATTGAGTTCTTTATTCAATAGGCTGGCGCGTTGCGCTCCCATGCCTTTTAGAAATTCAATCTTAGTGTCCCAAAAATCGCTCATAAACGAAGGCTTAAATTTTAAGCAAAAATAAGCCTTTTATTAAAAATAAGCAAGAAATTAGGATACAAATTCTGTCTTTTCTATTAGATTTCTTGCGAAAGCACCCTCACTCCTCCAATTTGCAAAATATAACCACCTCAATTTTTAACGCTCAAGATGCGCCCAAGCGCGAAACTTCGCCGAAGTTGATTTATATCGCTTTTTTTTAGAAAAAACACTATCTTTGCGCGTATGAATGAAACTGCCCAAAAAATTGAAGCCCACTTACTTCATCAGGAATATTATGAAGCCTTTGTCTTATTTGATGACTATAAAACAAACTTCGTCATTCCAACAGATATTTTGTCTGCGATAGCGCAACTCAGAAATGAATTGGTGCATAACCAACTTTCAGTCAATTTTAATGTTAGATGCAGGCTTTTGGCGCGTGAAATAGGCAAGCTCGAAACCAAACCTTTGCAAGATACCTTGCAAGCATTGGAAAAGCAACACAAAGCTCTTCAAAAAGAGCATGAAGAACTTTTGCACGAACAAAAAAACCATCAAGAAAATAACCAAGAAACCATCCAAAGATACAGAAAAGCAAATGCCGAACTGTTAAGAATTAAAAACGAATATAGTACAATAGTTGCCGAAAAAGAGGCGTATCAAGAGGCATTAGCCACTCAAAAAAATAACCAAATACACCCAAAAAAAATAACTGAACTTGAAGTTATTATAGCAGAAAGGGAAACCCAAATAACCACACTCAAAAACAACCTTACTGCCAAAGAAACCAAACTAACCGAAATACAAACAGTCCTCACTACCAAAGAAACCCAAATAACCAAACTCCAAAAAGATCTTGCTAAAGAGAAAGACAATCAAGAACTCCTGAATATAGCCCAAAATGAAATAAACCAAAAAATAAAACGCATAACCCAACAAGAAAAAGCCTTGCTTGATGGGCAAAAAGTATATACGCAATTACAAGAAAAATACAACCAACAAGATACCACACTCAAACAAAAGGATACCAAACTAACCGAAATACAAACAGTTTATGCCGTTTTGCAGGCAAGGTACAACACCCTCGAAACCGAATACAACCTCCTAAAAACGCCTATAGCTCAACCCAAAATAAACACACAAAATGCCACCTCTTATACCGAAACCATAAAAGGCGTAAGCTTCGAGATGATAAAGATACCCAACCAAAACTTCTACATGGCAGAAACTCAAGTAACACAAGCTATGTGGCAAGCAGTGATGGGCAACAATCCTTCATACTTCGCAGGCAAGTTACAGAACCCTGTAGAGAAGGTAAGTTGGAAGGACATAGTAAACGACTTCTTGCCTGCCCTGAACAAACTCACAGGCAAGACCTACCTCTTGCCTACCGAAGCAGAATGGGAATACAGCGCGATGGGAGGCGAGAATTACCAATACCCAGGAAGCGATAACATAGACGAGGTAGCTTGTTATGATAAAAATTCAGGCAAGACTACACACCCCGTTAAACAGAAAAAAGCAAACGCCTACGGACTTTATGACATGAGCGGAAACGTATTGGAATGGTGCGAAGATGCGTGGGAGGATATTGCTCGTCGCGTGTGTCGGGGTGGTAGCTATCGCCACGATTCGGAGTATTGCGCGCCGCACGGTCACCACAGCCGCGATGCGGAGTACCGCTATTACGACATCGGTCTGCGGGTAGTTTTTTCAGCTTCATCTGTTGTCATTTGACTTACTTTAGCACCTACGCGCTGTACGAAATCTTCGCTTTTTCAGGTGGCGAAAGAAGGTATTTTGGAGGTGGTTCTTAAGTTTTTTTTAATCGTAAGCGTCATTAGTGAGAAAAGAATTTTGCTTTTCAGGTGTTGAAAATGATAAGAGTTCGTTCTTCATTTTCCAACACCTGAAAATGAAGGATTCAAAAATGAATCAGATGATAAAACGTTGATACTTGGAATTGTATTAGCCTAAATATGACACGAAAACTGCAAACCAATTCAGGAAAAACTATTTTGATAGAAGATAAACAACTCGCAAACGGAGGCGAGGGTGCTATTCATAGAATAATCTACGTGGACTATCAAAAATATTGTGTAAAGCTGTATTTTCCAAAGTTCTGCACGCCAGAACGCGAAAATAAAATACTTTACATGGCAAAAAATCCGCCCCAAAATTTGGAAAATGAACAGCACATTATCTGTTGGGCAAAAGAAGCTGTGTATGAAAACGCCCAATTTGTAGGCTTCATGATGCCTTTAGCTTTTGAAAATAGCATACAACTTTATGAACTTTGTATGCCCAATATCAAAAAAAACTTGCCTAAAATATGGCACGATAAATACA
>Ga0163154_10001593_pt1 | contig 34892 bp, 30 predicted proteins | sample OliLakLV19MP9P1_FD_148649 | JGI IMG/M metagenome (GOLD analysis project Ga0163154, IMG submission 148649) | Freshwater microbial mat bacterial communities from Lake Vanda, McMurdo Dry Valleys, Antarctica - Oligotrophic Lake LV.19.MP9.P1 | ecosystem: Environmental > Aquatic > Freshwater > Lake >... | reverse complement strand
ACAATCATAAGCAATGCCTAATAATGTTTGTGTTTTTTGCTCGCCGGCTTTTAATTTTTCCTTTACGGCTTCGATGCGGTAAAAGTTTATAAAGTCATTGAAGTTGAGCTGAAAGCCCTGGTTAATGGCTTTAGAAATAATAGTTGGATTTGTTTTTAATTGTTTGGCAACCTGTGTTAGTGATAATTCTGGATCTTCGAATGCTTTGCCTTGTTGAATGAATCGTAAAATTTTAGGCTTCCATTCTGCAACCAGTATTCCATCTTCTTTACCGGCGGCTTGTTGTTTTGTATCTATGGATATTATTTCTGCATCTTCAATTAAACTGTTTTCCTGGTTAAGGTTGAAAGATTGCGGTAGCAGCAAGGAGGGTTTGTATCCCAGCAAATTTATTTTAAACGGAACCTTTGTTTGGATGGCGTTGGAATAGCCGGTGATTGCGATGTAATAAAAAATAAGGGCAAAAGAAAAATATTCCCACCATGGGCCAGCATAACTGAATTTTGAAAAGGCGGGAACAAACGAGCCTGCAAAAAACAATAATCTTACCACAAGCATTATTAAAAATGCCATCAGAAAATTTCTAACCCATTTAAACAAAACCATATCAGCATAGCTTATTACCTGCATCATTAATTTTTTAAACAGGTTAAAATACCGGAGCGATAGCAGAAAATACAAAAACATCGAAACAAAGCCGGTTAGCTGGTACCACAGGTCAAAATCTTTGTCTGAACCATCTGCTAAAAAATAGTATTTATGTAGAATCAATTTATCTGTTACCACTATTACAATACTATACAACAGGTAGGCGATACCCGGCAACAAATGCAGTACCTGTTTTTTACCAAAATGGAAAGATGGGTTAAGTAGACTCTGTACATAAAAAAATATTACCGGGCCAATGAAAAACAAGTGTTGAAAGGGCATGTAAAATAAAAAATCCCGGTAGGGCTGTCTATCGTACCAGCCTGCAAAGCCAAGCATCCACGGGGCTATATGCAATATGCACAGCAGTAAAAATATCCCCAGCCATTTTTCAGACTGGCTTTCGTTACGGATACTTTTTCTGAATAATAAGATGGCGTACACCAGGCCATGCACAAAAAATATCAGTAAAAGAGAACTATAAAATTTAAAATCAAAATGCATGGATGTAAAATAAACAATGCCGGTGAAATGTTCACCGGCTTTGCAATATAACTGATGAAAGGTTATCAGGCAAAGGCCATTAATTCTTTAGGTTCTGATATTTTCCGGTGCTTAGGAATAGTATTCATATTGATATCAATAGTCTGAATAAACTTTTCTTCCAGCATGTTGGCAAAAGCTTCAAAGTATTCGATGGCATCTTCCCTTTTATTCCTTTTTAGCCACCTGAAACCGTTGGGTAAGTTTTGTAACACGGCTTTATCGCTGAGGTACTCTATATGGTGAATGTCGGTAGGAGTAAGGCCTATTTCCTCAAGTTTTGTTATTACCAAGCTTAAGGGTGCGTTGGTAACCGGACAGAATTCTTCAGTCATTTCCGTCCATTCGCCGATGCCTGAGTGTGCATAGCGTAGAATTTCACCTTCCGTAAAACGGGTAACTACCTGTACAAGATTGCCACAGTTGCAGGCACCATGGTGGCCCCATGCATAGTGGGCGCCGCTTTTAAGCCGGGAAGCTGTTTCCCTTAAAGCGTTGATGAGTTCTATTGTTGGTTTAGCCATGTTGTGAATTTAGGGATAAAACAACAGCAGCGGACAAATTGTTGAACGTTGCTTACAATTGTTTAAGATTGTTTAAGGAACTTGAATGTTGTTTAAGACTGTTGAAGGAAGTTTAATATTGTTTAAGGTTGTTGAAGGTTGTTTAAAAGGAGCCGCTTTCAACCCTTTCAACAATTTTCAATCATTCAACAATTTTCAACACTTCAAACAACATTCAACAATCTTCAACCCTTCCCTTCCCTAAACTACTACATTAACCATTTTATTCCTTACATAAATAATTTTCCTGGGCGCTTTTCCTTCCAGCCATTTTTGGATCGTTTCGTTGGCGAGCACTATTTTCTCCACTTCTGGTTGGTCTATGTCCAATGCCATGCTGATGTTGGTTCTTACTTTTCCATTGATGGAGATGGGATATTCTTTGGAAGATTCTGTTACATATTTATTTTCAAAAACAGGATAGGATGCGTCCAATATACTTCCGCTGTTGTTAAGCTGGCTCCATAATTCTTCTGCAATATGTGGGGCGTAAGGCGTTAACAAAATCAATACATTTTCCAGTATTTCTTTTTTATGGCACTTGATATCCGACAACTCATTTACACAAATCATGAAGGTGCTAACAGCTGTATTGAAACTAAAACGCTCTGTATCTTCTTCAATCTTTTTGATTGTTTTGTGCAGAATTTTTAGTTCGGCATCAGTGACCTCACCCCCCGCCCTCCCGAAAGGTCGGGACAAGTTCTCCGAAGCCCGCCCGGCCAAGCCGTTCGGACGGGGAGAGGGAGCCAGAGTCGTCCAAATTGGACCTTTTATTTCATCAAAAAACAGGCGCCAAAGCTTGCGTAAAAAACGATGCACCCCTTCAATACCCTTGGTATCCCAGGGTTTGCTGGCTTCTACCGGGCCGAGGAACATTTCATACATGCGGAAAGTATCTGCGCCAAATTTATTACATAAGTCATTTGGGTTTTCTGTATTATACTTGCTCTTACTCATTTTTTCAATCTCAGAACCACACACAAATTTGCCGTCATCTTCATTAATGAAATATGCAGCTTTGAATTCTTGTCTCCAATTAATTAGTTCATCTAAATTTAGTTCAAAACCGTCTACACATGATATTGGAATTCTATAGTCATTTTTCAAAATATCGAAGCCGGTTACTATAAGGTTTTCTTTAGCAAATTCTGTTGTAAGTCCAATTTCGTTAAGTTGCTTGGTTATAATTTCTGTAGATCCACTTTCAGATTTTTGTTTAGAAATGTATATAAACGGCTTAGTATTAGCTAGTAATTGAGCACCAGTAAATTGGTTTACATTTCCATCTTTAGCATTGATGTCCATAACTATTTTATAAAGAAACCTACTACTCCCAGTTATCATCCCCTGATTCAACAATTTCTTAAACGGCTCCTCATAACCAATATGGCCTAAGTCGTACAAAACTTTTGTCCATAAACGGCTGTAAAGTAAATGTCCAACTGCATGCTCGGTACCACCAATGTACAGGTCTACCTGGTTCCAGTAGTCGCTGGCTTTTCTGTTGCAGAAAGTATCGGCATTTTGTGGGTCCATGTAACGGAGAAAATACCAGCTGCTGCCGGCGTAACCGGGCATGGTGGAGGTTTCTCGTTTGACCTCACCCCCAGCCCCTCTCCGAAGGAGAGGGGAGCTTGACCCTGCTGTTCCTTGATCCTTTTCTTTATTCAGATTGTCCGTGTCTTTTGTTGGTTGATTGTTTTGCTGTTGCAGGCTTAGGCTTATCTTTTTTGTTACCTCTTTTATATTATTTTTTACTTCTTCGTTAGTAAAACGAATCATATCAAATCCATTTTCTTTTAACCAGCTTTGTCTTGCTTTATCAAATCTTTGTTGGGCTTCATCATTGTGATACTCGCCATCAATTTCAAGGATCAACTTTTTTTCCAAACAAATAAAATCGGGGATATAACCAGCAACTGGATGCTGTCTTCTAAATTTATATCCATCAATTTTTCTATCCCGTACTACTTGCCAAATTATTTTTTCAGCATCGGTGTAATTTGTACGATTTTCTTTTGCAAAAGGCAAGGTATTTCGCCATTCCTGTACAGTACTATTGAAATAACCGGGTTCTGCTTTAGATGATATTTCACTCTCATCATCAGCTTCAGAATCTTGGCTATCGGGGGCATTAGTCCCCCTCTCCTTTGGAGAGGGGTTAGGGGTGAGGTCTGATAAAGTAACCCACTCCGTAATATTCGCCAGCGGCCCTTCGCCTTCCGGCCCGGGGCCATATTTATCTACATGTGGTAATTCCAACGGCAACTCATCTGCATCTAATGGGATGGCAACTCCATCGCTCCATATGATGGGGAATGGCTCGCCCCAATAACGTTGGCGGCTAAAGCCGGCATCTCTCATCCGGTAATTTACTTTTCTTTTGCCGATGCCCTGCTCTTCTAATTTTTGTAACACTAATTCCGAAGCATCCATCATTTTCATCCCATTTAAAAAACCACTATTTTCTAAGATGGCTTCTTTAGTAGCATTGGCTACTTCGCCATTAAAATGACTACCAATAATATTGGTAATGGGAATATTGAAATGCTGTGCAAATTTAAAATCCCGTTCATCGCCGCAAGGAACGGCCATGATGGCTCCGGTGCCATAGCCTGCCAGCACATACTCACTTATGTATATCGGAATCTCTCTTCCATCAAAAGGGTTAACGGCGTAAGCACCCGTAAAGCATCCGGTAATTTTTTTCTCTGCCATGCGGTCTACATCGCTGCGACTTTTTACATAGGCAATGTATTCGTCAACTGCCTGGGTTTGTTCATTACTTTTTATTTGTTGAATCAAATTTAATTCGGGTGCTAACACCATAAAGTCAACGCCAAAAATGGTGTCCGGTCTTGTTGTATATACCGTCAATGGTGAATGGTGAATGGTGAATGAAGAACTCAAGTTTGACGATGCCCTATTCACCATTGACGATTCACCATTCACCGTTTTAAAGGTTATCTCCGCACCCACACTTTTCCCAATCCAGTTGCGCTGCATTTCTTTCATGCTGTCGCTGAAGTCCACTGTTTCCAGGCCTTCCAGCAACCTGTCGGCGTATTTGGTAATGCGTAAATACCATTGACGCATTTTCTTTTTTACCACCGGATGGCCACCTCGTTCGCTAACACCATTTACTACTTCGTCGTTGGCAAGTACGGTTCCCAATACTTCACACCAGTTTACTTCACCATACTTACTAAAAGCAAGCCGGTATTCCATCAATATTTCCTGTTGTCTTTTAAAATCGTAGCTGTTCCATTCTGTGGCCGAAAAACCGGGGACGGTTTCGTTTGGCTGATTACTATTTCCTTCGTTTTTAAATTGTTTTTCTAACGCAGCAATTGGTATTGCCTTGTTTTGTTTTGTATCAAAATAGCTGTTGAATATTTCTAAAAATATCCACTGTGTCCATTTGTAATATGCGGCATCGCTGGTACGTACTTCCCGGTCCCAATCGTAGCAAAAACCAATTTTGTCTAACTGTGCTTTAAAAGTTGCAATATTATTATCGGTTGTGGTGGCAGGGTGCTGACCAGTTTCAATAGCATACTGCTCTGCTGGTAAACCAAAACTATCAAACCCCATTGGGTGCAATACATTAAAGCCTTTCAATCTTTTATACCGGCTGTAAATATCGCTGGCAATATAGCCGAGCGGATGCCCTACGTGTAACCCTGCACCACTGGGGTAGGGGAACATGTCCAGCACATAATATTTGGGCTTATCACTTAGGTTAGAAACTTTGTAGGTATGGTTATTTTTCCAGTTGTCCTGCCATTTTTTTTCTATCTCGGTAAACTTGTATTCCATTGCTTGAATTTTATTTTAACATTCCTGCGTCAATTACTTTCAGTTCAAAAAAATATATTTGACATTCATTTTTTTGAAGATGCCAAAAGTACAGCAAAGCAGGTAAAAACCTTTACTTTTGCGGCATCTAAATAGGCTTTGTGATTTGATTTGATATTGTGGAAAAGCTCAATAAAGATATAAAGTACAAGAGTGCGACGCCTATGAAGCAAAATTGATATTCTGCAGCCGGGCTCAAAATTGTATTTTAATTTAATAAAACGAACACCCCAATAAATCAACTTAATTATGGCATTTTTCGGTAAAGATACTTCGGCTAAACGCAGCAAACCTTCTTATGGCTACGCAATTGTAGGCGTGGCACTGGTATTGTTTTTATTTGGTATTGTGGGATGGTTGTTTTTAAACCTGAAAAAATCGGGCGAAATGTTCCGGGAAAATATACAGGTACATGCCTGGATAGCGCCCACAGCAAAAAAAGTACAGATAGACTCTTTACAAAATTATGTAACGGCCTTACCCTACGTAAAATCGGTTGAGTTTGTTACCAAAGAAAAGGCCATTCAAAAATGGAATGCCGAAAATGACAGCAGCTGGAAAAAATTTATTGCCAACAATCCACTTCCCGAGAGCATAGATTTTTATGTAAAGAGTGATTTTATGGACAAGGATAGTCTGGACATGTTAAGTAATAACCTGCTGAGTAATTACACAGGTGTAATTGCAGAAATTCAATACCCTAAAGAAACGCTGAGTAACGTGAGTTCGTTAACCCGTTATGTAGCTTCCTTTATTTTAATTATGGCTGTTATTTTATCGATCATTGTAATTATTTCGATAGATAATACTATTCGGTTGGCCATGTACAGCAATCGCTTTTTAATTAAAACGATGCAAATGGTAGGTGCCACGAGAGGGTTTATTGCAAGGCCGCTGGACATAAGGGCTGTTGTGAATGGATTGATTGCAGCTTGCATAGCTATCATTGCGGTATTTGCATTTATTATTTTGGTAGAAAATTTTGTACCCTGGCTAAGGCTGCTAAGGGATGGCGCCAATATGGCAATAATTGTAGGCGGAATAGTGGTATTGGGTATTACTATTTCGCTGGTAAGTACCCATCGTTCGGTATTAAAATACCTACATATGAAACTGGATGATTTGTATTAAGCTTATAAAATACCTTTTCGTTTAATTATTATTACTTTTATTTGCAATCAAAAAAATTGATATTTACATGGCTACTGATAAAAAACAACTTGCTGTAAACCCACTTTTTGGAAAAGAAAATTTTATATGGATGCTGGCCGGAGCCGTGGTAATGGCCCTGGGCTTTTTTTTAATGGGTGGGGGTAAAAGTGCCGACCCAACCAAATTTATGGATGGAGAAATATACAGCACTACCCGTATTACCATTGCACCCATCCTGATTATTGCAGGTTTTATTATAGAGATTTTTGCAATAATGAAGAAGCCAATCAAGAATAAAATAAGTTGATAATTTGCTAACAAGTGCGATGAATTTTCATCGCATTTATTATTTGATTTTACGCCACCATGACAACTTTACAATCGATCATTATTGCAATTATTGAAGGACTTACAGAATTTCTCCCTATTTCCTCCACCGCACATATGAAATTTGCCCATCCTTTATTGGGTATTACTGCTACTCCTTTTATTGATATGTTTGAAGTGGTAATACAACTGGCGGCTATATTAGCTGTAGTAGTATTGTTCTGGAAAAAGTTTTTCGATTTTAAAAGCTATCGTTTTTACATAAAACTGGTAATAGCTGTAATACCTGCATTGGTGGGTGGGTTATTGTTGAAAAAGCACATTGATGCTGCTTTAGGCAACCTTACATTTATTGCCTGTGTTATGGTTGCAGGTGGAGTTGTTTTATTGTTTATAGATACTGTTTTTAAAAAACCTACCATTGATACCGAAGAAAAAATAACCAATAAAACTGCTTTTATCATTGGTTGCGGTCAGGTTCTTTCTATTATTTTTCCGGGGCTTAGCCGGAGTGCTGCTACCATTATTACAGGTATGAGCCAAAAACTTACGAGGAGTGCTGCTGCAGAATTTTCTTTTTTCCTGGCCGTGCCAACCATGCTTGCCGCCTCGGCCAAAAGCTTTTGGGATACCTATAGTGAGCATCCGGAAGTAATTGACAGCTCTAATCTTTTAACACTGCTGCTGGGCAGTGCGGTGGCATTTATAGTGAGTGTACTTGCAATAAAATTCTTCATCGACTTTTTAAAGAAATACGGCTTTAGGGTATGGGGTATTTACCGCATTGTAGCCGGGGTAATTATGTTGTTACTTATTTGGTTTGGTGTAATTGCCCATTAATAACAGGAAAGTTGTTGTTCGATAATTTTGTTTATTTTGGTGGCTCTGGTAACCAGTTAAACCATTCTAAATAGATATTAATGCAAACTGCTTCTAAAAAAATTGTCAATGGCTGGGCAATGTACGATTGGGCCAATTCTGTTTATAATCTTGTAATTACCACTACATTTTTTCCCGCTTATTTTGCAGCGGTTACCAGCCTCCAAAATTTTCCGGATGGCATTGAATTTATGGGCAGGCATTTTGTAAACACGGAGTTAAAGGACTATGTGCTTTCTTTTGGTTTTTTAATCATTGCCATCTTATCACCTGTACTTTCTTCCATTGCTGACTACAAAGGCAATAAGAAAAATTTCATGCGCTTTTTTTGTTACATGGGTGCTTTAAGCTGCACCATCATGTTTTTCTTTGATAAAAATCATATTACACTTGGGTTGATGGCTTTTATGTTTGCCGGAATTGGCTTTTATGGGAGCCAGGTTTTCTACAATTCTTACCTGCCGGAAATTGCTTCGGATGAAGACATGGATAAAGTGAGTGCCAAAGGGTTTTCCCTGGGATACATCGGAAGCGTATTGATGCAGATGGTGGGTTTTGCGTTGGTTATGCTGATGGAGGATAAAACCCTGGCGCTAAAACTTACCTTTTTGTTGGTAGGTATCTGGTGGGTTTCTTTTGCACAAATTCCTTTTAATGTTTTGCCCATCAGTAGCAAAAGCGAACGAAAAAACAAAAAGCATGTACTGGTAAATGGCTTTCATGAATTGAAACTGGTATTTACCCAGGTAAAACATATGCCGGTTTTAAAACGATTTTTAACTGCTTTCTTTTTTTACAGTATGGGCGTACAAACAGTAATGCTGGTAGCCATTGATTTTGGTATCAAAGAATTGAAGCTGCCTGATCAAAAATTGATCATCACTGCTGTTATTATACAACTGGTGGCCATTGTTGGTGCCATTGGAATGTCCAGGCTTTCAGCAAAATTTGGTAATATACAGGTATTGATATTAACTGTTTTGTTATGGATAGGCGTATGTATTGCAGGTTATTTTATTACTACGGAAACACATTTTTACATCATTGCATCGCTGGTAGGTTTGGTAATGGGTGGCATTCAATCGCTCAGCCGATCTACCTACAGTAAGCTGATGCCGGACACAAAAGATACGGCCTCCTTCTTTAGCTTTTATGATGTTACAGAAAAGCTGGCAATTGTTATTGGTCTGTTTACCTTTGGTTTTATTGAAGGCATCAGCAGCATACGTCAATCTATTTTATCGTTGGTTGTATTTTTTGTTATTGGATTTATTGCACTTTGGTTTGCTGCCAATAAACAAAAAGCTTTAGCGAGGGGTTAAGATATTTTATTGGTTTAAGTAATTAGTTCCAAAAGCCTTGCCGGTATTTAATTACACTCTATTTACTTTTTTGCCTTGATGCAAAAAAGTAACAAAAAAGATCAAGGCTGTGAATAAAAAGGCTGAAATTTTCCACATCAGCCTAAAATCAAGGAACTCGCCGGAAGAGTTCAATAATTTACAGATTGTGCCGGCTCAATCCGCCGCGGCGGATGATTTCTTAACGGCTGATGCGGAAAATTTCTAGCACTTTTTATTCAAGGCCGCAACCAGTCGTCATTTACTGCTAATTTGCCTAATCCTAAAAAATTAATTATGAATTTATTCAGCATTAATACCGGCCATTTTAAACTTGATGGCGGTGCCATGTTTGGCGTTGTTCCCAAAAGCATGTGGAACAAATTGAACCCCGCCGACGAGAACAATTTATGTAGCTGGGCCCTGCGTTGTTTATTAATAGAAGATGAAGGCAGGCTGATTTTAATTGACAATGGAATGGGGGATAAGCAAGATGCAAAATTCTTTGGACATTATTACCTGCACGGCAACGATACATTGGATAAATCTCTTGCACAACACGGATTTACCAGGGAGGATATGACGGATGTATTTTTAACGCATCTGCATTTTGATCACTGTGGTGGGAGTATTATCAAAGAAGGAGATAAACTGGTGCCTGCATTTAAAAATGCCACTTACTGGAGCAACGAGCATCATTGGAAATGGGCCACAGTACCCAATGACAGGGAAAAGGCCAGCTTTCTGAAAGAAAATATTTTACCGATACAGGAAAGCGGGCAGCTGAAATTTGTGGAGGTGAATGGTGAATGGTCGATGGTGAATGGTGAATGGTCAATGGTGAATGAAGAAAGATCAATGGTGAATGGTGAATGGTCAATTGTGAATAAAGTAGCTCTTTATCCTTCCGGAATTCTTTCTGATGTCTCGGTTATTATTGCCAATGGTCATACAGATGCTATGATGTTGCCGGTAATAAAATATAAGGGGAGAACAATTGTTTTTGTGGCCGATTTGCTGCCTTCAATATCGCATATTCCATTGCCTTATGTGATGGCTTACGATATGTTTCCACTAACTACATTAAAGGAAAAGAAAAGCTTTTTAACTGAAGCGCTGGAGAAGGATTACATCCTGTTTTTTGAGCATGATCCCGTTAACGAATGTTGCACGCTGGAACAAACATTAAAAGGTATCCGTGCAAAAGATATTTTTAAATTGAGTGAGATAAATTGATAGTTGATAATTGATAGTTGATAGTTGATAGTTGATAATTGATAGTTGATAGTTGATAGTTGATAGTTGATAATTGATTGACTGTTCACTGATCGATACTTCATTTTATGCTTATCATAGCGAGTAATTTGCAGTTTGGTTCGGCAGCTAAACTTCTAAACCCACTAAACTAACTAAACCATTATTAAGTCTACCGCAGGCTTATCAGCGAGGTTAAAGGATACCTTAAATTTTTGTATCCAAACATATCTATTTTTATACTGCCAACAGTAATGGGGCTTTCTACCCGGAGTAACAAATGGTTGGGGTCATCACTAATCCAGGCCAACATTTTTTCGCCACCTTCAAAGATGGTTCCCTTTAATAGCAAAGGTTTAAACTTAATAGCCCTAAACTTGCCATACCTTGTTTTTACGGTTTCCTTGCCCATGTAGCGGAGGTATAAGTGGTGTATTTCATCATCCAGAAACATATCAAAAGGGATTTTGTCACCTGGTTTGTATTTATCAAAATTAATATTACGGGCATAGTAAATAGCACTCACCACATCTTGAATGCAGTTGGTGGTTTTAAAAATGCCATTGGTAGTAACGGCGGTATTGGCATTGTGATTAAACGTTATATTGTTATAAATTTTATAACCGCCTTCATCTACATTTCTTATAAATTTCATTGGCAGTAAGTTAGCCGTGTCTATATAACTTTCATAGCGATCTCTTACCTTAAAAAAATTATCGAAAAACGGATATGATTTGCCTTCTCCCACACAATGATAAGCTGTTTTGCCATTAAACCTTTCCAGGCTGGTATTAAAGGTGGCTTCACCTGCACTTACGTACATACCCAATGTGGAATAAAATACCCTCATTGTTACAGATTCACCCGCCTGAAAGGACGTATTCTTTAGTCCGCAAAACTCATCTCCTGTAGAAGCTGTTGTAAAGGCACTTAATACGAATACAACTAAAAATATTTTATAAACTTTATTCATTTTTAACTTTTATAATTTTAATACGCAGTAATAACAGGCTACCCAAAATGGCAGGTAATACCAGGTTTATTAACCAAATGCCTAGTGCAGCGGTGCCAACACCCAGTTCGTTGCCGGTGTACAAATGCAGCAAAGTCCAGGATGCTGTTACCCTTACAGGCAGTTCTACAAACCCTATGGTAGGCGCTACTGCTATTACAAGATAAAAAACTGCTATCAGCCAAAAGCATGTAACAAAGGGAATATGCACCTGCATAACCTGCAGCAACAAAATGTATTGCAACACAAATACCAAATACCGCACCAACGATAAACTTACAATGCGTAATAAACGACTATTGTTCAATTCATCCAGCACACTGATATGCTTTATTGCTTTACTAAACGCCGGCACTTTTTCTATTGCCCTTACCAGCCAACCTAGTCGCCAGTAAAACAGGAATAGTACAGCAGTAATACCTACACTCAGGTAAATCAGCACATCTCCCCAAAAATGAGGTAAAACGGGCAAACTGCTGCCACCGTTGTGTGAAATATATCTTAAATAAATTAAACCAAGGCTGCCCATTACCAGCGTTACCAGTAACTGGCTGATGCTCCCTGCAATGGTTAAAGAAATTGCTTTGATGCGGTTGCCCTCATCAATGTATAAAATACGTCCGCCATATTCACCAATACGGTTGGGGGTAAGCATTGTTACACTGCAGCCGGATAGTACCGATTTAAAAGCACGCCACAAAGAAAAGTGTTGCACATGCTGCACCAGCACCTGCCATTTTCTTGCCTCTATTCCCCAGTTTACCAGCATCAACAGCATTACCAGCCAAAATTTTCCCTGCGCCCAGCCGGTTTTAATTTGTGCCCAACGCAAGGCAAGGTCTTGCTGCTGCCGTATTTGGTGGTACAGGCTCCAGCTGAGCACTACAAAAATTAGCGGTGCTAAAAAATAGTTGAGTAGTATTTTGATATTTTTGTTCAATCAGTTGTTGAATAATTTTTCAATAAAGGGAAAAAGATTTTTTTGTTTCAATTCTTTGATCTTTATAAAGCATTGTTGTAAAAATGAATTTGTTAATTTTTGTTTAAAGAAAATAACCTTACTTGTGCTTTTTGAACATTAAGAAACTTTTATTTAGTTATCTGGTAAATACCTGTTGACAAATTTTTTTGTTGTGCAATGATACTTTAAAAATAATTTACTTTATAAACCACCCATACGTGCAGCATCCATCCATTACTATTTTAGGCATCGACCCCGGCACCTCATTAATGGGTTATGGCATCATTAAAATTACTGGTCATAAAATGCAACTGGTAGAAATGGATACGCTCAATCCCGGCAAAGGCAGTGATCATTACAAAAAACTACAACTCATTTACAATACCGTTAGTGGTCTTATAATAAAATACAAGCCGGATGTATTTGCCATTGAAGCACCCTTTTTTGGTAAAAATGTACAAAGTATGCTAAAGCTCGGCAGGGCGCAGGGAGTAGCCATTGCCGCTGCTATGCGCCACGGACTTGAAGTAACAGAATATTCTCCCAAAAAAATAAAGCAATCCGTAACAGGAAATGGTAATTCAAGTAAAGAGCAGGTACTAAAAATGCTGCAGCGCTTATTAAACTTTTCAGATGATCCCAAACATTTAGATGCTTCAGATGCACTTGCTGTGGCTGTATGTCATCACTTTCAGGGTAATGTTTTGTCACAGGGTTCTGGTGGAAAATCTAAAGGCTGGGATGATTTTATTGGTAAAAATCCCGGAAGGGTCACAAAGAAATAAGCGCCATTGGTTTGATAATGTTGCTTATTTTTTGGTTGATTAGCTGATAGCTGCTATAATTTTTTCCTGTACATCTTTCAGTTCCTCTGCAGTTAATTTCAACTTGGCTCTTGTAAAATTTAAATCATCCGCATTGTTAATTGGTACAAGGTGCATATGTGCATGAGGTACTTCAAGCCCCATAACACTTATGCCACAACGGTTACAAGGAAAAGATTTTTCAATGGCATGTGCAATTGGCTGGGCGAATAACAGCATTGCAGCTAAGTAGTCTTTCTCAAGGTCAAAGAATTTATCCGTCTCCACTTTTGGTACTACCAATACATGGCCCCTGGCCATGGGAAAAATATCCAGGAACGCAAAGAATTTATCATCTTCAGCAATTTTATAAGAAGGGATTTGTCCGGCAATAATTTTAGAAAAAATAGTCATACTAAAAGTTTGATTAAAAGTACAAACAAAAACCCCACTCGAATGAGCGGGGTTTTAAAAAATGGGTTAGGCAGTAATTACAAAGTAATATTTTCTACTTTAAATTTAAGTTTACCTGCAGGTACCTGTACTTCTGTTACTTCGCCAATAACCTTGCCCAGCAAACCTTTGCCAATGGGAGATGTTACAGAAATTTTTCCCAGTTTAAGGTCGGCTTCTTTTTCAGAAACTATCTGGTAGGTCATTTGTTTTTTGGTGCCCAGGTTGGTAAGTGTAACTTTAGTAAGGATCGATACATGACTGGTATCAATATTTGTTTCATCCAAAATTCTGGCGGTAGCAATTACACCTTCCAGGTATTTGATTTTTGCTTCCAGCATACCTTGCGCCTCTTTGGCAGCATCATATTCAGCATTTTCTTTTAAGTCACCTTTTTCCCTTGCTTCTGCAATGGCAGCACTTGCAGCGGGCCGTTCTACACTTTTTAAGAGATACAGCTCTTGTTTCATTTTTTCGAATGTATCTTTTTTCACATAGTTGGTTTCACTCATAACATTTCGTTTAATAGTAATAAAAAAATACAACGCCCCGGATAACCGAAGCGTTGCAGATACGCAAATATAGTATTTTTTTTAAAAGCCTAGTTTTTCAAGCAATACCTTACTCATTTTGTAAAAGGCCTCATGGCTGTAGCCGGCAATGTGTGGGGTGATAATTACATTCGGTTGTATCGTTAAAAAATCCAGTTGCTCCCGTTGTTCCAAAGTATAACTTTCCTGCTTTTCATTTTCCAATACATCCATGGAAGCACCTGAAATAAGGTTGTTTTGTAGTGCGCTGATTAAAGCCGCAGTATCCACCACGCCACCTCTGCAGGCGTTAATGAACCATGGCTTTTGTTGCAGCGCATTAAAGAACTCATCATTGGCCATATAGGCTGTTTCGGCAGTAAGTGGCACATGAAAACTAATAATATCAGCATATCGGCAAATCTGACCAAGATTAGCTTCTCTGATATAATCTTTTGCAAAACCAAACTTGTATTTATCATATGCCAAAACAGTTACATCAAACGAAGCCAGCAGTTTGGCAAAAGCACTGCCGGTGTTGCCATAGCCTATTATGCCAACTGTTTTTCCGGTGAGTTCAGTACCCCTGTTGGCATCTCGTATCCATTGGCCGGCTTTTATTTCGTTAAAACTACGGCTGATATTGTTCATGCCATTTAGCAGCAAGCCCAATACATGTTCCGCCACGGCATTTCTGTTTCCCTCCGGGCTGCTGATGCATTGTATGCCCTTACTTTCTGCATAAGCAACATCAATGTGTTCCATGCCGCTGCCTAATCTGCCAATCCATATTAATTGGGTTGCCTGGTCAATTAAAACGTTATCAATTTTAATTTTTGTAGTCAATATCAACGCTGTTGCCTTGGGTATCAGCTCCAGCAATTCATCATAAGTAATCAAGGGAAGATAGAGAATTTCGAATCCTTTTTCAGCCAATGCTTGCAATAATATGTCATGCACTTTATCCGTAATTACTACAAGCGGTTTGTTGCTATCCATTATCTAAATATTTGAACTTAATATATACCTCTCAAAATAAAATAATCAGTTACTGTAGTTATAATTGCTATGATTTGATGCTTTCCTGATATCAATAAAACTACAGGAACATAATGATACACTCAAGCTGCATGCTTCCTTTATTTTCAATAATGCCAACGCAAAAGATTGAATTCAGCAAATGGCACTGTTAATGTTTGGGAATTGTTTTTTCGTAAAAAAGGGTGAAAAGTTCTTTATAGAATACAGATCAACCATTTCCCTGTTATGTAATTCCTAATTCGCTGCAATTACACTAATTTCTACGTTCACATTTTTGGGTAAACCTTTTACCGCCAGTGTTTCCCGAGCAGGAAAGCCGCCGTCAAAATACCCGGCATAAATTTCATTTACAGCCGTAAACAAATTCATGTCGCTTAAAAAAATGGTTGTTTTTACAATATGGGTGAAATCCATGCCTGCTTCCATTAAAACGGCTTTAAGGTTTTTCATTACCTGTGTTGTTTCTTCCTGTATGTTGGCAATGGCCAATTCACCGGTTGAAGGCACAATCGCTATTTGTCCTGATACAAACAAAAAATTACCGGTTTTAACGGCCTGGCTATAAGGACCAATTGGTGCAGGTGCATCAATAGTTTGAATGATTACTTTACTCATATTGCTATTTTTAAAAGATTACAAATATATCTTTTATCAACCACCTATTTTTGCAAAAATAATTACATGACGATAGCCGTGTGGGCAGATAAGAATCAATGGGAAGAACTTACTTTAGGCAGTACAGGCGTGAGCTGGATAAAGCTGGAGTTAGTTAATGAAATTGCTATGGCTGCTGATGCTTATTTTATCTTGAAAGACGGGATAAATTTTACATCGGTTGATTTAGAAAAGCCTGTTGTGATAAATGCTGTGGCAGAAACGCTTCAATCATTGCAACTTCCGGTAAATGTAACCCGTATAAATGCGTGGCCAGGCTTTTTGGAAAGAAGCAGCTGGGAAATTGCCGGGCATATTTCTCCAGGGTTGCAAACAATTATCACAGCAATAAACAAGCAAATAATCCCTGTAAAAGATGAGCCAGGATTGGTGGCTGCCAGAACAATTGCCATGCTTATAAACGAGGCTTATTTTGCACTGGGAGAAGGAGTAGGCACCAAAGCAGCAATTGATATTGCCATGCAACTGGGCACCAATTATCCATATGGACTTTTTGCATGGGCAGATAAAATTGGTTTACAAAATATCTATTCACTTTTATTGGTTTTGCAGCAGCAAGACAATTGTTATAAACCTGCCCCTTTACTACAACAAGAAGCAACTCTATGAGCTGGATAGTACAAATTGATACCGCATTGGAAACTGCAAGTGTGAGCATAGCATTTGACGGTAAACTGGTGGCAGAAAAAATGAATACCACCCAAAAAGATCATGCTTCTTTTTTGCAACCTTCCATTGTTGAATTACTTGCTATTGCAACTATTTCAATAACACAGATTGATGCTATTGCCGTAGTGAATGGTCCGGGTTCTTATACCGGATTAAGGGTTGGTATGGCAAGTGCCAAAGGCCTGTGTTATGCTTTAAACAAACCCTTAATTACAATTGGCTCCTTGCAAATAATGGCTGCTGCTGCTATTGAACAGGTAGGTAAAAATGATGATGATGTACTTTTTTGTCCTATGATAGATGCAAGGAGGATGGAAGTATTTACAGCTGTTTATGACCAACATATGAATATATTGACGGCGCCTTGTGCTCTTGAAATAACAAAAGATTTGTTCGTTAACTGGATGTTAAAGAAAAGGGTGTATTTCTTTGGTAATGGTGCACCCAAATGGAAGATTAATTGCAGCAATGAAAATGCACATTTTATTACTCTTGAAAATAACAGCATGATTGTAAGTACATTAGCCTATCAAAATTTCAAAAGAAAAGAATTTGCAAGCCTTGCCTATAGTGAACCAGCCTATATAAAAGATTTTTTTAGCCCTCTTATCAGCTAGCATTTTTATTATATTTAAAATTAATTTTCCAATTAACAAATAGAATTAAATATCAATTTAAAATGTATTGTATCTTTGTCAAATACAATTAGAGTTTAATTACTATGACAAACAACAAACTACTCTACCGAGGGTTTGCTGTACAAAAAACCACCATCATGAGTACAATTAAGATTGATTACTACAATGTAAAAAAAGCTGCGCTTATTTTAAGAGCACTAAATCACAAGCTTCGTCAACAGTTAGTTAAGTTGATTGAAGAAAAAAAGAAAATCACTGTAACGGAAATTTATGTTCACTTACGTCTTGAACAGTCGGTAGCATCCCAGCACCTGGCTATTTTAAGGAAGGCCGGCATCGTATTAACCGAGCGTGACGGTAAATTTATTTATTACCTGATTAATCATAAAAGAATTGATGAGATCAGCAGAATTGTGAATGAATTGGTGGCTTAAAAATTACTCACCTTACGTGTAAAGCGGATGTATAACCTACATCCGCTTTTTTAATTTTATATTTGCAGCCATAATTTTAAAAATAAACAACTATGTACATACAGCAATTATACACCAACTGCCTCAGCGAAGCTGCTTATTACATTGAAAGCGACGGAAAGGCTGCTGTAATAGACCCGTTGAGGGATATAGAAGCATATATCGAACTGGCGGCAGGCAGAAATGCCAGTATCCAATATATTTTTGAAACACACTTTCATGCAGATTTTGTGAGCGGCCACATTGACTTGGGTGAAAAAACCGGTGCCCCCATTATTTATGGTCCGGGTACAATTACTAAATTTCCGATGCAGGTAGCTGAAGACAACGAAGTATTTAAATTGGGTAAACTGTCCATTCAGGTACTACACACCCCGGGCCATACGTTGGAAAGTAGTTGTTATTTACTGAAGGATGAAAATGGGAAAGACCATGCAATTTTTACTGGTGACACCTTGTTTGTGGGTGATGTTGGGAGGCCAGACCTAAGCAGTGGCGATATGGATAAAGAAGAACTTGCCGGAATTATGTACGAAACCCTGCAAAACAAAATATTACCATTGGCAGATGATATTATAGTTTACCCGGCACATGGCGCCGGCAGTAGTTGCGGTAAAAATCTTGGGCCAAATACCAGCAGCACCATTGGTGAAGAAAAGAAAAACAACTATGCGTTGCAGCCACAAACAAAAGATGCTTTTATTAAAGCCATAACGGAAGGTTTGCAGGATGCACCTTCCTACTTTGCCATCAACGCACAAATAAATAAAGAAGGCTACCTAAGTATGAATAGCATAAAAGATAAGGGCTTACAAGCGTTGGATGTTACTGTGTTTAAGGAAAGAATAAAGACAGATGTAACTGTATTGGATTCAAGAAATGCAATGCTTTTTACGGAAGGTTTTGTACCAGGCAGTATATCTATCGGATTAGAGGGCCGATTTTCGGAATGGGCCGGCAGTTTGCTTTCTTTCGAAAAGCCCATGTTGCTGGTAACAGAACCCGGTAAAGAGGAAGAAACTGTAATCAGACTTGCAAGGGTGGGCTTCAACAAAATTGCGGGCTATTTAAAAGGAAGTTTTGAAGCCTGGCAAAATGCAGGTGAAAAAATTGATATGATCATTAATGTGGAAGCTGATGAGTTGGCAATGGATATGCCTCATGACAGCAACTTACAGGTTGTGGATGTACGCCGGGAAGCAGAATTTGCAGGCGGGCATGTAAAAGCAGCCATCAATATGCCTTTGAGTGACATGACTAATGTAGCATTACTGGCAGCTTTTGAGGACAATCAAAACCTTTATATACAGTGTGGTGGTGGTTACAGGAGTATTATTGCAGCATCCATCATGAAAAAGCAAGGTATTCATAACCTTCGCAATGTAGCTGGAGGCTGGGATGCTGTTAAAGAGCAAACAAGTATACCTACAGATAAAGATTTAAGTGTATTGAACTAAGGCTTTTTTGTATCAATCCATAAATGACTGTACTTCTCACTGTAATCGTGGCGCCATCTTCTGTGGGTCCATAGATAGTTATCCGGACTGTCTTTAATGGTTTGTTCCAATAAATCCCTGAACTTTAAAGTTAACTGCTCCGGGCTGAACTCGTTGGCATTTTCTGCCAATATCGTTGTATCAAAATGGTAATGGCCTCTTGCTCGTTTTCTAAAATGGGCAAATACAATTGCTGTATTATTTTTAATAGCTCCTTTAGCAGGACCGGTTACGAAGGGTGCTGGTTTTGAAAAAAAATAGAGCCAATAGCAACTGTCGGGATTACCATTTTGATCTGCTGCCAAAGCCAGCGAGTAAGGGGGTATCAGTATTTCATCCTTTTTATATTTGAAATCATTTGTTGATACTAAAATAGTGTTGAACCTGGCTCGCAGCTCATAGAATAGTTTATTAAATGCCTTGTTCCCGATTTTTTGATAAATTCCAATAAATGGTATTGTGATATTTTTAGCCATTATCCAGTTGCCATATTCCCAATTCATTTGATGTCCGCATACAAAGGTTATACTTTTCCCTTTAGCAGCCAATTCAATGGATGAAGCCATATCTATGGTGCATCTTTTTTCAAATGTACGGGTAGATATGCTGATCATCTTGATTGTTTCTATCAGCGTATCGATAAAGTTTTTATAAAACTGCTTTGCAATTATTTTTCTTTCTTCCTTACTTTTTTCAGGAAAAGCAATAGCGATATTTCCCAATACAATTTCTTTACGATAGCCGAAAACATAATACATCAACACATAAAAAAAATCACTTAACCTGTATAAAATAAAGAAGGGCAATAATGATAGCAGGTAAAATATTGGATAGATGATGTAGTACATTTAATTGATAATTGGTTAGTTGATTAGTTGATAATTGGATAGTTGATAATTGATAATTGATAATTGGATAGTTGATAATTGATAATTTATAATTGGATAGTTGATAATTGATAATTGATAATTGGTTAATTGATAGTTGATAATTGATAATTAGGTAGTTGATAATTGATAATTTGTTAATTGATAGTTGATAATTTTCATGAAAATAGCTTTAACCTTATTAATTCATTTTTTTAAAATTAAGATCTTAGCAGTGCTATGTTAAGAATAGAATGTGGTTTCGAATTGTGACCCGAAAGGTATCGGTTGGTGAACGATCAATGCTGAAATATTGGCTATTCACTACGATTCAATATTGACCATTCACCATTGACCATTCACGATTCACCATTGACCATTCACGATTCACCATTGACCATTCACTGAACAATAGATTCATTTACATCACAATGTTTTGCACAAGTGCACTCTTGCCCGGGTAGTCCGTATTAAAATGAAGGCCCCTGCTTTCGTGCCTGAATTCTGCACACTTCACAATAAGGTAGGCTACGGTTATCATATTCCTTAATTCACACATTTGGGGAGATACGGCTGTTTTTTCATACAAGGCTTCCGTTTCTTCATACAATAAATCCAGCCGCTTCATAGCCCTGTGCAGCCTTTCGTTGTTACGGACTATACCTACATAATCACTCATCAGCAATTTTAATTCCTTTAAACTCTGGGTAATTAAAATCATTTCTTTAGGTGCGTTGGTTCCAGCTGTTTTCCAGTCAGGGAAACCGGCCCCATCATCTAACGGGGTGCTATTATTATTGTTATTAATAGCATCCTTATAGGCCCTGTGTGCAAATACCATTGCTTCTAACAGGCTATTGCTTGCCAAACGGTTGGCGCCATGTAAACCTGTACTGGCGCATTCTCCGGCTGCGTATAAATTTTTAATACTTGTGCGGCCCCATTCATCTGTTTTAATACCGCCGCAGCTGTAGTGTGCAGCCGGTGCTACGGGAATCATGTCTTTCGTAATATCAATTCCTATGCTTAAACATTTGTCATAAATATTGGGAAAATGTTCTGTAAATTTTTCTTTACTAAAATGGCGACAGTCTAAATAAACATGCTCGGTACCATTTATTTTCATTTCATTATCAATAGCCCTTGCAACAATATCCCGGGGGGCTAAATCTTTTCTTTCATCGTAGCGCTCCATAAACGCTTCCCCTTTATTATTGCGTAAAATTCCACCATCACCACGTACCGCTTCGGTAATTAAAAATGAATGGCCACGTACGCCTGCCTCGTACAATGCTGTTGGATGAAATTGGATGAATTCCATATTTTCAATTCTCCCCTTGGCCCTGTAAACCATGGCAACACCATCGCCCGTTGCTATTGCAGGGTTGGTGGTGGTGCGATAGACCTGACCATTTCCGCCTGTTGCAAGAAGGGTAGTATCGGCAATTATTTTTTCTATTTTATTGTTGTTCAAATTTAATATGTACACTCCATAGCAGTGTATATCGGGTGTACTTTTGGTTACTAAATATCCCAGGTGATGCTGGGTAATAATATCCAAAACAAAACAATGACTGATGAGCTCGATATTTTTTTGTTTGGCAAGTGCACTTAGTAACGCTCTTTCCATTTCTTTACCGGTAACATCTTTGTGGTGCAGAATACGAAACTCACTGTGGCCACCTTCCTTACCCAATTTAAAGTCGCCATCAGGTTCCTTATCAAACTGTGCTCCCCAGGCAATTATTTCTTTAATTCGTTCTACACCTTCCTTTACCACAATCTCTACAGTATGCCTGTTACACAAACCGTCGCCTGCAATTAAAGTGTCCTCAATGTGTTTGTCAAAACTATCTTTATCCAAATCCATCACACCCGCTATTCCGCCCTGGGCGTACTTTGTATTGGTTTCATCACTTTGTGTTTTGGTGAGCACAATTACTTTTTTATCCGGGCAATCCTGTGCTACTTTTAATGCATAGGTGAGGCCTGCAATGCCGCTTCCGATAACTAAAAAATCTGTTTGCATAATAGTGTGCCGTTTTAAACGGTGATTAAATTAAGTAAATAAATTGTAAGGCTTTTTTTCCATTTTTCTTTTCGATGATTGTTGAACAACCGGACGTAAGGAAAAATGCAGACTGTTAAAAACCTACGTAATTGTTTTATTTTCTGTTTCCAGGTATTGAATTATACCCTTAACAATATAATACTGTGCAAAAGCATATGTAAGCATAATGTACATACCTGCATTTGTAAAACTGCTGTAAAATTTATTGATGGCCAGCAAAGAATCTGATGTAATAAACAGCAAAGCTCCTGCAACAATAAGAATAGACCCTGGTTTTTTTATAAAGAAAAAATGAATTGCGATAAACAACATGATGCTTATTACTGCGCCATATATCAGCACAGGTATTTTCATATCACCTAAATGTGCAAACAATATGTACATCAATGAAAAGTAAAATGCTGCAACAAAAATAGCTAGCCACCATTTAACGGCAACAGTGTTGTTGCTGCGTAGCCGGTTAAAAGCAAGGGTATAAAAAACATGCGCTGCTAAAAAACAAATAAGTCCGAAAATAAAAAAGGATGGATTGATTTTTTCAAAAATTAACCATACATCTCCCGCCAATGATAAAAATAATGCTGCAAGTAAAATACGCTTTAAGTATCCAGTAATATCAGGAGTGCTTTTTATAAACCATGCTATTAAACTTAATAACAACAAAGGTTTTGTGCAGGATGCCAGCAGACTGAACTGTTGCTGTATGCTCAGTAAATGAGCTGCAAGCACTACTAAAAAAATAATTGGCCAGGTTGAATTTCGCATTAATAAATTTATCCGCTTGGTAAATGAAAACTAAAAGTAAATAAATTAATAGGACTAGACATGTTATTTGCAAAGCCTTTACCCTATTGAGCTAGCTTCTATTTACTTTTTTTTCTTGATAAAAAAAAGTAACAAAAAAAATCAAGGCTTCGAATAAAAAGGCTCCCGACTTTCGGGACAGGTGAAATTTTCCACATCAGCCTAAAATCAAGGAACTCGCCGGAAGAGTTCAATAATTTAGAGTTTGTGCCGGCTCAAACAGCCCCGTCCGAATGGCTCAGGCCGGGCGGGCTTGATTTCTTAACGGCTGATGTGGAAAATTTCTAGCACTTTTTATTCAAGGCCTATTACCAGCCTTCGCATGCGAACAAAGCACCTAATCCTCTATTTAATTATAACCAATCATCCTAATGAAATTAATGACACTGGCATAGATATGCGAATACAATTAGCTGTCACTTTCTACCCAGGCATCACTTTCCTTTAATAAATTGATAAGTTCATCTACAGCAATTACACTATCAACATTTCTTTTAACCACTTCTTTACCCCTGTACAAGGTTATCTTTCCAACGCCGCTGCCAACATAACCAAAATCCGCATCGGCCATTTCGCCCGGGCCGTTTACAATGCAACCCATGATGGCGATTTTTACGCCTTTTAAATGATTGGTAACCGCACGGATTTTTGCCGTGGTTTCCTGAAGGTCAAATAATGTGCGGCCACAACTCGGGCAACTGATATATTCTGTTTTTGAAATCCTGGTGCGTACTGCCTGCAAGATGGAAAAAGAAGTGTTATTGATAAACTGGTGATTGCTGTTGGTTTGCAAATACGTTCTTCCGGTTACCTGCTGGTTTACCAGTTTTGATGGGTCGTTCATCAGCCAGATGCCATCACCCATGCCATCTAAAAATAGGGCGCCGCTTTCTGTAGCGAAATGGATGAGTTGCTCATCAATAGAAGGTTGCTGGCTTTCTACTGCGAGCACAACAGGCGTTTGAATTTGTTGCTGCATCAGCCCATTTATAAATGCCCTAACCGATTGCATACTATTGCCTGCAGCGGAAGTTAAGCACAAAACAACAGTTGAATCTTCTTTAATTTTTTCAATTAATTGTTGATGATTTTTTGCTGTATCAATCGCAACAAAATTTATCAGGTTCGATTTTTCATCAGCACCAATAAACTCATCTCCCTGGTAAAGTGGAAAATATTTCTCCCTATCAATGGTAGTTAACCAGGTGCTGTAGTCACAAATTATTTTAAGTGTACCGGGTAAGGAGAAATCAATTTTTTTGCCGGCAGTATAAATATAATCAGCAGCTGCATCCGCAATATTCCATTTGTCGGTTGGCTCATTGTACGTGTAGCCGATGGCCTGTAAATCTGTGTGGGAGATGGTTTCAGCAAGCATAAAATCTGCAACCACTACCGGTACGTGCTTTTTCCCTATGTTTGAAACTTCAATAGTTTCTCTTCTTTTGTATTCAAATGGCGAATAAGAAAGTTTCTCATTGCCAATTATTAATCGTCCGTCGGTAGTCGGTTGTCGGTTGTCACCGTATCTGTTCACAATATCCTTACAAACCGGTATCTCCAATTCAGGATCTTCTGTTAGCGAAACCCTGATGGTATCACCAATGCCATCTTCTAACAAAGTACCAATGCCAATGGCAGATTTAATTCTTCCATCTTCACCATCGCCTGCTTCTGTTACGCCTAAATGCAGGGGATAACATTCGCCAAATTCTTCCAGCATAATTTTAACCAACAGGCGATACGCCTGCACCATCACCTGAGGGTTGCTGCTTTTCATGCTGAGGATAATCTGGTGGTAATCCAAACTGCGGGCTATTCTTAAAAACTCCATCGCACTCTCCACCATTCCAATGGCTGTATCACCGTAACGACTCATTATACGGTCACTCAAACTGCCGTGATTGGTGCCAATCCGCATAGCAGTTCCGTGCTCTTTGCATATTAAAACCAAGGGCGAAAAACGTTCTCTTATTCTTTCAATTTCTTCTACGTATTCTGCATCTGTATAGTCTATTTGCTCAAATTTTTTCTTATCTACATAATTGCCTGGGTTTACCCTTACTTTTTCTACAATTCTTGCGGCTATTTCAGCGGCGTTTGGGGTAAAATGAATGTCAGCTACCAACGGAACAGTATAGCCTCTTTTGTGCAATTCATCTTTTATGTTTTGGAGATTCTCTGCTTCTTTTTTAGAAGGGGCGGTAATGCGCACGAGTTCTGCACCGGCTTCAATACAGCGAATGGTTTGCGCTACGGTTGCAGCAGTGTCCATTGTATCGGTTGTCGTCATCGTTTGCACACGGATGGGGTTGTTACCACCTAACAACAGGTTTCCGATTCTTACTTCCCTTGTTTTGAGACGTTTGTATTCAGTGAGGCTTTCGCAATACTGCATTGTAAAATATATTTAGCTGTTACTTTTTAATGGACGTTAATTGGTAAAAATAACAATTATGCAGGTAGATTGTTGCTAGTTATTTTGCAGGGCTGCATTAAAAACTGTCGCAGCTTCGGCTGGTTACTTTATTTTGCCGTTTAGGCGTTTAGACGTTTTTTTATCTTTACTAACTGAACGGCTATACTGCACAAGGGCTAAACCGTGCGTTAGATTTTTATGAGCCGGGCAGAAGTACTGCTATTAAGCTTCGGTGGCGTCGCACTCTTGTACTTTTAATCTTTATTGAGTGAATTAAAAAGTCACCGATTTACCCCTTGCGAAGTATAATGCCTTAACGGCTGATCCTGAAAATATCTGGCACTTTTTATTCAAGGCCCTTATCAGCCTTCATTTGGAACAAAATACCTAATCCTACAAACTAATTTTACCAGTCTTTCTCAGGCTTTTCCGGAGATAAAGCATCTACTTTCCTCAATTTATCCTGCAGGTTTTTTTCCTGTTGCATCAGTGCCTTTAATTTTTCTTCCGCCTCTTTTTTGGTCATTTTATTTGGCTGAGGTTTTGGTTGTTCTTTATCTTGTTTTTGTTGCTTTGGTTTATCTTTCTTTTTTTCAGCTTCTTCTTTTTCTTTTTGCTGTTGTTGCTTTTTAATGGCATTCTGCAAATTGATTCTTGCATCTTCATCGGCCGGATTAAGTTTCAATGCATTTTTGTAAGCATCAATACTCTCCGGCAGTTTATTGTTGTTTTGTAATACAACGCCGGTATTGTACCAGGCTTTTGATTTATCAATCGCTTCATTACTATTGGCAATAGCCGATTCATAAGCCTTAACGGCATCCGCTGTTTTCCCATTTTTGTACAATGCATTGCCAAGGTTAAAACTGGCTTTATTGCCGGATGGATTTAATTCAATAGCTTTTTTATAGTCTTCGATGGCAACATCCAGTTGCTTGTTATTATAGGCTGTATTGCCTTTTTTAATAAGTGCATTTTCTTTTTGGGCAACCAGGGCGGCAGCAGGTATTATACAACAAACGGCAACCAGTAATGCTTTATTAAAAGCTGGTTTGATTGCGTTGGGTTTTAAAATATTTTTTTTCAAAAAGAAACTTTGAAATTTGTTTTTACCTGTTTTTTCAGACATAAAAAATTCCGCCAGCAATAACAGCAGTGCAGCGCCAATAAACCATTGGTAAAAATAGCGATAGGTGGCAGATGAATTTTCTGTTATAGGCCGCTGGTCAATACTTTTAAGCTGACCCGCCAGTTTTTCAGCCACTTCGTTGGTATTGGTAAAAAGCTGGTATAACCCGTTACCATTGGCTGCTATATTTTTCAATATATCTTCATTTAACCTGGTAATTACCAACCCGCCTGTAGCGTCTTTTTTTGTTTCACCTGTTGCCGGATCAATGATGGTGCTGCCTCCGGGAGAACCGATGCCAACTGTATTTACCATTACACCCTCATCAGCAAGCGCCTTGGTTACTTTTATGGCACCTTCATCATGATCTTCACCATCACTGATTAATACAATGGTTTTGTATTTTTTTTCTTTGTTATTAAATGCATTGTAGCACATTTTTAAAGCATCACCAATTACAGTGCCTTGTGTAGGAACCACATCCGGAGTAGCAGAAGACAGATACATTTTTGCGGCTGAATGGTCAGTTGTTAAGGGCATTTGTAAATAAGCTCTGCCCGCAAATACCACAATACCAATTCTGTCGTCACCCAGTTTATCTATTATTTTTGAAATTAACTGCCTGGCCCTTTCCAGTCTGTTGGGCTGTATATCCTTTGCCAGCATGCTTTTGCTTACATCTAATGCTATCATCACATCAATACCGGTATGTTTTATGTTAGAAGTGCCATCTGGCTTTCGAAGTCCGGCCCATCCTATGGCGGCCATTGTAAATGCCAGTAAAAGCAGTAAAAATTTATAGGAATATTTCCTGGGACTATAGTTGTTGATTAATTGTTTAACCAACTGCTCATCCCCAATTTTTTTGATGGTCTTTTTTTTCCAACGCAAAGCCAATAAGTATAGTGCTACTATCAGCGGAATTGCTACCAGTGCCAATAAATAATTGATATGTTGAAATTGGAGCATTAAAAAGAGTTTAGAAATTCAATCGTGTTAAAGGCATTCACTCTTCTTTGTTTAGAGCGTTTAGTAGTTTAGATGAAGAGCTAAATAAGGAACAGATAATATTTAAATAGCATAGAACACTAAAATTGCAACCCTTAATTTTTACCTTCAAAAAAACCATATTGTTTAAAAATGCCTTTCATGATATTTAGCCGCACTGTTTTCATGTCAATGTTTTTATCCGCTGATTTTACCAATATGGTGAAAAAATAAGGATGTTTGTTTTCTTCTATCCAACCGATCATCCAGCCAATGTTATTACCCTTTTCATCAAAACCCTGGCCTGTTTTGTAGCTTACCTGGTACAAGGTATTGTCTTCCTGCACCATGGCATCTCTTACAATTTGCTGGGTACGTTTTTGAAAGGGCAACTGATCAAAGTACAATCTTTTAACCAGTCCCAGTTGTTCATCTGCCGAAATTTTTAAACTGTTGTCTAACCAAAAGCTATCAATCCGGCTGCCAATTTTTCTATTGCCATATTGAAGGCTGTCTATCCAATGCTGCATGGTATCTTTTCCAATTCGCCTTGCAACTTCCTGAAAATACGGCACCGAACTTACCTTAAACGCCTGCTCCATGGTAAGGTCTTTATTCCAGTCTTCATTCAACCTTTTTATGCCATCCCATTTTATCAGCATCTTTTCATCTGTTATTCTTCCAATTTCCAGGCCAATTAAACTATTTACAATTTTAAAAGTGGATGCTGGCAAAAACCGCATGGTATCCAGTTGCATGTTATACACTGTAACCTTTCCATCTTTGTTGTTGAGCATTGTAAAACATCCTTCAACCTTATTTTCTTCAAAATATTTTTTTAAGGAATCATCCAGTTTAGCTTTGTTTACGGAGCACCCTGTAATAAGGAATACTAAATTGCTGATAAGGAAAATGTACAAGAGGAACTTTTTCATGTAGGTTGTAGCTGTTATTATTTTTTGTTTACTGATATTGATAAATATATTATGAATTTGCTTCTTTAAATTTTGCAGTTGCCTCCAGTGTTTCGTAGAATGTTGGCCCATATTTACGGGTGATGGCATCTTTTAAAAAAACATACACCGGTACTTTTAATTTTTTACCAAGACTGCAGGCAGCACTGCAAAGATCTTCCCGGGGTTGGTAGTTTACGTACTCGGTTTTTTTATTGCGGCTTTGCTTAATTCTTATCGGGAAAAGATGGCAGCTAATTGGTTTTCTCCAACCAATTTTTCCGTCATTATAGGCTTGTTCAATACCGCATTTTACAATACCGTTGTTATCTGTAATACCGTACACACATATCTTACTTTCTATTGTAGGTGTTACCCATCCAAACTCCTTATTGAAAACGTATCTGCCCTGCGTTTCCAGCTGCTGCTGGCTTTCCTTTGTAAGATAGGGGAGAACAGCTTTGTACACTGCATCCAGTTCCTGCAATTCGGCATCTTCCAGTGGTGCGCCTGCGTCACCATCCACACAACAGCCACCCTTACATTTATTAAGATCGCATACAAACTGGTCCTCTATAATTGCGTCGCTAATCAACACATTGTCTATTGCTATCATAGTTTGCAAAAATAGGGACAAAAAGGCAAGGCTTATTAAAGCGTGTAAGGGATTAACGGTTTTAGTTATTTACGTTTGGCAACTAATTCGTAAGAATTATCTATCATCTGCAGCAATTGCTTATTAGCAATCGTTCCATTTATTATTATGGTGTTCCAGTGCTTTTTATTCATGTGATAACCGGGTAATACGGCATCGGGATATTCTTCTCTTAATTCTAACGCTTCATCCGGGTTGCATTTTGCATTAAACTGAAGCGGCTGTGAATTTAATGAAAGCAGCAGAAAAAGCTTGTTATTTACTTTAAAAACCAACACATCTTCCCCAAATGGAAAGCCTTCTGTTACGCCAGATTTTTGTAGTACATAGTCTCTTAAAGATTCTATATCCATGGTTGATTTTGTTTGGAAGATGCAATGCAAATTTAAAAGCCAATTAAGCAGAATAGAATATTTTGTCTATTCTGCTTAATAAAAGTTCAAAAAAGATTTGCCGTATAAGGGAGTCCCGAGGCAGCGCACAGCCCGAATTCGGGATCGAGATGACTCCCGAAAAAAAATCGTGAAAGGCCAACGATGTTGAAGTAAGCATAGTTGTTTGAAACAAAATTGTATTGCAAAATCCAGACTTGTCGGGAATACCACAAAGAATTAAAGCTGGTATCAAAAATCATTAACTTAAACAGCGCCTTAATCCTTTAAATAAATGTTTCCCTTGGTTGTTATTGTTACTGAATGAAAGAAAATTGTTGCCCGTCCAATTGCTTGAATAATTTACTATGCTGATTTGACCTCACCCCAAACCCCTCTCCGAAGGAGAGGGGCCAGAACCCTTAACCAGTAAGCGATTAAGTGATATAGTTAAATTTTAACCGGAAAATTGTGACACAAAAAAGCCTTGTGAAAAGTCACAAGGTTTTAGGTTTAAGTCAAAGAAAAATATTATTTTTTCATAAACTGGTGGTTTATTATTTGCCCTTTGCTGGTGGTTAGCTTAACTGCATAATATCCGGGGTTTAAAGATGCCATATCAATATCAGCCAGGTTTATTGTATTGCTGATAGCAGCGCTTTCCTGTTGTTTTTTTCCTGCGGCATCGGTAATAACAGCACTGCTGATGATGGTATTATCAGTCATCCATACATGCAGCTTATCACTTACAACGGTCGGTAAAATGGTAACCGCTTTATTAACTGATCTTGTATCAAGTATTGTTACGTTACTGAAATAAAAATTGCCATCTTTACTGATTATTTTTAAACGGTAGTAGTTGATGCCTTCCATCAAAACCCTGTCCTGTGCCACATAATTATAATAGTTACTGGCCATTGATGTTACGTAAGTAAAATGCTGGCCATCGGTACTTTTTTCTAATTGATACATGCAAATATTTTTTTGCCTGCGTGCATTCCAGCTTAACTGGCCAATATTGTTGATTACAGTAGCCTTAATCTGTATTTCAGTTAAAACATTGTTTTTTGCAACCGGTAATGCAATGTTGCTTAGGTTAGAAGCGGAAACAGAACCTGCTGTTGCAGCAATGCTTGTAATGGTTACTAGTAGTAGGATGTAAATTTGCTTTTTCATTTTCTTTGCGTTTGCTTAGGGTTATCCTACAACATGCCAGAATGCAAAGTGATGAAAATCAATAGTTTAATTCTTTGGTTGGTGAGCCGTTTTCCCGATAATGGATTTTATTTCTTTTATATGGAGGTGTTTATCATTGGATGTAAAAAAATGCCGGTTAATTGTTTTAACCGGCATTACTATAAAAAATCAAGTTGTATTATACCGATTGGATTTTTAAGTTAGTTCAGTCGGTACTTACCAAAGCCAGCCCAAAAAGGGTTGATATGAATTTCAGCCTGCACACTTCGCCTAAAATGAAATTTAGTTTGGTATTAAAACCAGCTTCCGTTCCAGGTTTCGCTTGCGGCATCGTCATTTTTCAATTTTCTTCTTCTGCGTTTTACATCTCTGCTGTAACGGAAAGCAGTTACAGCCATCAGCGGCATAAACAAAAAGATCAATGGCGGTATGCCCATAAAACTGATCCATTTGCCACCAAACATATTGCGCATGGGACGCTTTAACCTTTCTGCAATCAGGTACATTGCTGGTACCAGTACGAGGGTCATAAAGAAAGCAAATGCTAAACCAAAAATAATTGTCCAGCTTAGTGGTTTCCAAAACGCCACACTGTCGCCACCAAAGAAAATATGCGGATTTAACTCTGAGAATAAAGTAACAAAATTAATATTGAAACCAACTGCAATCGGGATGAAAGCAAGGATGGCTGCCAGTGCGGTGAGCAATACCGGGATGATACGGGTTTTACCCGCCTCTATAACGGCTTCCCTTGTTTTCATACCGCGGCTTCTTAACTCATCTGCAAATTCAATAACCAGGATACCATTTTTTACCACAATACCCGACAAGCCAACAATCCCAAGCCCTGTCATTAATACCGATACTTCCATTCCGGTAATAGAGAATCCGAGGAGCACACCAATTACACTAAAAACGATTTCCGTAAGGATGATGACAGGTTTACTTATACTGTTAAATTGTATCACCAGCACAAATAAAATAATCATTAAAGCAATTACCAATGCAGATGTAAGGAAGGCGCCTGTCTCTGCCTGTTGCTCCCCTTCGCCGGTTTGTTTAATGGTAACACCATCCGATTTTTGAGTAAAAGCATCAATGTATTTGGTAAGTTCCAGGTTTACTGCGGTAGCATTAAATCCTTTAGTAGTTAATACATTGGAGCGAAGCGTAATTAAACGTTTTTGATTTTTGCGTTTTACACTACCGAAAGTACTCGTTGGTTCTATAGTAACGAGGGCGCTGATGGGAATGTTTTTTACAGCACCACCAACTGCCATATCCCTGAATGATATACGCATGTTGAGCAGGTTGCTAAGATCTTTCCGTTGCATTTCATCGTTGCGTAACTGAATTTTAAATTCATCTTTTCCCTCTTTAATTTTTGATATTTCCCTGCCAAATAAACCGGTGCGGATTGCCTGCCCTATTTGTGCAGAAGATACACCTTGTATCAATGCACGCTCCCTGTCAACTGTCAACGTAATTTCAGGATTGTTCAGGTCAACATCCATTTTTAATTCCTCTACACCCGGCACCTGGATAGAGTCTAAATAATTTTTAAGATTAACAGCAGTTTTTACCAGTCCATCAAAATCTTCACTGGCAATTTCAATATTAACCGGTGGATCGGTAGGCGGTCCGCTGCTTTCCTGGTTAACACTTATCTCCGACCCCGGAACACCTTTTATCTCTGTACGTACCTGGTCCAGGTAAGGACGGGTAGATACACCATGTCTTTTTTCGAATTCTACAAACGATACCTGTATTCTTCCCAGTTCACTCCTGGTGCTTCTGTCGCCCGATGCAGGGTCGCTTGCACCAATGGCTACATTACTGATAACACTTTCCACCACTGGGTTTTTTTTGCCGGTAGCAGCATCAATACCCAATACTTTGTTAACCCGTTTTTCTAGAACCTGAATTACAGAATCGGTATATTCTACACTGGTACCAACCGGTAGTTTTACGTACACATAAATTTGGTTTGGATCGCCTTGTGGAAAAAATACAATCCCTACACGGTTGCTTTTTACAGAGGCCATAAATAGAAATACTGAAATAAATAGCAATGCTATAATACCCAATAAAAGATGCACCGGCCTCCAGCCTTTTAATGCCCAGCGAAGCAAACTTTCGTAACGCCCCATAATCAATGGCAACGCATGATTTTGAAAATAATGAATAGCATCCGTAAAGAAGTACCTGTTTAACAATACCAATATCATAAAGAACAGGAGTAGGTTGCCCATGAATGTTGCACCTAACACATCCAATACAATTCCGGCACCAATTACTATCCAAAAAATTGGTTTTTTAAAGATGGCAGATTTGGGTTCTTTATTTTCACTTTCAGGATGATTCATAAAATCAACTGCAAAAACCGGGTTCATAAAAAACGCTACTAATAAAGATGCCGTTAAAGTAAAGATGAGCATGATGGGTAAATACACCATGAAACGGCCAATAATACCCGGCCAAAACAGCAATGGAAAAAAGGGCGCCAATGTAGTAAGTGTACCTGCTAACACCGGAACAAACACCTCGCCGGCAGCCATTTTAGCAGCGGTGATGGTAGATATTTTTCCTTTGGCATCTGTAAAAATCCGGTGGGTGTTTTCTATAACTACAATGGCATCATCCACAATAATGCCTAAGCCAAATAACAATGCAAACAGTACAATAAAGTTGAGCGTTACATGTGTGCCAACAATTAAATCGGCACCAGGTAAAAATACAAATGCAACAAACATACTAAGTGGCACAGAGAGGGCCACAAAAAAAGCATTGGTAACACCCATAAAAAACATGAGTACTATCAGCACTAAAATAAAGCCGATGATGATAGAGTTAACTAAATCGTTAAAAGATGTTTTTGTTTTAATACTCTGATCACCGGTGATAACTGTATTTAAATTATCTGGATAGATAACACCTTTTGCTTCCTTAACTGTTTTTCTAACGCCATCACTTGTTTCAATTAAGTTTTCGCCACTGCGTTTAATAATGTTAAGGGTAACAACATTTTTTCCATCAAGGCGGGCATAGCTTTCTGCATTTTTTGTAGTGTCTTTTATGGTGGCAATATCTTTTAAATAAATAGGGAAACCACCGGTATTGCGAACCAATACTTTTTCAATATCGTATGCTGTTTTAAACTGTCCTTTTAGCTGCAGGTTTCGTTTTGTAGAACCAACATCCAGCAAACCTCCGGATATATCGAGATTTTCCCGCTGTACCGCATAAGTAATATCATCAAAAGTTACACCGGCAGTTTGCATACGAAAGTTATCTACATTTATCTGGAACTCTCTTTCCGGCGCTCCTACAATATCAATTCGGTTTATCTGTGGCAGGTCTTCTAATTTTTCCTTCAGGTCGTCTGCAAATTTTTTCAACCTTGCCATATCATAGTCACCGCTTAAGTTAACATTCATGATGGGTTGATCACTCAGGTTTACTTCCAGTGCTGTGGGTACCTGGGTAAGATCTGTCGGAAGATCCTGCTTGGCTTTATCAATGGCATCCTTTACTTTTTGGAGGGCTACTTCTGTTTTTACTTTTGTGTCAAATTCAACCGTAATGGCCGAGTAATCCTGCTGCGATGTGCTGGATAATTTTTTAATTTTTGCACCGGTAATGCCTTTTATCTGCTTCTCAATGGGCCTCGTTACAAGGTTCTCCATATCTTTTGGGGAGTTGCCTACGTAGATGGTTTGCACATAAATGGTAGGTATCACAATATCCGGAAACTGTTCTTTAGGCAGTGTTACAAATTGATAGATACCAATGATTGAAATAAACAACATCACCAGGTAAATAGAGGTTTTGTTGGTAATACTCCAGGAGGTTGGTTTAAATTCTTTAAACTTGTCTTTAAAATTATTTAATGCACTCATACAAATTGTTTTGCCCCCGTCCCCTAAAGGGGGGTTGTGAGGAGTATGTTTTTTGGTTTGCCCTCATCCCCTAAAGGGGGGGGTTGAGGAGTATGTTGTTTGTTACCCTGTTACCTATAAAAAGCAACCAGGAAAATTATGTTTTGTAGTATTATTGTACAAATTATTTCAGTAAAACTCTTTCAATATTAATGCCCTGCATTACACCCCTTAAGGGGATGGG
>Ga0163154_10001591_pt1 | contig 34916 bp, 33 predicted proteins | sample OliLakLV19MP9P1_FD_148649 | JGI IMG/M metagenome (GOLD analysis project Ga0163154, IMG submission 148649) | Freshwater microbial mat bacterial communities from Lake Vanda, McMurdo Dry Valleys, Antarctica - Oligotrophic Lake LV.19.MP9.P1 | ecosystem: Environmental > Aquatic > Freshwater > Lake >... | reverse complement strand
ATAAAAAATCGCGCTCGACGGTGAGCTCCCCAATCTTTTTGAAAAGTTCGCCTTCGCGCTCGGAGCCTTCGGTGGTCGGAGCTTCTCGTTCGAAAACACCTGCAGCTCCGTTCACCCCGGCGGTTGCCACCGATGGCTTCTTTGGTCTCTCCGTGGGCAACGAAGATGGTGGACCGGCCGTCGTCGTCAATACCTGGGAGCGCGTCTCGGTCGAGCGGTGGATCTTCACCGCCGCGCACGAGCTTGGTCACCTGCTTCTTCACCTCGACGCCTACCACGTCGACAAGCTCGAGGAAGATGACGGTGAGGAGAAGGAGGCGGACATCTTCGCCGCTCACTTCCTCATGCCCGACCACGTCTTCCAAAAGGAGCTGGCCGACGCGGCAGGTCTCTCTTGGTACGATCGCGTTTTCAAACTGAAGCGGCTGTTCCGAGTGAGCTACCGCTCTGTCCTCTATCGAATCGCAAGCCACCTCCCGTCGGAGCAGAGGAAGAACGTCTGGATTCGGTTCAACGCCGAGTACAAGCGCAACAATGGCGGGCGCAGTTTGCCGGGCACGGTGGAGCCGGAGGGACTACCGCCGGACGCCTTCTTTCGACGACCCGCGGAAAAGGGGGCCGACGAGCCCGAGCGTCTTGACAGGCACGACTTCATGCAGGACCGGCTCGCTCGCCTAGTTCGACGCGCACTCGAGCAGGACGCGATCACTCTCGGCAAGGCGGCCGAGATTCTCGAACTCGATCTCGATGACATGCGCGAGCTCGTGAACTCGTGGATGGAGTAGTGCGGGGATCAATCGTTGAAACTGGAGCTTCTGATCATCGACGCGAACGTCCTCATCGACTTCTGCAAAACAGACAGCTCGGTGCTGACCCTCGTCGCGAAGCACGTCGGCCCCGTTCACGTCGCTGAGCCCGTCCTCGCCGAGGTGAAGCAGCTCGATCCGTGACCGCCGAAGGGCTCGGGCTTCATGTCGTTGAGCTGCAGTTCCCGACTCTGACGAAAGCGGCAAACGCCTCCGTCGGAAGTCCGCTTCGGTTCCAGGACTGGCTCTGCCTGCTCACCGCCGAAGAGCAGGGCTGGACCTGCGTGACGAACGATAAGCGCCTGCGGATCGAGTGCGAATCGCGCTGCTTGCCTCGTTCGCTGTGAAGGCGAAGGCCATTCGCTAGGGAGCCCGCCTCGCGGCGCGTGCGCATCCCAGAATCCGGTGACACGCGCAACGCCTCGTCGGGATCGCGGTTGACTTTGCTCCTCGCGAGTCGGACAAATCCGCCCGAAGACCCCTGACGCGCCGCGTCCACGCCGCCGCCCCGGATACTTGTACTCGCGACCTGTCGGTGCGGATTCGTGCAATGTAATTCGGTATGTACCTCCTGGTACTAGCCCGTGGCAGCTGTCCTGCTCACAGGTGCATCCCAATAGGAAGACACAGCAAGTGCCAAAAATACCGAGGTTGCAAATCGTGGTCATACCAAGACGAAGCTCACCTTAACTTAAGGGAGGGCAGTTTGAGGTTGTCGGTACAGAGATCTGCAAACTGTAAGCGGTGGTTGCCAAAGGAGGAGATGACGTTAGCCTATCCGTCCAGAAACGGTCGGCGGCATCGAGCCTAGCCCGGCGTCGTAGCCGCAAATCGCCTGACACAGATCGATGGCCCCGCTTGGAATGCAGGGTACCCCACTAGCCGTCGCGTTGACCAAAACTTGAGAACTGTTTGGTACAAATGCGAGGGCTGAGGTCGACGTTTGTGGACACACTGCGGCCGATGACCCTGGGACTGGCGAAACGACAAGCCCCCAACCGAGGGTCGCGGCAACCCCGTCGACGTCGATCCATGCTTGGTCCGGACAGGCGTCTCCCGGATGAGACGCAGGTACCTGGACCACCACGTTGTTACAGGAGGGCGCAAGCGTGATGGCAAAATCCGCTGGGCAACTCACGCATGAGCTCTGAGCAGCGTTGGGCGACGCGCCAAGCGGACACACAGTGCAGGTGAGGCCATCCGTCGTGACCAGACCTACTGGGCATCGCGTGCAGCTGCCTGGTCCGTCGACCACCTCGCCAGGTCCGACCTGTTCGAGCGGCACGCTGTTGGGCAATCGAGATTTCAGGTCCACCTGATCGACCTGTGTGCCCGCCTGCCCGCCAGTCGAGGACAACGCCTGTTGAAACGATTGTACGTTCTCACCCAGACCAGAGTGCTGAGAGCAACTCCAGGCGCAGGCGGCTGCAATTCCAACCACTAAATGAAGCGCTCGAAAGACTGGAAACCCTGGAACTTGAGCGAAATCATTGTCTTAGCGCACTACCTGCTTGCCGCTCTCAGACTCCGGTGAGACCTGGCCACGGCCGCGCTGTCCGTCAGTTCGGCCACCCCTGACCTAGCGAATTAGCCGGCTATCGCGCTGCGCCACCGCTGGCATCTAGCCATGGCCCTTTGCTGTGGCCCGCCCTGCACACGCCCATGCAGCTCTACCGCCTACCGTTCGCCGGGACACCTACGCGCGCCGAAGGCCCGAAGAGGGCGTGCTCTACCGGGCCGTCCAAGCCCATTGGCCCCAGGTGCTGGAAGACCTCGCCGACCAAGGGGTTGGGGCGACGCATGGCCGACACCGCGGTTCCACATAGAGCAGCAGGTGTTGCCCCGCGTGCCCGTGCGTCACTCGATTTACTCCGTCTCCCCGCCAGAGCGCAGCGACTGGCAAGGGGAGACCGCCGAGCGAGCCGCGCTTCGCGCGAGCACGGCGAGAGGGGCGCCTGTCTCCCCCTAAACACCAATTGGTATGGAACATACCCAGAATCTGGGGCACTTTTGCCGAACCTACGGGTGCGATGCTAGAACGCGCCGCATGTCAGGATTTCGCAGTCGCACTACCACTCAGGGTCGTAACATGTCCGGTGCTCGAGCGCTCTGGCGCGCCACGGGAATGACGGACGCTGACTTTGAGAAGCCCATCGTAGCTATCGCCAACAGCTTCACTCAGTTCGTTCCTGGGCACGTGCATCTGCATGATGTTGGCCAGCGCGTAAAAAAGGTGGTGGATGCGGCTGGAGGTTGGGGCGTCGAGTTCAATACGATCGCGGTCGACGATGGGATCGCCATGGGCCACGGCGGTATGCTGTACTCTCTGCCCAGCCGTGACCTGATTGCCGATAGTGTCGAGTACATGGTGCAAGCGCATGTGGCCGACGCACTGATCTGCATTTCCAACTGCGACAAGATCACGCCCGGCATGCTGATGGCAGCCATGCGGCTTAACATCCCGACCATTTTCGTTTCGGGTGGCCCGATGGAAGCCGGGAAGAGCACCGGCACACACGATCGCGACGGGAATCCATTGAAGCGAAAACTCGATCTCATCGATTCGATGATCTATTCGAGTGATGATCGCGTTTCAGACGAGGCGCTTCTAGAGATTGAACGGAATGCCTGCCCCACCTGCGGCTCATGCTCGGGCATGTTCACGGCCAACAGCATGAACTGCTTGAATGAAGCCATCGGTTTGGCACTTCCCGGCAACGGCACAGTGCTCGCCACTCATGCGCTGCGCTGGGAGCTTTTCGAGAACGCCGGCAAGCGCATTGTGGATCTCGCGCGTCGCCACTATTTGCAGGGGGACGCGAGCGTCTTGCCGCGCAGCATCGCCACCTTTGAAGCGTTCGAGAATGCTATCGCGCTCGACATCGCGATGGGTGGCTCCACGAATACCGTGCTTCACTTGCTCGCGATCGCTCACGAAGGCGGTGTTGATTTTACGATGAAGGATATCGATCGAATGTCCCGCAGGGTGCCCAACCTGTGCAAAGTAGCGCCTTCTTCGGACTATCACGTGGAAGACGTCCACCGCGCGGGCGGCATCTTCACGATTTTGGGCGCGCTGAAGCGCGCAGGCTTGCTTCACGAAGACGTGCACACCGTCCACAGCGATTCAATGACCGCCGCACTGGATGAGAACGATTTGCGCAGTGGGAAAACGAGCGCGGCCGCCAAACGCCGGGCACTCGCGGCTCCGGGCGGTGTGCGAACAACGCTGGCATTCTCTCAAGAAAAATATTTTGCTGAGCTCGATTCGGATGCCGAACACGGCTGCATTCGTGAGAAGGAGCACGCTTATAGCCAGGATGGTGGCCTCGCGGTGCTCTACGGCAATTTGGCGCCCGAAGGCTGCATTGTGAAGACAGCGGGCGTCGATGACTCGAGCCTGATATTCAGTGGCCCGGCGCGCGTTTTTCACTCCCAAGATGCGGCAGTGGACGCCATCGTGGAGGATAGAATCGTAGCGGGTGATGTGGTGGTGATCGTCTATGAAGGGCCCAAAGGCGGGCCAGGCATGCAGGAAATGCTCTACCCGACGTCCTTTCTGAAGGGCAAAGGCCTCGGCAAAGTGTGTGCCCTGGTGACGGACGGTCGTTTCAGTGGCGGCACGAGCGGGCTCAGCATCGGGCATGTTTCCCCTGAAGCTGCGAGTGGCGGTACGATCGCCTTGATTGAAGAGGGCGACACGATCGAGATCGATATTCCAGCGCGCAGCATTCGAGTGGCGGTCGATGAAGCAACGCTGGCAAAGCGTCGGGTGGCTATGCAGGCCAAGGGGCCTCGTGCGTTTAAACCCGATCGTGAGCGTCAGGTTTCGGTCGCGCTGCAAGCTTATGCGATGATGACCACGAGCGCCGCTCAGGGCGCCGTGCGCAACTTGGATCAGCTTGAGAGCAGGGCGTTAAGTCGCGCGTAGGAACGCGTTCAGACGGTCAGCGATCACCTTCCGAATCATGGTTCGGCGCCGTCTGGGCCAAGTACCAAAATTGCCCTGAAATCGTTCACATTCGTGTGCGTTGGGCCCGTGAGCACCAGGTCGCCGAGCTTCTGAAAAAAGCTGTACGTGTCGTTCTGTTCGAGGTGGAGCGCCGGGTTTAGCTCGAGCTTTCTGGCGCGTTCTAGTGAATCAGGAGTGATGAACGCGCCGGCGTTGTCCTCGCTGCCATCGACGCCGTCAGTATCGCAGCTCAGGGCATACACTCCGGGTTGCCCATCGAGCTGCAAGGCCAATGAAAGTAGGAATTCCGTGTTCGGTCCTCCGCGGCCTGCTCCGCGCAGGGTTACCGTCGTTTCGCCGCCCGAGATCAGTACGATGGGGGTTAAGAAGGGCTCGCAGTGCGCGGCTGATCGTTGAGCCAAGGCCCCGAGGACCTTCCCCACTTCCCTAGCTTCTCCTTCGATTCGGTCTGAGAGGATCACTGCGGGCACACCCAGTCGGGCGGCGTGCGCTTGCGCGCGCTTCAGAGATTGCTCCGCGCTCCCGACGATCTGGAAGGTTTGATTGGGCGGGAGCGCTGGCACGGGCTTGTTCTGCGTGAGCGCTCGGCGCACCGCATCGCTCACTGGGATCGAATAGCGTTCCAAAATCGCACTCGGATCAGTCTCGGTTGCGTCTGCGATCGTTGGGCCAGAGCCGATGGCACTCGGGATGTCGCCGCAGACGTCCGAGAGGATCAAGGTTGTCAGCTTCGCCGGTGCTATGCGGGCGGCGAGACGCCCACCCTTCACACTCGATAGTGCTTTGCGTACGCAGTTAACCTGTGTGATGGGCGCACCGGAGCGCAGGAGCGCAACGGTGAGGGCCTGTTTTTCCTCTAGTGAAATGCCCGGACAGGGTGCGCACAAAAGCGCCGAAGCACCCCCGGAAATCAGGCAAATCACCGTGTCTTCCGGGTGAAGGTGGGTGACGAGGGCTTCGAGCTTGCGGGTTGCGTTGAGCCCCGCTTGATCGGGCACCGGATGACTCGCTTCGACCACTTCGATGTGCCGCGTCGCCTGCGCGTAGCCGTAGCGCGTGATGACCATGCCCTCGACCGCGTCGCCGTAGTGGCTTTCCACCGCTCGCGCCATGCTGGCGGCTGCCTTCCCTGCACCCACCACGATCAGCCGCCCTTTGCTGCGTTCCGGCAAGAAGGGAGCGAGTGTGTGTTCGGGTTGCGCCGCGAGCACAGCTGCTTCGAAGAGCTCCCGCAGAAACGCAAGCGGAGCCAGTCTCACTTCTGAGGCTATCACGCGCGGGGGGCGGGGTTGAAGTTCCGGGTCAGATTCGCAACGCTTTCGATGATGCGATCCTCAAGATCCGAGTCATCGTTGTCGACAATCAACGCGTGTTGGTCCATCCATTCGATGACCTCGCGCAGGCTCTCAACGAGAGGTGTTGTTGGATTGAATTCAGGCACATCGCGCATCAGTTTCTCATGGCGAAATACCTGATGATGACCAAAGCCAGATTGCATGTTGTTGAAGCGTTCTGGGGCCAACGCGACCAAAGTATCTTGGGCCACATGCACGAGCTTGGCCTCCACCCCCATGGCAGCTGCCGCCGTTCGCTGCCATTCATCCCAGCTTCGCGGCTGTGGATGCACGATATTGTAAGTCTGCCCGATACAGGCCTTCTTCCCCAAAAGCCCCACAAATCCGAAGCCCGCGTCCTTCGACGCGAGGTATTGAAAATAGTTTAGACCGTCACCCGCCGAGAGGATCGGCTTGCCTTCGCGCATCCTACTGAGCCAGCGAGTTGTGCCGCCAACCTGCCGATATAGTGGATTGCCCGGACCGTGCGTGTACGAAGGCTTCATCACCGTGACGGGAAAGCCCTCTTCTGCATAGGCCTTCAGCAGAAGGCGATCTGCCGCAATTTTTCCCAAGCCATACGGAGAGCTACCCTGTAGCGGTGCCGACTCATCAATGTTGACCCCATTGAAGGGGAAAGGCACGCCATAGGTCATCACCGTCGAGCAGTGGACGAAGTGCTCCACACGCCCGCGAAAGGCTCGTAGTGCCGACGCAGCATCGTCTTCAGTGAATGCGATCATATCGAAGACGGCGTCGAAGCGTTCCACCGAGAGTTTGGCCTCAAAGGCGGCCCGGTCTTGGCGGTCACCGATGATATGCCGCACGCCTGGCTCTGGCGCGTCTAGGTTAGTTCCGCGCGTGAAGACGCTCACGTCGTGACCCACGTCGAGTGCTCGGCGCACAATGCCGCGGCTAATATTGCCCGTTCCCCCGATAACCAAGATCTTCATAGACCGAGCCTCGGTCAAAAAACCGCGGGCGTCTATCGGCGCCGGTTGTGCCCGGGGTGCGTAGCGGTGGAGAGCCGGATTAGTGGCTATTTCTGCGATGCAAGGGGGACGACCGCGTGCATTCTGGAAAGGGTGATAGCCGGCCGAGGTACAGTACTCGCAGCCCGCGTCGACGCCGCAAACTCGGCGAGCTGGGCAGCTGTGATCGCGGGGAGCCCCGTGGTCGAAGGCGAATTGCGGACGCGTTCCGCACGAGTGAGTGCTCGAACGGCCAGGGCAGAACGCGGCGTGAGGTGCGTGAAGCGAAGGTTCCACGTTGAGCCTGAAACTCGCTCTACGACGGCACGCCCCTCGACGGAGGCGCGCACGCTGGGTAGCTCACAGTAGACACTGACTTCAGCGACGAGCGGGACGGGCTCCGGAAGCTCCACCGTCATGCCTTCCAGTGAAATCTGAGTGCTCGTGGCCCAGATCACACCAGCACCAGACTCGAGTTGCACGGAAACACGCGTGTCGCTCGCCTGATACATTTCGCGGCTGTGTGGCACGAGCTGGTGAATCAACTGTTGTTTTTCGAGTTCTTGATGGGCCATCTGAGCGCTCCTGACTGGGGCACTTAGCAGGAAGCGTGCCTAACAAGATCAGTCGCCAAAGCTTTGACGATCGCCCGAGAGCTGGGGCATTCCGATCAGCAGCCGGGGTGCTAGACCTCGTTTTTTACCGCACGAGCTGTGGGTAGTTGGCGACTCAGTGGGTCGCTGCGGACAGCCTTCACTCTCGCAGTTGCTTCACCGCGGCCGCCACGTCTTTGCCTTCCACACGGGCATTGCTGAGCTTCAGTTGTTTCATGGCAATGCCTACGGCAGGGCCATCTCCCGAGGCTGCTCGAATCGCTGCGAGCACAGGTTCGAGCGCGTCCTGGATCTGCAGCACGCTGAGTGAGCTGGGCAAAAAACTTCTCAATACCTCATTCTCTTGGACGAGAACGCCGCGCTGCTCAGCCTCTTCGGTCAAGGCCAGCGACTCCTCGTTGGACTTGAGAAGCCTTCTCAGGACTGCCTGTTCCTCTTCCAGGTTGAGAGCCCTATCGCTGCGGGAGGCGACAGTTTCCAGCTCACCCACGCACACACGTAGGATTTCCTTCTCGACCTTGCGATCGGCTTTCATGGCCGCAAACATGCGCTTCTTGAGTTCTTCGAGTAGCATGCCGGCTGTTTTCGCAGAAACGCGCGAATGTACAAGGTTAGAAGTCTGCCAGCGCTTGACCCAGGATGGCTGACGCCTAACCCTCGTCCCTCAATGAAGCCGCAGAGGAAGCCGCTAAGGAAAGAACCGCGAGAACCGGTGCTGCACCTGCAGACCGACAGCTACCGATCGCTGCCTTGGGTAACCTTGGCGGGCGTTGCGTTTGCCGTCTTGGCTGTTGTATTGGCGATTGCTGCTGCCCTGCATCAAAAACAAGCGGACGCGGACAGGAAAGCGATGCCGGTTTCCCGTCCGCCTGCTGCGATTCCCAGCGCCAAGGCAGCTTCAGGGGAGACGGAAATCGAGATCGAGTAGCGCTCGGGCTCAGTTGGGGTAGACGGGCATGATGTCTGCCCCCCCGATCACGCAGCTGATGTCTTGAGCCGGGGGCCCGTCGAGTTCTAGCTTGACCACTGTCAGCACTTCATCCGGTGGAAATTCAGGCAAGCCGCGAATGATCGTGCGGGTGGCGAGGCGTTCCACCGACAACTCCTGGCCTGTCCCGAGCACCGTGGCGCGCAGCACGTTGGGCAGCAGTCCGCCCACAGCGAACTCCGTCCTGAAGTAATTGGAAAGGTGGCAAAAGAGCGTATTTTCACGCACCGTCACCGGGCCAAACAGCTGAAACGATAGCTGATGCCGGTGTGCCAAATACACAGATTCACCATTCCGTTCCAGCCATTTCCCCACCTTGCGGAGCACCAGCTCGGCCTCGTCCGGGATCTTGCCGTGACCATCCGGGCCCACATTGAGCAACAGATTACCGCCGCCCGAAGCCACCCGCGTCAGCGTTTGCGCGACGGAAGCTGCCGACTTGTAGCCGTGATCGGAAGGGCAATAACCCCAGTGGCCGTTCAGGGTCATGCACGCTTCCCAAAGCCGGCCAGGCGAACACGCCTCCACATGTTGCTCCGGAGTACCAAAGTCTTCCGAAGTCCAGGCCCGATTGTTGATCAAAATGTTCGGTTGGAGGGCACGCGCCATCGCGTTCAAGTCAACGCTGCGCCATTCGGTGGCCGAATAGCATTGCGGGAGATCGTACCAAAGAATGTCGATTGGGCCGTATTGGGTGAGCAGCTCGCGCACGAGCGTGTGCGTGTAGTCCATGAAACGCTCACGAGCTGCCAGATCGCCTTGAAAGCCGCGCGCCCAGTCGGGATGGTGCCAATCACCCAGTGAATAGTAGAGACCGACCTTGAGCCCCGCTTTGCGAAACGCTTCGACATACTCTCCCACCAAATCGCGTTTTGCGAGACTGTTGACGGAGTTAAAACTGCAGGCCTTCGAGTTCCACAGGCAGAAGCCTTCGTGGTGTTTGCTGGTGAGCACGCCGTAGCGCATACCGGCGGCCTTCGCGAGCTCGGCCCAAGCGCTGGGATTGTACTCGCTAGCATCAAAACGATCGGCCAATCGCTCATATTCCTCAGCTGGGATACGTTCACGGTTCATCACCCATTCGCCGCGCCCCAAGAGCGCATACAGCCCCCAGTGGATGAACATGCCGTAGCGGGCATCGGCAAACCAACGGGTGCGAGGATTGGCAGTGTAAAGGTCGAGAATGCTCACAGTGCGCGCAGCTTAAGGGTCCACTCGGCCCTTGGACAGCTCGAACTTGGCCTCGCCATCCTGCAGCGTGCCGGCGAAGTAGGCTTCAAGCTTGGGCAGTAGTTCTGCTTCGTAGATCGGGCCACCCCAGAAGTAGCGCAGCTTACCGGTACCATCGAATAGAAACGTTGAGGGAAGCATGCCAGGCCAGCGCGGGTTCAGCGCCGGTTTGAAGACGCTCAAGGGCCGTTCTGCCACATACGTGGGCATCCGAAGGCTCAGTTGGTTAAGAAATGCAATGGCGCTCGGTTCGGATTCGGGTTCGTCGACGCTCACGAGCACTACCTCCAAACCACGGCTCTTTAGGTTCACAGCAATTGCGTGCAACATGGGCATTTCATCCCGACAGGGCGTACACCAACTCGCCCAGGCATTAACCAGGACAGCGCGTGCTCCGGAGCCGGCGATGCTTGCGATGAGCTCACGACCGGAGATCGCGGAAAAGCTAGCACTCTCGGTGAAACGCGAGCCGCCAATCGCCAAGAGCGGGGCACGGTTGCTTGGCGGAGTGGGTACCGGAAGGCGTTGCGCGAGCTCTATGGCGGGTGCGCGCGTCGCAGCCGGTGCAGGGGAGGGATCACTGTGCGGTCGGATATCGCAGCTGCCGATTGCCACGGACAGCGCACAACACGCCAAAAGTGCGACTTCTTTGCTCATCGCGACACGGCTAGCACACGGTGACGAGGCTTGCGAGTCACGGCGCAAGCGCTCAAGGCTGCAGCAAAATCGGCCGACGTGGCTCGCCTATGGTACGGAGTGTGCTCTTCCGGCCGTTAGAAAGTTGCATGGCTCTCACTCGTTACCGTTCCGGTGAAGTCGCCGTCCCTTTCTGGGAGCTGCCGGCAGCCGCACTCCGAGCCGTCTTGCGCGAAGGCTACACGCGTCTGGATTTGCGCCGCGACGTGTTGGCAGGCTTAGTCGTCGGTGTGGTGGCGTTGCCGTTGGCGATGGCGTTGGCCGTGGGTGTGGGCGCTGCTCCGCAGCATGGTCTGTACACTGCAGTGGTCGCTGGGCTTGTGATTGCTTTGTTGGGCGGTTCGCGCTTGCAAGTGAGCGGGCCCACTGCGGCGTTCATCGTGGTCTTGGCGCCTATCTATTCGAAGTTTGGCCTTGCGGGATTGCTGGTGTCGGGCCTTTTGGGCGGAGTGATCTTGGTTGGAATGGCCGTGGCACGGCTCGGAAAGCTGGTGCAGTTTATCCCAGATCCCGTCACCACAGGTTTTACGGCGGGGATTGCGACGGTGATCGCCACGCTGCAGATCAAGGATCTGTTGGGTTTGTCGCTGCCGCATTTGCCCTCTGAGTTCGTTGAACGCGTGATTGCGATGGCCCAGGCCTATCGCAGTGTTTCGCCGTCCGAAACGCTGATCGGGTTCGCAACGCTGGCTGTGTTGCTCGTGCTGCCTCGATTCACCAAACGCATCCCTGCGCCGCTCGTGGCCTTGCCCTTGGCAGCCTTCTTGGCGCTAGCGCTCGGGCATTGGGTAGATGGCTTTCACGTGGAAACGATTCGCGATCGCTTCTCGACGTTGATTGATGGCGAGGTCGTGCGGGGCATCCCGCAGTTGCCGCCGCTGCCTGGTTTGCCTTGGAATTTTCCTGGGCCTCATGGCGAGCCGCTACAGTTTTCACGTCGCGTGATCCGAGAACTCTTGACGGGTGCCTTTGCGATCGCGATGTTGGGAGCTATTGAATCGTTGCTTTCGGCGGTGGTTGCCGATGGCATGGCTCAGACCCGCCACGATCCGGATGCGGAGCTGTTGGCGCAGGGGATCGGCAATATCGTCGCCCCATTCTTTGGGGGAATTCCCGCCACCGGAGCCATCGCGCGCACGGCGACGAACTATCGTTCCGGCGCGCGGTCGCCGATCGCGGCCGCGGTGCATGCGCTCGCCGTGTTGGTTTCGGTTCTCGCGTTGGCTCCGTTCTTAGGTTACCTGCCAATGGCGTCGCTGGCTGCGCTGTTGCTGCTCGTGGCCTGGAATATGTCCGATTTGAAGCACTTCGTGCATATGTTGCGCATCGCTCCGCGCAGCGATGTCGCGGTGCTCTTGATTTGCTTCAGCCTCACAGTGCTGTTTGATATGGTGGTCGGGGTGGCCGTGGGCATGGTGTTGGCGTCGCTGCTCTTCATGCGCCGCATGGCGGAGGTCACGCATGCCGAAATGGTGGTGGGTCCGCATCACAGTGTGCCTGGGCCCTTGCCAGAGGGCGTGTCGCTGTACGAAATCTCTGGGCCACTCTTCTTTGGTGCCGCTCAAAAGGCGATGGGTGCGCTCACGGTGGTGACGAATCGTCCGGGTGCAGTGATTTTTCTGATGGATGGCGTGAACGCGATGGATGCCACCGGTTTGGTGGCGCTCGAGAGTGTGATTGAGCGTCTGCGCAAGAACAACGGCCTGGCTATTTTGAGCGGAGTTCGAGATCAGCCGCGCAGCTTGCTGCGCAAGGCGCACTGGGAAACGCGCCCCGGGGTGATCATCTGCGCGGACGCGAGCGAAGCGTTTGCGCAAGCCACGAAGTACGTGGCGTCAATCGCCAAGCCTTGAGACTTCTTGAGCACAAGTACTCCCGCCATCACACTCGGATGGGAATGCCCAGCACCGCCAAGCGAGCCGCCAACGCCAAGCGTGATGGCCGGTCACCGTGAAACACCGGCCCCACTCGAAGCCGAACCGCACGGATAGGGTTGGTAAACTCTTTCCACTTCATGCCCAAATAGACGTTGGCCAGATTCGTCGGTCTCGGCGACAGCTACTGTTCCATCTTTATCACCAGCAATCATCAAAATGGCGTTGCTCGATAACACCGAGGGAACGTAGCCGAACAGCATGCCTGACACGCGCCTTCCGCTAACATCCATTTGGTATTTCACGGTACCTTCCCCCTCAAGCTTAAACGAAAATTCCTTGCGCTGATTCCTCGAGATATCGCCCAGCATCCGAACCTTGCCAGCTGGCTCCAAGACCGCGAAGTTTCGCAACTCAAAACCAGAGGCGTTCAGTACCGTCAGCGTATTCCGGGCAGACGAGTGCACGGGAATCGCCGTGAGTGTGACTGCAACAAGCACGTTGCTCCAGAGCAGTAGGACCAAACGACGTTTACTTGGACCCCCATGGAGCATAGCCTCCCGCTCAGCATTTCGCTTGAGGCTTGCTGTCTTGATCAACCCGACGCCAAGTAACGTTAGCCCGTAAACGATCGCGAACAGACCCGCAAACATCCACAAAAGGTTTCGCGTTTGATACCAAGCAATGGATATCGCTAGTCCCAAGACGAGCGGAGTTGCCCAGTAGAAGAACGCGATGCGACGCCAGCGTTTCTCGTAATCGGTTCGCTCGGGTCGACTCTCCATCCGAGTTCACTACACTCCCAGCCGGGCGCGAGGCTATGCCTTTCGTCAATTGGCTCCGATGTGCCTATCCCTGACGCTTCGCTCGTCATTCTGTCGAGGTGATGCCGTGGCGTTTTTTGAAACTGCGACCGAGCACTGTTTGGTTGGGATAACCGACTTGTTTGCCCACCTCTTGCGCGCTGAGGGTCGCGCGCGAAGAGTGGCTGAAGTGCTGGCGGCACACGAACCGGCAAATCAACGCCCCACACCTCCAACGACGACGGCTGGAGGAGATGCGAGCGGTCATCGAGATCGGTGGCAAAAGAATGCACTTCACCGTGCTCCGCGTGGCGTGGATTGTACATCACATCGAAGTGGAGATAAGCGGGGCGGCTGCCTTTTTCGGAGCCAATTTGTTCAGCGAGCACGCCGGGCTGAATGATGTAGGCGGCGTTCTCCGGGATTTCAAACGCTTGCCCATTGACGATCAACTGCTCTGCGCCTTCGTAGCTTACCACTAGTAGGTAGTACCCAGGCGGCTGCACGGAGGTCCCATGAGGCTTACCGGAAGTCGTCGCTTCGGGTGGCCCTGACACCTGGCTGCTCGACACGCAAGGCAACGTGCTCTGGCGAAAATCAGGCTTTGAAACTCGCCGAGTGTTAACCTCAGATCTAAATGGGGACGGCATGCCCGAGCTGCTCTTAGTACGGGGGGTGAACCCAGTCCGCCCGTTGGCTCTGATCTGCGGGTCGTCTCCGGCCCGACTGAGCCTGAAGTGGCGGTGCTTCAGGAGAGGAGCGCTGAGTTTGCCTTTGACCGGATGGGAACAGTCGTTGCGTCTGACAAAGACGGAACGGAAATGTGGCGAAATACCAGCGACGGGAAAGTCTTGGTTGATTGGTCGGTTGGGAGCAAAACGGCATACTCGGTTCTCAGGAATGACGGCGCCGATCCCCACAACTCCAATCGATTTCTAGCCAGCCCCGGTCTGCACATCCTTGACCGTCAGGGCACGACGATCGGCACCCTGAAAGAGTACGCGTTTGAGGACAAGGTGCAGCGTTTCATGCCGCTCAAGAGCCTTACCTTGAGAAACAGCCACGGAGCGCGTTTCCTTGTAACCTGGCAGCATTACCAGCGAAGTTCAGAGGACCAATTTGGCGTGCTTATGGTCTATAATGAGCAACAGCAGGCCGTATACGCAGAGGTGTTAGCGGGGAGCTGTGGCTTGGGACCAGCGCTCGGCACTCAAGCGTCGGTGCTGCTTCAATGCAACGAAACGATGGCGGGAAAACCCTATTCCCCAGAGAATCGCAAGCTCTTTGATTACACGCTCCCGTGAAGAATCCTGCGTGGAATCCGAAGGCACTCAATCGCTTGCCACTTTGGGGAGCTCTACCTCACCCCCCACCCCTAACATTGCCTCCTCTGCTACACCTGCTAACACCGCGTCATGGGTTCAATGAATCGGAAATTGCGCAAAGGCCGAGAGGGTGGTCAAAGGGGTCTAAAGCTTGGGGTTGCGGACGCCATTACCGAATTACGTCGCTTAGTCAGCGAGGCGGCGGACCTCAGTGCGGTCGAGGATTTCTTTCACGATGTCTTGGTGCCAAGGGATGACTTTCTCGCCCTTGGAGAAACAGCACAGCACCCGCTACTCATTACGTTCGTGCGGGAGCTCGTTCGAATCACGCTCTCGGAGCAGGCATTGGCCGACAACATCTTCCACCACATCAAGGAGCACAGCTTCTGGCATGGTTGCTTTGCGCCAACAGGTGCCGTGGTAGCGGGCGTCGTCTACTTTGAGGACATCAACCGTGGCGTCATCATGGCGGACAACCTAGTATCGCACCGAAGTCACCAGCTCCGCTTTTCGATGCCCCCCGGCGTCACCGACCCGCAAAAGCTCGAGAACCTCACGCTCGACGGCATGTCGCGGCGCGGGCCCGAAGGGCCTAGCAACTAGGTTGTGGCACCCGCGGGCAGGGGCATACGAGCAGAATTTATTCGCCTCGGCGTGCGACGAGCTGTGGACTTGGCGTTAGATCGCGATACCGAGGCGCGGTACCGCGCGCATCCGTTGCAAAAAGGTGTTGCCGCCGCAGACCTAGTGGGTTGGGACCCTGAGAATCGCTTGGCGAAGCCAGCGCTGCCGTCGAGAAAGCACCGGTCTGCTCTTCGCGCGAAGAAGCGCGTCGCGTGAAGCAGTTTGATATCTGGTGGGTATAGGAGCGCTCGCGTCCAGTCGACACGTCGAGGTCAAGCGAGCGCTCGGTCATGTTCTTCACTGGCCGGAGCTGTCCGGGCTTGTAGAGCTGCCGCGTGCGTGACAACTTCAACCTTTCGTGTATCTTTTGGAAATGTTCCCTGCAGCTTTCAGCGCGCACCGTTCTCGCTCGGTGAGCCCCCAGGGAATGCCATGAAGAGGCTCGAAACGTGGGGAAAAGCGGCGACGCAGGTATTTGAGGACCCCATCGCCGGGGGCCGGCGTATCCACACCAAGTGCGCGTTCCTTTCGACCAACGTGATCGACGCGCCGGAGGGTTGGCAGATTGGGCGCCACACTCACGACTTCTTTGAACTCGTGCACCCTCTCACGGGAAGCTATTCGTGCAAGCTGAACAACGTGTCCCTCACGCTGACGCCGGGACAGACGCTGATGGTGCGTCCTGGGGATGTGCACGAGGATGCAACCCCCGCGTCTTGCAGTTTTGTGGCCATCAAGTTCGTGCTGCTCGGCCTCCGCCGCTCATCTGAGCAGGTGGAACTGTTTGGCAAGGGGACGCTTCCTTCAGAACTGGTCTTTAGCGATACGGCTAAGTTGATTGCGGCCTATCAAGAACGAGCTGCCAAGGCAGTGGAGAAACCCAATTCAGTCACGCCTTTCTTGCTCGATTCGTGGACGATCACGCTTTTCTGGGAGCTTCTGCAAGCGCTGCCGCGGCCGGTGTTCTCGACGGCATTCACGGAGGCTAGGCGCATGAACAACGTGGAAGATCGCCTCTTGGAGCTGTTCCAGCGGTGCGTTGACCAGCACCTCTCCGTTGAACAAATGGCGCACCATCTGGGCATGAGCGTCTCATCGCTCGAGCGTGCTTGTCGCAAGGAGCTCCACGTATCGGCCGCCCGAGCTTTCACTCGCTTCAAGATGGAAGAGGCCTTGGATTTGCTCAAGTCCACACGCACGCCGCTTCGGGTGATCAGCGAAGGGTTGGGCTTTCAGAATGCAAACCACTTCTCGACGGTTTTCAGCCGCTACTTCGGCAAGCCGCCGAGCAGCTTTCGTGAGCCATCAGACGTCTCTTTTTGAGAGAGCCCGCGCTGAGCAGATTCGAGAGCGGCTGAGACCCAACATCCTAGCAAATCAGGACTGTGCCTGAGCAGATCCGACAGCCACTTTGGCAGAACCAGAGATTCCAAAGTCTTAGCGGGATCCTTAGACTTCAAGTGTAGGTTCTTGAGAAAAGGGCCACCTTCTGCCGTTGGCTGCGCCACCCCTGCGTGTCGCCGGTGCGTTCTTGTGCGTCATTCCTGTTTGTTTCGAAAGGATTCTCATGTCGAGATCATCTCATCGCTCGTTCAACGCTAGGTTTCCTCTGGCTTTTTGCCTGCTCAGCGTTACAGCAGGTTGCACCACGACTGCGGGCGGGGACCACCGCGGAAACACCAGTTCAGCACCCACAAACTCCGATCAGGCGGGTCCGAATGGTCCAGGGACGGGCGTAGGTGGCGGCACCGGAGTGGCAGCTGTAGCGATGGGTGCGGGCGGAAGTGGGACGGTGATCGCTGTGCCCCCTGGGGCGGTGGTTGGCCCCACCATGCTCCGCAGGCTCACCAACATTGAGTACAAAAACACGGTTCAATCCCTGCTCAACTTACCGACCAACCCAACCGAACCGCTCCAAACGGATGCTCTTACCAGAGGGTTCGATAACTTTGCGGCAACGCTCACGGTGCCTCCGGCGTTAGCTAAACAGTACTGGGATCTTTCGGCACAAGAAGCCGCAAATGCCTTCGTTGTCCCCGCGTGTGCGGCATCCGAGATGGAACCTCAATGTGCCAGTGCCTTTGTGGGTACGTTCGGTAAACGTGCGTTTAGGCGTCCGCTCTCGCCCCATGAACAGAAGGCGTACGAAGCGCTGTATGCGGACCAACGAACGCGCGCTGACTACGCAGGCGGCATCCGGCAGGTGGTGCAGACAATGCTGCAGTCGCCGTATCTCCTCTATCGTTTCGAGCTTGGAACGGCGGGATCTGACCGTGCGCTCACTCCTCACGAAGTTGCAACCCAGCTTTCCTACCTGGCCACCGCTACTACGCCAGATGACGCCTTACTAACGGCAGCCGACGCCAATGCACTGCTAACGCCTGCGCAGATCGAGCAACAAGCTCGGCGCCTATTGAGCCAACCGGCGAGTAAGCCGAACCTTCAGCGCTTCGTTCTGAGTTTCGCCGACACGTTGAATCTCGATAATCTAGCCAAGGATGCAACGGAGTATCCGCTCTTCACGTCGGACCTACGAACTCAGATGCAAGCTGAAACGGCTCGCTTTATCGACACCATTCTTTGGGAAGGCGATGGCAGCTTTTCGTCGCTCCTTTCGGCGCCTTTTTCATTCATCAACGGCAAGCTCGCCTCGTTTTATGGAGTCACCGACCCAGGCCAGGGCGACACCTTGATCAAGACGAGCTTGAATCCCCTGGAGCGACAAGGCCTCCTCACTCAAGCTTCTGTGCTCGCCGCCCACTCCAAGCCCGGCGAGTCAGGTCCCGTCATGCGCGGCAAGTTCGTGCGGGTGGGCCTGCTTTGCCAGAACCTGCCCGCGCCCCCTCCGAATGTGCCCAAGGTTCAGCCGCCCCAGCCCGGTCTGACCACACGCGAGCGGTTCGCTCAGCACTCGGCGGATCCAGCTTGTGCGGGCTGCCACACGCTGATCGATCCTTTGGGGTTTGGGCTTGAGAACTACGACGGCATTGGGCAATTCCGTTCGACGGAAAGCGGCAAACCCGTAGACGCCTCTGGCAGTGTCTCGGGCACCGTCGACATTGATGGCCCCTTCACGGGTGGCGTGGAGCTCTCAACGAAGCTCGCCGCTAGTCTTGAAGCGAAGCAGTGCATGACTGAGAAGGCCTACAGTTGGGCATTCGGTCGCGCCGTGTTGGATGCTGAGCGTCCAGTGGTGAGCGCTATCGCTACGCCGCTCGTGGCCACCGGTCTTGATCTGCGCGAAGTGATGGTTGCGATCGCAAAGGCTGACAACTTCCGCTTCCGATCTTTTCACTAAGTAGTTCTTAATCATCTGAAACACAGAGGAACTCAAAGCTATGTCTCGATCCTTGATAAAGCGCCGCTCTCTCCTCCAGCAACTCGGTGCCGCCGCCTTCTTGGCGACGCCAGTTTTTCGTTCGGCTATTGTCGAGGCCCAAGCCAAAGTGCCTCTTCGATATGTTGCTGTTCATCTCCCGAGCGGCGTCAGCATGCTAGATCGCAACGGCGATCTTTCCGTCAAAGGTTCGAGTTGGGACTACGATCATTATTTGGGCGGTCTCAAGGACATTCAATCCGACGTCGTTATCTTCAACAACCTCGGAATGCCCACGGGCAATGTTGTGAGCTCCTATACCGAGCTTGAGGGCCACGGAGGTGGCATGCGCACCATGTTCACGGGTGACACGAATCAACGATCTGGAGAGGTGCCTGGCGCTGGGAGCCAGTACGGCACCATCAACTCGATCGACCAGCTGCTGGCGAACGCCTTTGGCTCGAACACCAAGTTTGGCTCGCTCCAGCTCGGCGCGATCACGCAAACGAACAGTAACCCAGAAGGCCGCCGTTGCCTTTTCAAAAATGGCACCGCGCTCGAGCCGGTGGAGGATCCGAACGCCACCTTCGCGCGGCTGTTCCCCGGTGCAACGACGCCCGCCGCTTCTTCCGGAACGATGAACGCTGACCCGAAAGCCACGGCCGAGCTCGTCGCTCTCCACGACGCGGGAAAGAGCCGCCTGGATCAATTGAAAGCTGAAATTCTGGCGATCAAAGCCATCGCCGGCACTGACGAACAGTCCAAGCTCGATCTCCACCTCACCTCACTCCGTGAGCTTGAGAACTCGTTGCCGCAGGTTGGGGCGGGCACTGGCCCCATTTTCCAAGGCGTTACTTGCGCGCCGCCTAATATCGGCAATCAAGGCGCATCCAATAATGGAAACTCTTCCGATGACATTCAGGAGCTTGGCCCGGCGATGCTGGAACTCATGTATCAGGCGATCAACTGCGATCTCACCCGGATTGCCACTTTTCAATGGATGTCGACAGGCGCCAACAACATCTTTCCGTTTCTCAACATCAACGAAAGCCATCATGGCCTTGAGCACAGCTGGCAAGACGACGATCAGCTCAAAGCGAGCTACGACCGCATCCAGACCTGGCTGATGTTGCAGACCTCAACCTTTATCAAGCGCCTCAAGTCGACCCCAGAGGGCAATGGCAGCGTGCTTGACAACACGGTTGTTTTCGTCGCCTCCGAAATGTGGGGCGGCCACCAGCATGACGAGTTCATCGCCCTCGTCGCCGGGAAAGCCGGCGGCGCCATCAATCCAGGCCGTACGCTGGATGCTCAGGGACGCGCCCACAATGATCTATTGCTAAGCCTGGTCAACATGATGGGCCTCAACGTAACCGCCGTTGGTGATCCCAAATATGTGACAGGGCCCTTGAACCTTGGCTAAGTAAGATCAAGGTCACCGCCTCGCAGCTCCGCGAGACGGTCTTCAAGGAAACGCCGTTCCACGTCGCTTCCAACCCAGGCCACCGCTTGCCGGTAGGCTTGTTCTGCGTCGACGGTTCTCCCTAGGCGTCGAAGCAAATCTCCGCGTGCCGCAGGCAAAAGATGGTAGCCGTTGAGCGCGCCACTCAACTCTAGCTGATCCAAAAGACGCAAGCCTTCTTCTGGCCCAAACGCCATCGCCACCGCGACCGCGTGGTTCAGCCGTTGGCGCTTGGGCATGAATCGCGGCAATGGCGGCTTGAACCGCGAAGGCATCAGCCTGGCCCGTCGCGAGCGCTTTGCCCAAATGGTGAAGCCCTTCTTCAATCTGTTCTTTGTCCCACAGCTTTCGATCCTGTTGCGCCAGCACAATGAGGGAACCCTCTCGGCTGATGCGCGCTTTGCGCCGTGAATGATGCAACAAGATCAACGCCAGCAGACCGTGCGGCGCCGTTTGCTCGGGCTCGCGTTCGCACAGCAGCCTTCCTAACCGCAAGGCTTCATCGCACACCGAGAGTCGGATCAATTCCTCTCCAGAAGTGGCCGCATAGGCTTCGTTGAAGATCAGATAAATCACGGTCATGACAGCGGCCATGCGCTCGGGCAGTTCGCTCTCTTCGGGCACCCGATAGGGGATGCGTGCTTTTCGAATCTTTTGTTTGGCGCGCACCAATCGCTGCGCCATTGTCTCGGTGGGAATCAAAAAAGCGCGAGCAATTTGTTCCGTTGATAGTCCTCCCAGCGTGCGCAACGTTCAGCGCCACCTGCGTTTCGAGGGCCAGGGCAGGGTGGCAGCACGTGAACATGAGCCGCAGTTGATCGTCGTCGAAACCCAGCTCGTCACCCTTGTCCATTGGGAGATTGAAGATGTCGCTCTCGGGCGCCATGAACGAGCGCAGTTCATCTTGCTTGCGGAGTGCTGTCGCGCCCCGACGGATCTCATCGATCGCCTTATTGCGTGCCGTTCGAATCAACCACGCGCGAGGATTTTCCGGCACGCCTTCCTCGGGCCACTGAAGCAGAGCACATTCCCAAGCGGCGGCCGCTGCGTCTTCGGCAACATCGAAATCTCCCAAAACACGGATGAGCGTCGCCAAGGTCGACGCGCGCTCATCCGTGCAGATCCGTTCTATGATTGCCCTTGTGTTCTCCATAAGCTGCGCACCAAGGCGAGCCTGTTTGGCGCTCAAGCTGTTCGAGGCTTGGGGCGGGGGTAATCGGGCGGCAAAACCATGACCGGGCGCACTTCAATCGAGCCCACTTGCGCGCCAGGAACGCGAGCGGCCAGTTTGATGGCTTCGTCGAGATCAGCGGCCTCCACCAAGAAGTAACCGCCCAGTTGTTCTTTGGTATCAGCGAAGGGGCCGTCCGTCGTCAGAGTGCGGCCTTCGCGCACGCGAACCGTGGTCGCGGTTGAAGAAGGCTGTAGCGCGTCTCCCGCCCGCATATGCCCGCTGTTGATGATACCTGCAGTGTATTCGCCGTAAGCCTTGAACATCGCGTTCCGGTCGGCCTCCGTGGCAGTGTTCATCGCAGATTCGTTCCCGTAGATCATCAGTAGGTATTGCAGGTTATTGCTCCTGGTATTGGGGGCGCCCGTTTGCGTCCTACCCCAAGTCGTTCGGGAGTGGGCAGGATCGACAGCCCAGCGCAAAAAACTGATTGTTTTGTGCGACGCTGCGCCGCCAGAAAGGGACTGCCCTCGGGCAGATCCGGCAGCTCAGGTGTTTTCGGGCCGCCCACGTCGATCACGTGGTCTAGCAACCTACTCGCGCATCAACGTAATCTTGTCACCGTCGACTCGCCAGAGGGCGGTCTTCGTTTTCACAAAAATCATCTTGTGCCAGAGGAGGCTGGTAAACACGTGCGTTTCGAGCGGCCAATCCGTCACCAAATGGGTAACCGCGAGCGCTTCAGGGGTGTGGCCTTCTGGGTCCCGCAGCGGAACCTCCAGCACCGAATTGGAGAGCGGCTTCAGATAGGTCGGCGTGTTGGCACCCCACGGAACCAACGCCCGAAAATGCTGCCCGAAAACCACCGTATCTGGCGCGTTCGTGCCAGCCAATAGGTAAACAAGGACGCCCTTTTCGCCCAAAGCGTCTCCCGGAATGATCACCGGATTCAGCGGCTGCTTGACCTGCGGTAAAGCTGCAATGGCGGCCTGTCGAGCCCGCATCAGCCCGAGGAGCCCCGGTTTCACTTCGGCAGGAGGCTCCAAGGCGCGAAGCTCCGGCTCACCCTCAAACTTCACATGAACCTCGTAAGCAATGAGCGGTGGTTCGTCATGGGTGAAGAACCTCACTGTGAAAGACGGAAGCGCTTTCCCGTGCTCATCGCCATCTTGCAACGTTAGGTAACCGCCCGTGACACCCTTTGCCTGAAAGTTAGGAACCTTTGCCAGTAACGCATCGGTGCCAAGCGCCGAAGCTTTGTCGAGCACGTAAAGTTGGCGCCCAATCGCTTCCGACTGACGAATGTGAATCGCCATTTCGGGCGGGATCGGAAGGTCCTGTGGTTCTCGTGAGTTGGTGGTTTGGCCGGAGTGCTTGGTCGCTCCCGGCGGAGATGCCACGGCACAGCCGACGCTCATCGCTAGGGCTAGCGCCGCCAGCCTTAAGGGCCTTTTGCGATTGTGGAACTCCCTCCCGCACGAAGCTTTCACCACCACAATATACACATCCCCAGGGAGCCAGGGAAAGCCGCTAACGCCGCCCACCCCGCGCTCGCATGATTCGGGTGGCGATGCCTATTGGCCTTACCGCTTCTCAATTTGCGACCGCGACGCTGACCACGTCCATCTGAATGAACTGGCCTTGCCAGGCCGCCGGAGCCGGTGGCACACCGGGAACAATGTAGGGCGTGTCGCAGCCCTGCATGTCGCAGTTAGCGAGCGATATGCAGTTGCTGTCGCCTGAGTAGAGTCTCACGCTGGCGCCAGCATCAATGCGGACGGTGGTCATCTGGTCGATCGGGAAGACGAAATGGCCCTCACCAAGGCCATCGTCATCATTGAAGTAAAGAATCTGAGGCGGCGCTGAGATTTCCATGGAATAGACGTTGTAATTGGTGGCGACCGGAGTGCCGCCAATGTAGAGGTGTCCGCCGGCACTCGTACCTCCCGAGTGCAGCTTAGGCTCCACAACCCCACGAAATCTCAGGCTAACATCATAGCTCATGCCCTGCGTACCGCCGAAGGTCAGCATCTTATCTAGCATCGTGTAGCCATTCGCTGGGCAACTCGTCATTCCCGGCGGAAAATTATCGCATTCATAGCTGCCACCGACCGATGGACACGTGACCTCCCAGCGTTGGCCTTGAAGCACAGCAGCGACACCGGGATCCCCGCTCGGGGCGCCACCCGAGCTGCTTGCATCGCCGCCACTCGTGCTACCGCCGCTGGTCGTAGTTGCGGCGCCACCCGACTGAGCTCCTCCAGCCGCGGACGACACACTGCCTCCGCTGCTCAGCGATCCGCCGCTATTCTTAACTCCGCCAGCCGCAGACACCCCTCCACCCAATCCGGCCTTGGAGCCCCCGGTCGCTCCCGTTGTTCCGCCACTTCCAAGTGCGGCGGTCCCACCCGAGGCTGATTGAACCTGCGCAGAGCGGTCCGGGCTCGTGCTGCAACCGATAACGCCAACCAAAGCGATCCATTCGATCCGAATAAGGTGCACAGAAACGTCCTTTTTGAGCGTTGAATGCTCACAAGTGAACGGGCGACAGCCGCACGTTTTCAGTTACCAGCAGGGTGATTCACGGACCGCAAATTGCCAATGTGTACGTCGGACTTAAGCTTGGTGTTTTTCGGCCAAGGGCAGCACGCTCACGGTCTTTGCGCGTTCATTCCTGGATTCTCAATGGTTCCGTCGTTCGGGGCTGCCTCGGCGGGTTTCATCCTGCAGGCGTGCCCGCTGAGCGTTGGAAGATAGTAAGCATGCTTACTATCTTGAGTTCGACTTTTAGATAGAGGTCACGGACAAGTTTGGGGGCACTTGGGGATGCTCAACCTCTGCCTATGTTCGGTTAGCCGCGGGGGGCGAACGCGTGCTCGTGACAGATAGGGACCGGGTGGTGGCTGAGCTGGGTCCTCCGGCTGCTGGTCGAAGCGATAGGCTTCCTGACGCGTTGTTGGCTGAGCTTACAAGGCAAGGTTGGTTAACGCCTGCAAGCAACCCCACGAGCGAGCCACCACGGCGCTTGCCAGTTGCTCGATCAGCGAAGCTGCTGGAGGAGTTGTCCAAAGATCGAGGCGAACGTTGATCTATCTGGACACGTCCGTAGCGCTCGCACACCTTCTGAGCGAGGATCGCGTCCCTCCGGATACCCTTTGGGGGTCTCCGCTCGTGTCGAGCCGGTTGCTCGAATACGAGTTGTGGGTGCGCCTGCATGCTCGTTCGCTCACCCGCACACACGGGGATCTGGCACGAGAGCTGCTCTCGCGTATAGCATTCGTTGAAATGACGCCGCTAGTTTTGCAGCGAGCACTGGAGCCGTTTCCGGTGAACGTTCGAACACTGGATGCGCTTCATTTGGCAACCGCAGATTTTCTCCGTGCCCATGGCCAGCGCGTGGTGATAGCCAGCTACGATGAGCGGCTGTCCGCCGCCGGTCTTGCTTTCGGCTTTGAACTGGCAGATCTTTGAGGTTTGATGCGGTGAGCCCGTTTGGCTAGCTCTCGCGACAGGAACGTGGTGTTAATCGTGAAGCTGTGAGCTGGGCGGGAGGCGGCCCGCAAGCAGCTGTTCGACGTCGATCCGCGCGAGCTCGTAGTTGGCCAGTGCTTCGGAGCGGGCCTGCGCGGCTTTCGTTTCCGATGACTTTGCGGCCAACAGTTGGAAGACATCGACGCCCATCACGTTGTAATGAAGCAGAGTTTCTTCCAAGATCTTCTTGCGCATCGGCAGAAGATCTTGATCGTAACGGGTCAGTGTTGTTCTGGCAGACAGGAAGCGCGTGCCGATCGCGCGAGCATTCGAGCGCAGCTTCACGCCTAGGCTTTGGTAGGCACGCTGTTGCTGGTAGAGCTCGCTCTCCTTGACCGCAGTCTCCGCTTGCCCGTGGTCGAAAATGGGCAATTCTAGCTTCAGCATCGGCCCTGCTCGCCATAGGTTGTCCTCGCGCTCCGCTTTCACGCCCCCGTGGAGCTTCGGCACGATGCCGCGTGCGCGGGTGACATCCAAGCCCTGGCTGGCGCCGAGAATGCGCAGTTTGGCCAACCGTAGGTCGAGGCTGCGATCAAACGCTCGGGTCACGAGATGGTCGACACTCGGGCGCTCTGCCTCCGGTTCTGAAGCGGGTGCCATTCGATAATTCACGTCTCGACCCCAGAGCCCCAGTTGTACGGTCAAGGCCTCGCGCAGGCTCAAAGCATTTTGGCGCGCCAAATCCAAACTCACTTCGGCTTCGCGCGTTGCGGCTTCAAAGGTCAGCAGATCCAGATCATTGAGATTGCCTGCGGTATGGAGTGCCCGGGCGGACTCCACCTGCGCTCGTTCGCCCAGCACGATCTCCTGTAAAAGCTCGGCATCCCGGGCCGCGGCTTGGGCGCGTGCGAATGCGCGCTTGGTTTGAAACACAAAATCCACCAATTCGCCGGCAACAGCGAGGCTTTCGGCGTCAAAATCGGCTTCTGCGGCGCGGTAGGCGCTTGGCAGGAACAAGAGGTTCGTGAGCTCCAGGGTGGCGCTCAGCTCAACGTTCGTCGGTGACCTACGTCGAAAACCCAGAGAGCCCTCGAGTTCTGGGTTTTCTGGCGTGGTGCTTTGCATCAGTTTGGCTTGCGCCGCACGCAATGTTTCTAACTTGGCTTGAACGTCAAAGTTCGTGAGTAGGCTGAGCTGCACGGCGCTCGTTGGCGTCAGCGGAGCCTTGAGCAGAGCTTGCACTTTTTCGTCGTGCTTTGCGTCGGTATCGATTCTTCTCCATTCCACTCCCGTGCCAACCCGCTCACGAAGTGCGTCCTGCACAGCCCGGTAGCCGTGGCGTTCAGAGACACAGCCTGTGCTCAGAAGCAGTACGCTCAGCCCACTTGTTGCATACAATCGGAGCCTCACAGCTTCACTCCGTCTTGTGCGAGTTCGTCGCTCGTTGCAAGTTTAGCCTGCGTTCCCGGCGGTGGCAGATACCAGCCCGGATCGTCGTCATTTGTCAGGTTTTCACGCACTTTCAAGATGGTGAACATGCCGCCCATCGTGATTTCTCCGAAAGCACCCTTGCCGCCCTGCATGGCGATACTGTTCTTGGGACCGGGCATCATCATCCCTCCCATATCGCCCATGCCATTCGTACCCATCGTCATGTAGCCAGAGAGGCGAGGGGCCACAGCCTTGTCGATGAGGCGAGCATCGGCGCCGATCATATTCGCAACGCCATGCCCCATTTGGTTCATCACATGATGGGTCATGTGGCAGTGCATAGCCCAATCCCCCACGGCATCCGCGATGAACTCGATGGTGCGAGTCGAGCCCGTGGGCACCAGCACCGTTGTCTCCGGGACCTGCGCCGAAGCTGGGATCATGCCGCCGTCGGTGGCTGTCGTTTTGAAGTAGTAGCCATGCAGGTGGATCGGATGGTGATCCATCGCGCTCAGGTTGCCAATGCGGATTCTTACCCGGTCGCCTTTTTTGCAAACGAGCGGAGCGGTGCCCGGAAAAGAGCGAGCATTCAGCGTGAGCACGTTGAAATCCGTCATCTCATTGGGATCGGGCCGCCTCGTTCCTGGCTTGATTTTCCAGGTTCCGAGCAGGAGGGCAAAATCACGCTGCACCACGGCGTCGGCCGCTGTTCGGCGTGGATGCACGATCAACATGCCGCTCATGCCCATCGCCATTTGGGTCATCTCATCGTGGTGCGAGTGATACATGAAGGTCCCGTGTTGGCGAAACGTCCATTCGTATTTGAAGGTCTCGCCGGGCGCGATGCTTAGCTGATTGAGGCCACCCACGCCGTCCATACCATTGGGCAAGAAGACGCCATGCCAGTGGACTGTAGTCGGTGCCTTGAGCCTATTGGTGACATACACGCGAACGCGATCACCTTCGACAGCTTCTAGCGTTGGGCCAGGAACGCTTCCGTTGTAACCCCAGCAATACGCCTTGAGCCCCGGTGCGAACTCATGTTCCACCTCTTCAGCTATCAGATGGTAGATTTTCACTCCGTCCTTCAGCGTAAAAGGCAAAGTGGAGCCGTTCGGAGTCGTGACGGGTTGATAATCCTTGCTGGGAACTCCAGGAGCGCGGACGGGCCCGTTAGAGCCTCCGCTATAGGTAGCCTCCCAGGTGCGGGCTTGGGCTGCCGAGTTGGAGGGACGGAGAAGGAGTGCTGCGGCGGGGGCGGTGAGGGCTGCTCCGCCGAGAATGGATCGTCGAGTGACCATTCCGATGGTTTAGTGCACTCGGCGGCGTTTCGACAGTCAGCTCGGGACGGCAAGCGTGAGGCGAGTAAATTTGAGGCAGGCTGGGCGACCGTAGGGCATGGAATAGCCTGTGGGGGCCAATTGTCCGCTGCTCGGGTCAATCCAAAATTGGGAGATGTTGTGGCTCTGCAGGTTGGCAACGTACAGATAACGCCCGCTCGGATGGATGGCGAAGCTTCGCGGCATGGCACCGCCCGAAGCGATCGTTTCGATGCAGGTGAGGCGGCCCGATTCCGGATCGATGGCGAACGTGGTCAGTGTGTTTCGGCCGCGATTGCTCGCGTACAGGAAGCGACCGTTCGGATGAAGCTGAATGTCCGCGGCACGAACAGCGTCGTCGCCTTCGTTGACTGAGAGCGACCAAGACTCGGCCACGGAGACTCCGTTCCCCGTGTTCCGATATAACGTCACCTCACAGGTGAGCTCATTCACGCTGTACAGCCAACCACCTTCCGGGTGAACACAAAGATGACGAGGGCCAGTGCCAGCTGGCAGGGGAGAACGCGCCACTTCGCGCAGCTTGCCGTTGGTGAAATCGAGGTCGTAGCTGATGATACAATCGAGCCCCAAGTCTGAAACCAACACGCGACCGGTGCTGCCCACGAAGAGCGCACAATGAGCATGCGGAGTTACCTGACGCGTGGGGTGGGGGCCCAGCTTACCGGCGTGGTGCACCAGATCCGTGCGCGGCCCCAACTGACCTTGAGCCTCGATCGGGAACACGGCCACGCTGCCTTCGCCGTAGTTTGAAACGACGGCATAGCGAGCTTGGGGATCGAGGCTAACGTGGCAGGCCAGCGAATTCCCGGTGGGTTGCTGTCCGAGCAGCTCCCAGGAACGGAGAGTCTCGTTGAAGCGGTAGCTTGAAACGGCAGCTCCGGGTTCGTCTTGGAACGTGCGAAGTTCATTCGTCACGTAAACCAGCGGTTTTTGAGGGTGGACGGCGAGATAGGTGCTGTCTTCCGCCGGTGTTTGGCATACGAGCTCGAGCTCACCGCTCGGTTCGAGGACTTCGTAGGCTGAAAGCCCATCGTTGGCGTCAGGTCGCGTGTAGCTGCCTACCAGAAGATACCAGGGAGAGAGTGTTGACATCGCAGGTTAACAGTTCAGTGTCCAAGTGCGTGCTAGAGCAGCGCGCGCGGCGCGTATCCGGCGAGCTCGGGATGTTGAGCTGCAAGCTTTTCGACTTCAGAGACAAACGCAGCCACCTGGGCTTGCGCGGCGCCCACGAAACCAAGGGGAGCCGCGAGCAGGGCTTGCAGCGCCGGCAGCGAGAGCGGGAGGCGTGGATCGTTGGCGAGACGCTCCAGCAAATCGTTTTGCTTCGTGGCCTTTTCACGCATTCCGAGCGCGACGGCCACCGCGTGCTCTTTGATGGCCTCGTGCGCTGTTTCTCGCCCGACGCCCGCCGAGACAGCCGCCATCAAGACTTTGGTCGTGGCTAGGAACGGCAAGTACCGCGAGAGCTCCACCTCCACAACTTTCGGATAGACCCCAAACTCGTCCAACACGGTGATGAACGTTTCAAACAAACCATCGCAGGCAAAAAAAGCATCGGGCAACATCACGCGCCGCACGACGGAACAGCTGACGTCGCCCTCATTCCACTGATCGCCCACGAGTGCAGACGCCATCGTGACGTGCCCGCTCAAAATGGCGACAAAGCCAGAAATGCGCTCGCACGATCGAGAATTCATCTTGTGTGGCATCGCCGAAGAGCCCACTTGCCCTGGCTGAAAGCCTTCAGTGGCCAGCTCTTGCCCCGCCATCAAGCGCAGCGTTTTCGCGAAGTTGGCGGGCCCTGAACAGAGTTGTAGGAGGCCGGACACCACTTCTAGATCGAGAGAGCGTGGGTACACCTGGCCTACGTTGTTGAGCACTTGTTGAAAGCCAAGGTGCCCGGCGATCGTTCGCTCCAGCTCGTCGAGCTTGCTCGCATCGCCGCCAAAAAGATCGAGCATGTCCTGCTGGGTTCCAACCGGCCCCTTGATGCCCCGGAGCGGGTAGCGTTCAAGAATACTTTCGAGATGCCGAAGGCCCAACAATAGCTCTTGCCCAAAATTCGCGAAGCGTTTACCGAGTGTTGTCGCCTGGGCGGGCACGTTATGGCTCCGTCCTGTGAGCACCAGGCTTTGATGTTCGAGCGCAAGCTTGGCGAGCCGGATCAAGGCAGCAATAGTGCGTTCACGGAGCAATGAAAGCCCTGCGCGAATTTGCATTTGCTCTACGTTTTCGGTGAGATCGCGGGAGGTGAGCCCTTTGTGAATGTGCTCGTGCCCGGCGAGTGCCGAGAATTCCTCAATGCGGGCCTTCACGTCGTGGCGCGTGACCTTCTCGCGGTTGCGAATCGATTCAAGATCGACGTGCTGAAGAACGCGCTCGTAGCTTTCGATAACGCCTTCTGGCAGAGGAATGCCAAGGTTTCGCTGGCTTTTCAGGACGGCTACCCAGAGTTTTCGTTCGAGGACAATCTTGCTCTCTTGCGACCAAAGCTCAGCCATTGCTGAACTGGCGTAGCGGGTGGCGAGCACGTTGGGGACTTTGGGCGCGCTTACTGAAGACGACATCGCGAGCCGTTTAGCCGTTTTTCCAGTGGATGCCTAAGCAAAAATGGGCCTTCGCCGTCGAGCTCACGGTTCACGCTGCATCAAGCTGCGCTAACATGCGGCTATGCTGAATGAAGCGGTCCCGACGCGACCCTGGCGCTCTTACAAAGAGTCCGTAGCTTCGCTGGCCCAGCGCATTGTGGACGCGCAGCGCCCGATTCGCGTCCTGAACGCTGTCAAGTGGCCAGCAGATACGTTCGAAAATTTTCGGCTGTCGCATTTTCGAGAATTGCCGGTTTTAGACCAGAGCTACTACGCCACGCTGAATCAAGGCTTCGACGTGAAGGCGAAGGAACGCGAGTTTTCTGAGATCGCAGCTGATGTCCAGCGCGATCTTGGGGACGATGCCATCGGCCGCATCCTGTTGCACACAGCCGAGCAATACATCGGAGTGCTTGAGATGCTGCGCTGCCGCGGCACACCTCGCTTCTACACTTTGAGCCGCGAGCTATACGGTTCACCGAAGGATCTGTTGCAGGATGGGACGACGGCGGTGCGCGAGGTGGCGCAGCGCATGTATCAACTGCTCACGCAGCTTGATGATCGGGTGCTGGGGCCAATACCGGAGCAGTCGCTCTCAGCAGAGCAAGCGGTAGAGATTTTGAAACTGAGGCTGGCTGAGGTTTTTGATGATGTCTCGGTGCGCGTGATTTTGGACGACGGCATCGTTGCCGACGCGGCTGCCGGTTCTGATTATATCAAGGTGCGGAGTGATGCACGCTTCAGTGAACGTGACGTCAAGATCCTGGAGGTGCACGAGGGCTGGGTGCATGTCGCCACGAGTGTGAATGGTCAGCGCCAGCCCGTGGCGCGTTGGCTTGCAGTGGGTCCGCCCCGCGTTGCCGCGACGCAAGAAGGCTTGGCCACGCTCACCGAAGTGTTAACGCTGTGCAGCCATCCGAGGCGCGCGCGCCGCTTGAACGATCGTGCGTTGGCGGTGGACAAAGCCGAAGATGGGGCGTCGTTCTACGATGTTTTTGAGTGGTTTCGCACGGAAGGCTACGACGAAGCCGTCTGCTATTGGAGCACGCAACGCGTCTTTCGCGGCGGCGTTGTGGATGGCGGCGCGCCCTTCACCAAGGATGTTTCCTACGTGAAAGGGTTGGTCAGTAACTTCAACTTCTTGAGAAGTGCGATCACGGGGGGGCGGCCTGACTTAATTCGTTGGCTTTTTGCAGGCAAAGTGGCGCTCGAAGATATTCCCATCTTGGCCGCGCGCGCCCACGAGGGTGTCGTCGCAGTTCCGCGCTACATGCCGCCGATGTTCCGGGATCTGAATGGCTTGGCGATGTGGCTCGGGGTGAGCGCCTTCTGGGCTTACGTGAACAACGAGAAGATTCAGACTTATTATAATAAGCTGTTTCAGACGGGGTAGGGTTTGGCAGATCAAGGCGGCACGGAGACGACGCAGGATACGCAATCGATAACCGCCAAGACGGTGTCGTTGCTTGAGCTTGTCGCCCAGCCAACAACGCGCGGTGAATAAAGGTCGAGCTTGCGCGGACCTGGGCGGATGCAACAATCGAGGCGCTTCGGTTCGTGCCACCAGCTCGGCGCCGAGCTTCTTGGAAGATGCGCACGCTGCGTGCCGCGCTGACGGCGAGGGGAGCAGCGGTTCCGGGCGCCGCTATCCGGTCGATGCGGCTACAAATACCGGGAAACCGGCTCGAGTCGACAGTTTGGGGAGTATGGGCTAATTCGACACCATGATTCCGTTGTTTCGAACGTTTCCGAAGCTCCTTACTCTTGGGGCAGCTCTGACAACACTTGCAGGATTCGCGGGGGCTTGCAGTGAAAAGAGCAGCCCACCTGGGCAGGCGTGCGCTGCAGGACAGCAGATTGCTTGTGATTGCCTGAGTGGCAACAAAGGCGTGCAGATCTGCGCCACCGACGGCAAGAGTTATGGGGCTTGTCAGTGTTCAAGCGGCGCCGGCGGCTCAAGCAGCGTGGGCGGCTCAAGCAATGTCGGAGGTATGTTAACCTCCGGTGGTTCCGGACCCAGTGGTGGTGTGGGCGTGGCGCTCGGGGGTACGTCAGCGGGGGGTACGTCAGCGGGCGGTGCCATGAGTGGTGGAGCAGCGGGCATGGCCGGAGCAGGGGGAGGCCCCACCGACTGCAATCCGATAGCTCAGTCGGGTTGTCTTCAGGGCGAGCGCTGTACCTGGCTTGGTGCTGCCCCCCCCCTTCGCCTTGGGTGTGTCCCCAACGGGACGGTGGCACTCGGAGAAACCTGCGTTGGCGCCGTGGGAGCCGACGAGGCTGACAACTGCGCGGCTGGCTTGCGCTGCGGGGACGAATTGGTCTGTCGAAAGATCTGCGATAACGCGACCGAGGGAAGCTGTAGCGCGAACCATCTCTGCACTAGAACCTCATCCACGCCGTCCCCCAATGGTGGCTCGGATCCCGGCGTTTGTTGGGAGACCTGCAACCCAGTGACGCAAGTGAGAGATGCCGACCAGGCACCAGCGTGCGGGAGTCCCAATCCCGGAACGCCCACTCGGGGCTGCTACGGGGATATCAACAGGGGGTTCGTCTGTGCGTCAGCCGGAAACGCTGCCAACGTTGCGGGGAGCATGCCGGCCAATGGTTCTCTCAACTCCTGCGCACCAGGTTTCCAGGCCCTGCTGAGGAGCAGTTCAGCGCCCCAAAGTCCGACTATCTGTGCCGCATTTTGTGCTCCCGCACCGACGTCGAGCGTCCAACCCGGAAACGCCGGAGGACTCTTCAGCAGTGGTCATACCTGTGCGAACCGCGGAGCCCCCGGCGAATGCCGCTACCTATTTTTTCTCCAAGACATGTTTGCCCCCCTGAGCCCAACGAGCTTGGGCAACACGCTCGGTTTCTGCTTCGTCCCGTCTAACTACCAGTATGACAGCGACAATGATCAGGTCTTGGACACGCCATATCCGAGTTGCACGACGTTGGCTCCGACGGACGTGCAAGCTCCACTGGACGGAGAACCGGACAACGCCTCCGGGGCGTGTGCCCCAATCACTCGTTAGGTAAGCTGGTTGGTGTTTTGACCGCGAGCTAATGCTTACGTCCCTTGGCACCTGAGGGAATCCCTGACGCCCATCATTGCTCGACCTCTTGGAGTAGGATCCTAAGCCGCGCCGATTGCCGGGGACAACAGGAGCGCCCGCATGAACTTTTCGAAACGGACATCCCTGCGCAAAAGGTGAATGGCAGCGCGGCGCCCCGAACCCGCAACCACTCCGATCTCAGAGGCAAGACTGCGTCATCGGGGAGGTGCTTCGCGTACAAGTTCCGCTGCAACCCAAAATGGGCTGCGTAATTGCGGCGCTAATAACCTGAAGCGTGCGAATCGGCGCGCAGTTGCACGAACTGAAGTCCGCGGGAAAGCCGCAGGCCGGGCCTGCTGCGCCTACCCAGCCGTCCGTGCCGACACACTGGCCCGAGACGTACGTACAAGGGTGACCGCTCGCTTTCACAGCTGTGTAAAGAGGCTGTTCGACTTCGTTGCAGTTGTAGTCAAAGTCAACGGCTGCGGGCGCCCCGGGTATCGCCGTGTTCTTGAAGGAAACCTGGTTGGGCCGGACGTTGGGGTTGCCATCGAAGCAATCCGTTTGGGCGCTTGAGTCCGGCGCGCGAGTGGTCCATTTATCGGCCAAGCCTTTGCCGCAGCTTCCGGAAGGGGATGGAAGCTCGCAGCTCAGAACCCAGCCGGCTCCTTTGGCTGCGAAGCTATCGCCATCGCAGTCTAAAAAGTACTGGGTTCGAGTATCGTCGATGGTGTTGGGATCGCAGTCGTTGTCCTTCTGATCGCCACAGATTTCTTGTTGCTTTTGGCCGATGGTCTTGTCCGCATCGTTGCAGTCCGTTCCGCATGCCCCGAGCTGAGACGAAGCTTCGCCGTCGCCATCGTTGTCGATGAGCGTGTGGACGCAAACTCCCAACGAAGAATCACACGCATTGCCCGTGCACGCGTTTTGATCGTCGCACACCATGGGAGCCCCTGGCTTGCAGAGCGGCGTCGCAGGCTGGGATTTATCGCATGTCTCCTCGCCGTTGCAGGCGTCTCCGTCGTCACAGTCGACATTGGCCTCGCAGGTCCAGGTGCAGTCAGCTTGGCAACCGTCGTTATCGAGGTTGTTGTTGTCGTCGCACTCTTCAGCGCCCTCCTTGCTGCCATTGCCGCAGCCGACCAACACGCACTGCCCGTTTTTGCAATTCTTGCTGACCCCGCACATCAGGTTGGCAGAGTCCGCGACCAGGGTGCCCGGTGTGCAGGTGTGAAGGGCCATGTCGCAAGCTTCCGCGCCGTTGCAAAGATTTCCATCGTCGCAATCTTGCACTTGGCTGCACGTAAATGTGCAGTCCGGGTCGCAGCCATCGCCGGCCACGTCGTTCGAGTCGTCGCATTCCTCCATCGCTACTTGAGAATCAACGTAGCCGTCCCCGCAGCGCCCCGGCACACAACTTCCCGCTGTGCAAAACAAAGCGTTCTGGGTTGTGCTAGCGGCGCCTGCGGCGCCTGCGGCGCCTGCGGCACCAACGGCAGCCATGCCGTCGACCGAACAGAGAGTGCCGTTCATCGTGTCGACCCCCTCGGCTGCGCAGAAGCCTCCGGCGCAGATCTCCGCTCCGTTGCAGCCGTTTCTATCGTCGCACTCCAACGTGTTCTGGCACGGTACCTTGGCGACGATCATAGGCCCGGCGCCGCTGCTGCCCCCGGTTTGCGCACCGCCCCCGCTGTTCATGCCCCCTAACATGCTGGCGCTTCCACCGAGCGAAGCCATGCCGGCGAGATTCTGGGGCCCCCCGCTTCCAAACGAGCGTTCCTCGCTTTTGCAGGCTCCAAAACAGGCCAATAGCGCTCCGGCGACAATGTATACGCGGGTCTTGGGCATTCTCTATCTC
>Ga0163154_10001590_pt1 | contig 34917 bp, 31 predicted proteins | sample OliLakLV19MP9P1_FD_148649 | JGI IMG/M metagenome (GOLD analysis project Ga0163154, IMG submission 148649) | Freshwater microbial mat bacterial communities from Lake Vanda, McMurdo Dry Valleys, Antarctica - Oligotrophic Lake LV.19.MP9.P1 | ecosystem: Environmental > Aquatic > Freshwater > Lake >... | reverse complement strand
TCAAACTCTATTCATCCACAGGCACAGGTGACATCTTGGTGGGCGAGATGGCACTTAATCCCGATGGGACATTCCAATTTTCAGACATCCCCTTGTCTCATGGACAAGAATTTTATGTGACGGTGGGGTATTTGGGTGGATTTTTCGTGAGTCAAATCCTCACACCCGATTCTGGGTCAAATCTGCTTGAATTGCCCGTGACGATTTACGAAACGACCTATGACACACAGGCGATTCGTGTTACCAATATCCTCACCTATGCTAATGTGATAGGCGATACGCTGGATGTGGTACAGGTGATTGAATTTTCCAATATCACCGACAAATTATATGTGCAGGTGGTGGCTGATGTGGTCTCTGCCTTGATGGTTGGTTTGCCAGCAGGGGCAATTTTTAATGATGTGACGGGCGGACGGTTTAGCCTATCTGACGATGGACGTACTGTGACCGATTCGCGCCCTGTTTTTCCGTTGGCATCCCAAGAAACAGCGCACACACTCCATTTTGCCTATTCGCTTCCCTATGATGGTGATGTCAGCATCGAACAGACCTTCCCCTATTTGGTGGATGGTGAGCTGGATGTCCTCATCCAACAAGATGGCTTGTCTGTAGATGGTGATGGCTTTCAATCTAGGGGAAGTCGCATGATTGCAGAGGGAATTTTTGCCAATTTTGGTGCGACCCTCTCGCTTATGCCAGAGACACCTATTCGTTTTAGTGTGTCTGGTACGGTGATTTTGCCACCGGCTGAATCTTCCACCGCCGATGCACCCAATTTGCCATTGGCAATCATATTGGTTGGGGTAGGGGTGCTGTCTATTGGTGTGGCGGGAATCATTTTTATCAAAGACAAACGCGAAAATTCCAAACCTGTGGCAGATACCAAAGAACAAATTAATCTTCTCATGAAACAAATTGCCGATTTGGATATGCAACATAAAGACAGAAAAATTTCCGATGAGGTGCATGTGGCACGCCGAGATAAGCTAAAAACCCAACTCACTAAGCTGATGAAAGACCTAAAATCGGTGTAAGAACGCCTCTTACCCCATCATCGAATCATTAATCGCAGAAGTATCAAATAGACGACTAACTCAATCGGATTAGTCGTCTATTGGGTATTTTATTTGTGCTAAAATATGCTATGATGAATTTGCGTAGAGCAAGAGGGATGCACACCGTGAACTGGGAAAAGCTCAACACCGATTTTGAAAAATCTGACCCAAAAAGTATCCTCCGTTGGGGTGTAGAAACCTTTGGCGAAAAATTGGTCATTGTCACCAGTTTTCAGCCAACGGGCATCGCCACTTTGCATATGTTGATGGAATTAGGCGCAAAAGTACCGATTGTGACGCTGGATACGGGGATTTTGTTCCCAGAAACCTATGACCTGATAAATAAAGCAGAATCTTTTTTTGGATTGCCCATCACACGCATCCGCCCAGAACTGACCCTGCAAGAACAGGCAACCGCTTATGGCGAGGCACTATGGGAGCGCGACTCCGATAAATGCTGTCATATCCGCAAGGTTGTGCCGTTGGATAAGGTGCTTAAGGGGCAATATTCGGCATGGGTGACGGGGTTACGCCGTGACCAAACAGGGCGTGAAAAAACGCCTGTCATCAAATGGGACGAGAAATATAACATGGTGAAATTATCGCCATTTGCCACATGGACAAGTGAAATGTTGTGGATTTATATTCATGCCCATGAATTGCCCTATAACGAATTGCACGAAAAGGGGTATCCGAGCATTGGCTGTAACACATCTGTCTGCACACGACCTGTTGCAGAGGGTGAAAGTGACCGTGCTGGACGGTGGATTAACAGCGATAAAGTGGAATGTGGGATTCATATCACCACCAAAGAAGGCTAATAGATGGACATGACGATATTGATATTATGCGTGGTAGCGGGTTTTATCGCGCAAGTTTTAGGTGGGGCGCTGGGTATGGGCTATGGCGTGACCTGTAGCATGATGCTGATGAGTTTTGGTATTCCACCCGTGTTTGTGAGTGCGAGTATCAACACCGCAGAAATTTTTACGGGCGGGTTCACAGGTCTATTACACCTAAAATTGGGCAATGTAGACCACATGCTTTTTCGTAAATTGGTCGTGTCTGGTGTAGCAGGGGCGTTGGTCGGCACATTTATTTTGGTGCAAATTCCGGGTGACATCCTAAAACCGTTTATCGCCGTCTATCTGTTTATCATGGGGTCTGTGATTATTTATAAGACGATTAACCAGCCACAACCGCGTGAGGTCACCACACATATCCTCCCCATTGGGGCAGTGGGCGGCTTTTGCGATGCGGTTGGTGGTGGCGGATGGGGCGCGATTGTCACCTCTACGTTGCTGGTACGGGGCAATAATCCACGCATGACGATTGGCTCTGTCAATGCGTCACGGGTGTTTATCTCGTTGGCGACCTCTGTGGTGTTGCTGACCATTATCCCTTTTAGTGAAGTGATGGTGATGATTTTTGGTCTGATTTTGGGCGGGATAGTCGCCGCACCAATGGCAACCTTGCTATGTTCGCGTGTGCCTGCACGGACATTGATGGGCGCGGCGGGCGTGGTGATTTTGCTCCTGAGCGTGACCACGATGGTCATTTCGATTAGTCAATATTTGACCGTATAACCCGCCTTGTGCAACCTATCTGATTAGGTTTATGCACATTTTCCCATTGCACTCTATTGGGGCAATATGATATAGTCTTGGCACAGTATATTTCAGCGCATAAGGTTTTAACCCATGTTCAACTTATCTGCAAAGAAGGCGAAGAAGACACACACCAGACCATAATAGTCGGGTTTTTTTCGCGTTTTTATCTGATAAGCATGAGATAGACAAACACGCCGCCCGCAAGGGCGGTTTTGTATTTTAGGAGCAAATGACCATGAGCAATCACATTATCACCATCAGCAAGAAGCAACTCAAGAAGCCAAAGCGACCCTTCTGGAGTGCTTAAATTTGCTACCTAACCATGTGCAAATCTTGACCGCCTGCCTGAAGGGATACCCCTACTGTGCAGGCGGTTTTTATTTTATCGAAATAATTGTAGGGGCATGAACTATCATGCCCAACCCATATCAACAGGAGAGAAACACCATGAACACAACATCTTGTCCCGTATGCGAAGCCTCTGTGAGCATCCCCGCCGATGCCATGCAAAATGAACTGATTGCGTGTGCTGATTGTGGGTCAGAACTAGAAATTATTAGTTTGTCGCCCATCCAACTCGACCTCGCGCCCGATGTCGAAGAAGATTGGGGCGAATAATTCATGCGCGTAGCCATTTTACTCACCCATATCCGTCCAGAAGAAAAATTGCTCATCAACGCCTTTGAAGCACACGGTATCACACCCGATATTATCCTAGACCGTGATTTTAATTTTGACCTGTTGGGCGATGCGACTCAGTTTTCACCATCGGGCGTTGCATGGGGTAATTATGACCTCGTGCTAGAACGGTGTGTTAGCACCTCACGCGGGTTATATGCGCTGGCAATCCTCAACCAATGGGGTGTGCATACACTCAATAGTTATCATACCGCGTCTGTGTGTGCCGATAAAATTATGACCACGCTCGCACTCGCCTGCGCCAATGTGCCGCAACCCCGCGCACGGGTGGCATTTGATGAAGCACATACCCTCGATGCCATCGAAGAATTGACCTATCCCGCCGTCCTAAAACCCGCTACAGGGTCCTGGGGGCGTTTGGTGGCGCGGGTGAATGATCGTGATAGTGCCGAAGCATTGCTAGAGCATCGGCAAGTTTTGGGGGATTATAACTATCACACCTACTATGTGCAGGAATTTGTGCAAAAACCATCCCGCGATATTCGTGCCTTTGTGGTGGGCGATAGGACGATTTGCGCCATATATCGCACATCCCCGCATTGGATAACCAACACGGCACGCGGTGGGCAAGCCACCAATTGCCCCATCACACCCGAATTAAGCGACTTGTGCCTTGCGGCATCCCGCGCAGTCGGTGGGGGAATTTTGGCGATGGATGTCTTTGAAACGCCAGAGGGTGGGCTTGTCATCAACGAAATTAATCACACGATGGAATTCAAAAATAGTAGCGCCCCAACGGGTGTGAATATTGCCGATGAAGTGGTGGCTTATGCGCTGTCTACCATCACCGAATCATCCATAGCATCCCTTGAAGGAGCATTGGCATGACGTTGAGTGTCGGTATCGTTGGCGGGAGTGGCTATACAGGCGGGGAATTGTTGCGCTGGTTGCAGGGACATGCCGATGCAACGGTGACACAAATCACCAGTCGGGAAAATATGGGTGCGTATGTGCATAGTGTTCACCCGCAGTTTCGCGGGGTGTCGCAACTGAAATTCATCCACCCAGACAGCCTGCAAGCCTGTGACCTGTTATTTTTGTGTTTGCCACATGGCACAACCGCCGATCAAATCGAAAGATTTGCCTCACTTGCACCCCGCCTCATTGATTTATCCGCCGATTTTCGCCTGTCTAACCCCGATGATTATCAACGCTGGTACGAAACACCTCATCCCGCGCCAAATTGGTTAAATCAATTTGTGTATGGCTTGCCAGAAATCAACCGTGAGGCATTGCGTAGCGCGAATTATGCCAGTGGCGTGGGATGCAATGCTACCGCGCTCAACTTGGCATTGTTGCCATTGGCACGGGCGGGGGTTTTGGCGAGTGCGCGGGCAGAAATTAAAGTCGGGTCATCGGAAGGTGGTAATAGTGCCAATGCGGGGAGTCATCATCCTGTGCGGAGTGGGGCGGTACGGGCATATAAACCCACTGGACACCGCCATATCGCAGAAGTGAAACAAGTTTTGGGTGATGTGGATGTGCGTTTTGCCGTGACCGCCATCGAGATGGTGCGCGGGGCGCATGTGACGGCGCATGTCATGCTCAATCGTCGTCTGGCAGAAAAAGATATTTGGCGCATGTACAGAGGCATGTATGCCAATGAACCATTTGTGCGTTTGGTGAGCAGTAAAACAGGACTCCATCGGTTGCCAGAACCGCGTGTAGTGGCGGGGACAAATTTTTGTGACGTGGGGTTTGAACTCGACTCCGATGGCGAAAATTTGGTGGTTATCTCTGCCATAGATAATCTTGGCAAAGGGGCGGCGGGTAGCGCCGTGCAATGTATGAACCTGATGCACGGGTTTGACGAATGTGCTGGTCTGTCATTTTTTGGTATTTATCCATAATCGCAATAAGGAAATCATGATGAATCAATCTACACGACCCATTTTGGTGGTCAAACTCGGTGGTGGGCAAGGACTAGATATGGAAAGGTGCTTAGATGACCTCGCGGTGTTATCGCAACAATATGCGTTGGTCGTGGTGCATGGCATCAGCCACGCTGTGAACGAATTGTGTCTGGCGCGGGGTGTGGCTGTACAGACGATTACATCCCCCACAGGGCATACATCACGCCATACCACACCAGAAGTCCGCGATATTTTTGTGGAAGCCTCGCACCGTGTCACAACTGAACTAGTGGCGGGATTTTCTGAGCGCGGACTTTTGGCACAAGGCATGACCAACACACCCCCCCTTATTGGTGAGCGCAAAACGGCGTTACGGGCGATGATAGATGGCAAAATTCGCATGATACGTGATGACTATAGCGGGACAATCTCTAATATCAACACCATCCCCCTCTACGAAGCGGTGAATAACGGTATTATCCCCATTTTGCCACCACTGGCATTCAGCGCTGATGGATTGCTCAATGTGGATGGCGACAGAGCCAGCGCGTTTGTCGCGGGGGCGGTGTGTGCCGACCAACTGATTATCCTCAGCAATGTACGCGGGTTATACAAAGCCTTTCCAGATGAAGCTAGTTTTATCCCCAGTGTACGCCATACCGATATGCACATGGCGCTCAATTGGGCGCAAGGACGCATGAAACGCAAAGTGCTCGGCGCACAAGAGGCATTGCAAGGCGGTGTTCGGCGGGTGGTGATTGGTGATGGTCGCGCTCATGCACCCGTATCATCGGCATTGAACGGCGCAGGAACGGAGTTTTTAGCATGATAAATACACAGATAAATTCACAAACAGTTGAGCAGGCACATACATCGGGCGCATATAGCAAACGTCCCCTCACCGTGATGCGCGGGGCGGGGTGCATGGTCTATGATGATGCCGATAACGCCTATTTGGATATGACCAGTGGCATGGGTGTGGCGCTATTGGGTCATGCACACCCCGCCGTGACGAGTGCGATTGTGCATCAGGCGAATACACTTGTCACCTGTGCCGAAATTTTTTATAACGACCAACGCGCTTTGTTGTATGAGTCGCTTAACGGGTTACTCGGTGCAGAATTTGGACGTTATTTCTTGTGCAATAGCGGTGCAGAGGGCATAGAAGGGGCGCTCAAAATTTCCAGATTGCTCACAGGGCGCACAGGGATTGTGGCGTGCAAACGGGCATTTCATGGGCGGACATTGGGTGCATTGGGTACAACATGGAACACGGCATATCGTGAACCATTCACGGGGTGGACATTGCCTACCGTGACGCATATCGCTTATAACGATATTTCGGCATTAGATATTGCTATCACCGACCAAACCGCCGCTGTCATCTTAGAAGCGGTGCAAGGCGAGGGCGGGGTGTATGTGGCAGACCCCGAATTTTTACGCGAGGCGAGTCGGTTGTGTCGTGAACGGGGTGCATTGCTCATCATGGATGAAATCCAAACGGGATTGGGGCGCACAGGGTGCTGGTTTGGCTATCAACATGCCGATATAACCCCCGATATGGTCGTACTCGCCAAAGGGTTAGCGGGTGGTATACCGATGGGCGCGGTGGCATGGCGCACGGCACTCGGCACGATAGACGGTGGCACACACGGCTCGACATTTGGCGGAAATCCGTTGGCGTGTGCTTCGGCTATCGCCACCATCAACACCCTACAGGCGATGGATGCGCCTGCCCGTGCCAATAATTTAGGATTGCTGTTTATCAACGAATTGCGTGAGCGCAACCTTGTTGGCGTGCGTGAAATTCGCGGGGTGGGGTTGATGATTGGGCTAGAATTGCGCGGGAGAGTATCGCCTGTGGTGCAGGCATTACAAGCCCGCGGGATTTTGGCACTGGTGGCGGGAAAAACAGTCTTGCGATTTTTGCCACCGATTATTATCACATGGGATGAATTAGAACGGGCGGTGGCGATTGTGGCGGATGTCTTGGCAGAGGTGGGCGCATGATGCCACTGGCACAAACATACATCACCGACACCGATGCAGAGGCATTGCTTCACGATTTGGTCGCTATACCGAGTTTTTCGTATAAAGAAGCCGATGCCGTGAATTTTTTGGTGGATTGGATGACCACGCATGGCTATGACCGCGCCTTTGTGGATGAGGTGGGCAATGCAGTCGGCATAATTGGCAGTGGGGCGCATAACCTCATGCTATTGGGGCATATAGACACCTTCATGGGCAGTCCATCGGTGCATGTGGACGGCAGATTGCTGTATGGGCGCGGTGCTGTGGATGCCAAAGGCGCGTTATGTGCGTTTGTGGCATCGGCACGACTGGCAACACTCCCCGCCGATTGGCAAATTGTGGTGGTGGGCGCAGTTGAAGAAGAATGTCCCACCAGCGCGGGCGCACGCCATATCATGAAACAATATCACCCCAATTTGTGCATTATCGGAGAACCCTCGCGCTGGGATAGAATCACACTTGGCTATAAAGGACGGCTGATTTTAGACTGGGAATGGCATGGGGCTTTGGGGCATAGTGCGGGACAGATGACCACCCCCGCCGAACACGCCATTGCCGATATTGCCCATATCACGCAATTGGTCGCTACCCTCAATGCCGATAAATCTGGCGTGTTTGACGTTTTAGATATAACCCTACAGGCGATTAATACAGGGCATGATGATAGTGGTCATGGCTGGTCAAAAATGACGATTGGCTTTCGGTTGCCCGTGTGGTTATCGCCAGAGGCACTTATCGAAAAATGCCGTGAGGCGGTGTTATCTGGGGTAGACATCCGATTTTCTGCGATGGAACATGCCTTTTTATCCGAAAAAGACAATGTACTCACCCGTATCATGCGCGGGGCAATCCGGACACATGGCGGAAAACCCGCTTTCGTGTTGAAAACAGGCACAGCCGACATGAATATTGTGGGGCGCGAATGGGGATGTCCCATTATTGCCTATGGCGCGGGGGATTCTGCACTAGACCACACCCCACATGAACACATTGACCTAGACGAATTTATTTTATCCATACGGGTATTAATCAGCGCCATTGAGAGGCTATAACCATGTCGTTTGAACAATTTAGCATCATAGACAGCACCCTCCGCGAGGGGGAACAATTTAGCACCGCCACTTTTACCACTGACCAAAAATTGCGGATTGCTCATATTTTGGATGAATTTGGCGTGGAAATGCTCGAAATGACCTCCCCGTGTGCCTCCCCACAAAGCGAAGCCGATATTCGGGCGCTGGTGCGTGCCAACCTCAATGCACGGATTCTCACACATATCCGTTGTAACCGTGAGGATGCCCTCAAAGCACTCGATACGGGGGTGCATGGGATTGATGTGGTCATCGGCACATCGCCCCAACTCATGCAACATAGTCATGGCAAAAGCATTGACCAAATTTTGGAACTCGCCCATGATGTGTTGGGATTTATCCGCCAGCAAAAACCCGATGTGATTTTGCGCTTTAGCACCGAGGATAGTTTCCGTAGCCGTGAAGCCGATTTATGGCGCGTGTATTTGGCGGTGAGTAGCATGGGATTTGCGAATCGGTTGGGTGTTGCCGATACGGTTGGGGTGGCATTGCCCACACGGGTGTATGAACTGGTGCGCCAATTGGTACGGCTCACAGGACTCGACATCGAATTTCATGGACATAATGATAGTGGCTGTGCCATTGCCAATGCGTGTGCGGCATTAGAGGCGGGCGCAACGCATATAGATACCACCGTTTTGGGGATTGGTGAGCGCAACGGTATCACACCCTTGGGCGGACTTATCGCACGGCTGTATACGTTGGATAAAAGCTATGTGGCGAAATATAACTTGGGTCTGTTGGCACAAATTGATGCCATGATTGCCGATATGTGCGATATAGATATCCCCTTCAATAATTATATCACGGGGTCTAGCGCCTTCATGCACAAAGCAGGGATTCACGCCAAAGCGGTACTAGCAGACCCCGCCACCTACGAAATCCTCAATCCAGACGATTTTGGCTTGTCTCGGCATATCGCCATTGGGCATCGGCTCACGGGATGGAACGCGGTTCGCAATCGGGCGGTGGCACTGGGGTTACTGTTGGATGACGACACCTTGCGCCAAATTACCCAACAAATCAAATCGCGTGCCGATGACCAACCGATGAATCCCCATGAAGTGGATGCGCTCCTCATGGAAATGGCGGTGGCATCGTGACGGGATTCACATTTGCAGAAAAAGCACTTGCCCGTGCATCGGGTGTGAGTGGCGCACGGGCGGGGGATGTGTTGGATATTCGTCCCGACCTGATTTTTAGCCATGATAATACTGCCGCCATCCGCAAAATTTTTTTGGGATTTGGCGGGAAAAATATTTTACACCCCAATCGGGTGGCAGTGACATTAGACCATGCTGTCCCCGCGCCGACCACCCTCCATGCCCAAAATCATGCCGAAATACGGGCATGGGTACAAGAACAGGGCATTGGTCACTTTTTTGAGGTGGGGCGGGGGATATGTCATCAGGTGATTAGCGAAGAGGGGCTTATTTTGCCCAGTGAGGTGATTTTTGGATCAGATAGCCACACTACGCATTTCGGCTGGTTGGGCGCGTTTGGGATGGGTGTGGGGCGCACCGAAATGGCGGCATTATGGGCAACTGGCGAATTGTGGCTGGCTGTCCCACAAGCCATGAAAATCACGCTCAACGGAAAATTGCCCATCGGCACAACCGCTAAAGATATTGCCCTGCGGATTCTGCGCGATTTGACCCTGCACGGGGCGCAATATCGGTCTATCGAATTTTTTGGCGATACGATAAGCACCCTCTCAATGGATGAGCGCCCCGTTATCCCCAATATGATGGCAGAATTTGGCGCGATGAATGCGTATTTTCCGCCAGATGAGGCGATATTCACCTATTTGGTACAGCGGACATCGCGCCCCTATATCCCCCTATATCCCGATGCTGATGCACATTATGAAGCGGAATATACGCTGGATGTGAGCAGTCTCGCGCCACAGGTGGCGATGCCTCATGAACCCGATAATGTGGTGGATTTAGACCATGCCATTGGCACACCGATTCAACAGGCATTCATTGGCACATGCACAGGCGGACGTTATGAAGATTTGGCGATGGCGGCGGATGTTGTGCGCGGGAAAAAAATTCGCTCCCGCCTGATTATCATCCCTGCTAGTGCCGATGTCATGCTCCGCGCCACCCAAACGGGTGTATTGGCAGATTTAATCATGGCAGGGGCGAGTATCGCCACACCCGGTTGTGGACCCTGTATGGGGAATCATTTGGGAATCCCCGCCACCGATGAGGCGACCATCAGCACAGGCAGTCGCAATTTTAAGGGGCGGATGGGGACAACCGATGCCCCTGTGTATTTGGCAAATCCGTATGTGGTCGCCGCCAGCGCGGTTTGTGGCGAAATTGTATATCCAAATGAGGTGATGGAATGAGCGAACATCGTTGTTTTGCCTATGGCGATAATATCAATACAGACCTAATTTTTGCGGGGAAATATACCTATACGCTCCGCACACCAGAAGAAATATCTGCCCATGCGCTAGAAGATTTAGACCCTACTTTTGCCCAAACGGTGCAAAAAGGTGATGTGATTGTGGCGGGGCGCAATTGGGGCAATGGCAGTAGCCGAGAACAAGGTGTGACTTGCCTCAAATGGTCGGGTGTGAATATTATCATCGCAGAATCGTTCAGTGGGTTGTATTTTCGTAACTGTATTAATCTGGGGGTACATCCGATTGTGTGCGCGGGGTTATCATCCAAAGTCAAAACAGGGGATGTTATCCGCATAGAAGGCGGGTATATTTATCATAACGGTGATAGTTATCCCATACCATCTTTATCCCCATCAGTTCAGGCGATATTAGACGCGAAGGGATTAGCGCCGATGTTGGCGAGTCGATTTTCGGATAAGGGATGATAGATATGCACACGATTACATTAATCAATGGCGATGGTATTGGCGCAGAGGTGATTCCCTGTGCCGAAAAAGTGCTTGTGGCGATGAATTTGCCACTCACATTGCGCTACGCCGAAGCGGGATTTAGCACATTTGAAAAAACAGGCGATGCACTCCCCCCAGAGACTATCAACCTGTGCGAGACGAGTGATGCGGTGCTATTTGGGGCGACACAATCGCCGATGGAGAAGGTCGAGGGGTATATTAGCCCCATTTTGAATTTACGCCAACGCTTTAATCTGTATGCGAACTTGCGCCCCGCCGTGAGCCTCAGCACAGAAACGGCAGGGACACGGCATGTTGGGCGGTTGCATGACCAAATAGACCTGCTGGTCGTGCGCGAAAATACCGAAGGCATGTATAGCGGACGGGAACGGGTCGAGGATGATGGCAAAGTCGCTATTTTGGAGCGGGTGATTACGGCAGAGGCATCTGAGCGGATTACACGGGTGGCGTGCAAATGGGCGACTGCTCGGCGCAAACATCTGACGGTTGTCCACAAAGCCAATGTCCTCAAAGAGACATGCGGATTATTTCGGCGGGTGGCATTAGCGACAGCCAGTGTCTATCCCGATTTGACCGTAGAAGAAATGTTGGTGGATGCGGCGGCGATGCACTTGGTGCAAAGCCCCACACGATTTGATGTGATTGTTACCACCAATTTATTTGGGGATATTCTCAGTGACCTCGTGGCGGGTCTGACGGGTGGGCTTGGGCTTGCACCGTCTGCCAATGTGGGCGATGGGCATATGGCGGTTTTTGAGCCTGTTCACGGGAGCGCCCCAGATATTGCAGGGCAGGGCATAGCAGACCCACGCGCCACCTTGCTGAGTGTGGTCATGATGTTGGATTATCTGGATTATACCGATGATGCGGAGCGCCTGCGCCGTGTGGTGTATGCCACGCCACATACGGGGAATACGGTGGGGACGACAGACACAATAATTGCGAAATTATGATAAAGCGGGGCAATGATATAGTTGCCCCGCCCAATATTTATTGTGATTAGCCCTTCACAGAGCCAGCCATCAGACCGCGCACGAAATAGCGTTGTAAAAATAAGAAGATGAGCAGTGGCACAATCATCGTCACAAACGCGCCAGCCGTCAACACTTCCCAATTTTGACCCTTAGACCCGACCAATTCTTGTAATTTGCGGGTGATAACGGCAATATTATCGCTTGTGCCTAAAAATACCAATGACACGAGCAAGTCATTCCAGACCCATAAGAATTGGAAAATCGAAAACGATGCAATCGCAGGGACAGATAGCGGTAGCACCAATTTTGTGAAGGCGGTATAGGGCGATGCCCCGTCAATCATAGCCGATTCCATAATTTCTTTGGGGATAGTGGAGATATATCCATAGAGCAGATACACCGCTATCGGCAACCCAAAGCCCGTATGAGCCAGCCATATCCCCAAAAATGTCCCATTGAGGTTCACATTTGGGTCGCTATACAATCGCAATAGCGGAATCAATGCCGTGTGTAATGGCACGACCAATAGCACCACCACCACCGCAAACAGAAAATCTCTGCCCGGAAATTTGAGCCATGCAAAGGCATAGGCGGCAAAGGCGGCAATAGTGATGGGAATGACCACCGCAGGGATGGTCACGAGGAGCGTATTGCCAAATGCCACACCCATGCCTTCTGCATTGAGTACCGACTCATAATTTTTGGTGGTAAATTCGTAGGGTGGGACGAGTGCCGTCCACCAGCCTGTTTGGTTGATGGCGATGGGGTCTCTGAACGATGTCACCAGTAAGCCGAAGGTTGGAATAGACCAGAGAATACACAGCACAATCACAATCACACGGACGGATGCACTCGAAAACACATGGCGCAATGAGCGCCGTGTGCCACGGACTTGGACTTCTTGTGAGGCGGGGGTAGAAAAAGAAACTGCGCTCATCCCTTATGCCCTCTGCTTTCTTAAATTACGAATATTCCAAAACACGACAGGCAATAATGCGATGAGCATCACCACCGCGATAGCACTCCCTTGTCCATAATTGCCTTCTCTAAAGAATGAGCTAAACATGCGGTTGGCAATCACCTCTGTCTCGCGCCTGCCACCTGTGAGGGTATAGACAATATCGAATACCTTTAATACCATCGTGAATACGGTGGTGATGACCACCAACAGCGTCCCCCGAATGAATGGGATGATGACATTAAAGAAGATACGCACTTCGCCAGCGCCATCAATGCGGGCGGCTTCGAGCAATTCATCTGGTACCCCCTTCACCGCCGCCGAGAGGATGACCATGCAATAGCCCGTGATGAGCCATATCATGATGGTGATAAGCGCCAAATTGTTGATGGAGGTGTCATTGAGGATATTGACCCTCTCGCCCCCCAATCCCACAATAATCGCATTAATCAAACCGATTTGTGGCTGATTGGGTTTGCCTTGCACAAAATACATAAAGCCCCAAATCACGCTTGCGCCCACCGCCGAGATTGCCATTGGCAAGAAGATGAGCGATTTTGCAACCGATTCCCACCTGCCAATACGGTCTACAAGGACAGCAATCACCAACCCCAAACTGACGCTGACCCCCGTTACTAAGATGAGCCACATCACGTTATTGCGGAAGGCAATCCGCATGGCATCGTTATTGAAGGCATAATCGTAATTGCCCAAATAGAAATAATTTTTGACCTCTACCGTTTCGCCATCAACAATTTCGGTTTGGCAGACACTCCGCCCTGCGTCATTCACAATCCGCACACACGGAAAATCACCTCTGGCATCGCGGAAGCTGAGGATAAAGGTGTTTATGGCGGGGTATACCAAGAACACACCCAAAATAGCGAGTGCTGGTCCAACAAATACAAATGGACGGAGGGCATCCCTAATTTTTTCTGGCAAATTTTCGACTAGCTCATTGGTAAAATAAAAGAGTAGCCATATCCCAAAGATGCCAATTGCCAACGCGACAAAGCCTAGTGTGAGTTTATTTTCATTGAGGCGCATGAAACTAACGCCTTGTGCCAAATTGAGCGTGACCAATACCAATGTGGAGAGTGAAAATACAAATTCAAACGGACTTTTTTGGAGCATCTCCGAAATTGGACTTGTGGTGAGTGTTTCTGGGCGTGGGATAACATATTGAAGGCATAACCCCGCACTAGCCAGCATACCCAGCCAAAAGCCTGTGCCAACCACAGGCGAAAAATCTGCTATTAAGCTATTTTGGGCAAAGAAACTGCTAAAATATAAAAATGTGACCAATCCAGATACAAAAATAATCTTTTTGGCAAATTCACGGGTGGTAACATCGTATAGATTTAGCCCCACGCCGATAATGCCAATGACCATGCCGATGGTGATGAACAAAAAATCTGGCATGGCTAAGGTTGCACGGGCTTCCCAACCGATGAGGACACCAATTTGTAAGAGTATCAACAAAATTGCCCCGACAAAATCTGTGGGATGATAGTCGGTTTTGCTTGTTTGTGGGAGCTGTGAATAAGATATAGTTGAAGTCATAAATAATCCCTCTATTGAAAAGGCAGGGCAGTGAACACGCACTACCCTGCCTAGATGTGTTGATACATATCACCAAGATAACCATATCTTGGTGATATAAGTCACAAATAGCCGTTTATTCAGTGGGCCAAGCGGCATCAATGCCGGTGAGGATACCATCGAGGTCATCACCACTGATGTAATCTACCACACCGCTCCAGAATGAGCCTGCACCCACTGCACCGGGCATGAGGTCGCTGGCATCGAAGCGCACAGAATCGGCATTAAGCAGAATTTCTGCGATACCACGATTGGCATCATCAAATAGGTCGAGGTTGGCATCGAGATGTGGTGACAAGAATGTGCCTGCCAAGATGGATGGCTCAATCGAGACGGCACTGGTCATAAATTTGAGGACTTCGCGCACTTCTGGGCGGTCGTTATACAGGCTATAGACATCGCCACCAGTCAAGACGGGTTCGCCATACATTTCGTCAATGGCGGGGAAATAGAAGTAGTTAAGGTCGCCTTCTGCGCCAATGGTGAGGTCTGGATAGTCTTCGAGCAACCAACCGGGCATGTAGCTACCTTGTTTGGCAAGGAAAGCATCGCAGGTGAGGAGGGGTACACCTGTATCGAAGAAGCGGTCATTGAGTGTGGAAATGGTGCCACCATAGATATAGCTTTCGTTGAGCAAGAATGATCCCATAATTTCAAAGGCATTCATAACTTCTGGCGAAGCAAATGGGAGGCGGCTGTCGAGGTCTACAGGCACAGACCAATTATCGTAATTTTCTAAAGAGGTGGTGCGGAGCATGATGTCTTCAATCCAGTCCGTACCAACCCAACCCGTTGCGCCACCACTTTCCATTGGGGCATACCAAGGATAGCCACCGTCTGCCACGATTTGGTCGGTGAGGGTAAGCAATTCATCCCATGTGGTTGGGACAGTATAGCCGGCTTCTGTGAAGCAAGCGGGGGAGTACCATACTAAACTCTTGACGATGGCACGATTCCAAATGCCGATGACTTCGCCAGTGGGGAGGGTAGCCATATCAATCCAGCTTTGGTTATATTGTTCTTGCATATAGCCTTCATCAAATACGGTGTTGAGGTCAACGGCTGTACCAGCAAAGCGTTTCATCAACCCTGGTTGTGGGAAGCCAGCAATATCTGGGGCGTTGTTGCCTTCGATGCGGGCGGTGATGAGGGTTTCAAAGTCGCTAGACCCTTCATAGACCACATCAATACCTGTGGCTTCTTCAAATGGGGCAAAGCCAGCCACAAACGCATTAACTTCGGCAGGTTCGGTATATGCACCAAAGATGGTCACAGTTGTGCCAGCGTAGGGCATTTCATCTTGGGCGCTAACTATCCCAAAAGACAGTAGTGCTACGGCACCGATAATAAGACTAAAAAAAAGTGTTTTACGCATAATTTTTGCTCCTATGTATATCAAAACAATTTTCTTGAAAACGTTTCCATTTTCTAAAATCATCATAGTGCATTCTTTATGATTTGTCAAAATGATTGTATAGAATGTACAATAGGACGACTTTGGTGGGATATAGAAACTATGAGGTTACGATGAATAATTCTGAAGCCATCTTCGTTATGGGGCATCGCAATCCCGACATGGATGCCATTGCATCGGCAATGGGTTATGCGTGGTTATTGGGACAATTACAAGACGGCAATATGTATTTGGCAGGGCGCACAGGGACAGTCAATTCACAGACCCAATTTGCACTCGATACCTTTCAGATGGAAGCGCCCACACTGATTAGCGATGTGCGGAAACGGGTCGGTGATTTGGTCGAAGAATTACCTTCTTTGCATCATACCAGCACTATTTTGGACGCTTGCCAAAGTGTGGCTCAGACACACCGTTCTGTGCCACTGCTTAATGACGACGACAAGCCGATTGGATTAATTTCTGGTGCGGCATTATTTGCGATTATGGGCGAAGCACTTAGCTCTGCCAATATTATGGCGCTGGCAAAAGATTTTGAATTACCCGCCAGTCAATCGGCAGATACCGCCTCTACAATGCTGAGCACAGGTGATTATATTCGTGATGTGCTGGCTCAGGTGTTGCGCTCTGAGCAAGACGATTTTATCGTTGTGGATGATAATGGGGTGTATGCGGGATTATGTAGAAAGTCCAAATTGCTCTCGCCCCCAAAACGCCGTATTGTCCTCGTAGACCACAACGAATTGGGACAGGCTGTACTTGGATTGGAAGAAGCAGAGGTGGTTGAGGTGCTAGACCATCACCGCTTGAGCAGTATTCCCACCTCCACACCGATTCGTTTTCGCATAGAACCCGTGGGAAGTTGCTCCACATTGGTGGTAGAACGTGGGATTGAACTGAATAAATCATTCCCTACGGGAATTGCTGGCTTGCTCCTATGCGGTATTTTATCCGACACACTCATTTTTAGGTCGCCAACTGCCACCCCAAGAGACCGTGCTACTGCGATTGCATTGGCAAAAATGGCAAAATTAGCCCCTGCCAAAGCCAGTGACGCCGAAGCAATGGAAGCTATCACGGAAATTGGCAATAAATTATTAGCGTCTGGTGCAGGATTGGGTAGCCGCCCAGTGCATGAAATTATCAACTCCGATATTAAATTCTATGAGGTCAATGGCGTAAATATGGGCATTGCACAGGTAGAGGTGGGTAATTTATCTGAATTACCCCACCGCCTAGATGAAATCCGTACTGCATTGGCTGAATTGGTCGAATCGCAAAAACTCAAATTGGCGTTGTTGATGGTGACAGATGTGGTGCGGGGCAATAGTCGCTTGGTGGCACAAGGGCAATCGCGCATTATTGCCGCCTTGCCCTATCCCCGTTTAAGTGACGATACACTCGATGCCCCTGGTCTGATGTCGCGCAAAAAGCAATTGCTCCCCACCGTATTTGCGGCAGTATCGCAGACAACTTAGGGTATAATCTGAACTATCGAATATGGGCGGGAACACCGCGCCCTATGTTTCACGAGGTATATTGATGGATACCGCATCGCTCAACAACCCGTTTATGGGGATTAATCCCTTATTGCACGAAATTTTATTGACACAAGATAGATGGCAAGAATTTCACAACGTTTTTTTAACACAATGCTTGCTTGCTTTACGTCAACAACTAGTGAACACAGCTTACACAGTTGGGTTAGAACAAACGGTTAGAATACAATCTGTGTCTGATTTATTCACACGCTATCGTCCTGATTTGCTCATTGCTACTAACAAGAATACACCATATCTTATACCATCACAGACTAGCCCTACTGCAATGTTGGCAATAACCGATGTGATGGATTTAGATGACCCTGACCCTGACCCTTTATCTGTTGTCATTAAAAAATATGAGGATGATAACCCTGTTGCATGGATAGAACTACTTTCACCATCTAATAAATTGCCTTTTGATGGATATTATCAGTATCGAAGCAAACGTGAGGTTGTCTTGGGGGCAAGCATTGTATTTGTTGAATTAGATTTTGTTCATAATCAACCACCCACATTGCGTTATTTGGATTATTCTAAGGGCGAGGAGGGGGCTTACCCTTTTCATATTACGGCACTGATACCTAATCCAAGAATTGAGACAGGTGTCGCACAAGTCTCTCATCTTAAGGTTATGGAAAAGATACCTGCACTCAATATCCCCTTGTTAGGTGATGATGAGTTGATATTAGACCTTGAGGCGGTTTATCAGAATATGTTCACTCAAGCGGCTTATGCTTCAGAAATTGCCCGTAATCAGCCCCAACTCACCACCTATCACCCCGATGACCGCGCAAAAATTTTGGCATATATCCAAAAAAGTGAGGATACCTTATCATGACGGGTTTGCGAATTGTGCGTGCTTGACAAATTTTGGCAATAATCATATCATACAAAGAACGGATGGTCGAATTTTGCATGGCAATTCTTTATTATCACTATCCTGTGTCAGCACAGATTACAAATTCTATTCAGTATTCCCATAGTATTTTTTGACCATTCGACCTATACTACCCCGCAATACTATTCAAAATGAGGATGAGAATGAGTGTGGTAGCAGACGAAAAACAAGGTGTCTTATTCATGCTAGTGGGACCAGGGGGTGTGGGCAAAAATGCCATTTTAGACCAATTATTGGTGAAGGTGAGCGACCTCAAACAACTCGCTACTGCTACCACTCGGGGACCTCGCAAAGGTGAGGAACATGGTAAGCAACGCTGGTTTATCTCTTTAGACGAATTTAAGCAGATGATTGCCGATGAACAATTGGTGGAATATCAAGAGGTGCATCCTGGCGTATATTATGGTGTGCCAAAAATGGCATTAGAAAGTGCCTTTGAATCTGGGCAAGATTTGGTGGCGGATATAGATTTCAATGGGTCAATCAAAATCCGTGCGGGGTATATGCAAAACACCATCGCCTTTTTTATCACTCCGCCGAGTATGGAAATTTTGGCAGAACGTCTCATTGCCCGTCAAGACGACCAGCAAAGTATCAAAGACCGCATCCATCGCGCCGCAGAAGAAATGCTCTATGCCCCAGAAGCCGATTTTGTGATTGTCAACTGGAATCTCACCGATGCCATTGGTCAAGTTTTGCAACTGGTTAACCAAATCCGCACCCAAAGCACCCCAATATTACCTAATATCACCACAACATTTTCGACCACAGTCACCATTCCCACCACACAACATACGACTACTGGAGCGATTCCCAGAGGCGAAAAGCCCACTCACATCGCTATGAGTCTCTTGCGTGAGGCGGATATTGACCCCATCCCAGAAAAATTATTTTTTGCCGATATACCCGTCACTGTCACCTTTGATGAACATAATCGGCGCTATCATATCGGGTACTATTTTAGCTATCAGGACGAATCATAATGAATTTATCTGGATTATATATCAGCAAGGGGGCGCTCCTCGCCCCCGATAATATTCCCCTACATTTTGGCGACACATTGGGCGAATATCAAGCGGTTTATACGGGTGGAATTGTGCTTGACCGTCGGCATGAAGGGCGGATTTTGGCGAGTGGCGTGCAAATATTGGCGTGGTTAGATAATATTGCGACCAATAAATTAGTGGATATAACCCCCATGACAGGTAAACCGACCCTATTCACCAATGCCACAGCGCGAATTTTGGACCGTGCGATGGTGTATGCGTTGGATAGTGAGCGCGTGGTCATCCTCACAGAACCCAATCGGGGTGATGCGCTAACAGCCTATTTGCGCGAGAATATTTTTTATCAGGATAAAATTACACTGACCGATTGGCAACCAGTCTATCATCAATTTTCCCTACACGGCACACAAGCCGATGCCCTCATTCACACTGTGTTACAAAAATATTCGCATAGTCAGCAAAGAAGTAGCGAACTTGAGGGAAATAATACAGAGAAAAACACCATAAATGGGGTATATAACGTACTAGAGGGGTCTATTGCCGATTCACCCGTGTATGCCTTCCGTCAAAAGCCACTGGTGGGGTCATCATGGATATTGCTTGTCCCTACCGAATCGGCAGGGATGGTCTGGAAAACCCTCATAGATGCGGGTAGGTCATTGGGGATTATTCCTAGTGGCGGATTGGTCTATAACGCGCTTCGCATTGCCTCTGGCAGACCGAATGTTGGACGTGAACTCACTACCGAATATATCCCGCTTGAATTGGGCTTGTGGGATGAGGTGAGTTTTAGCAAGGGATGTTATACAGGACAAGAAATTCTCGCCCGCATGGAAAGCCGTAATAAGTTGGCGCGGGTACTTATGCGCCTTAAGCTATCGCAATTTGCAGAGGCGGATACCGCGTTATTTTATCAGGGCAAGCGGGTCGGTCAGATTACCAGCAGTGTGGTTGCACCAGATGGCGTTATCCACGCGATGGGGGTGGTCAAAACCAGCATGGCAGGGACAGGTGTGGTGGTAAATATTGGCACACCAGACGGCGCATCGGCAACCCTGACAGATTATTTGGGGGTGCAACCGCGCATCACTTAATTCATGATATGATGAATAAAATGATGATTAAGGGTATTGAGCATGAACAAGCGAATTGCACACAATATTTTTGAGGGGATTAATCCTGTACTAAATGAAAAATTTTTGCAAATATGGGATTGGCAAGATTTTCATAACGCACATCTAGTGGATATTCGTAACCTATTGAAAAGTGTTTTGCTAGAACGGGGCTATGTTATCAATTTAGAAGAATCGGTGCAGGTTTATAAATTAGGAGACACGCCCACTTTATATCGTTCAGATGTACTCATTAGCAAATCATCACGCCCTTCATTGAGCGAAAAGGCACAGTCTCAGTCAGAAGTAATACCCACCGTTGCCACTCAAATATTGCCTATCCGACAGATGAATATCCCCGAAGAATCGCCGTCAATAATGGCTATTGTCATCCGCAAACGACGTGAAAATAAACCGATTACATGGATAGAAATGCTTTCACCGAGTAATAAATTACCATCACAGACATTTTATGATTATCAATTTAAGCGCAAGCAGTTGATTGATGCTGGTGTATGTTTTATTGAACTGGATTTTATCCATACACAACCCCCCACTTTTTATCATGTTGAGGCGTATACTGATGGCGGGTATCCATATCATTTAAGTGTGAGTGTACCACGTCCAACCATCCAAGAGGGAACTATCACCATGTACCATTTTGGTGTAGCAGATAAAATCCCCACGATAGATATTCCCTTAGAAGGTGATGATACGCATATTTTTGATTTTAATGCGGCTTATCAAAAGACCTTTGTTGAATCTTCGTATGGACTAGAATTAGATTATCATGACCTCGATTTAAGCACCTATCTTGAACGTGACCGCCAATATATCCTCAAACGCATTGCCAGTGCATTGGATGATGAATCATCAACCACCTAAATCGGGCGGGGAAGAATCGAACATCAACGCCCACCACAATTGCCAATTTTCTGGACCTTGTGGCGAGGTCTGCACATCATTAAATATGGGCAAAACGGGTGTTGGGGTGGGTGGCAATCCTGCCGAGAGAGGAATCACCAATATTTCCCCTGGTCGAATCATCTTGCCATCGCCACGTGCCCATTGTTGCACAAAAGCGGGGCTTTCTGCATAATCGCGCTCGGCAATCAGGGTGGCTTGTTCTTGGCGCAATGTCAAAATTTCACTTTCCACACTCTGATAAAATTCATTCAGTGGACGGCTAGAGGTGATGCGTGAGCTAAAATTGATTGCCAAGATTAACCCAATGGCAATAATAGCGGCAAACATGATTTGCACCCCTGTAAGCCCAGTGTAGCGCCCGCGAGATGGTGGGGTAGGGCGCTTTGGTGGGGCAGGTTTCTGAGTTTTTTCTGCCTGCGGTGGTTTTTCTGGCTGGGTTTCTGATGACATAAGATTATTCCTAACATACACATTTATAGATGGTATGGATGCCATCTACTTTTATACACATTGTATTGGGAATAAAGGTGGGGTCAATTGCCAATTTTTGCCGATAAGACGATAAACTACCCTTATCGCACACTTTGCAATGTCCAAAGAATACGCTACTATATTGTGTTCCTTTTATTGATATTTATGAACTTAGGGAGGAAAAATAGTCACATGGATTTTTTGACAGATAATGTGACCGTTGCTAGTTTCATCGCCATCTTTGCTTCGGCGGTTGGATTGGCATTTGCATGGAGACAACGCGCTTGGGTACTTGCTCAAGATGCGGGTAATGAAAAGATGAATAAAATCGCCACTGCGATTCAACGAGGCGCACAAGCCTTTTTGAGTCGTGAATATCGTGCGATTGCCATTTTGGTGGTGATTGTCACCATCGCACTTATCTTGCTTGGGTTAATTCCCGGTTCTGGGATGAGTCCATGGACGGCACTGGCATTTGTGACTGGGGCGATAGCCTCTGGCACGGCTGGTTATGGCGGGATGTATATCGCTGTGCGTGCCAATGTCCGTACCACACAAGCCGCATCCAAAAGCCTGAATCAAGGGTTGCGTGTGGCGTTCTCTAGCGGGACAGTCATGGCAAACTTGGTCGTGTCTTTGGCATTGCTTGGGATTGGTGTTTTGTTCATCCTATTCACCAATGTGTTGAATTTATCTCCATCTGTCGCCGCTAGCGCCCTCGCAGGTTTTGGCTTTGGTGGCACAAGTATCGCTATTTTTGCCCGTGTGGGTGGTGGTATCTATACCAAAGCCGCCGATGTGGGTGCCGATTTGGTTGGTAAAACAGAACTCAACATCCCCGAAGATAGCCCACAAAATCCTGCCACGATTGCCGATAATGTCGGTGATAACGTAGGTGATGTGGCGGGTATGGGGTCAGATTTGTTTGAAAGCTACGCAGGCTCAATTATTGCCGCCATCACCCTCGCTTTATTGGGTGCGGGTATTGCCGCCGACAAAGTGATTGCGGCGCAAGTATTCCCCTTGTTAGTCGCCGCACTTGGCATTTTCATCGGTATCGCTTCCTCTTTCTTGGTGACAACCAAAGAAGGTGCTACCCAAGAACAACTCCTATGGAGTTTGCGTAAGGGTGTGTATGGCGCGAGTTTGATGGTGTCTGTTGGTATCGTTGCATTAGGCTTATTGCTCGATTTGGGTTGGGGTGTTATCATCGCCACTCTAAGCGGGTTGATAGGTGGCGTGCTGATTGGTTACTTTACCGAATATTTCACCTCTGGCTCATCTAAACCCACCCAAGAACTTGCCGCCAGTGCCGAAGGTGGCGCGGGGATTATTGTTATTCGCGGGTTGGCGTTGGGGATGCTCTCCACACTCGCCCCTGTGACGATTGTCGTAATCGTTACCTTGCTCGCTTCATGGGCGACTGGCTTGTATGGTGTGGCGATTGCCGCCGTTGGGATGCTCTCGACACTCGGTATCACACTCGCCACCGATGCCTATGGTCCTGTTGCCGATAACGCAGGCGGGATTGCAGAAATGGCACAATTGGGCGAATCTGTCCGTGACCGTACCGATGCGCTCGACAGTTTGGGTAATACCACCGCCGCCACAGGCAAAGGGTTTGCGATTGGTAGCGCGGCGATGACCGCACTCGCTTTGATGGCGGCATTTATCACCGCGATTAAAGGTGGCGATAGCGCGACTGCAACCACATTTGCCGCCGTATTATTAGAGCCACGCCTCATCACAGGCATGTTTATTGGGGCGTTGTTGCCATTTGTGTTTAGCGCCTTCTCTATGTTGGCAGTTGGCAAAGCCGCCCAAGAAATTGTGGTAGAGGTCAAACGTCAATGGCGCGAGATTCCCGGTTTGGCAGAAGGCACAGCCGACCCCGACTATGAAACATGCGTGGCTATCAGTACCGATAGTGCGATTCGCCAAATGATTTTGCCCGGTTTAATTGCCGTTGGTGTGCCTGTTGGCATCGCTATTTTGATTATTGTCGGCAATGGCAATATCATTGGTGAATTTGTCGGCTCAGAAACATTGGTGGGTGTCCTTATGGGGTCGCTCATCACCGCTTTCATGCTCGCTATCATGATGTCAAATGCGGGTGGCGCATGGGATAATGCCAAGAAATATATCGAAGCAGGCAATTTAAAGGGTGTAGATGCGAATGGCAACGAAGTGGTCTATCGCAAAAAATCTGAACCCCACAAAGCCGCCGTTGTCGGTGATACCGTTGGTGATCCCTTCAAAGATACTGCGGGTCCATCGTTGAATATTCTGCTCAAATTGGTAGCAATTGTGGCATTGGTGCTGGCACCCCTCATCTATAATGCCATTGATGCCAATGTCATTCCGACTGCGGGTGATACAACCACGATCGAACAACCTGTGACGACTGTGCCAGAATCTACGCCAGAAGTCCAAATCGAAATCGAAGTTACCCCAGAATCCTAATCTTTATTTGCAGGGATATGAGCAATCATGTCCCTGCGCTATCCCCTTGTTAGGTTTGTAATGGAGAACCGAAAACAAATTCATAGGATTATGTCAATAACGCATCATTAAACGTGTTTTCACCCCACCCCAACCCCCTCCCCAAAAAATTGGAGAGGGGGCTAAAACCTGCCCTAAAATGGGTTTCTCCCCCTTTCTCCACGCAGTGGGGATAGGGGTGATTTAAGCTGATAATTGACTTGAAAATGCTTATCCATTGAAATTTGAAAATCATTTGAATTCAAAATAGTTGTTCCATAAGCATCCCCATGCCTAAAGGCAGGGGCTTTTAGTAGCACCAATGCTTACCAGTCTCAGCCAGTTAGTAATGACTGGCTACGTTATGGGTGAATACATAGGCACTTCGGGGTGCTTCACCAGCCACGAACCCTGCGGTACATCATTAAACAGGTCGAAATGGGCGTAGGGACGCGATTAATCACGTCCCTACCGTTCACATACAAAACCACCCAATAACATTGACGCGGTGACCGTAACCGCCGTAAGGCGAGAACCGAAAGGTAGCTTTCATTTTATGCAACGTGTATTTGTGCTAGACAAGAACAAAGAACCACTCATGTCCTGCAACCCTGCACGGGCGAGGCAGTTATTAAAATCGGGGAAAGCGGCAGTTTTTCGTTGTTATCCATTCACAATTATTCTGAAAGACCGTGAAGGTGGTGACATGCAACCCATTCAGGTCAAGGTAGACCCCGGTAGTAAGACGACTGGCATAGCCGTTGTTGTCGAATTCAAACGGGGATTATGTTGTGTGTGGGCGGGTGAATTGACCCATCGTGGTCAACAAATCCGTGATGGGTTATTGAGTCGTAGACAGCTACGTAGAGGGCGCAGAACACGTAAATTACGCTATCGCCAAGCACGATTTGATAATCGCAAACGCCCTAGTGGATGGCTTCCCCCGTCCCTCATGAGCCGTGTATATAACATTGAAACATGGGTGAAACATTGATGCGCTATGTACCCGTCACACATTTGGCGATGGAACTGGTCAAATTCGATACACAGGAACTGGTCAATCCCGAAATCAGTGGTGTTGAGTATCAACAAGGCGAATTATGGGGTTATGAGGTGCGAGAATATCTGCTCGAAAAATTTGCTCGCAAATGTGTGTATTGTGGTATAAAAGATGTGCCACTCGAAATTGAACATATCCTCCCAAAATCACGAGGCGGGTCTAATCGTGTGAGCAATCTCACATTAGCGTGTCACACCTGCAACCAGAAAAAAGGCAACCAAACAGCGCACGAGTTTGGTCATCCGAATGTGCAGAAATTGGCGAAAGTACCCCTCAAAGATGCGTCTGCTGTTAATGCTACACGCTGGAAATTGTACCAAACATTGCAAGGCTTTGGATTGCCAATTGAACTAGGCACAGGCGGGCGGACAAAGTATAATCGTGCGATACAGAATTACCCAAAAACACACTGGTTGGATGCGGTATATGTTGGTGAAAGTGGGCAAGTGGTGTTTGTCAGCCCCAATCACCAACTGTTAGTCATAAAAGCGGTTGGCAGAGGTAATCGGCAAATGACCAAGCCCGATAAATATGGGTTTCCGCGTGCGATACGCCGACGTAAAAAGGTGTATTTTGGATTTCAGACGGGTGACATGAGTAAAGCAACTGTCACATCAGGCAAGAAGATTGGGATATATGTCGGGAAAGTGGCGGTTCGTGCGAGTGGCAAGTTTAATATCACCACCACGACAGACATCGTACAGGGCATCCATCATCGTTTTTTCAAAACGATTCACAAATCAGACGGGTATAATTATATAAAAGAAGAGAGGGCGATTCCCCCCATGCCTAAAGGCAGGGGTTTCCGCGCCTGAAAATTCGATGACCCCACTATTATCCCTACTCACACTCATTTATCTCATTAGCGCGATTGGTCTGGCAATTTTTTCTGGTGCGATATTTATTTTATTAACGCTATGGGTGATTCATCGCAAAAACGCGCCCATATTGCCATTTGTCGCAGAAGCCGATTTGCCACCTGTCCTCATTCAACTGCCCATTTATAACGAACAATTTGTCATCGGGCGCTTATTAGAAGCGATTATCCACCTCGATTATCCCAAAGACCGCCTGCATGTGCAGGTATTAGACGATTCTACCGATGAAACTGCCTATTTGGTGGGCGAATTGGTGGGAGAATATCGGCAAAACGGCTGGCAAATGGAACACATCCGCCGTCCACAGCGCACCGAGTATAAAGCGGGTGCGATGCAATATGGGCTTGGGATGCATGATGCGCCCTTTGTGGCGATTTTTGATGCCGATTTTGTTCCGCCACCAGATTTTTTGCGTCAGACCATCCCGTATTTTATACACAATCCGCATTTGGGCATTGTGCAGGGACGTTGGGCGCATCTTAATGCGGAGCAAAATCTCATCACCCGTAGCCAAGCTATGAGCATAGACGGGCATTTTGTGATTGAGCAAACAGGGCGCAATCGGGGCGGGTTGATGCTCAGTTTTAATGGCACGGCGGGGATATGGCGACGTGCCTGTATTGACGATGCGGGTGGCTGGACAGCGATTACCACCGCAGAAGACCTTGACCTCAGTTTTAGGGCGCAATTACGCGGATGGAAATATCTCTATTTGCCCGATGTGGCTGTGCCTGCCGAATTGCCACCCCAAATTGCCGCCTATAAAGCACAACAATCCCGATGGGCAAAGGGTGTCACCCAGAACCTTTTTCGTCTGATAAAAGATGTGTGGCGGTCTGAGCATATTACCCTCGTGCAAAAAATCATGGGAACAATTCACTTGTGCCAATATGTGCCACAGGTATTATTGCTCATGTTAACCATCCTCAACCCAATATTGATGCTCACGGGGGTTTTACAAACACTGCCACTTGCCCCGTTGGGATTAGCAGGCCTCGCCGCGCCCATTATGTATATTATCAGCCAAAAGCAATTATATCCCGATTGGCATAAACGGCTCATCGCATTTCCCGTGTTGCTGGCAATCGGCAGCGGGGTGATGTTCACCAACACCATGGGCGTATTTGAGGCGATAGTGCGCCGTCCGAATCATATCAAGCGCACGCCAAAATTTTCTGATGGGGCGTGGGCGAGCAACCAATATGCGCTCCGCACCGATTGGACAATTTTCTGTGAACTGATATTAGCCATTTATACGGGTATAGCGATGATTTTGGCAATCAGTTATATGCCGAGCCTCATCCCACTTTTTGCCATGCAAACGTATGGCTTTGGTACGATTGTCTTTTGGGGATTGATTCAAGAACGGCAACTCGGACGTGCCGATGCTATGAGGGAACACACCCATGTACCTGTCATTGGTGATTAATTCCAGCCACGCGCCGTTTTGATATAGTCATAAGCCTTGTTGAGCGCATGAAATTTATTAGTGGCTTCTTCATCGGGTAATTCACTGGTATCGGGATGATAAACAATCGCCAATTTGCGAAATGCCGCCTTCACCGTATCTTTATTGGCAGTGGTTTCGAGTCCGAGTAGCTTAAAACACACCTCTAAATAATCGGTGATGGCGCTGGTGGGGCTTGGGGATTGATACGCCCCATTAGCCCCATTGCCATTTTGCCGTTGCCGACTATTTTCATCCGCCATCCCCGCCCAAGTCTGACCATACGCCTCCCATGTTTGCCAATGGGTTTGGCGTTGGCGCGGAATTTCGGCATCGCGTTTGGCACGGAAACTCCGATAATCGGTATTGCGCCAAAAAGACCCACCGCCAAAATCGGCAACAAACCAATCCCCTTTGGCAGGGCGGGGTTCTCTGAGGGTGGTCTTAAAAAAGCGTAATTTGTTAAATTCGACCAACGGACCGTGCCATGCCATGTGTTCGCCGTTGTTATGTGGTTCTAAATGCACCTGAAACACCTCTGGCACACCCTTCACCGTGCGCGTGGCATACAGCCGTTCCCCTGTTAGGTTGTGGAGGGCGTGCGCCCATTCGTCTATTTTGGCGCGATTGCCGTCTGCGGGGATAATGCCCGAATCCACCAAGAAGAGTGTCCCTACGCCGATTTCACTCGCTTCGTGCAAATTTTTGCGGATATTGCGCGTTTTGGGGATTTGGTTGAGCAGGTGAATATAAATTTTATACCCGTTCCAACTCTGGATGACCAAATCGGCATGGTCGTTATGGGGAAGGGTGATTTGCACACTGATGAGGCTATCCAACTGCCGTTTAATCCAATCTTTGAGCGCGATGACCATCGCCTAACTATCCTTTTTGTATGCAAACTCTGAGGCAATGCAAACCGTCTGAAAGTGAATATCCACAATATCGGCAATATTGGGCGCATATCCGCCACCCATCGCCACCGCCACAGGCAAATTTGCCCCGCGTAGCATCGTCATGACCATGCGGTCACGCTGTGCGAGTCCGTCCTTGCTCATCGCTAATTTGCCTAGTTTATCACCAATAAACGGGTCTGCGCCAGAGATATAGATGGCAAAATCGGGGTTACTGAGAAAAATCGCACGGCGCAGACCTTCTTCTAAATACAGCAAATAATCGTCATCGCCTGTATCATCATCCAAGCCAATATCCAGATTGCCCATAAATTTGCGATGCGGAAAGTTTTTTTCGCCATGAATCGAAAAGGTGAATATGCTTGGGTCATTATGGGTGATTTGGGCTGTGCCATTGCCCTGATGCACATCGCAATCTACGATTAACACACGCTCAATCCCCGCACACGTTTGTAATTCGCGGGAGGCAATCGTCGCATCGTTAAATACACAAAATCCCTCACCGTGGTCGGTGCAGGCATGATGTGTCCCACCCGCCAAATTCACCCCCACACCGCCTTGTAATGCTGAATAAGCCGCGCTGATGGTCGCGCCAGATGACCGTTTGCATCGCTCCACCATCATGTCTGACCAAGGAAAGCCAATACGCCGAATTTCTGCCGATGATAATTGCCCGTGTGTGAGCCGATGCAAATAATCCGCCGTATGACAGCGTAAAATTTGGGTATCGGTGGCGGCGGGTGGCACACACAATTCTGCGATGCCAGATGCCCACACGCGCTCATATAACCCCGAATATTTGCTCATGGGGAAGCGGTGGTCTGGTGGCAATGGCAACACAAAATCATTGACGTAAAATGCTTTCATCATGCCCTTTATGCAAAATCCTCTAGTATCATCTCGCTTGCCACCTTGCCAGATAGCATGACCATTGGCACACCACCACCGGGATGGGTTGTGCCACCCGCGAAATATAATCCGCGAATATCGGCACATCGGTTGTGTGGGCGTTTAAAAGCCGTCCATTTGCTATTGGCAGATGCACCATATAACGCCCCACGCCAAGCACCACTCATCGCTTGCAGGTCGTTGGGGGTGATGATTTGCTCTGAACGAATTTTATCACGAATTTCGATGCCAAATTGCCCCAATCGGGTGAGAACTTTTTCTCGATACGCCATTTTTTGACTATCCCAATCATACTGCAACGAGACGGCGGGTGCATTGACCATCACAAACCAATTTTCATGACCGTGTGGCGCATGGGATGAATCGGTTTTGCTGGTGATGGCGATATAAATGGTCATATCATCGGCGGGGATGCCTTGCTTGAAGATGGACATAAATTCACGCCGATAATCCCCAGAAAACAAAATATTATGATGTGCGAGTTGCGGATAATTCCCCTCCACACCGAGCAACATCACAAATCCAGAGCCAGACGGTTCTTGTCGTTTGAGTTTATTGAGCCGTTTTTCTGCGAATTCGCGTGGTAGAAGATTTTCATACACGGTGGTGACATCGGCATTGGCGAGTATGGCGCGGGATTCGATGCGCTCCCCGCTAGCGGTGATGACCGCTACTGCCACCCCATTTTTGACATCAATTTTGGTGATAGGGGTGCTGGTGCGGATTTCTACGCCCAATTCCCCCGCCAATTTTTCTAATGCCTGTGCAATCGTATACACCCCACCTTGTGGATACCACACCCCGCCCGTCATTTCGACATGGGCGATGACATTGAGCGTGGCGGGTGCGTGATAGGGGCTACCACCAACATACGTTGCAAACCGCCCTAATAATTGGCGCAAATAGGGTGATTTGACAAACCCGTTGATGGCGGGTTGCATCTGGCGCAGAGGGTCGGCTTTGAGCCAATCGGTGATAGGCACTTTGAGAAAACTGGCAAGGCGGGGTGGCTGGTCATAGATGAAAACGGGTCCCGTAATTCGATGGATGGTCGCCACATACGCCAAATAACGAAAATACCCCGCCACATCGCGCTCATCCCATTCGGCTATTTGCTCCGCCATATGCGATAGATTGCTGGTGGCATCGAACATCATGCCATCGGGATAAAAATAACGGGTGAGTGGTTCTAGGGGCAATAGCGTGATGTAATCATCCAAATTGCGCCCTGCCACCCGAAATAGCTCCTCAAATACATGACGCATGGTGATGACTGATGGACCCGTATCCCACCGATACCCGTCTTTTTCGATTTGGTACATTTTGCCCCCGACTTGGGCATTTTTTTCAATGATGACCACGCGCTCACCCGCCACCGCGAGGCGAATGGCGGCGCTTAATCCGCCGATACCTGCGCCGATGATGATAATCGGTTTTTTGTCTGTCATGATTTTTTCCTCGCAGTGACAACGCGCCCCTTCCATGTGGGTCCGCCTTGTGTGTAGTGCCAATAGAGGGCTTGCAGAGCGATGCGTGTCATGAGTAGGGCGGAAACGGGCATGAACACCGCATCGAATATACGCTGACGAGAAAAACTCGCGCTCACGGCACGGATGATTATCCCTAACAAGGTCAATAGGGCAGGCATGAGGGCATTTTCGCCTGTGACCAGCGCCACAATCATCGCTATCGGCGGGACGATAAATATGAGCCAGTGAAAAATTGTGCCGAGCATGAGTGCGAATGGACTCCCATACCCCGCGAGGATATTCTTGGCATAGCCGTTTTTGACCTCACGCCAATTTTGATACATTCTGCATGTGACCAATCCCGCGCCATCGCCCATTCGCAGGCGCATTTTTGCCGATTTAACCATGCGGGCGAGAGTCACATCTTCCAAGACATTGCCGCGCACACGGTTATGCCCGCCGATTTGGTTATAGGCATTTTTGCGCCAAGCCATACATTGCCCATTCGCCGCGCCAAATGCCCCTAGTGGGATGTAATGCACGCCGATGAGGGGCAAATATCCCAAGATGACCATCGCCATTAATGGCACACACAGGCGTTCTGTCCATGTTACCGTCTCTTGGGTAGACCACACACTATACAAATCGGCACGGCGGGCGGTCATATCGGCTATGAGGGCGCTTAACCCCTCTGGCGACCAATGCACATCGGCATCGGTGAACAGAAAAATTTCGCCCTTAGCGACTTGTGCCATCTGGTGACACGCCCAATTTTTGCCCATCCAACCATCGGGCAGAGGCGCACCCGCCAAAATAGGTACACGCGGGTTATCCCCCGATGCGTCACGGGCGATTTGCGCGGTGTTATCGGTTGAATGGTCGTCTAGGACAATGACTTCATAATGCGGATAGGTCTGTGATAGCCACCCACGCATCGTATCGCCAATCACCGCGGATTCGTTGCGGGCGGGAATCATCACCGAGACAAATGGGGTCTGTGCAGATGATTTTGCCGATAGTCGTGGGAAAATCTGACTATTCACCAGCAGATTGCCTGCGATGACGATGAGCGGGATAGCGATAATGAGCATAAGCCATGTGGTCATATCATATCACCGCCATGCCTAATGTCTTTTGCTTGATGCAGGCTTGAGTTTTGGCGCGTGACGCAATTCTGCCCGATGCTTATAGACCGTCAACACCCCTAAAATGCCCCATGTTATGAGCCATGCCCACGGGGCGGATGTGACCAATAAAAATATCACCCCAACTGCCCATGTGAACATCACTGCCCACCCGCTACTGGTTAGGGTGATATAAAAGCCGATGAGGGAAATCATCAGAATGACGGGCATGGGTAAAATACTGAAGCCGATGGTCACACCGCCCATGCTGGCGATGGCTTTGCCCCCTTTGAATCGTAAAAACGGCGAGAAGGCATGTCCGAATACGGGTGCAATGGCGATGAGGACAAGATACCATCCATCAAACTTAAAAATATGGGTGGCTAACCCCACAGGGAGGGCGGCTTTGCACACATCCAAAAATATCGCCAAGCCACCCCAAGCCACCCCGCCAGCGCGTAAAACATTAAAGGCACCTGGGTTGCCATCGCCAACGGTGCGAATATCTTTTTTGAGTCCCACTTTGCCGATGATAACCGAAAACGGAATTGACCCCAATAAAAATGCGAATAGGGCAAAGACTAATGCGTCAGTGTTCATGCCAGCCGTCTCCAACTCCAGATTAAAAATAACCCCATGCCGATACACCCAAAGAGCGCAGGACCCACCATGCCCCAAAATACCGCTAGCCCCACCGATTGCAAAAACCACACCACCGCATAAATGATGAATAACGCCATGTGGGGCATTTGCCAGCGATAGGGGCGGATGACGGCGGTTATCACGCCTGCGGTGAGTAGCCAGCCAAAATAATTCACCAATGGGATGCCAAAGTATGCCCCATATTCTTGCCATTCCCAAAATCCCCATGCGACCATTTGCGGGTCTAGGAATAAATCCCATGCGGTCATCGCCAATGCCGATACGCCGATATACGCCAGCCGATTTTTTGTCCCCACCGTAAGATGGGCGATATTCCACGCGGCGGGCAACATCATAAACCATGCAAGCGGGATGAGCAGTGGCACACTCCCCAATTGGGGTTGCAGTAGGGGGGTATAATCGTAACTGCCAAACGGGAAATTGGTCTTTGCGCCGATAAATTCCACACCCCATGTCATGATGGCAACCGCGATGAACACCCCGCCGATGCGCGGTAATCCCCAGATGGTGGCAAGCGAGGCAAATACGGCGCTAAATTGGATGAGGAGTGCGAATGTGATAGCGGGTGGGATGATGGCATCGCCAAATATCCAACGGAGGATTGGCACAAAAATCATCGCCAAAATCCACGTTAAAACCAACCCATACACGGCACGTTGTTGGCGAGGCAGGGTCATGAATAGCTGATAAGATAGGGTGATTCTGTTCATTATTGCCTTATTTCGCTTTCAGTAGGGTGTCCAAATCGCCATGCACCTCTAAACCTGTATTGCGCCCAATCTGGTCGAATATGACCTCTCCTGCGAGGGTAGTCAGGCGGACATGCACGCTCGATTGCATGGTCTCGTCTACCCGTTTGTGCATCTCGGTGCGGATAGGCGCGAGGAGCAACCCACCACTTCCCCGTTCTGCTACCAATTCTAGCCGATGCGTTTTGTTTCGCATTGTCCAATGCACATGGTCATCGGTTAATTTTAACTGTTCGTTGACCACATTGGTATACTTGGCAAATTTATGTAGGATGCCCTCATGATAAAAGCCGACAATGCCCCCGCGCATGGTACGCCCCAATAGTGGCACCATAGCGATGGAGGCGCTAAGGCTGGTGTTGGGTGTATCGAAATGATTGCTCTGCATCCAGATATATGCCGATGGAAAGGCTTGCCCCCAATCTTTTTCGATATAGGCGATGCCATCCGTGAACATGAGCGATTTGCCATTCTCGATTAATTCGCCCGTGAGCGATGTGGTGAGGTTCACCACGCCATGATAACACTCCATGATAGGCAACCACGCATACCAGCCCATCACCCCTGGCTGAATGGGTGTGATATCCCAGCCGCGCCCGCCAGAAAACCGTATTTCTCCATGTAGGGATAATTTATCATCGGCAATGGCGAGTTTAATTTTATCAGCAGAAAATTGGTTATCGCCCACGCGCACCAAAAATTCTTCTTCATTCGCACGGAATGCCTCTATGGGATATTCATGATAAGTGGCGCGACCATTCATGCCATCCAACACCTGCACAAAGGCATGGTCTTTGGCGGGGTCTTGACCACGAAAAATACCGGGAATAATGGCATAGCGGATTTGCTCATCGGCGCTCACCAGCTTAAAATACCACCCCTCAAAATAGGGACGGCGGGTGTGTGTCCCCTGAAAGATTTGGGGGTGCATGGTCTTATAGATATAACGGCGCATGTGGGGTTTATCCTCATTGGTCATGATTTTAGACAATTATCATAGCAGATGAGGATGAGTGGGCGCTAAGTGATGTGTAAATTATGGCTAATCGTCATAATAAAAGAGCGATGGTAGCCATTCGATGCTGGCGATG
>Ga0163154_10001587_pt1 | contig 34942 bp, 34 predicted proteins | sample OliLakLV19MP9P1_FD_148649 | JGI IMG/M metagenome (GOLD analysis project Ga0163154, IMG submission 148649) | Freshwater microbial mat bacterial communities from Lake Vanda, McMurdo Dry Valleys, Antarctica - Oligotrophic Lake LV.19.MP9.P1 | ecosystem: Environmental > Aquatic > Freshwater > Lake >... | reverse complement strand
TTTGCGACCTGCATTATTTTTTCTGGGGCGTTCATGAACTTTTTGTAAGAGAGGACGAAATTCCTCCCACGGGATTAAACCATCGAGCTGTATAAGAAAACTCTTTTGCTCCTCTAATTTTTGATGGCGCTGCTCCCAGTCCCACATCCCTTGTTGGCCCATCGTAATTTTTTGGTGAGGTCTTTTTTATTTTCTCACTTTCACTAATCTTCAGCAATTAGGATGCAATTAATCGAGGTGCTCTAACCAAACACAGAGAATTAACGTATCTATCACAATCACTTTACTCGGCATGGTTCGCCTCATCCATTTTGGCAAGGCTCCTTTCTATTAATCCTTTTGTTGTGAGTTCACCTAACAAGCCAGAAGCCATGAGCTTGGGCAGGTTCTCGATATCTTCAAGTAGGGTTAATTCGCTCTCTCCGGTTTGAGAATCACGGTGAGCAACTACAACAAAAGGAGTCATCTGTGGGCCTAGAGCATCGAGTAGGGCGGGGTTATGTGTTGTAACAAGGATATCTATTTTACGTTCTCTACCAATATCACACAACATTTCCAGTAGCAAACCTGAGCGTGACGGATGTAAACCACTATCCACGTCCTCAATAATAAGTTGGCTTCCTTCCGGGCGGGTCAGGAGTGCGGTTAAGATTCCCAGGAAACGCAGGGTACCATCGGACATTGCACGGGCATCAATAATCATCGCTTCTTGGTTGGGCCACTGTTCCTCACAATAAATCATGGCATCACTGCCAAGTCTACCTACAGGCTCAGCCCAGATTTTCTGAATATCTCGCTCTGGTAAGCGAGTTAAGTACTGGGAAAGAGTTGCCTCAACTTGAATTTTTCGTTCTATAGGTAGACCTGCCAAAACACTCGCAATATTGGAAGCATCATTTTCAAGCTTCTTATCTATACGAGAGAAGCCACGCATTTTAGTGGGAACTGGATCTACAAGAAATATATTGATGAAGCGGTTATTGGGAAGACTAGAATCTTCTGTTGTCATTGAAACAGACAGAATAGACCGTGGATTATAAAAGTCTACTCCATTAGAATTATCCTTGTATCCAAATCGGAACTTGTCGTTTTTATCATTAGTTATCTCATAAATACCTTCAGAAATTAAATACAGAGGTTCAGTATTCACAGTAATAATATACTTATAATTAGTATTCTCATCTTCAAATAAGACTTCTATTGTAAACTGTCTTCCTGGTTTTAAAGCAGCCCACTCGATACCCCCACGAACTCCAGAGGTATTACTATCTCCACTGAGTGCATCCTCCAGTTTTATTCCCTGAGCTAGCCGCTGTAAAAAAGCTAGAGCATCTAACACGTTGGACTTGCCGCTAGCATTTGTCCCAATCAAGACCGTGAGCGGGTCGAAAAAAAGTTCAGCTTGACGAAAGCTCTTCCAGTTCTTTAGGGTGAGTTGTTTAAGCATGGAACTCTCCTGAAAAGGTGGGTTACACTCGGCAACCCACCCCTAGATTTACTGTTTCTTGTACTCGGAGACCTTTTTGATGTCTAGCTTCCAGCCCGTGAGCCGAGCGGCGAGGCGGACATTTTGGCCCTCTTTACCGATTGCCAGGGAGAGTTGGTCATCCGGGACAATGACGTGAGACTGACGGGCATCGGGGTCCACTAGAACCACCTCGACCACCTTGGCGGGGGAGAGCGCGTTGGCGATGTAGGTAGACGGGTCGGGGGACCAGCGGATGACGTCAATTTTTTCACCGCGCAACTCGGCCACCACCGCCTGAATCCTGGAACCCCTGGCCCCAATACAAGCTCCCACCGGGTCCACATCCCGTTCAAGGGTATCCACCGCAATCTTGGTCCGGGGACCGACGTTGCGGGTGGGCGGGTTAGCTTCGCGGGCGACAGCGACAATGCGGACAATCTCATCCTCGATTTCGGGGACTTCGTTGGCGAATAGGTAGACAACCAAACCGGGGTCCGCCCGTGAAACCGTCAGTTGGGGACCGCGCCTAGCCCCATCCCAGACTTTCTTGAGGAAAACTTTGAACACACCACCCGTGCGGTTGTAGGATTCGCCGGGGAGTTGTTCGGGTTGGGGGAGTTCGGCTTCTACTTCCGACTGACCGAACCCGCTGGTCACACCCATGATGACCGAACGGCCCTCAAAACGGAGACTCCGCGCCTGGAGGACTGTTCCTTCAAGTTCGCGGAATTCCTCTTGGATGATTTTGCGCTGTTGGTCGCGCAATTGCTGGTTGAAGACCTGCTTGGTTTGGATCGCGGACATCCGCCCAAACTCAGATTTACCCGGTGTGACATCCACGACGACCACGCCCCCTGCTTCCGCTTGGGGTACCACTTCGCGCACTTCCGTGAGACTGATCTCGTGGTCCTGGGTCGTTACATTTTCAACAATCGTCTTGGTCGAGAGGACCCGGAAACCCTCTTCATCTAGGTCTAGCTCGACTTCAAAGTTGTTGAAGTAATCTTCGTCGTAGGTGACATCGGATTCGCGATAGGTCTTGCGATAGCGTTCATAACCTTTTTTAAGGGCTTGGCGCAGGGCTTCCCCGACTGAACTAGCAGGCAAGTTGTTCTTCTTACTAATGGATTCAATCAGGGCATTCATCCCTGGTAACGGAACCATGGACATCAGTTTTTCTCCATTCAATTGTGCGGAATTATCTGAACACTGGCGATTTCAACAAGGGGGAAGGTGACGACTCGACCCTGGACGGTGATGGCTAGTTGACTTTCATCTCGTCTCAGTAGGGTTCCTTCCCAGATTTTTTGACCGTTGAGCAAACCGTAACCCGTAACCCGTACTGGGAAGCCCCGAAAAGCAGTGAATTCCCGGTCTGTGGTCAGTTTGCGGTCAATCCCCGGACTCGATACTTCCAGGATATAAGGACCCGAGAACCAATCCACCGTTTCAAGTTGGGCCTCCAATAACCCACTTAATTGTCCACAGTCGTCAATGCCCGTGGGTTGTTCCCGGTGACGAATATCCACCCGGAGTGTGGGCGGTTGGGTATGGGTTTTATAAAAAACCCCGACCACTTCCAGCCCCAAGCTATCGGCTAGGGTCTGGGCACACGCAGTGACCAAAGCAATCAGTTGACTGGTGGTGGAAATGGTCATAAAAATAGGGGCCGACACCCCCAACGCTTACAATTCCACACTAGCACGAGTTTTGAGCAACAATGGACCAGAGGTGTAATCGTAATGAATCCACGACCCATTGTGCTTGCCATCTCCGGGGCTTCGGGGATGCTCTATGCGGTGCGCTGTCTGAAGTTTTTACTCCAGGCTGATTTTCATGTTGAACTGGTCTGTTCCAAAGCTGCCTACTTGGTCTGGCGCGATGAAATGGAAACCACTGTACCCCAGAATTTGATTGATCAGGGTGATTTCTGGCGCGACCAGACCCAGACCGATGCGGGGAAACTCATCTGTCACGGATTTGCTAATGTGGGCGCGACGATTGCTAGCGGTTCTTATCGCACCCAGGGGATGCTCATCGTCCCATGCAGTATGTCCACTGTGGCGAAACTGGCCCACGGCTTGAGTTCGGACCTCCTGGAGCGGGCGGCGGATGTGCAATTGAAAGAGGGCCGCCGGGTCGTCGTCGTCCCCCGCGAAACGCCCTTCAGTGTGATCCATCTCAGGAATCTGTTACTACTGGCCGAAGCCGGAGTACGAGTCGTGCCCGCGATCCCCGCCTGGTACCAAAAACCCCGGACTATTGAGGAGTTGGTGGATTTCGTAGTTGGTCGTGCCCTAGACCAGTTAGATATTGACCATGCCCTGTTTGACCGTTGGCGGGGGATTTGTGCTAGGCCTGAGGCTTAGCCCGTGGCGGAAACCGTAATGAGCGAAGACTTTACGAAGACGGCTGAAATCCAAGAGGAAGTAATACGCGCCCATGCCCAGATAGAGCGGTTGAACACTCTGGTGGAAGAGCTAGGTGCCATGTTTGATGACCTAGAGCAACAGACCAACCAGCAGATCCCGGCGTGGTGGAAAGCTCATCGGCCCCTAGCCAAAATTCGTGAGGAGCTAGAAGGCTGGTTGCCACCCCGAATATTGAAGCTAGCTCAGGACAAGCTACAGCGCGGGCCGTACAGCCAAGAGCGACAGGTTAGACCGAAGCAACGACCCAACCAGCTTGATTGGGCCATGCCCCCTTACCGAAACTCCAGCTTTACTGCTGAACGAGGAAAATCTCGTTGCGCTGACTGCGGTTGCTCTGGGAGTCCGTCGCCACCAGGGTAATCCGGTAACGGGTGCCACGGGGCAGGATCGTTGTTGGTTGGAGACTGATGGCAAAATAACCATCGGAGTCCGCCTGGATCTGCCGATTCAACACCTGCTGAGATAACCCGAGGGGTCCGGCAATACTGGTGAAGGCATCGGCTTGAATTTGGACTTGGGCATTGGGAGCGGTGCGGCCCTCAATGCGGGTTGGTAGGGTAATCGTGTCGTTCGCGGTGTAATTGGTGATTTGGGGGAACAGGTCGGCTTGGTCGTTATTATTGCCCCCGTTGTTGTTACCACCCTCGACAATGACGATACGGCGGTTGGCTTCACGAGTAATCGACTGACTACCGGTTTGCCGGAGGGTCACGAAAACACGGGCATTATTACGGGTCTCGCCTCGACGGACCACATAGCGGCCCTCATAGGTCCCGTTCTCCACTTCTTCCATCGGTAGGTCACGGGCTACCCCCTCAATCGTGAAGGTCCCAGTGGCGCGAGTACTGCCTTCAGCCCGGATTACCACTTCTTCACCCGGTTGCAGCCGACCGGGAGTGCGGATGGTGACGCGCTCTAGGGTCAGGCGTTGGTTCGGGCGGTCTTCATACTGGTCTTGATTGTTCTGATTCTGGTTGTTATTGCGACCATCCAACAAACCGATGGTCAAAGGGGGCAACTGTCCACCAACGCGACTAATCGTTTGATAGGTCAGGGCGGCGACTTCCCCACGGGTGGCGAGACTATTGGGTTCGATGAGCCCTGCGTCGGGGTAGTTGACGATGATGCGGGCAGCGGCAGCGCGGCTGACACTATCTCTGGCCCAATCGGGGACCGCACGGGCATCCCGATAACTGTTGAGGGCATTGGGGTCAGCTTGGTCTCGTTCTTTGAGGGCCTTGGCGAGAATGACGAGGGATTGAGCGCGGGTAATCTGGTCCTCAGGGCGGAAGGTTCCATCTGGGAACCCGGTTACTAATCCTGAATTACTGACCGCCCGGATCGCACCAGAAGCCCAGTAGTTATTGGGTACGTCTCTAAATTGCTGAACGCCACCGGAAGTCGTGGAGAGGTTGAGAGCTTTGACGGCAATTGCGGCAAACTGAGCGCGGGTAATGTAACTATTGGGCTGAAAGGTGCCATTCGGAAAACCCCCAATGATGCCACGGGAGGCCAGGGTATTGATGTAAGGCTCCGCCCAGTAACCCTGAGTGTCATCAAAATTCTGAGCCAAGCTCGGGGCACTGAAACCCAAGAGAACAGCTAACCCCAGGGCATTCCCCAGCAGTTTGTAAGACATTTTCAACTCCTTTATTTCAAAATTTTCTTTCAGTCATTATGAGATAAATAGTCCGCTAGGACCTCTACCTCAATGCAGACCTACGTATCTTCACGTTTTTTCGGCAGTTAAGCTAGGTATAGAAGCGTATAAACCCCTGCGGGAGCGCGTAAGTTGGCAACAGCATGAAGGTTTCAAACGCGAGAAGTTAAAAAATCAAAACTACGGCTTGCGCTGGATCGCCGTGATAATCGCCCGGACTTCCTGGGTGCCCTGAGATGCTTTGAAGTGCCAGGGGGCGGGGAGTTTACCCTTGAGGATCATCCGTAGGCCGAGGGGGACTAGACTTAGTAGCCCTGGTAGGCTGCGCCCACCATTGCCTACTACTTGCAGACCAAATTTACTTTCGTCAATCCAACCCCCTTCTTTAACCAAGTCCACCAAGGTATGACGGTGGCGTAGGGGCGTGGATTCAACTAGGTCCGGGGTCTGGAGGATCGTCTGCTTGATCTCGGTAATCCGGTTTAGGGGTTGTACGCCCACCGGACAGACTTCATTGCAATTGAAACAGCGCGTGCAGTCCCAGGCGAAATTTGGCTGAGTATATTGTTGAATGCGCTCTTGAGTGTGGTCGTCCCGGTTGTCCGCAAGCAACCGTTGAGCCTTGGCGAGGGCATGGGGACCGACAAAGTTCTCATCCCCAACCACGGCATTGCATTCGGAATAACAGGCCCCACAGAGGATGCAGTTAGCGGCGGCTTGGAGTTTGGCGCGTTGGGCAGGGGTTTGGAGAGATTCGCGCTCTGGGAGGTTGGTGGTACTCACCGTCGGGTCCACCCGTTTAAGCCCCGCCCAGAATTTACCCATGTCCACCACGAGGTCACGAATTACAGGTAGATTGCCCAAGGGCTGGATCGTAATTTGTCCGTGGCCTTCTTCTAGCTCATCACCAATCAGGTTGTGACAGGCTAGGATCGCCCGCCCGTTGACCCGCATTGCACAGGAACCACAGATGGCGTTGCGGCAGTTGCGACGGTAGACCAGGGTACCGTCTTGCTCCCACTGGATTTTATTGAGGACATCAAGGACGGTATTGCCCGCCTCACACTCCACTTCATAGGTCTGGTAGGTGGGGCGGCTGGTGCGGTCGGGTTGTCTGCGGATACGGATGGGGACTTTCATGGTAAACATTATAGTGGCTTACCCTAAAACCCTTAGGGAGCGTATACACACCGTCCCCGCCCTCGCCCAGGCTCAATCCTGTAAATTTTATGAATTGTTCTTAATTTTCTAAAGTAACCCAGAAGAAATAGCAAAATCTACTAGTTTTTTCAAAGGACAACCGATAGCGTTGAAAGGAGAATGATGTTGGTTCGCAGTAGCAACCACGGGAGTACTGGATGGATGTCGGTAAAGTTACAACACGGGTCGTGAGTGCCCTTTTCGGTGTCGCAATCATCCTCATCAGTATTTGGTACGGCGGGAATAGTGGTTTGTTGCCCGTCGAGGGCTCCGAGGAATCGCGGATGATTGATAGCTTATTTCGCACCATGCTCATTATTGCCACCGCTATCTTTCTCTTTGTGCAGGGGCTTTTAGTCTATTCACTGTTCAAGTTCCGGCAGAAACCCGGCGATACGACCGATGGTCCGCCCATTCATGGCAGTATCCCGCTTGAAGTGCTCTGGACAGCGATCCCCACGGCTCTTGTTCTCTATGTCTCGATCCTCAGCTATGACGTGTCCGGTAAACTGGCGGTCGGCGGTTCGGGGGGCCTGGGTTGCTCCGTAGATTGTCCCTTGGTTGAACAGGTCGCCAACCCCACAGGCAAGGAACTGATTGTTGATGTGATTGCCCAGCAGTACGGTTGGACCTTTCAGTACAGCGGCTACAGCACCGAGGTGGGCGAGATGCACATCCCGGCGGGCCGCGAAGTCATCGTCAATCTGAAGTCCAAAGATGTCCTCCACGCCTTCTGGGTGCCCGCTTTCCGGGTGAAGCAAGACATTATCCCTGGGCGGATCACCCGGCTCAAGTTCACCGCCACCAAGACCGGGGAATACCCGTTGCGTTGTGCCGAGTTGTGCGGGGCCTACCACGGGATCATGAACTCCGTGGTCTATGTAGATGAACCCAAAGCTTTCGAGGCGTGGGTCAACAAAGAACTTGCGGTCAAAACTGCCCAGGTAGCTCGTGTTCCCGCTCCCCTCGCCCTTAAATAGGAGTTTGACCGTGCAGATTACCGACAACCAATTTATCCAGGAGCCGCCCCAGGATTGGCGCACGTACTTCACCTTTTGCACGGACCACAAGGTGATTGGCATTCAGTACATGGTCACTTCCTTCGTGTTGTATCTAGTCGGCGGCTTCCTAGCGATGCTGATCCGGGCGGAACTGTTGACCCCAGACTCAGACGTCTTCCCGGAGCCCGGTGTCTATAACGGGGTCTTCACGATCCACGCCACGATCATGATTTTCCTGTGGCTGATCCCGATGTTGGCGGGTTTCGCGAACTACCTAATTCCCTTGATGATTGGGGCGCGGGACATGGCTTTCCCCCGCATCAATGCCGTTGCTTTTTGGATGATCCCGCCTGCTGCCGTGCTGTTGATGTCGAGTTTCTTCTTTGGTCCGGCCCAAGCGGGGTGGACCTCCTATCCGCCCTTGAGTATGGACCCGGCGACCCTGATTGGTCAGTCGCTCTGGCTCTCCAGCGTGATCTTGCTCGGGACTTCCTCGATCCTGGGGGCAATTAACTTCGTCACGACAATCTGGGAAATGCGCGTCCCTAGCATGGGAATCTGGCAGATGCCGCTCTTTGTCTGGGCTATGTTTGCGACCTCAATTATTATTTTGGTGGCAACGCCAGTCCTGACGGGGGCTTTATTATTGTTGTCCTTTGACCTGTTGATGGGGACGGTCTTTTTTAATCCGACTGGGGGAGGCGACCCGGTCCTTTATCAGCATATGTTTTGGTTCTACTCCCACCCTGCGGTGTACATCATGATCCTGCCCGGTATGGGTCTGGTCTCGGAAATCCTCCCGGTTTACGCCCGTAAGCCAATTTTTGGGTACCGCGCCATTGCCATTTCGAGCATGAGCATTGCGGTCTTGGGCTTCATTGTCTGGGCGCATCATATGTTCACCAGTGGGACCCCGGAATGGATGCGAATGTTCTTTATGATTACCTCCATGATCATTGCCGTCCCCACGGGGATCAAGGTCTTTAGCTGGGTGGCGACGGTGTGGGGCGGGAAGTTGCGGCTCACCCCGGCGATGCTTTTTGCGATGGGCTTTGTATCGATGTTCGTGGTGGGCGGCTTGAGCGGGGTCATGCTCGCCTCAGTGCCGATTGACATCCACGTCACTGACACTTACTTTGTCGTGGCCCACCTGCACTACGTCCTTTTTGGCGGGAGTGTGTTTGCGGTCTACGCCGGGGTCTACCACTGGTTCCCTAAGATGACCGGGCGGTTCCTCAATGAGTGGTGGGGAAAGGTTCACTTTTACTCGACCTTCATCGGGTTTAACCTGTGCTTCTTGCCGATGCACAAGTTGGGTCTGTTGGGGATGCCCCGGCGGGTGGCGGCCTACGACGCGAGTTTCTTAGATCTCAACGTGTTGGTGAGTACTGGCGGTTTCCTGTTGGGGGTCTCGACCCTGCCCTTCCTGGGGAACGTCATTTATAGTTGGTTAAAGGGACCCCGGGCGACCGGGAACCCTTGGGAAGGTTTAACCTTGGAATGGACGACCCCCTCCCCGCCCCCGGTGGAGAACTTTGAGCGGTTGCCCGTCCTGACGGTCGGTCCTTACGATTACGGTCACGCGGGCCGCGACCCGTCTGAGATTGTGCGCCATTAATTTTAGGGAGTCTCTTTAATGCAAACATCACCTAACGAATCCGAACGGCTGATCCTGGCGGCTCCAGCGACGGAGATGGCCCACGAGCATGAGGCGACCGCCCATGCTCACGAGGAACACCCGGACTTGCGGCTGTTTGGCTTCACTCTGTTCCTGGTCTCTGAAGCGATGCTTTTTGTGGGCCTCTTTGTGGCTTACCTCGCCTTTCGTGCCGTGGCAACGGAATGGCCTCCCGCTGGTACGCCAGAACTCGAAGTGATCCTACCAGCCATCAACACCGTGATTCTGGTGGCGAGTAGCTTTGTCCTCCACCAGTCTGAGGCAGCGGTCAAGAAGGGCGATATACCGGGGATGCGGGCTTGGTTCATTGCCACGATTGCCATGGGCGCGGTCTTTTTGGCGGGTCAAGTCTATGAATATACCCAGTTGGAGTTTACGCTCCAGACGGGGCTATTTGGCGGGACCTTCTTTGTGTTGACGGGCTTCCACGGGTTGCACGTCCTCGTCGGGGTTCTGCTGATGTCCGGGGTGGTAGTGCGTTCTTTTAAGAAGGAACACTATACCCCTCAGAAGCACTTCGGGGTCGAGGCGGCGAATCTCTACTGGCACTTTGTGGATGGGGTCTGGATTGTCCTCTTCCTTTTGCTTTATATCGTCAAATGAACCCTGCTTTCCGTTGGGCGTGGTTTGGCTTCACCCTCGCCCTCGGGATAGTATGGCTGACCTTACTCTGTCTGCCTTTTTTGAATGCGGGGGACCACCTCTGGCAACAGGAAGTAACGGCTTACCAAGGAAATTTAGCTCTTGTTTGTTTGGGATTAATCCTCCTTGCCGTCCCCCTGCGCTCCTGGCTCCCGGCGTTGCTTCAAGACCGTCGCTGGCTGGGACTTTTAGTTTTTGGCTTTGCTCTCGCTCACACCATCAATGGTTTCACCCACACGCTAGGCGGGGACTTAGCGGGTTGGCAGTTCTTAGGTCCAACAGAACAAGTAGCTCTAGGCTTAGGCACGCTAGCTCTAATATTTCTGTTTATCCTTGCGCTAACCAGTAACAGCACGGCGGTGACAGCTCTGGGAACCGCTTGGAAGAAACTCCATCGCCTGTTGTTTTATCCCACTCTTATTCTTATTCTGATTCATACCCTACTCTGGGGCGTGAATTATGCAGGCTGGGTGCCAGCAGTTTTACTAATCGCCGGAACTGTTGGGTTAGTTGGATTGCGCTGGTGGCCCAAAGGACAATAACAGCAACTCCTATTTTTGCAGTAACGTATGAGCTTTTGAGGGAGTGTTATTTTGGGGAGAGAGCGGGATAACTGCCATGTGTCTGTGTGTGAACTGCGCCTATGTGGACCGTTGCCAGACCTACCATGAGGTCGAGGAACGGCACGAACAAACCCATCTCACTGCCCACCCCGACTTCACCCCCCTACACCCCGTCATCAATGTCAACATCCGCAACCACGGACGCGAAATGGAATGGGATGTCGTCGGCTGTCAGAGCTTCAAATTAGCCCTAGGCCGCTGGCATAAACTGCGGCCCGGTAGCGCGGTACCCACCTAGAACTTAGCCTCCAGTCCCACGGTGAAATTGGTTGGTGGTGCGCCGTTACCATAGTTGCGCTCATAGGCCAAGTTAGTCAGGTTGTTGACCAACGCACTCAGGGTCAAGACCGAGTTGAGGGGAATCCGAAACGAGAGGTCGAGGGTAAAGTAACCGGGCAACAGCGTGGTCGGGGGCAAGTACCCCAAGTTAGGGACCGGGTTACCACTGGGGGTAAGAGCCAAGTCGCCATTGGGCGTAAAACCGACACTGGGACCAATATGGTAAGGGTCCGTCGCCCGTAAACCCTGGAAGTTCCCAAACAGCGCGAACCGCCAATCCCCCGGCGAGGTATAGGTAAACCCGCCCTGCCCACTGTGGTAGGGGACCAAGGGATACTGACTCTGGTTGAGTTCGCCCTTGAAATCCTGTAAAATCCGCGCATCGGTATAAGTCTCCGTGGCAAAGAACGCCCAACCGGGTGCAAACCGCCAATTAAAACTAAACTCCAACCCACTGAAGTTGACCGTCGGGTAGTTGGCGCGGACCAAGGCCCCACTCTCATAGCCCTGGGCAAGCAACCCCTCATCTTGGGGCGCGAAAATCCCATTCTGGAGTGGCGTAATCCGGTTGTAGGCAATTAAGTTCTGAATATCGTTGTTAAAGTAGGCAGCCCGCACTGTGATCTCAGGACTCGGTTCCCAGTCAAAACCCACATCAAATGTCGAACCTGCTTCAGGGCGTAGGTTAGGGTTGCCCTGGATCTCACCATTGGCAAAAAGGTCGTTAAAGTTGGGCGTTTTATAGACACGGGCAAAACCACTCCGTAAGGCCAGCGTCGGAATAACCTGCCAGACCACGCCAATACTCGGGTCAAAAGAACTTTCATAGGTGCGAGAAGTCCCCGTCACTAAGTCCGAGCTACTGCTGAACTCATAAGTATTAGTAAAGGATTGTCGAAACCCCAGGCTCGTCGTCAGGTTCTCCGCCAACTTAATCGTCCCCACCGCAAATACAGAGGGCCGATTAACCCGCGCATCAAAGGCTGGCTCAAGCGTCGCACCGGGTGTGAGCAAGTCCAAACTAAAGGACCGCCCTGATTCCCGGATAAAATCCAGCCCGTAGGTCAAGTTGAACCCAGCAGATATTTGCCAATCATGGAGAATCCGGGCGTTGAGGACGGTCACCTCGGTCGAGTTGTCTTCAGCAATGACGAAATCCACCTCCCGGTCTGATTCCGTGGTGTACCCCGTGTCTATCCCCAACCGCACCTGGAGCCGCGAATCTTCCCCCGCCCCCAATTGCCGATCCAAAGTCAAGGCTAGACCCGAGTAATCAATGCGAATGAGAGGCCGAGTAGACTCATTCAGGCCCAATTCATCCGGGGTACAAAAAGGGTCTTGCTCACACCCCGCACCACCACTGGTCTCGATTAAATTGCGGGGGTCCGTCAACGAAAAAAGGCTAACGCCCCGACTCCCTTTCCGCAAATAGGAACTCAAGGCCAAATTAGTCCGTGTATCCAGGTCCCAATCTAGATTCAACCCGAAAGAACTGCTGTTGACCTCACCATTGGGCCGAATTGCACTCAAGGTCGTAGCGGGGTAAAACTCGTTGAACAGAGTCCGGTTATCGCGTTGGATTTGGTAAAAGTAATCGTTGTTGCTATTGAAGGTGGTGGCGAAGACACTGTAACGTAAGTTCTCGGTAATGGGCCCGCCTAAACTCAGACTGTAATTGCTGTAGCCGTAGCTGCCAAAGGCGATGTTGGTATTCACCTCAAATTCAGTCGGGGGTCTCCGGGTAATCACATTGATGACCCCGCCCACGGCGGTACTGCCGTACAAGGTCGAGCCTGCTCCGCCCTTAAGCACTTCCACCCGCTCAATCCCGAAGACCGGCAGTTCAGCTAGGTCCACATGTTCCTGGTTGAGGTTGTTGACCGTGCGTCCATCAATCAAAAGCCCCGTGCTAGTAGTGGGTAAGCCCCGGATGAAATAGGTACTGTGGACATCCTCGCCCGCCCCCCAAAGGTTACTGACCACCCCGGGAACCCCTTGTAGGGCGTCGCCAATACTCCGGGACCCCTTGCGCTGGATTTCTTCTTGAGTAACGACGTAGATACTACTAGTGTTCTCGCGGACTCGGCTACCCCGGCCCAAGGTCGCGGTGACGGTCACTTCATCAAGTAGGTCAATCGGCTCATCAAGACTGGCCTCGTTCGCTTGGGCCAAGAGGTCCGCCGCTTGGGTGGATTGGGCTAGGTCGGTGGCTGGCTCGGCTTGGACCGCTAGGATCATCGCCCCCCAGATGAGGAGGGCCAGTACAGATTTGGACACAGAGGACTCCCCACAATCAATAACGAGAACAAGAATGATTCTCGTATTTAAAATAGCATAAAGGCTCACCCGCGCTTGCACATTGCAAAATCTCGACCGCGTATGGAGTCCGCTAAACTCGCTAACCCTAGACCAGACGGGGCATCTTCAAAATGAAACTGGGGATGGATGGGATAGATTGACATCCTCCCCGACCTAAAGGACGGGGATTCCTAAACATCACTATTTAGGTTTCTGCTTCATCGCACCAGCCTTCCGAGATTTACTCTCTTCAGGCCTCACACTGACGCTAGATGATAAAACGAACAGCGGTGTCCGTCGGGGTCTGTGAGGTTGAGGGCGTGTTCCATCAGGTTCAGGGCAGGATGGTTGAACTGGTGGGATTGGGGCGTTAAACCCCGCGCTTGTAACTGCTGGTTCAAGGCATGGAGATCTGCTAAACTCGCCAACCGCAGACCGAACCGGACAGGGTAGACTCCACCCACAAGTAAAAGTAGTTCTAGGCCGTGGACGGTGAAAAGGCTGTAAGTCCCCGGTTCACCTTGGGGCGGACTGTCGAAGACTTGATGGTAGAACTGGGTGGCGCGGTCGAGGTCCTGGACCCTAAGTTCTAGGTGTATTGCGGTTGTCAAGGGTCCAGGCAAGGGTTTACGCTCCAGGGATGCTTGGTTTCATTGTCCTGGGTTTCGCCCTGCTGGGGTTGTTTTTGAGTTGCTGGACGGTTCTTGCCGCCCCGAATATGGCTCTATTAACGCTGGGGGTCGGGGCACCGGAGGTGAGTCCCTGGCTCGTGGTCGGGAATCTCATCGTCATTGGGTTAACCCTCGGTGGGCTGCGTTTAAACCCACTGTTTGGTTACGCGCTGGCTCTGGCCGTCTTGGGGTTGGGGTTCAGTGCTTGGCCCTTGGTGCAATTGCCGACAACCGCGACTCGATTTACTGAACAGATGGCTAAGGGACTCGGCCCGGACTATATCGCCCAAGTTCCCGCGTCGGTACGGGCTGGCTGGCGGAGGAATTCCTACAATTTGGTAGAGAACTTCCTGGGTTTATCTACACCCACGGCAGTCCGCATTACCGAAAACATCCCTTTCGCCCCGTCCTTGCGCCTGAATCTCTACCAGCCGCCTCGTCCCGGTACCTATCCCACAGTGGTCGTCATCTACGGCGGGGCTTGGCAACGGGGAGGACCCGCCCAAAACCCTGAACTCAGTCGTTATCTGGCGGCGCGGGGCTACGTGGTGGTGGCGATTGATTACCGTCATGCCCCGGCCCACCGTTTCCCGGCGCAGATTGAGGATGTGCGTCTGGCCCTAGCTCATATTCGTACTCAAGCTGACCGCTATGAAGTGGACCCCGGACGAATTGCACTGTTGGGTCGTTCAGCGGGGGCACATCTGGCGATGCTGGCGGGTTTTGACGCGGTGGTACCCGTGCAGGCGGTGGTCAGTTATTACGGGCCAATTGACCTTACGGAGGGCTACAACGACCCGCCTAACCCGGACCCCATCAATTCTCGGGCGACGCTTGAGGCTTTTTTGGGGGGTAAGCCGGACCAATTGCCGGAGCTATATCGTCGGGCCTCCCCCGCGAACTATGTCACCCGTCCTTTACCCCCGACGCTATTGGTTTACGGGGGACGGGATCATATTGTGGAACTGCGGTTCGCCCAACGGCTCTACGAACGGTTGCAGGCGACGGGGACCACGGCAGTTCTCCTTGATATTCCCTGGGCTGAACACGCCTTTGATGAGGTTTTCGCTGGACCCAGTAACCAACTCGCGCTTTATCATACGGAACGGTTCCTAGCTTGGGCCTTGCGTTAAGCTGCGCTGGTTGGTGAGACTGCCCATGCGTTCCCGTCGGTATGATTTTGATTGGCTCCGGGTGTTGGCAACGTTTTTAGTTGTTGCTTTTCATGCGGGCATTATCTTCAGTTCATCGGGCTATTATCAAAAATGACCCGCTCCAACTAGCCCCGAGTTTTTGGGCGGCTTACCGGGCAGAAGAGAATTTATCGCCCCTGATTCCACCTGAACGATGGGCAAAGATTAAAACTGACAATCTGAATCCCATGGTGGCCCAAGCTCTCCAAGGGGTATTGACGGGCGACCGCATCCAGGTAATTCGGGCGGAACTGGGACCGGGCGGGGTGGGCATGGGTTATGGACCAGCGGTTTTTAGTAATCTGGCGGGTTTACAGTTAATCCTGGCGGCGGAGGGGATTCCTTTCACCGCGCTCACGCCGAGTGCAGTCTTGGCCCGACAACTCCAACAACGAACCGAAGTTCCCAGCCAGACCCTAACCAGTTACCTTTTATTGCCCGAGAACCGCCGGGGTGTTTTGTTTGTGGATTGGGCGAGTTTTACGGAACTTAATCAAGCGGAGGCTCTATTTACGCACCTAGAAAAAACCCAGAGTCGGTTAATTCTCGTGGGGCTGCCTCAGTCCGAGTCGGCGGCGACGGGGTTGGTTTTGTTCTTGGACCAGTGGTTTATGATGCTTTTTTTCTTGCTTTCGGGGGCGGGGACTTGGTATGCCCTGGGATCGCGGACGGCGGGGCAATATGTGACGGAACGGTTACAGCGGCTCTTGGTGCCGTTGGTCGTGGGTTGTTTGGTGGTGGTGCCGCCCTTGGTCTATGCTGGTCCAGATGTCGAACCCTGCCGGAGCGTCCTCTAATTGGTCCCTTCAGCAAGTAGTCATCAAGATAACCATGTATTCGCATATACTCACGCGGCGTTAAGTAACGGTCCTCTAGGGGATGAAAGAAAATTTCGCCACAGCGTAATGTATTAGCAGGTTCTGTGCGCGATAAACGTCTGAATTTTGTTGTGTCCTTTTTTGTAAGATTGCAACGTTGTTCTATCGGTAGATGTAACTCTTTCGCAAGGTGAGAGCCTTCTGGTACACCGTGAATTCGTCGCCTATCACCTTCAGGTGTTATGTCTACATGATTATCTGTCGGCTGATAATTGTCGGTAGATTTCGGCTCACTTAAGCCTTCTAATGCCTTACCGACAGTGACGTAAGGCAATAATGGAAACAGGGGATTTATCTGTTCGCGATGCCCATGAGTAAAAGCGCGTCATTTCAAAAAGAAGCATACCCCGCTCATCATCAAGGCATGGACGCTTACCAATTTGAGAAAAGGCTTGGCAAGGTGGTCCTCCGCAAAGTAAGTCAAGCTCACCTTCTAAGTGCCAAGTCGCTCATAAGTTCTTGGGGATTTACGGCGCGAATGTCAGCTTCTATGACCCGGGTATTTCGCCCTTGGCGTATTGTCGCAGCACGCAGGGTTTCACAGCAATGAGGATCAGTTTCTATGCAAGCTAGAACCTCAAAACCCGCGCTTTGGATTCCTATGTCAATGCCGCCAGCTCCTGAGAATAGGGATAGAGCATTCATTTTTGGTTCAATCATCTCTAGTAAGTCGCCTTCTTTCTAGACTGTACCAACACACAAAGTAGCATACCATCCTGTGTATTTGTGAGATCCTCGACGAACCCGTAGCGCAGCACTTAAAATAACCAAGCGGTGTGGCAAAGGACTAACTATGTGTGGAATTGTCGGTTATGTCGGCTGGCAAGCGGCAACCCCAATCTTAGTGGCTGGGTTGCGGACGCTGGAATATCGCGGCTATGACTCCGCCGGGATTGCCACCATAGACGGGCAGGGTCTCCAACTGGTCCGGGCTAAGGGTAAATTACGTTTTTTAGAAGAGAAACTCGCTACCCAATCCGCTCCCGCTACTGTCGGCATCGGACACACCCGCTGGGCCACCCATGGTCGCCCTGAGGAACATAACGCCCACCCCCATACCGATACGCACCACCGCGTCGCCGTGGTCCAAAACGGCATTATCGAAAATTATGTAGAACTCCGCTACCAACTCAAGGACCAGGGGTATATTTTCCGCTCCCAGACCGATACCGAAGTCATCCCGTATCTCATTGAAGAAGCTCTTAAAACGGGTAGTGTCTCCTTACTCGCCGCCGTGCAGCAGGCTGTCAACCAACTTGCGGGCGCGTTTGCTTTGGTAATTGTGAGCGCGGACCATCCTGATGAACTGATTGCTGTCCGTCAACAGGCTCCCCTCGTCTTGGGCTTGGGCGAAGAGGAGAACTTCTGTAGTTCCGATGCCATTGCTTTGGTCGCCCATACGCCCCGTATTCTCACACTCAAAAATGGTGAGATTGCCCGTCTGACCCCCAGCGGGATCGAGCTACAAACCTTTGCTGGGAAGACTCTCCACCGTACTCCCCAAGTCCTCACCTGGAACCAGACCCAGGTAGAGAAACAGGGTTTTCGGCACTTCATGCTTAAGGAAATCCACGAGCAGCCGGGGGTCATCCGCGCTGCCCTCGAACGCCATCTCTTGCAGGACCAGGTGGATTTACCTTTAGCCCCGGACTTCCTCATAGATATCGAACGGGTCCAAATTGTTGCCTGTGGCACCAGTTGGCACGCCGGGTTGGTCGGGAAGTTTGTTTTTGAGGAGCTGGCTAACCTGCCCACGGAAGTTAACTACGCCTCGGAGTTCCGCTATGCCCCGCCGCCCTTAGATGGTCGGACTTTGGTAATTGGCGTGACCCAATCCGGCGAGACCCAAGATACCCTTTCGGCTCTCGAAGTTGCCGTGGCGAAGGGGGCGAAACTCCTAGGGATTACTAACCGTCCCGAGAGCCGTCTGGGGCATCTCATTGAAGAGCTAGGACCTCGTGGTGCGCTCCTGGATACTGGGGCCGGGATTGAAATTGGCGTGGCGGCGACGAAAACCTTCAGTGCCCAACTGATGACCTTCTATTTATTGGCCCTCTATTTTGCGGCGGAACGTCAACCGGATTATGCTCAAGGACCGCTTATTCAGGCTCTCCGTCAACTCCCTGCTCAACTTGAACTGATTCTCGACAGCCAACTGACCTGGATTAGTGAACGCGCCCAGGAGTTGAGCCATCTCCGGGACTTCATCTACATTGGGCGGGGCATCAATTACCCCATTGCCCTCGAAGGTGCCCTCAAGCTTAAAGAAATTAGCTACATCCATGCCGAAGGCTACCCAGCGGGTGAGATGAAACACGGCCCGATTGCCCTGTTGGATGCTAATTGCCCGGTGGTTGCTGTTGCCATGCCCGGTCGAGTCTACGAAAAAGTTCTCTCTAATGCCCAGGAAGCTAAGGCCCGCGACGCGCTCCTGATCGGTGTCACCCCGCGCACCCCCTTGGCTGAAGAGACCTTTGACATCCTGCTCCCGGTCCCGGTGGTCCACGAACTGCTCTCCCCCCTCGTCACCGTCGTCCCCCTCCAACTCTTCGCCTACGCCCTCGCCGCCCACCGTGGCCTCGACGTAGACCAGCCCCGCAACCTCGCCAAATCGGTGACGGTAGAGTAGCTGAATCTCATGCTTTAAGTCTCAGTTAGGGATTGCGCTGGAACCAATGCTCTAGGTCCGTTGCGGCGGTGAAATCAAGTAAGTCCTCGCTCAATTGCTCAAGTTTAGGGAGGGCGAGTTGTTGTACTTGGGTGCGTTGCTCAAGTGTCAAACCCCCTAGGCGACAGGTAAGCTGACGTTCCACAAGTCCACGGACTCCTTCCAAGCGGCCTTCGACGCGGCCCTCTTCTTTCCAACTGGTGGTCATCATCTGGACATCCTCCCGTGTTTCTGGCTGTAGTCTAGCAACGTACTCCCGGAACTGGCTTTCCTCCCTGGTGTCCAGCGGTAAGTACGCATCCACAAAGCTTGATATTAGCTTCCATCGCCCTTCATCCAACTGGAGGGTTGCCAACAGACGTAGACACTCAAACTTCACCTGGGCGCGGTCCTCGGTTGCAATCTGCATCTTCGCCATCAAGGCACAAGCCACTGGGTTCGGCTGGTTGAGGTAGTCGCGCCAACTCAGGCGATTGAGTTGCACCACTTCGTAATGAAACTCAAGGACCGTCCGACCGGGAAACGCAATGCGGTAGCTACTGGGCTGAGCTTGGCGCGGGGTGGCAAAGGTGAACAGGGCGATGGGGTAGACGGGCAAATCATAGCGGTCATGGAGCCTGGAGAAATAGCGGAACATCCGCCGATTGAAGTGTTCCTTGCGGGTGGCTTGGGGGTCCACATGGATGATGAAGAAGAGGTCTTGCCCGGTTTCAGCGAGGGGCGAACCGGGTTGGACTTGGACTTTTGCGGCGAGGTCCAGGACACGTTTTTGGCCCGTTACGCCGGAGTCGGGATGCGCGTTGAGGGGGTCGAGGAAGAATTCCTGGGTCAGAAACTCGACGGACTCCGGAACGAGAGCAGCGCGAAGCTGGGGAAAGAAGAGGTCCACGAACTCGACAAAGAAGGTGGTGAGGAGCTTTTTAAAGTTGCCGTCATGGTCGGGGGTCATGGGGATATTGGTAATGTTGACCTTCTAAAGGTATCGGTTGACCTTCAGAAGATGTCTGTTGACCCGTAGTCTAAAGGTCCCTCCGCCCCACCCTGCCGGGTACAGGCGTGCTGGGGGACCAAGACCACGAAGACCAGAAGAATTCTTCCCTACCCCACCATGTGCTACACCTTACCCACAAGTCTAAAATCCCGGCTGAAGCGAGTCTCAAAAAAGAGTGAGACCGACTACAACCTAAGAGATCCCCCTAAATCCCCCTTGAAAAGGGGGACTTGAAGAGCTTGTTGAGTAGGGCGACGCAAACTGACTCTTTCCCCTCCTTTCAAGGGGGGTTAGGGGGGATCTCTTCCGGCTAGGGAGAAAGACCTCCTAACGCTGCTCTAACCACTCTTTGAGTTGTTGAATGTCTGGCTGCTCAGGTAGTTGAGCTAGTGAATGGGTACAGATTGCAATAGCGCGGGTGTATTGCGTTTGGGCTGCGTCCTCCCCACCTAACTTCTCTAAGAACTGACCGTAATGAGTTAATGCCTGCCCTTGGTTATTGAGAAACTGGATGTAATTTGGAGCGTACTTTAAGGCGCAATCATAGGCAGCAATGGCAGCTTGGTAGCTTATCAAAGCGTGGTCATCTCGGGCCAAGCGAGCTTGCAAGTCTCCTAAGTTCCTAAATACATTGCCCCGATTATTATGAGCATCGATCATGTCAGGGGATTGCTTTAGGGCTTCATCACAAGCGGCGATGGCAGCTTGGTAGTTTATCAAAGCGTCTTCCTGGGCTAAGTGAGCTTGCAGGTCTCCTAAACTTCTAAGTACATTGCCTTGATTGTTATGAATATAAGCATCATTTGGGAATCGCTTTAGGGCTTCGTTGTGGGCGGCGATGGCAGCTTGATAGAACGTCAAGGCAAGGTCAGCTTGGGTCAAACGATCTTTCTGGTCTCCCAGACTTTTAACCACATTGCCCCAATTGTTATAAACTTGGCTCAAGTCGGGGGCTTGCTGAAGGATTTGGTCAAATTCAGCGAGCGCACCTTGGTAACTCCTGAAAGCAAGGTCCTCCTGGGCTAAACCTGCTTGTAAATCTCCCAAGCGACTTAACGTAATACCCCTATTATTGTGGGTGAAGATATTTTCCGGCTCTTGCACTAGCACACGGTCATAGGCTGCTATTGCCTCTTTATACTTCTGCTCAGCGCGGTCATATCGAGCTAGAGCTGCACAAAATTCACCTTCAGTTTGGGCAAGTTTACCTAGTTCAGAGTCTCCCATTACCCAGAATTGTTCTCGTAAGTTCAGTAGGTTGCGACATAAATCATAGAGACTTCCTCGTTGCGCTTGCTCAAAAATATCAAGCCAGAAGGTGACGCTCTCCTGCCAATCCAGGCGGTTGAGATGATAGAGGAATTCGATATTATTTTGCTCTTGGTAGTAGACCCTCAGGACATGGTGGGCTTTTTGAGTCACATCCTCCGTTTGTTCATCAAAGAGCCTGCGTAAGAGGTCGTGAATTCGATAAGACCCGTTAGCTTGGTCCACCAAACGGACAAAAGAAAAGCGGGTGAGGAACTTAAAGATACCCTCCGGGAGGTCAACCTGAGCAATATGTTTCTGCAAGTGCTGATAGAGTGCAAGGTCAAAGCTTCGACAAGCCGCTAAAGCCCGGACTGCTTCAGCCGTCGGCTCATCCACATAGCGAAAAAGCCGCTGGATCAAAGTAGCCGTTTTACCCTGTTCTTCGACTTCTTGGGCTAACTTTGTGGAGTCTAGCTCCTCTCCCCGCTGACGAGCCGCCCGTACCACATCCACACTCAGGCCCAAATAGAGAGGATGGATTTTGTCTGGACCCACCCGCGCCAGGGCTAATAAGCTTGCTTGAAGACTAGGCTCTGAGATTGCGGCGCGTTCCAAATATTCCCGTGCATCATCCTCTATGAAATCCTCGACATCCTGCACATCAAGCAGTTCTGGCGAGACTCGTGCCTTAATGCCTTTTTCACTCCATCGCGGCAGTTCCCGACCCGCTACCACCACCACTAGCTGTGGGATAGCGTGCAAACGCAGCAACAATTCTCGGAACCAACGGTCTTTCTGAAAATACCCATCCCCAGCCCGCTGTCTATCCCCCGATTCCTGCCAAAAAGATTCATGGGTATCAAAAAGCAAGACAAGCCGAGCGGGTTTAGGGTCTTGCTGCAAGGCTGCTTGCAGATCCGCCGCCAACAGCCTAGGTAGAGCCTCGATCATCGGCTGTGATTTACCTTTCTGAACAAGTTTACGAATTGCTTCTCCCTCTTGGACAGAGAGTCCGAGCCTAGTGCAACACATCTCCAGTTTTTGGTTCCAACTCATCACATGACTACCCAAATCTTTTATCACTTTTACTAAGAAGCCAATGCCTGTTACTGGAAGGCCTTGCTGTTGCATCAGAGAATCTACGCCCCCTAGCACGTATTCTTCTGTACGCGAGGTCATGAGCTTCTGCATAAACCCTTCTGCTTGACCCAAGCTATCTAGACAGCACAGATAGCCAAACTGCAAGCGCGAAACTTCAACGTGTCATAGTTCAAAGCTTTGGCAGCTTCCGTAAGTTTAGCCGAGAGCCAGAGCGGACCCGCCACCTCATCACGGGGTAAGATCCCATCTCTGGGTAGGACCAGCGCAAAATCAATCAAGACCACAGGCTGGGGTAAATAACGATTACGCTCTAGTTCTAGCAGAGCTTCACAAAACGAACGGTCTCCTAAAACGGCTAGCTCTTGCCATGTGGAATGGCGCACCCAACGACAGCCACGGTCTCGTAAATACTCAAGCAATAACGATTTACCGTTCCCTCCCTCGCCATGGAGAAAGAGCGTCTTCCCTTGATGCTGGTTCGTATTGATATATTGAGCAAACCGCCGGATGAGCCGATAGCGATCCGTAAACAAATCCAGCGCGGTTGGACCCTCCGTAATTGAGTCTTCGTCATCTTGCCACGAATACATATACATTGCCTGCGGGGGAAGTCCCCCAACTTTACCACAGCGATTTTTTATAAAATACAGCTTACTGCAAGGTTCTCTCTGCCTATCTTCAAGCTCCAATCGCCTGTCTAAATCACAAAGATGGTTTACAACTATCCCGGACTCACCCGAACCCCATGGTACGATTGCCCCAATCTCTCAATCAACCCATGGACGCTAGGCGTAATTGGTTCCGGGGTAGTCTACTCCTGCGGGGTCTACAGGGCTTGAGCTTGTGGGCACAGGATACCCGGACTTGGGCCACTGCCGGCTTACTGACGAGTTGGGCGGGGCAGGGACGGGGGTGGACTGCGCGTAGTTGGCTCTGTCGTGGGTTGGATGGCTTGGCTCTGGGTTGGGCCGTGGTCCTATTTGCCGTGGCTCCCTACGTCTCGACGGGAATTATTGGTGCAATCCTGGCGGGGGGGACGGTGCTGTGGTTAGTGATGGTGCTGACGCGGCCCTTACAGTTGACCCCGATTACCCTAGCGGTCTTGGCATTTTGGGGCCTGACGACCGTGGCGGCCCTATGTTCGCCGGTCCTAGCAACGAGTGCCTATGGTTGGGGGCTGGTCACGTTGTATCTCGTGGGTTACGCGCTGTTGAGCCGGGTCCTGCAAACGCACCGGGACTGGGTGGTGGCGGTCTATCTGCTGACGGTGGCAATCGTCGGGGTAGAGGGTCTGCGGCAATGGCAGGACGGGGCGGTGGCCCTCGCCACCTGGGTAGACCAGGAATCTCCGCTCAAAGATACGACCCGGATTTACAGTTACCTGGGCAACCCCAATCTCCTCGCCGCCTATCTCCTCCCGGCGGTCTCGCTGGGTGCGGTGGCGGTTCTAGTCTGGTCGCGGTGGTGGGCCAGGGTTCTGGCGGCAGCGGTGACGGTCTTGGCGGTGGTCTGTATCGGCTTGACCTACAGCCGGGGCGGTTGGTTGGCCCTGGGGGTGATGGGGCTGGTGGGGCTGGCCTTGGCTCTACGTCAGGTCTCAGCGCGGGTACGGGCGGGGCTAGTCGGCGGGGCGGTTGGCATCGTGGCCTTGGCGGTTGCCTTCATCCCCGGTCTCCAGGTGCGCTTGGCGAGTATCTTTGTCGGGCGGGATGACTCCAGTAATAACTTTCGGATCACGGTCTGGGACACGGTTTGGCAGATGGTCCAGGACTATTTTTGGTTGGGCATCGGTCCTGGTAACCGCACCTTTGAAACGATCTACCCCTACTATCAACGAGCGGGCTACAACGCACTGGGGGCCTACTCTGTACCCCTGGAGACCTGGGTGGAGTTGGGGGTGGTGGGACTCGTGGTCTCCCTGTGGTTGGTGGTGGTGGTCTGGGGCTGGGCGGTGGGTGTCTGGCTGACGCGCCCTAGTCCTGAACGGTGGTGGGCGGCGGCGGCTCTTTTGCTCACCGTGGGTCTGATGGTCCAAGGACTCTTCGATACGGTCTGGTATCGCCCCCAAGTGCAGATGCTTTGGTGGTTGGGGATTGCTCTCATCAATAGTTTAACGGTGCCGAAAGATTGACCTTACAATCACGATCGGTGCTAGAAATTCATTCAAGCCAGCTAGCGCGATGGTTATAGGTGCAAGCCAAATCAGTATCAGCTGTAATACCCCGACCTGTGGCTCAAACGGCACGCTCAAAGTGTTGCCTTGGACCCAGCTATCTGTGAAACCACCATGAAATCAGAAAGAGTGGGTCAGGTAGTAACCGATGAGTGTGGCAAATCCCAGTAATACAAATAATGCAGCAGCAATCAGGCGCAGTAGGGAAAATTCAATAAAACGCTCCAGCCCAGTACCTAAAAAGACAGCTAAGCCATCGGCAATCAACATACCGAGTGTAGTACCGGCGACTACGGATAAGATGTCCCCGTACTTTGCGCCTAGAGCCAGGGTTGCCATTTGGGTTTTATCCCCAATCTCAGCGAGGAAAAATAGCACAATGGTCGAAAATAGCGGTCCGAGTTTTCCTGGTTCCGGTTGCCCCTCATATTGGTCAGGAACCAAAGTCCAGAACCCAAACCCGATGAATGTTAGGGCCAATAGCCAAGTCATTACAACGATAGGAATGTTCTGCTGAATCCAGCCACCCGCCAGAGCTGCAAGTGTATGGTTGAGCAGAGTAGCTATTAATATGCCCAGCATTACTGTCCAAGGCTTCTTAAAGCGGGAGGCCAGCACAAATGCTAGCAGTTGAGTTTTATCACCCATCTCTGCAAGAGCCACGAGCATGGTAGAGACAAGGACCGCTTCGATTGCCATTGAATACTCTGTAGGTTGTTTAAAGATACAATACTTAAAGTACTAGGGACTATTCCGCTTGAAATCCGTTCTCTCGGAGTCCGTGCGCCGATTTACGGTAAGACACTTCAGGAACTAGGCATTCCGTGATTACCTGCTCGATGAAGGCTAGGGTCCGGTCGGCATTTTTATTGGGGTATCGCCGGATTACTTTGAGGCACGTACAGTCATCAATTGCCGTACATGGGTAGAGCTTGGGACCAATGTTACCGACATCCCGCTGAATTTGTTCACCAGCAATCTCCTTCGGGTCACGTTTGCGACCTTTACGGGGGCGGCGTGTTGCCTTAAGTACGCCATCACCTGCTTGTTTGAGAACTTTGTGGATCATGGCAGTGGCTAGAGAAAGATGGTGCAGCTGTAACAACTCGCTCTGAAGTATAAACAGAAGTAGGGGCACACAAGGCACCCCCACACCTTTGCTCCACGGGACCTAGAGCAGTTGCAAGCTACTATTTTTTTCCATATCTACCATGTGAACCGTGTCCACAAAGCGGATGGTTTGGGATTGGCTGGAGATGACCATGGTTTGCGTCCGCATCCCGCCACCAAAGAAGCGCACCCCTTTAATGAAGTCGCCGTCGGTGATCCCAGTAGCGGCAAAAAGTAAGTTCTTCCCACAGGCCAATTCAGAAGCATCATAGACTTTATCAGGTTCAGAGATGCCCATATCCAGTAGTTGCGCCTTAATCTCGGCCTTGCTCCCGGAGAGTAGACCCGTCTTGACCACATCCGGGTCGTAGATCAAACGACCCTGGAAGTGTGCTCCCAAACAGCGCAGGGCCGCCGCCGAGATGACCCCTTCAGGAGCCGCCCCGATGCCCATCAGCGCGTGGACCCCGGTGCCATTAATTCCTGCCGACAACGCTGCTGAGATATCCCCGTCGTCAATCAACTTGACCCTGGCCCCGGTACTGCGGATCTCTTCAATCAAGGTCTTGTGACGAGGGCGTTCCATGACAATCACCACCAAGTCTTCGATGATGAGGTCTAGGCACTCCGCGATAATTTGTAAGTTTTTGGTGGCGGAATAATCCAGGTCTACTTTCCCCTTGGCCTGGGGCGGGGCAGCGAGCTTTTGCATATAGAGATCAGGGGCGTGGAAGAGTCCGCCTTTTTCGGCAATGGCAAGGACCGCCATCGAACCATTACGGCCCTCAGCGACTAGGTTGGTCCCTTCACAGGGGTCCACGGCGATATCAATTTCAACGAGTTCTTCAAGACGGCAGAAATTCGCGGCATCGGGCTGGGTACAGATCCCCACTTCTTCGCCGATGTAGAGCATGGGCGCGTTATCACGCTCGCCTTCGCCAATCACGATCCGACCGCGCATGTTGATCCGGTTCATCCGGTTACGCATGGCTTCGACTGCCACACCGTCCGCCTCATTCTTCAGACCCTTACCCATTAGACGGGCAGAGGCGATGGCTGCTTGTTCAACAACTTCAATGATCTCTAGGCCGAGCGTTTTTTCCACAGGATGTCTCACATGCTCCTACCCCAAGAGTGTATGAGGTTGCGAGACCTAATTCAACCGGGGGTCAGATCCAGCCCATGGCCCGCGCTACTCCCTGACATAATCCCGCCGCCGTCAGCCCCGCGTAGGTTCCAATCACATTGCCCAAGACCGCCATCAACAGACCCAGGGGCGCGGTCCCTGGACGGTAGGCCACCGCCACAATCGGCGTCGTGACCACCCCCCCAGTATTGGCCTGGGAACCCACGGCGAGCAAAAAGAAAGGCGTTCGTGTCAAACGGGCCACCAGCAATAATCCCAAGGCATGAAAGCCAATCCACACCCAGCCCGCCACCAAAAAGAGCGGATAGGTTCCAATCAACCCCAAGTCCCCCTGTGCCCCCAAAGTTGCCACGACCAGATACAACAATCCCGACCCCAACCGTGAAGCCCCTTCCTGCTCCAACCGCGCCACCGGGGTCAGCGATAGTCCCAGCGCAAAAGTTGTCACTAAAATAAACCCCCAGGTTTTATGCGAGAGGACCCCGCTCACCTCTGGCAACCCATTCCCCAAAGCAATCGCCAAACCGCTCACGCCAAAGGCCAGTCCCACCATCACCATCAGTCCGGGTAGGGTCAAAGGCAGCGCGGTCTGGACCGGGTTCTCCCGCAGACGGGCCATCGCTTGGTCCACTTGCCGGAGGTCTGCCTTCAGCCAACGGTCAATCCGGTCTTGATAACGGGCCAGAAATAATAAAATCAACGTCCAGCTATAGCCCACCAAAAAATCCATCGCCACCGCCGCCCCAAAAACCCGCTCTGGCGTACCGATACTCTCTTTAACGGCAATCATATTAGCGAACCCCCCGGTCCAAGACCCCGACAATGCCCCGAACGCCGCCCACGCCTCAGCAGGAAGCCACCCCCCAAACAGAGCGAGAGCTAGGGGCGCACCCAGGACAATTCCTGTCGCTCCGACCAGGGTCATCGTCACCGCCGGGAGCCCTAACCGCGCCACCGCCCTCAAGTCCGTCCCCAGTAATAAAAGTACCAACGCCGCCGGGAGGATGGTCCCCGAGAGTAACGGGTACAACGGCGACTCCCGTGGCACCCAGCCCAGGGTGCTCGCTACGGCGGGTAAGGCGTAGATCCAAATCACTGGCGGCACGAGGTCAAACAGTTTAATGAGTTGCTTCTGTTGGGCTAGCGCGAATACTAGCCCCACAAAACTCGCAAACCCACAAAAAAGTAACGGTTCGGTCATCGGCTAGACCGGGGATGGCGGGCGAAGAACTCCCACATCACCTGAGTCGCGTTGAGGTCCTGGGATGCAGGTTGTCGCTGGTCGTTGGGGTCAGCGGTGCTACCGGGCCATTTGTGATTGCCATCGCGCAGGGTATAAAAGACGACTTCTGTACCCCGTTGACAGTCGGCATAGCGGGTCTGGCGCACATCACCCCGTTGGTTCTCGCGGGGCCGGGACGGGCAACCGTTGGCCCGGGTCCAAAAAGTCATGGCATCGGCAACAGACAAAAAGCCCCGCCCACCGTTGTAGGGCACGACATTATCTTCTTGACCATGGAAGGCAACTACAGAGAGAGGCTGGGCGGGATTCGGGATTGTGGTCGTCTGTCCTCGCCGGGGACGACCCCCACCTACGGCCCCAGCCACGACCCCAATCGCCGCTAGCTGGTCACTCAAAACCGCCCCCATCCGATAGGTCATCATCGCGCCACTGGAGTGCCCGCCGATGTAGAGCCGTTGCGAGTCCACCCGCAGGTTGGCCTGTAGACGCGCCAAAAGACTACTCAAGAAACGCTCATCATCGCCATTACCTTTCCCGGAATTAAAACCTGCATTCCAAGCGGGCGGCTGACCCAGGGCATCGGGGTAGGCGACAATAAACCCTGCCCGGTCGGCCTGTGCACTCATCTGGGTATATCGGGCCACCACCTGCCCGTTCCCCTTTCGTCCATGGAGCAAAATCACTAGGGGTAAAGCGCGTTTACCGTTGTAAGCCGGGGGCAAATGCAAACTATAGGTCCGATTTACCCCGCCTACCCGCAGGGTTTGGTCATAATTCCCCGGCGCACTCTGAGCGAGAACCGGACGTAGTAACCCCAAGCACACCAGTCCAAACAAAATACGCCACATCCTACCACCTCATCTCAAAGCATCAGAGTAGCACTAGCTCTGGGCTGTGATACTCCGGTTTGCCGGCCTAGTCTCTAACTTGAAAGCTTGACAGCGGTCATTGGCACCCCTAGGATAGGATACTGTCGCCACTGTAGCTCAGCGGTAGAGCACTCCCTTGGTAAGGGAGAGGTCACGAGTTCGAATCTCGTCAGCGGCTAATCTTTGGGTAACGCGAAACCTTCTGCAACACCTACATCACGCTGTACCTCGGAAAAATAGGAAAATTTTCAGACCGCTAGGGAACCAACCGGGGGGTTCATGCCCGTAGCTGCGCCCCAGTGAGCTTGACAGACCGTGCTAATAATGAAAAAGCATCCTAGTGGTCCGTCCAGCCATGAGCAAAACCCTGGTCATCGTCGAATCCCCCGCCAAAGCCAAGACCATCAGCAAGATCCTGGGCAAAGGATACGTGGTCAAAGCCTCGGCTGGGCACGTGCGCGACCTCCCCCAAAAAGAAATAGGCGTGGATGTAAACGACAACTTCCAACCCAAATACGTCATCATTCCCAAAAAAGAAGATATCGTCCGCGAACTCCATGAATCAGCGGAGGGCGCAACCCTAGTCTATCTGGCCCCGGACCCGGACCGTGAGGGCGAGGCCATCGCTTGGCACCTGTCGCAGCTTCTAGAAGTCCCCCCCGAACGACTCAAGCGCATCGAGTTTCATGAAATTACCCAAGAAGCCGTGCGCCGCGCCGTCAACAATCCCCGCCCTATTGACATCAACCGGGTGGATGCGCAACAAGCCCGCCGCGTCCTTGACCGCTTGGTAGGTTACAAAATCTCACCCTTACTTTGGAAAAAAATCCAGCGCGGGCTCTCCGCCGGTCGGGTCCAATCCGTCGCCCTCCGCCTCATCTGTGACCGCAACAAAGAGATCACCAGTTTCGTCACCAAGGAATACTGGACCCTCCACGTCAACCTCCTCAAAGAAGGCCAGAAAAAACCCTTTGTCTGCGAACTCGTCAAGTGGAACGGTAAAAAAAGCGACCTGAATAATGAGCAGGAGACCATCGCCGTCCAACAGGGCCTCACCCCCGCCCGCTACGCCGTCCAATCCGTCAAGCAACGGGAGCGCAAAAAAGAACCCGCCCCGCCCTTCATCACCTCCACCCTGCAACGCGAAGCCGCCGGAGCCCTCAACTTCACTGTCAAACGCACGATGAAAATTGCCCAGGAACTCTACGAGGGTATTGAGCTAGGAGCCGAAGGCCCCGTGGGACTCATCACCTACATGCGGACGGACTCCACCCGTGTCGCCCAAGAAGCCCAAGCCGCCGTCAACGAGTTCATCGAAACCCAATACGGCAAAAAATATCTACCCACGACCCAGCGCAAGGGCAAAGCCGCCAAGGGGGGCCAGGATGCCCACGAAGCGATCCGCCCCACGGATATCCTCCGCCAACCCGACGATCTCAAGGCCCACCTCACCGCTGAACAGTACCGACTCTACCGTTTAATCTGGCAACGCTTTGTCGGCTCCCAGATGGCGACCCAGACCCTCGCCACCCGCACCGTGGAGATTGAGGCCACGGGTACCCACAAGGCCATGTTCCGGGCCGCCGATACCCGCACGGTCTTTGATGGTTACACTCGCGTCTACGAGGAGAGTAAGGACGAGAACCCCGCTGAGGCCAGCCAGACCTTGCCCGAACTGGCTGAGGATGAAGTCCTCGTCTTCAAAGAATTCCTACCCAAACAACACTTCACCCAGCCGCCCCCCGCCTACTCCGAAGCCACCCTGGTCAAAACCTTGGAAGAAGAAGGCATCGGACGGCCCAGCACCTACGCCCCGACCATCTCGACGATTGTAGACCGGGGTTATGTTCTCAAAACAGGCCGTGCCCTCAATCCCACCCCCCTCGGTCTGACCGTCAATGACCAGATGACCCAATATTTCCCGGACATTGTGGACAAGGACTTCACCGCCCAGATGGAAGCCCAACTTGATGCCATTGAGCGCGGTGAACGCCCGTGGACGACCACCATGGCTGAGTTCTACGGTCCCTTCCTCAAAAGCCTCAACGCCGCCACCGAGGAGATGGAGCGCGTCCTCATCATCACCGATTACCTCTGCGAGAAATGCGGCTTACCAATGGTCCAGAAGTCGAGCAAGTACGGCAACTTCTTGGGCTGCTCCGGCTACCCCCAGTGCAAACACACCTACCCTCTGACCAAAGAGAACCTCCCCGCCCCCAAAGACCGCCCCGCTCCCGGCGAAAGTTGTGCCGAGTGCGGTCACGAACCGATGACGATTGTTTTTGGTCCCTACGGCGAATACTTGAAATGTGGTGAATGCAAAGCTAAACGCCGTCTCCTCAAAAAAACCGGGGTGGATTGCCCCAAATGTAAAGTGGGCGACTTGGTGGAGCGCAAATCCCGGTTTGGGCGGTTTTTCTACGGTTGCAGTACCTATCCCAAGTGCGACTTCTCACTCTGGCAAAAACCCCTCCCCCAACCCTGCCCCCAGTGCGGCGGTATCGTCGTCCTCAAACCGCGCAAGCGTACCGAGGACATCGCCGACTGCTCCAACCCTACCTGTGATTTTGTCGAGGGGGCCGAGGAGTTCACGGGCATCACCCCGCCCGTCCCAGAACTTGCACCCGCTTAATTCAGAAGAGTTCGCGGAGTTTGGTCAGGGCCAGCCGGATAGTTTCGAGTTCGGTGGGGGAGAGATTCTGAAAGCGTTCGCCCAAATGGGCAACGTAGGCTGGGTAAACCTCCCGAAAAAGCTCCTCCCCATGGGGTGTGAGCACCACCGTGAAACTGCGGCGATTCCCTTGGGGTACCATGCGGCGCACCAGACTCTTTTGCTCCAGACGGTCTATGATGCCAGTGAGCGTCCCTTTGGTGACAAGGGTTTGTTCGCCCAGCCGATTCATACTTAGGCCAGATGTATTGCCTAGGGTGATAATCACATCGAACTGAGGCGGCGTGAGACCCAGTTGGCGGACGTAACTATCGGAGTAATTGGCAAAAGCTTGGTAGGTGCGGGCAAGTTCATGGAGCATGGTCTGAAAAAGTGTCCGGTCTGATTCTCCAGACCGCAATGGCTGACTATGCATGGGTTAGACCTTGGGGGGATGACAGAAGAAGTCGCAATCCTATTATGGACTGTCTGTTCTCACCATGGAGCGGAGATTCAACTCCTTGGCCTCCCCGCAAGGCAAGAACCTATAATAAAAGTTACCTGCACCTGGAGAAGCCCTGGTGGCGACTGATAAGGCCAAGCCCGTGCCCACCGATGAGGCACCCGTCCAAAAGTTCGACCTCGCCCAGTACCTCAAGGACGTGCGGGCGGAGTTGGATAAGGTCCAGTGGCCCAACCGTCAGCAGGTCATTAGTGAATCGGTAGCAGTATTCCTGATGGTCTCGCTCTCCGCCCTGTTTATCTATCTGATTGACTCTCTGTTCTTCACCCTGTCAAGGCTGGTTTTCTGATGAACGAACTAGAATCTCCCGTCAAGGAAGTGGTCAAACCGGCTTGGTATGCCATCCAAGTCTCCTCCGGCTGCGAAAAAAAAGTTAAAACCAATATTCTGCAACGCGCCCAGACTTTCCAGGTCGTAGACCGGATTTTCCAGGTCTCCATCCCCGAACGCGCCGCGATCCGCGTCAAAAAAGATGGTTCACGGGCTGCTGCTGAAGAAAAGATCCTGCCCGGTTACGTCTTAGTTCATATGTTGTTGGACGATGAAGCTTGGGGCGTGGTCAAAAATACCCCCAATGTCATTAACTTTGTCGGCACCGAGGAACGGCGCGGCTCCGGGCGGGGCCGGGGCCATGTCACGCCCCGCCCCCTCAGTGCCTCTGAAATCCGGCGCACCTTCATGACCGTGGCTCAGGAAGAACCCATCGTCCGCATCAACTTGGCGGCGGGGGATAAAGTCGAGGTCATTGCCGGACCTTTCCAGGACTTCAACGGCGAGGTCGTGGAGGTCAGCCCAGAACGGGGCCGTCTCACCGCCCTACTGTCAATCTTTGGACGCGATACCCCCGTCGAACTGGAATTCAACCAAGTCCGCCGCTTGGAGTAAGGCTTGCAAGGGTTCTTCAAGAGTGCCCCTCGTCTCCAGAACTGGGCAAACCGCTGGGCTGAATGTTTGCCAGCAGGGCTTTTCCTACTGCTAGACGGGGAACTCGGCAGTGGGAAAACTACGTTTGTGCAGGGGTTGGCGCGGGGTTTGGGGATTGTCGAGACGGTCACCAGCCCGACTTTTGCTCTCATCCATGCGTATCCCGAGGGCGTGCCGCCCTTAATTCACTGCGACCTCTACCGCCTTGAGCCGGAGCAGGTGTGGGGATTGGGGTTGCAGGAGGACAACGAGGGGGGGATTACTGTCATTGAGTGGGCGCAACGTCTGCCCTTCACGCCACGACCCGTGCTCTGGCTTAATTTCACAATTGCGAAGGAGGGACGCTGGGTCCGGGGTACAGCCATCAGTCCACGCGAAAAGGGCCTGCTTGCCCAGGCCCAATTACTCTATGAGAATGAAGGAAGTTAACCCTTCTTGTTGATGATGTACTTGACAGCATCGCCAACGGTGGTAATCTTATCAGCATCGTCATCGGGAATTTCGAGTTCAAACACTTCTTCTAGGGCCATCACCAGTTCCACTTGGTCTAGAGAGTCAGCCCCCAAATCGGTATCAAAACTGGACTCGCGTTTGACTTGAGCCTCTTCTACGGAGAGTTGGTCAACAACGACCTTCTTCACCTTTTCAAAAATCGCTTCTTCCGTCACCGTCATGATTGCCTCGAACACTTGATTTATGGAATTCTAGCGGAAAACCGGGTCTGTCAGATTGGTCCTACGGACACCTCAAGCACTGTCACACCCCGTAAGCCATCATGTATCATACGCCATTTTTGGCCCTCCATGGTGCTGTTCTCCAGGAAATTGTACAAAGGCGGCTCCTGAACCAGGGTCAATGTCTACTCCTGGCAATATCCGGGGGTCAGGATTCACTCTGTCTCGGGCAACTGCTGGTGGATTTACAGCGACGGGGCGACTGGCAGCTTACTGTCGCCCACCTAGACCATCGTTGGCGGACTGATTCAGACCAAGCTGCCCAGACGGTCGCAGCGGTAGCAGCCAGTTGGGGTCTACCCTTTCACCTGATTGTGGCTGAGACTCCCCCACCCACGGAAGCCAGCGCACGGGCATGGCGGTACAGCCGCTTGGCGAGACTGGCCCAGGATTTATCTGCCACCGCCGTCCTGACCGGACACACTGCCACTGACCGCGCCGAGACCGTACTTTTCAACCTAATGCGCGGGGCGGGACTCAGCGGCACTGGCAGCCTAGACTGGCGGCGGACCCTTGTACCGGGGCTAGACCTCGTACGCCCACTCCTCACCGTGAGCCGAGAACAGACGGCTGCCTTCTGTCAAGCGCGGGACCTGCCCGTCACGCCTGACCCTACTAATGAGGATGTAAGTTTTAGTCGTAACCGCCTCCGGCAGGTCGTCTTACCCTACCTGCGCGACCATTTCAACCCCCAGGTGAGCCGCCATCTTGCCCAGGCAGCCGAGATTGCTGGGGCCGAGGACGATTACTTGACCCTAATCAGTCTGGAACATTTCGCTCGTTTCTACCGGGCTGAGCCGCCATCCTTGAATGCTCAGCTAGATCAACTCCCGGTCGCGCTCCAACGCCGGGTAGTCCGCCATTTTTTACAAACGTGCCAAAGCAGCGGGGATTTCAGCCAAGTCGAACAAGTACGAGCCTTAGTCGGGCAAGCCGAGGGGACCCGCACCGCCTCTCTACACCGAGGACAGGGCGTGGTCGTGCGCCGGGGTTGGCTAGTTTGGCTATGAAGTACCCGCCACTACTTACGCTGCACGGGTCAATTTAGCAGCAATGTTGGGTAGTTCAAATGGGCTACCCCAAGTGGAGGACCCGAATTGGGTGACTGGTAGCGTACCAAGCCGCGTTTTACTGTGGGGGAAATAGATTTTCACCCCCTCGGGTGTCCTGTCCTTTTTTTATCGTCTTAAGGAAGGTATGTAATGGACGAGCGGTTTGAAAGCGATGTGATGGATGACTTGGCGGCGGAATCTCCTGTCGCCCAGATGGATGGCTTCGAGGCAGACATGATGGAAGGCTTTGAGGAAGAGGGCTTCACCGATGAGCTAGAGGGTTTTGACGAGGGGGGTGAAGAAGCTTTTTATGCTGAGGACGAGTTTGCGGGGGACCTCGGGGACGATTACGCCGATCATGGCGACGAACTCGATGCCTATGCCGCGCTCGAAGACGCGATGACCGATGCTCTGGATGCTGCTGATAGCGATGAGTTCCTAGGGAATGTTCTCCAGGGGGTCAGCCGCGTGGCGGGTCTAGTC
>Ga0163154_10001581_pt1 | contig 35005 bp, 51 predicted proteins | sample OliLakLV19MP9P1_FD_148649 | JGI IMG/M metagenome (GOLD analysis project Ga0163154, IMG submission 148649) | Freshwater microbial mat bacterial communities from Lake Vanda, McMurdo Dry Valleys, Antarctica - Oligotrophic Lake LV.19.MP9.P1 | ecosystem: Environmental > Aquatic > Freshwater > Lake >... | reverse complement strand
GTTTTGTAGACGCAAATGAGGATAGTGTTGTGTACGCATATGGGGGCAGTGTCGTGGAAGCACATAATGGAAGTATTGTGTACGCATTTGCAGGGAGTTCTGTCAAAGCATTTAAGGGTAGCGATGTGAAAGCATTTGATGGGAGTTATGTGAAAGCATATGAGGGGAGTTATGTGGTCGCACATGCGGGGAGTTATGTGAAAGCATATGATGGGAGCGATGTGTACGCATTTGAGGGGAGCGATGTTAAATATTTAAATTTAGCTGATTAAAATTATGGAAGGAAATCCAAGTTTTAAAGTTGCTGAAATAGCACGGTATACAGCAATACAAGAGCATTTTGATATGTACCAACAAGGTGAATTGACACTAGGTTTTTTCGTGGATTGCCTGGCAATGCTTTGCAATCCTGACGAGTTCGACTCGGCGATTGTGGCATGTGGACTAAAGGATCTTATATCTTAGCAGTTTGCAACGTCGTTTAGTCCTACTAACACGTTGCAACGTGCTGCGATTTAAGGCGTTCTAGTTATGTTGAAACGCAGTCTATATGGGGCTAGAACGGCGGGTTAAACCGACTTCGACAGCAAACTAACAGGCACGCTAGCAAGGGTAAGCAATTACCCTGCCTGTTAGGGTTTAAAACTTGACAAAGCGCAGTGGGTAATCTATAATTAACGTATAACATAATGAATACAACTATTAAGAAATCCAGACAAAACAACAAGTCAAGGTTGAGGGCTTTGAATATTTATCTAGCAATGATGATTATCAACCTTATATTTACCTTTGCGCTATTATTCTACTTAATTACTAGGAAATAAACATGGATCAATTCTCAAATTGGGATGGTTACAAGACAACTGACGTAGGTTTCGCAGCGGCTTTAAAAGTGCTAGGGCATAGGATCGAGTTAGTACCAAACCCAGAGGATAATAGACAGTATTTCTTTACATTCCCACTACTTAAAAAGGTAGAGGGTGATGATTTTTTCCACCAATACGCAAATAGAGAACTAGCGGTTGACGCGATGGGTATCAACGAGGAAACAAAGATGTTACTAACACTGCTTAGCCAAGCTAAGCGAAATTAATTATTTTAGTTTATTATTTAATAGCAATGAGTATCTTTGCAAAGATCTGGCGTTTGGTGTATGGCACAAAAGTGCAGAGCAATGTGGACATGAGGAAACAGTTTTATAATTACCAGATGCAAGAATTAGGTAAAGGTAATATTAAAGCGTTTTTAAATCTTGAAATAGCGGTACCTAAAAACAATAAGCCTAATAAGTCTGTAAGTCACGCAACAGTCGAACAAATTACAGCAATGTTTATGGATTTCGTATCATCCCAGTCACGAACAAGGAAGCTAGAATTAGCCGATAACCTAGTAATGATAGGATGTATGGTATTAAATGACGGCCTTGGGGGTAAGTCAGAGAGGATTTTAAGTGCTAAACCAAAGAAGGCTAAACTGCAAAGTTCAATAGTATTTAAGAAAAGTGAAAAATCATGACAGCAGACGAAAAGATGGAGTTATCTAGGAAGCTAGTTAACCTTTACACACACAATATGTCAGATAGTATTGATGGGGTTATTGGCTGGATTGATGGGCTTATTCTGGAAAAACTAGGGGCTACTAAACAGGCAAAAAAGCCTGTATAGGGGGATTATTAATTAATTATTACAAAAAACAAATATGGGAAAAGAAACATTAAAAGACAAAATAATATCATGGTATTGGCATCAAATGAGCAAAATAATGAACTACACATTGAAACATCATGGATATGATTTCGGAATTTACTATATGACGGAGTTAAATGAAATGTACACAAAACATAAAGACGAAATTAAAAGAGATTAAACTAACTAAAAAGGGCTAAACTATGACACACGAAGAAACAATAAAATGAAAATACTAAGTTTGTTTGATGGAATATCATGTGCAAGAGTAGCTTTAGAAAGAGCAGGGGTACCCGTGGAAGCGTATTATGCTAGTGAGGTTGATAAGTACGCCATGCAAATATCAGCAAAGAACTATCCTGATATTGTGCAGATGGGGAGTGTGACAGAAGTTGCTTGGGACACACCAAGTCCTACTAACGAGCCAATTTACATAGACCTCCTGATTGGTGGCTCACCTTGCCAAGACCTATCAATAGCAAAGAAAGACCGTAAAGGACTAGACGGAGCCCGTTCTGGTTTATTCCGGGAGTATGTGCGTATCTTACAGGAAGTAAAACCAAAGTATTTTATACTTGAGAATGTAAACAGCATGCCAAAAGAAGCAAAGGCTACTATTACCGAAGTTCTCGGAGTAGAGCCGATTATGATTAACGCTGCACTTGTGTCAGCACAGAACAGGAAAAGATTGTTTTGGACGAATATACCAAATGTAACATTGCCAGCGGATAGGGGGATATTGTTAAAGGATATTTTAGAAAATGGGGACAGTGATAGATTAAAAAGTTATTGCATAGATGCAAATTATGCCAAAGGTGCTAGTTGGAAACAGTACATTGAAAAAGGAAGAAGGCAACTTGTAATCCAAAAGGACGGAATGTCGTTAATGAGAGTAGGTCAAATCGGCAAAGGTGGACAAGGTGAGCGTATCTACTCTTCAGAAGGCAAGTCAGTAGGGTCATCAACTCTCGGTGGTGGTAGAGGTGCAAAAACTGGGTTGTATGCAGTACCAGTGGCTCTAAGAAATCGCGGAGAGGGTAAGAAACCAGAATACAATGGAACTGGTAAAGCGAACGCAATGACAACAGTGCAGACTGATAGTATGGTAAGAATAGACACTCAGATCCGAAAACTAACACCTATCGAGTGCGAACGACTACAGGGCGTACCTGACAACTACACCGAAGGAGTAAGCAACACCCAACGCTACAAAATGCTTGGTAATGCTTTTAACTGTGATGTGGCTGCACATATACTCAGCTTTTTAGTTAATTAATTTAATTGTTAGGAAAACACATGGCCATAATTACTAATGAAGGTATATCGTATAAACCTAGTTTGTTAGACCGCATAACAAGTAAGCATATTATAGAGATCTATCAGAAGCAAGAAGAGTTTTATCGGAAGCAAGGAGACGGCAAAGAGATACACATAGGAGAAAGTGATATCGATACTTGTAAACATATCATCTCATCTCTAGTAGACGAATCATTAACCAAAAAGGGCTAAACTATGACACACGAAGAAACAATAAAACGAATACAGGAATTAGTGCCAAGTGTTATGGAATTGCAAGAGGGTTGCAGTGTTAGATGTTTTGAAATTGATTTTGGTTATTTTAATCAAGAAGATTTTATAAGAACTTACCACCTTAATTTTGGCCCTAAAAAAGCATATGACGAAAAGGGAGAATTGATAGCGTATGAAGATGGATATTATTTTGATAACATAAACACCCTTGGCAAGCCTATCACACTAGCAGTGGTTTTGTTGGCGATAGATACAAAATATACCGAATGGAAAAATCCAGACACACCAGTTGCAATCAATTCAAAAGGAGAATTTCAGGTTTGGTCAGAAAACCCAGTCTATAAAAATGTATTCTGGAACTTATCTGAAGACGACTTTAATGCTCAGTCGGAAAAGACAAAAACATTTATAGGGGGATTATTAACCACATGAAAATACAACCTATGACAGACAAAAAATTAAAAGAAAAGTTTATAGAGATATTAAAATTTAACATGCTAGAGCCAACCATAGACCCCGAAGATGGTAATTTTGAAGATCACCTGTCTATTCAACTTTGGAAATTATTTGCCGATGAACTAGCCCAAGCCAAGGCAGAAGAAAGATCAAAACTCCTACTCGAGCTACTACAAGTGTTCAACGACTACGATGTGCCACTTACTATGACCGCCAAGCAGGTAAGAAGTATTTTAGGGGGTATTTAATTGGAAAAGACTAGGGACTATTAAACAGGTGAAAAAGCCTGTATAGGGGGATTATTAACCACATGAAAATACAACCTATGACAGACACAAAAGAACTTATCTGGAAAAAAGGCAAACAAATTTGTGTTGTTTTGATTAGTAATAAAAACAAAACCCACCAAGTTGCTCTCAATAACGAGCAAATGAACGCTTTGATTTTTATATTGCCACAATTATTTGATGACCACGTAATAAAAATAGTAGAAGAACCGCTAGATATTACATTGAAGGAATAACTTATGACAAAAATGATACATAAAATAGCACACTGGCTTGGTTGGAATTATGGTGTGCCATACAGTTTTTATAAAGAAGAAAAATTGATGATGAGCTGGAAGTGTTCTGGTTGTGGAAAGCTTGCGGGTATTCATTGTGTTGATAAGATTATAGATAGAGAATCTAACTAAAAAGGACTAAATTATGAAAGAATATAGCGGATATGAAAATCTAACTGAAAGAGGTAGTAAAGTTTATTGCCCAAAGTGTGGTGACTATCTTGAAGTCGTAGAAAATGGATGGTTAAACGGTGAATTGTTTTACTGTCCAAGAGAAAAGAAGGTGTTTTGTATTACATTGAAAGACATCACTAAGAAAGCAAGCGAAACATTTATCACAAGTTGTGAAGACAAAATACGCCTAGAAGAAATTAAACGAAAAATAACACGAAAAAACATGGATGAAGTAGGGTCGATTATCAATTTAGGAAAGCAGCTATGACAGACACTGCAGAGTTGCCAGAATGGGGAGTTAGGAGTATTTAACTGGAAAAGACTAGGGACTATTAAACAGGCAAAAAAGCCTGTTATCTAAAGTCTAAGGCCTGCTAGTTCTGAGATATCTAATCACCCAGACGCCTACTGCTGTAAGAAGGATCACTAATAAGATCTTAAATAGCAGGTCTGTAGAAAATACCAGGCTACCACCGAACACTAAGAATATAACCACTAAGACAACAATAACAGCTAGTAAATCCATTAGAAGAAAAGAATAATAAATATAGTAAAGCACGTTAAACAGGAAACACCAATTTTAGAACCTAAGTCTGGATCTTTAAGAAGACGTTTTAAAATGTCTAGTCGTTAATAAGTTAATTAACCCACATCGAGACTAAAATGGTAAATCTGCAGGGTCAATCTGGCTCACATCACTTACGCCAGTATTCAAGAAAGGATTATTATTTTCTCTAGTAGCTGGTGTTGCAGTATCTGATTTGCCACGTTCATATCTATCAATTAAGAATACATCATCAGCTATAATCTCAGTCTTATACTTCTTCTGTCCTTGTTGCTCCCAACTACGAGTTTGTAACCGTCCTACAACCATTACCCTAGTTCCTTTCTTAGCTCTTTGCATTAACTGTTGTGCCAGATTGCTCCATACTACAATATTGTGAAATTCACTCTCATCCTTCCATTCTTCACCTTGTTTAAAACGACGGTTAGTAGCAATGCTAAAATTAGCTACTGCGGCGCCGCTTGGTGTGAATCTTAGCTCAATATCTTGAGTAATATTACCAAGAAGCCTAACTTCGTTTAAATCTCCGAATAAGGACATAGTTAAATCTTTTAAAATAATCTCGTAACCTTAAAGTAACTCAACCCACACTATCATCGTTGTTATCTTTATCGGACTGTTCTGGATCGCTCGCACTACCTGCTAAATCTTTTCTAATCGCACTCTTATCATATCCGAGGCCTTTAAAAGCTAGTTGTGTTGCTGCGTACACTGCAAGGCCGTTAATAAAGATCGTGCTAAATGTAGCTGGTGTTGCAGATGCAAATGTGGCTAAGTAACCAAATAAGAAACTAATCAAGTAAGTTAATGCTACTGCTTGTTTGCTGTCAGTTATGTTTAATCTAATTCTAATAAAATCTATCACAGGTGGCACAAACACACCGCCCAAAAGTGACACTAGAACTTCTATATTATTCATTACTTTGTATTATTAACTAACTTAAGTGCTTCTACAATTGGTTTTAGTAAATCTATTTCAGTTACAAGCGCTAAATTCTTAGTCTCTAATACTTGCCTTTCCTGATTAAGTGTAGTAACCTGCGCCTTTGTTTCGACTAGATCTTTCTCTAGTTGTTCGTTATTTGTAGAAGGTATTTGATTCACATAGCGCCCAGATACCCAGCCATCGCCCATAAAATACCAAGTGCTAACACCGTCTATTGCCTCGCCTGATGAGAGTGTGCGTGTTTCAAACGGGGTGTTAGGTGCTACCTTGCGAATCGATTCGGATTTAGTGCTCGGCTCTTTTCGAACGTTCATATCTGTTGTGTTTGTAGTAACGCACTTTACAGGAAATTGCAATCCTACCATTTCATATTCTACCACTTTCGCCAGGGGGCGCAAATGCCTATCTGTGTATGTCCCCCAACTGGTCCAGACTGGATGCTTACCACTGGGAGTTAGCCAGCCAAGCCCTAGGCTACGATCCATATAGTCGATAATTACACGCCAAGTGCCACCTTTAGGCAATCCGCCAGCCCACGCTTTTGGATTCTCCATTAACGCAATGTGGTAGTGGTTCGTTGTCGTATCAAATAACCTAGTCCCCCTAGTTACATTCCCCCTGTTTATACAGCGCGAGTGTGTAAACTGAATTACCCACCCATCCTCAGGCTTACCCCACAGAAAGGCATCATCATCGTCGGTTGCCCCCGATCCTTTATACTCAGATAAGAAGCGGCCTTCAGCAGGCGCTATGCCAGCGCCGAACCTGGAGGATATATCAAGCGCATGATTATTTTGATTAACGCCGTGCGTTCGCTGGGTAAGAACTAGGACATTACCTTGTATTAAATTGCCTAGTTTCATGTCTGGAGTATTTTTCTATAATTATCGAATAAAACTAGTATTGCCCCAAATTCTATTACTAATAATACTATGCCGCCAATTGCGAATACACGCCAATATTTTTGGACAAATTTCAATTCGTCGATAAATTCGGACATCTCGTGTATCTTTGCAAGTGCTTGGACAGCATCTTTACGTTGTAAAAGTAATTCCTCTGCCCTAACCTTGTCCTGGAACTCTAACTTAGATAGACGCTGCCCAACTAAGTCACTTAAACTAACAATCTTGTCTAAAATCCCCTGTTGCGTTTCCTCAGACCTGTCAAACCTCTCGTCTACATTAACCTTTAGCTCATCGATTGCTTTGCTTAGATGCTTATAATTAGACTCAACGACTGCTACTCTTTCGGTTATGGTTATCATCTAGAACTTACTATTCTTCAATTAAGTTATCTCGTCTATATTACCAGCTTACACTATTTGTAGGTACTTGACATCCTAGTTAATCTTTATCAGTTATTCTTAATCTGACTTGGCAGTTTGTATTCAACAACTACCGCAACTAGATTAAAAGTCACGATCGCAAAATGGGCAACGTATACCTGTATCCTATCGGGAAATATTAGATAACTGAACGAGGAAGTAATGGCCCAGTCCCCCCCACCGACAAGTATAATATTAGCGTAAGACAATTGTTGGCTACTATCCTCATATTCCACGAAGCAAAATGTAAGGGGAGGACTTTTAAAAGGCCTTTTAAAGTAAACATCTTTAGTTCCTCTGTAGAAGGTGCCCCATGGCGGGGGCTCAGTAGATACATCAACGGTAAATGGTATTGTCTCGTTAATAATAAACGCATCGCCGTATCTTGCCAATTCTTCAGGTACCAAAGACTGTAGTACTAATGCATTATTGTCTTGCAAGTTGAGCTCCTCTATCTTTTAATACAAATAAAGTAAACCTTGCCTCGTTACTAGTAAAATAAGTTCTAACCACAACCGTGACATCTGAGGTGGATGGGTTTATGTCGACCGAAGAATTAATCGATGTTGCATAAACCATTCCATTCACCTGGAACTCAACATGAGGCACAAACGCATTGCAGTCAGTTCTTCCGTTAGGGTTTCTCCATAAACCAATAACTTGCGGAGTTTTTCTCTTCTCTCCTTTCCTAAAAGGAATAGTTGCAGTACCTTCAAAATAATAAGTAGACAGAGCAAGTGAAACAGTTACGTCTAAGATCTCGTCAATAGCGATTGAATTAAATAAGTACTTATTTAGTTCTGGATTAATGTTGTGCGTTGTTAGATCAGGCATTCTATTGTCTCTATGTCTTTGTGTTTATAATGTAAATCTCAAACTCAAATTTGTTAGGTGGATCATATTCCGAATCGATTTGCACGCTTACATATCTTTTAAATGGAATTATCCTAGCGTATAAAAATATTAACAAAAAGTTAGGCGGAAATCCTACGTCCGCAGTCTCGTAAAATGGTAACTTATACGTATTGAATTTAGACCCATTGTGATAGCCCATAAAACCTATAGCAGTAGGGGACTTGTTATAGTTTTGGTTCTTATAGGGAATGTCAGCAGACCCCGTAAAACTTGCTGAGAGGGTGTGTTTAATTATCTCATCGTAAATTAGAGTATTCGCTAAGCTCCTATACCCTTCTGGTTGGAATTCATTTCTATTATGAACTAGCGACCCGTTCGGTGTCTCCTTTCTTAATAGTTCATCAAAACCAGCCTCGGATATGTCATTTATGGCCATTAGAGGGCTTTCAGATCAACTATATCTAAAGATTCATGGTTAATCTGTATCTCGTAAATTCTCGCTTCACCCGTCCAACTCAACTCAATGCTTATAGTTCGAGCATTACCACCAAATAAAACCGACGCATGTTCGTATCGATTAGTTGTAGCCGCAGGGAGGGAGGATAGTGTTGCGTAACTGTGTGAGCCATCTAGAGCTACTTTTACAGATATAGGTACTGAAGAGTAATATTTAAATTCTAAAGTGGATATCTCGTTCATGGCAAAACTTCCCTCTGTCCTACTACTTAGCACAAAGTGCTTAGTCCTATATAAAGACGTGTACGCTGCAATCTGCCCATCAGCCTGATCATCTGTGAACGTACCGACCTGGAACAATTTATGGACAGTGCCACTTGTTAGACTGCCACCAATTACTACCTTCTTCCCTCCAGTTATATACCTAGTCAAGAAAGGTGCCAGTTGAGCAGCATTAAACGTGTCGACTTTCCAGTTTTTCTGGTTATAATCAAATTCAACTAGCGCGTAACTAAGTGTCTGCCCCTTAACAGTCCCTGTTAGACTTCTTAAAGCACAGTAGTATCTATCCTCTGTCGCCACAGCGCCTATTACCTCAAAGTTAGCGGTATCAATCTTGTTAAAGATAGCATCTCCAGTCACGTCGTTGGAGATAGGCAAACTCATTTTTTCTGGATGTGTAGTGTTTGGAGCCAGCATATAAAAAGCGTCTCTGCCCAAATACATAATATTACCGTTGAGAACGGCTATCGACTTATGCGAAACGCACCCAAACCCTTCTACTTCATTTGTAAACAAGGTGGCTGGATCAGCTGTCATATAGCCGTTCTCATAGAAAACAACAAAAGGTCTACCATTACCAAAGGCGGTAACCCCAGTTGGAAGTGAGGAGAATATAAAATAATCAGTTGCAACCGAAACTTTATCAGAATCTAGATTAGTAAAATAGCCTCTCCTAGGATAAGTGGTACCACCGACTCCTAGCATATAGCCACCGTTGACTGCTAAATACTTTGCTTCAAGTCTTATCTCGATATTATCACCATCCCACGTGTCGCCTATCGCAGTATCTAGAGTGACTATGTTAGGGTCTGTATATGCGGTTATAATAGCCGAGCTAGCGTCGGTTGTATTAAATACCTTCATCCCCACCATCCCACTACTAAATATTGTCGTTGTCGCTACTAGTGTACTAGCAGTAGAGGCAGATGAGACTGTTGTCGAAATAACTTTAACGTAAGTGCGTGAACCTGTTTCTGTGAACCATCTAACGTACTCTCCAGCAGCTGATGAGGCCATGTAGTGTCTATCTATAAAGTTCACCATAGAAATCTCTGAGGTATTACTCCATTCACTGCTAGCTTGTGCTACCCAAGCACCGCTAATATCCACATACAGATTACCCCCATAAACCCAATGGAGATAGAATGTTCGGTCAGGCTTCTCGAACATATGTAACCCCCTAACAGGTGTGGTACCAGAGATCTGTGTTAGGTATCTGTCTGAGCCCGCCCTTGTCGCAATAGCCCCGTCTTCATCTTGCGATAGATTGATCGCTAACTCAGAGTCTTGATCTCTAAGTAAGTTGGGAGCACTATGTTGATTCATAGTGCCTGATAGATTGTTTAATCGTTTAATTGCCATATTGATCACCTATGTCATACCCTGCTCCTTGAAATCCTCGCGATGTATTCTGGTATCTATTAGCTAACATCTCTCTTAGAGATGTAGTCTTTGCGAGCGCATTTGCAGGATTATCTCTCCGACTAGGTAGTAGACTCAAATAGTATTCCCTATCTTTATCTGTTACCCTACCACCTTCTGCAGATTTGGCAACATTCTGAGAAAGTAGACCTATCCGCATCCTTAATGCATCCCCTTCAGGATCTAGTCCCAGATTCCCGATTAAGTCTCCCAAGATGCCACCTTGGATTGGTCCGAATCTATTGGCGTACTGTCCAGTGATGTCTTGTTGCAAGCCTTGCAGATCACGATCTGTTGTCTGTATGTCGTTTAATTGCGACTGCGCATTAGCACTCAGTGACCTAGCTTTAGCAGGCTCGAATGCAGACTGCAGGCTCATAAATCCCTGGATATTCTTCGGATCTATTCCAGCATTGATAAATTCCATAACCAGATCAGGAGTCATCTGTGTCCCCCCTGCTGAGTTAATACTATTTAATGCTGCACGTGGATCTGATTGCCCATCCTCCATATAACCCATGTCTAAACTATCTTGGTCTTGTGGTCCCATGTTTTCTCCAGATCTAGTTAAAGTATTAATTAAAGCCGAATTTAAGAGTGGCTTAGCTGCTTGATTTGATAGTACATCACTCGTCTTATTAATCAAGTTACTGTCTCCCATCCCAGACAGGACCTTACCGACTTTCTCCATACCTCTTCCTGCAGTTCTTTCTAGAAACGGTTGGGCCTGTGCTAGTAACTCTGCTCGTCCGCCTGTAACTGATATCTGCCCCCTATTCGCAGCTTTTACCATACCAGGTAGCTGATCATATAAAGCTACGTACGCTCGGTTAATATCTTTGTATAATGGAGATGCTGCTTTAAGTTTGCCTTTAGATACATCACTAATTACTTTTGAGATCTGAGCCTCATTTGAGACTGGATTAACACTCCTTGCGACCTTGCGAGCCATCGGCCCGAATTGGATAGAGAGATCGTGGAAATCGCCTGCAGACAGTGGTACTCGGCTGTTAGTGTAAGCGTCCGCATTCCTCAGTATAGAGTCAGGTATTTCTACAGAATTTATCAAAGCATCTCTAACTAACCCCCTAGTCTTTGACAGTTGTATTCCTTGTAGTTTTGCAACTCTAGGTGCCACCTCGTCGACTAAGTCGTTTATATTAGAATTAATTGTCAATCCTGCAAGTTCATTATCTCTCAGGTTACCCATTCCCTCGGCCAATTTACTTATCGTTTCTGGTCCTATCCCCTTATCGCCAGCCCCTGTTAATTTATACATCTTATCAAGGGCTTTCGTGTCGCCTTTGTAGGCTCCAGTAAAGTCTAACCCTCGCTTAGATGAGAACCCAAGACCACTACCCCTGTATTGCATATCGCGTCCTTGGTTAATCAGTTTCTGTCCAACCCCTCTACTCTCATTGCCAAGCAATGCCTCGTCGGCCCCATATATACTCCTAGCGATTGCATCGGAACTATTAGTTAACTTTGCATTATTAGGTGTGTAGTTCAAGAATTGCGAAGCTAATAACTTCTGTTGCTCTGGATCATCTATACGACCAATACCCTCCAGTAAAGAGTTGTACTTATCGCCAGATGCTTTAATAACACCTTTACCGCCTGTGTTATTAATTGTATTACCAGCGTCATCTATTAGACCAGCATTCCGCAGTGCGTTCGCTGCTCTGCCACGTGGTGTCAATTTATTAAATTGCTTACTTAGAGCTTTAGAGGCAACACCAGTGACACCACCAATCGCAGCGCCCATTCCAACATTTCTTAGGATGTCAGTTGGATCTTCGAAATCGGAGTTAGCGAAACCTGATCCAGCACCACTCGCTGCTAAACCAGCAACCGTAGATCCGAACTTTGTCCCAGGTAATAATGAAGCCCCAAACCCTGCAGTTTGTCTAACACCAGTCCCTACAGGGTCGGTATATAAATCATCGTATTGGAACCTTGGCTTATAACCGCTTATCTTCCCATCCCCAGCTGCGTAAATACCTGCATTTGCAAATTCAGCCATAGATAGAAATGGATCTACTAATGGTCTAATTATCCCATCTGCTAAGTTACCAAGAAGTCCGTAATCTGGTCTTGTGGGTCTTGCCATAGTTTAATATGCTCTATCGTAAAATTTATCTGGAACAGTGCCTCTAAGAAAGTCAAGAGAGCCCTCTATGTTCGCCCTAGCTGCAGAGCCAGGGTCAGCGATGAAGGCACGAGCGCGATCCGCCAAACCATTACCCATGCTCCTACCCCCACTATACTGGCTGTAAATATCAGCTGCGTTTCTTTGTCCTGCCCTAAGACCAGCAATAGTCTGGTACATTGGATTCCCCATTGCATCAGCCGCCCCATTGCCTCCACTCATCGCCCCTTGTTGTGCTGCTGCTTGTTCGGCAATCCCTTGCGCATTACGACCTTGGTCTATTAGTCCAGACCGTCTGTTTCTTTCTGCTATTATCTCCTGCATCCTTCTATATTGGTCTGCCTGAGTTCTTGCTGAATTATTCTGAGCTGCCCTTGCCCTCTGTGACTGTAGCTGTTGTTGTAGTTGCCCTGCTCTGTTGTTTAGTACATCGTACTGAGTCATAAAATTCTGCCTCTTATCTTGGAACTTCCCTCTCTCAGTCTCAGCTAGGTTGTCGATCTGCGCGCCATAGTAGTTTTGTATACCCTGATTAGCACCAATGCGACTAGTCAGTCTACCAAGAGAACCACCCAATAATGACAATTTAGCAGCAGGTGACATATCAGATGCCCCAGTTCCCATCTTTGTAAATGGATCAAATAGAGATGGTAAGTATTGAGACTCAAGTCCCGCCCTTTCGTTTACTAGTGGTCTCAAGACTGGAGTGTCGTATAGCTGTGTTATTTGGTTCTTAAAATCTGGCAAATCCCCCATTGATTGGTATTGCTTGAAAACATTATCAGCCTGAGATCTAGTGTCGTTATATTCCTGTTGTGTGTTTGGCATCTTTAGAATTTATATGGATTAGTATAAGTAGTTGGAGCACTGGTTTGTTGATTATACTGTTGCGCTAACCCTGGATTAGTCTTTAAGAACTCATTTGCAGAGGGTACAGAAGGCATCGCAAACATAGCTGGATTCTTGTTGTAGTCCTCGTATTGTCTATTATACCAATCTGTTGCGTAGTTCTTAATCTGTCCAGAGAATTGTCCCACTTGCTCCTTCCTCTGCCTTTCATACGCGTCTGATAATGATCCTCGTTGATAATTAGCACCACCAGTTCTATAAGCGCCACTCTGCGCAAGATTACGATTCAAGTTGTTCATGGAGTCGTAAGACTGTCTTTGTATCTCTGGATTTATCTGAGACTCAGCTAATCCAGTCACCAAGTTATCATTAAAGACGGTATCGAATGGTAGAACCTCATTGAAGGATTTTCTCAATTGTGGCGCCGTACCTGCAAGTGCTTGAGTACCTGCTTGTTGAGGAGCCGCAGGCGCTGCTTGACCTAGCCCGAAATTACCCTTAGCAATCTGTTGCAATAAGAACATATTCTGACCCCTTGTACCTGCGTAATTTCCTTGAGGCGAGCCAAGACGTGAGTATAGTTCTTTTTGCTTAGCATAGTCTGTCCCCCCCTTGAGTTGGGCCTTACCTGATACGTCCCTTATTAATTGGTAAAGATTAGCCATTATCTTGTTCTCCTTGCTATAGCACTTATGTGCCTAGGTAGAGCTGTTCCCATCGTGGGATTAAATGAGTTAGGAGCATATCTAATAAATGCATCCATTCTTTTCTTTTCATACCTATCCCACCACATCTGCGCTCTTTTACTATCTTGTTTCAAGTCGTATCCTCGGCTGACCATAGCATCAATTAAAGCCAGATCTAGATGAGGTATCCTCAACGTGGAAGCATCAGTCATCGCTGCTGGTAATTGTATGTAGTTTATTTCAAATGCCTGAGATATTTTTGATTTAAACCTTGGTTCTATTCCTATTCCTAAAACATCAATACCATTTACCGTGAGATTAGTTGTGTAAAATACAGGATAACCATCCGACCCTGACTCATTACCCTGTTGGTATATATCGTGCTTAAGACCCTTACTAAAGATTGTTTTATATGTCGCAGTATCACTATATTTAGCCGCTACAGTTTCGATCATCCATATATCACTCCCATCTCCCCCAAAACTAAACTCTTTGCCTAGTACAAAAATACTGTTGCCGTCCCAAGTATCTCCAATCACTACATCTACTGTTACGGTTGTAGTACTGGTAAATGCTGTAATTACTGCACTAACACTATCAGTGCTATTGTTTACCGTTAGCCCAACCATAGAAGCGTTAAAGATTGCAGTGGTCGCTACCAGTGTGGATGCCGTGCTAGATGCCGATACAGTTCCATTTGCAACCCAGTTGTCTGCATAGCCAACTCTTCTAAAATCAGACGGATTGTGTGGAGCGAATAACGGAAAGATGTCGTTCCTATATGTGTCGTTTGCGATCTCCTCAATATCGACCTCTGCTACTCCTCGATTAGTCAACCACCCACCTGCTGTAGAGTAGATCTGCAGAATCTTCCCTGCTCTTCTCTTCATCTCTAATAAAGTCAAACTCATAATTTAATATATTCTATTTAGTTAAATTTCATAGGTACCAGTTATAAATAACTTATCACTAGTTGCAAAAGTCATTGGTACTGTGGCAGATAATTGATTCTCGGTTGTGTATGTACTAGCAGAGTTAAGGACGTACAAACGCAACGATGACACACTTAATACTCCAACCACGCCGAGGTAGGTGGTAGTCCCAAAATCCTCAATACCCACATGACCGATTGGCGCGAACCCAACTACACTAGCCCAATTACTATTAAGGTTAATAGGTGGCGTAAAAGATACGGAGCCTGATACCCCAGCTCCTCCTAGAGTGTAGGTGATCATAATGTGCACTGTCCTCCCATGTTGGGCATATCTTGCAGAGTTCAACGTCCCCCCAGAAAGATTAGTAAACGTGGGAACCCAAGTCCTCCATACACCAAAGTCGGTTCGTAAGGTATTGACCCCATCTCCAATCATTAAAGCATTGTCATCTGTATCCCATTGTATATCTCCCTCTGCGGTGGGTGTTGGCGTGGTACTCTGTTTTAAAGTTACTGTTGGCTGAGTCAGTGTCTTGCTCGTTAGAGTCTGAGTGTCTGTATCACCTATAATCACGCCAACTGGTGCTATCTTGCCACTAGATTCTACGGCAGTTCCACCACTACTTACTCTTAGTAACTGATTAGAGGTCAAAGAAGCCACATCTAGATTAGTAGCTAAGACTTTGCGACTATCTGCCCCACTATGCCTATGTCCTCCTACAGTATTCTTAACCACATAATCCAAACTAGAGGCTACGGCACTTCCAGGAATACCAAGTGCTGCCTCGATAGCGATGACCTCATCAAAGACATCATTAACCTGATCTTTAGGGAGTCTAGCGTCCCCACAAATCAAATCACTGTGTGTTACTATGCTTATTGGAAAACTAGCTGCCATATGTGTAATCGGTTAGATTAGTAGAAGATCCAGAGTAATCAGTTAAAGGTGAGGCAAAGTCTAGGCACCAAAATGAGACGTTGCACCAATAATCATTAGAGCACCACATGGGATTCACGCCTGCGTAGTCTGTTAGTGTTGTAGATGTCGTAGTGTAGTCAGTTAGTGTTGGCATAGTCTGTTGAACGTGCCTCTATCCGCATAACAGGACATAAAACCGTACCGTGTTCAGTCTGTAGAAGTCAGAGCTTTTCTAGTAACCGATCTAATCTCGCCCACTTCTCCCCTACTGTTAAAGGTTTATCCTGCGCTAATAGAGACACCTTTTCTTTTTCTGCAGTTGGGTTATCCATCGTGCGTCATCTAGGTTAATTAACTCATTCTACTGTTTTGTCTACAAGATATCAATTTCTTGTGCTTATCATCGTCCCACCCCCAATAGACCCAAGCGCCTAGGAAGAACTCCGCCAGCAGGTGTGTAATCTACAAAGAGCTTCGGATCACGGGACGTTCCAGCCTCATCAGCGTAATACCCTAGCAGTCTTGATTCCCCACCACTTGCCCATACCCCAGTAAACGAATTATTAAAATCCCAAGCACCCCTAGCACCAAATCTACTAATGCCTCCAAGTGTAACATTAGCCCTGCCGTTCGCATTTAGTGTTATATCAACATAAGCACCAGTTGTAACACCTGCGTAAGTGACCGAACCAAATGTGGTAGAACCCAGTGTGGTAAAGTCTGCGTTGACTAAGTCGTTATTACTTGCAGGTGTTGCGCTTACCACATGTAGACCATCGTCACCCACACCATTCTGTTTTCCATCTATAAATAGTGAGAATGTTGAGGAATTAATAGTACCACTTACTATAGTGGTATCAAACGTGTAGATTGGACGATTTAGCCCAGCAAATTGATTTGATGTTGTAGACCCAGCAAGTCTAGTAACAGAGTCGAATGTTGTTGTTTTGACAGCTTGGTTCCCAGCACCAGCCCTGATAGTTGCAAATGTCTCGTCTATAGACACTCTTGCTGTATATCCGTCCACCGTAGTACCCCCAGAACCAGCAGCTGGATAAGCAGTTAACGTATCAAAACCAAAGTTGATATTAGCTCCCAGTTTACTAAATAATATATCCAGAGTGTGTAGGACCTGCCAAAAAGGTTTAAGGCCATAATACAATCGTTTCGAGTATTTATCATGCGTTCTAAATACACCCTTTACATTTCCGTTATCCCCAAAAGTAAAGATTGCGTTAGGTAGAATTGCATCAATCCTTTGCCTACTATCTATACGGAGTACCAAATGCCCAATAAAAGAATTTGCAAAGAGTAGTAAGGCGTTCTGGTTTTTTATAAACCATGTTTTATCAAATACCATTATTTCTTATACCTTTAATAGCTATATTAAGCAGATCTGTAACCTACTACTGACACCTTAGTGCTAGCGCCTGTTGTCACATTTGCGCAAAATAAGGCTGTGTTAAGAGATTGTCTTAACGCCACATTAAAACTAATTGCAGCACCGCCATAATTAGCGCCAGCAGGTGATAATGTTAGTACCGTGCCGCCATCACCATCTTGAAAGATAATATCAGTCCCTACTGTAGCATGGGCATTAGACACTGTTATATTAGTAATATTATTTCTAAGACCAGCACCAGGCGCTGCTATTAATAAAGTCGATGTAGTCCCAGTCATAGCACTGGTAATGTTGCCACTTATATAGTTCTCTGGTGCAGCGTAAGGCTGCACAATCTGTTTACCTGTTAACGTGGCAACCAGATCTGTCCTATCGTTATTAGCCACTGCAGCTATATCAACATTGGTAGCTCTTGCCCCCATCTTGTGTGGATTGCCAGAGTCAACGCCGTCGTGTGCAACACTTGCACCTGTTAGAGTTGAAACAGTAGTAACTGTGGACACAGTTGTCACAGTTGCTAATATACCAGTAGAATCACTCGCCATTGTAACCCTTTGAACACCAGTTCCAGAGCCGCCGTTACCCATTGTCACTGCCACGCCATTCATCTGGCTAATATTTGCTCCTGCACCAGATACGATATTATCGAGTAATTGCAAGGCGGTGAGTGATGCGCCGTTCTCTTGTACTGCGAAAGTACCTGCGTTAGTAACAGGGTGACTCGGGACACTTGCAACTGAAATAGGCAATGTCGCTATTGCAGAAGTACCATCAGACAGCCTAACAAAAGCAGGCGTGCCAACTGGTGCATCGACTGTTAGCGAACCAGAGTTATCTGTAATAGGGATAGAGTCTACATGCTTTACATATAATTCACCTTTACCAGTTCCTCTTGCAGCGACATTGTCACCATCTGCACTGACAGCCGCACCTAGCGCATCTGCTCTAATTAAATTTAATGCCGTACCAATCGGATCAGTTGCAGCTACTGCATCCTCGGTGTATTGGGTACCTGAAGAGCTACCAGCAGCAATATTAACTTTCAGATTATTAGATCCATCCAACTGGAGAGGCTGAATTGCATTCCCTGTCGACTCGCCCATAGCCACTGTACCAGTCATTGAGGCACTTGTAGCGCCCTCTACATATTGAGTACCGCCCCCAAATGAAGTAATAGGATTACCAGAAGCATCTACTAACTCCGTTGAAACTACCCCCTTGGCGCCTCTCTGAGAGATTGTTGCCCAGACGTTAGCATTAAGACCGTCTATCAGTTTTGTATGCTGTTGCTCAGTAGGCATATTACTTCGCCTGTGCTTCCATAATTAAAATTCTTTCTCTTTTTTCTAGTAAGCCCTTCTGGAGATCGAGTTCACGCTTGTAGTCAGATAATGTAACCTCATTCATCTTTACACTTTTCTCACGCTCTGTTAGTTCGTATGTCTTGCTAGAGATTTCCTTATCCAGATCGAGTAGTTTATGCTCTGTTAAAACTAACTTTTGACCAATTTCTGTTAGACTCTTATTAATAGCCTCTAACTCTAACTGTTTCACACTAACCTCGTTATCTTTAACTTGTTTCTCGGCTTCAAATTGTGATACTTCCAGTTGTAGTACCCTCGTTCTATTCTCAAGATCATCTACTTGCTTCTGTGAAGCATTAAAGATAACCTGATTCCCTTCTACTCTTTCGAGTAGTGAAGTATTCTCAGCTGTGAATTGTTTGTTCTGCTCTTTTAGTTCGGCCACTTTCAGTGCCCATTCGTTGTAATCACCCTCGGAACTAATGATGTTTCGCATAGTCTAGTTGTTTATTTTAAATATAATTGATAATAACATTTATTTTAGACCGAGAAACTTTAGGACACTTAACGCTTTATTTAAAAGTCTCCCTGCAGTCCCAGTATTCGTAAACTCGACGTTACTTGTTTGATAGCCCCAGACTTTGCTATTAGTGGAATCGTTCAGAGACCTGCCCATCGTGCCAGCAAAATCATTGTTAACAGAGACAGCGTTCCATACATTATCTGCAGTAGGTAATGTTCTTGAGCTAGCAAGTGGTATTCCATAATCGTCAAAAGCATCGAGTTTCTGTGTATCAATCACCACTCCAGAACCGTTTCTTATTACCACTTTGCCTACATACACGTCTCTATTTGTGCCTGTAGCATCTGTTTGCATCTCGAGCTGAACGGTTATTTTAGGCACTGTAGTAGTAGGCGTGAAAGATACTTGTAGTATCTGCCCTGCTGTTGTGCCTGATGCCACATTCGTTATAACGGTAGTGTTGTCGTAGGTTACTCGAAGGGTTGGCTTTGTATGAACACCAGCATAAAACGTTGCGTTGTTGATTTTTATATATATAGAAACACTACAGTCTAGGTTTTGCGAATTACCAATTAAAGATGAGCCATTATTATCTTGATAAGTTAGTAATGATAAAGGTTTAGATGGGCTAAACTTAACCGATTTTTCCCCTGCTACAGCCACACCCCAAGAATTATTCGCCTTCAAAGCCGTAGTATCTGCTAAGCCAAAACCTGTTGAAAAGATAATACCTTCTGTCTTATACACACGGTTATCCCCAGCCACGTTGTTGTAATCCTCGAAAGAAAAGGTCGAATTAGGTGCCCAGCTTGATTGGTTCGCAACAGAAAAGGTAGGACTCCCTGTTGCGTTAGAAAAGCCAAAGTTAGTAAAAAATGAGCCAGCCGAGGGGTTAATGTCTGATGCACCTACTGATACCCATACTGACTCTTTAATAAGCGAGTTTACCGCCAAGTTAGAAAGGGTGATCGGAATTGGTAGTGACCGAAAAACATTTCCCACAGTGTCTTGCAGGTTAACAATAGAGTTGATGCCCCAGATCATGGTGCCTGAACCTCCACCACTGTGAAAGATATTCCCCTTGAAACTGCCACCCGTTGTGTTGTATCCACCATTACCACCGTTCGTAAAATAACAGTTGTCGAATATATTATTCTCGTAATAATTGATATTCTGAATCACCGCTGTACCTCCAAGAGAAGGCATTTGATAGTTACCTCGCACATAAAAAGGATATACAGATGAAAAAACCGTACCGTTACTTATTAAGCCTCCAGTCTCCAGAATATTATTATCAATCACCGCTCCACCAGTGAACTTCGTGAATAAAGCCTGAAGAAAGAAACTACTGTTGTTGGGAAAAAACATGTAGTTACTATCAGTGGTTGGCATTGACCTTCGTGTCAGATTCTCTTCATAAATATTAGCGGTGGTGGCGGTTCGTGCAGTCCAGCCGATAGAGCGTAAAGCACATCCTTTAATGTTCCAGTAGTGAGGATAAAAAGTTAAACCAGTAGATAAGAATGTAGTTGATGTTGCATTTTCAATTTCAAAGCCGTAATCAGTAAAGTTCGTTCTAAAGACAAACCCACCTGCCAAATAGTTAGCGGCCAGAGTACCTGTGATGTTAATTTGAGTTCCTGAAATAGTGCTGATCGTGTATTTTGTCACCGTAGTGGTGAGCGCGTCTCGATATCCTACATAGATAACGTCTCCATTGAGCCAGGGTTTTACTGCTCCTGCACTTACGTCTCTATCTACAGTGATAAAAGAAGCTCCTGAAGTGTGAGCACCTGAGAGATAGGCATAGCGATCGGTGGGGAGTTGTCCAAAGATATTAACTGAAGATCCTTCTTGCACCAATCCTGAATTAAGCCCTAACCCTCTAAGCCCTGTGTTACTTGCCGTTCCAAGAGTCGCATTTTCTATTCTGATCTTACCTCTATTGGTAATGGTGATAGGACTACCAGATGTACCTGCCCTGAGTCCACCGTATAGACTAAGTATACCCCAGCCTCTAATCGTGAGGGTATACGATCCACCAGTTCCCCAAATTAAACAGTCCTGATTCGTGACATCAGTACTTCGACACGCAATCAAAGCAACTGACTGTGTTGCGTCCCCAGTACCAAGAACACCAACAACTGTAGCTGTTTGGTCTACTGTAACCGTGCCAATGTCTCCTCTGCCACAGACAATCGTATCGTTATCAGCAAAAGTAGCGGTAGTCTCTGAGAAAGTCGCATAAAAAGGATTAGTACCGTTTGAGGTAACAAGAGTAGGCTGCGTTCCAGCTCCGCTAGATGAGATGTTAAGTCTCCATGTACTCGCTGCGGTGGTGTAGGCATAACTGCTTGAGAAAACAAAGGGGACTGCTAGAGCTGTTGTTGTGAGAACCGTTGAGTTACCAAGCTCGGCACTAGTAAGCGTTCTGCTTATTCGAGTAGTCCAAACTGACGCTACAAACTCTTGAAAGTCTACGGTGACTGAATAACCAGTACCAGGACGCAGACACAACGCCACCCACTTGAGGTTGCCAGTCGCCGAGAAGGTAATTGGTATTTGTCTTGAGCTAGACAAAGAGAGAAGCGTTGCACTAAATACACCCAGATTAGAGGCGTGACTAACCACAAAACCGTTAGCTGTGCTAAGAGTGGTATTAGTGGTTGCACCTAATATTGCCATATTATTCTATTCCTAATTTGGTTTTTAATTTGTTTAGCTTATCGTCAATTGAATCTTTGAAATCTAACTTATCTTTTACCTTTGCAGTCAATTCAGCAAATAAGATATTAATGTCAGTATCTGCGTCCATTTGGAAGGCAATCGTTATATCTTCACTTTCTTTGTCATTATGAAGTCTGACAATAACTTGCATATTGTTGTCATCCAATCTCTCTATTCTATCGAATTTTTTATCCCACATTGTGTTAAAGGTTAAGAATAAGATAAAGCCGCTCTATTACTCCAGATATTATCAAAGTTAGCATTACCATCAGCCCAAGTTTTACCCTCACCATCAACGTCGGATAATCTAAAGACCCTCCAGATCGCTGCACTTGTGGAGGCATAACTGCCCATTGCGCAAAATCCGTAGTAGGTAATATCTGTTGTGGTGGTTGAATCTGAGCGAAAGGAATAGTTGGCCGTGTCTCCAAATGCGGTAATAGTACCACCTGATCCATCAGAGATGGTAACAACTACAGCCCCATTCGCACCCTGTGTCAGAACGGTAGCCTGGATGTTTGTGTTGTCACCATCAACAATTTTGACGATTTTATCTTCTGTCATTTACTATTTGTCTTTATCAGTCTTACTAAGCATTGCTACAAGTCTCTCTTTACGTGTCACCATTGCGTCCTTAATCTCTATCTCTTCTCTATAGGCATCAAGAGTGGCCTGATTCATATTTAATGTTTTCTCTTGTTGCTCCACTACCTTCTCGCGATTATCCAGCTCTACTAGCCTTCTAGAATGCTCTAACTCTAATTGTGCTAGAGTATCCTTCTTCCTCGCCAGATCTGTGTCTAGGTCCCTATTAGAGTCTCTTTTAGTAATAGACTCGTTATCTAGGGTGGTAATCAACACATCGTACTCCATCTTCAGTGTTCGCTGTTCTGCTACACGTACATCAAGCTCTTGTAGTTCACTCACAAATCGGTCATAGGCCTCTTTGCTAGATCTGAAGTCAGCCTCTATCTTCTCTGTCTCTTGCTTTGTTGAGACGTTTTGATGTCTCAAGTCAGCTGTTCGCACTGCTATCTCATTTAATGTTTTTTGTTTCTCTAATATCTGCTTATCCATTATATGAGCGTAACAGTTATAGTAACTGCAGCAGCGGCCGTAGTAGCAAATATGGCGTAGATAGCCATAACATCACTCCTGAACGGTGTAGTAGAAGTTACCAGGATAATATCGTTTGTTGATTTATTTAGCCTAATATATACACTTCCAGTTGTCTCGATACTAATATAATGTGCTCTCTTCTTACGGACACCAGAAAAGAGCGTAGTAAATGCGGCGACTGTGTTTAGATTAACATCACCACTAACGCCAGCAATATTAGCACTGCCAGACTTCCACTCATACTCCTCTTTATTCCAACCTTCACCATTTTCTCTTGCAATGTACATTATTGTAAAGAGTTAAACTTATTTACTATACTTATTGTAAATCTTAATCGACTTATTTCTTATCTCCTCAAATTTCTGCTTTTCTGCCTCTGTTTTAGCCTGTCTTAAAGCCTCATTGGCTCGGTCGATTCTGTGTTCGAAACCAGCTTTTTTATACATAGCCTCGTCCCTTCTAGATGCACTAGCATAAGCCTCTGCCTCTCCTTTGTGCTTGTCGTAGTCGAATCCCATAATTAAGATAGTACAGTTGGTAGAACACGGTAGAAGACTCTAATTAGAAGACTAGTGTTTCCTGTAATTATTTCACCTGCGGTCATGTGTACCATCAATGCTGCGTTTGCAGTTGGATTAAGCTCTACTCTAGCAGTTCCTACTGCTGATTGTGGAACCAATGCATACCTTGTTTGTGCTGTTGCTTGATCTAAGAAGCCAGTAGTCTCGATTCCAGACACGATAGTGCCTGAAGCGTCAGTATACCTTAGTACCAAGTCCTCACCTGCTGCAATGCCTGCATATGCAGTGCCAGCTGGCTTAAAAGCAATCCATAGAAAGGGGGTTATAGCTTTATTTGCACCTGGTGCCGCAACGACACTAATCGGAGTTGCGAATAAAGCTAGGAGTTCGGCTGATGTAACGGTAAAAGTGCCAGTATCTCTGGATACTGTTTCCGCATAAGCTACATTAGCAAGCTCGCCAGTCGAACCGATAACCGACACGTCATTTACTGTGAAACCATTAGCACTGTTCACTGGTCCTGAGAAATTTGTTGTTGCCATGTTTATTTTTAGTTATCTTAATATATTCCCTTAATTCACCTATAAGGTCGACTCGATAACGAGGTGTGGTTTAACCTAAAGCTACCACAAAGGTTTATTACTTATGTATAAGAAATACCATCACCCTTTGAACCCCAAGTTCTTCTCCAGTCTGTCCAACCAGTTGAAGCCTCATATCGTACTTTCCACATTAAAGTATCGTTCATGTAGCCCACGGTTTCGTTTAACTTGCCAACCTCTGGTCTAACGCCCCATAACCAAGTTAAAGGACATTCGTCCCCCAACAAGAACCATGCAGTGTCGGAACCACCAGCACTTGCAGACAAGTATTTCCAAACAATGACTTTATCGATACTTAATCCCTCAAATTCTTGTGAATTTTTGCGATCGTATACATTAAGATCGTTATCGGCTGTTCCGCTTCTCTTCTCGGAACGGGCTATAATTAATGCCTCTTTTCTGAGTTGATTAGGTACTACTAAAGTAGTAGCAAAAGAGCTTGTTAATTGTCCAGTGTCGCTTAAAACGTCCTCAAAGGCAAGCATACCTGTTTCTAGATTGGCCTCTGTTAGAGTCAATCCAGTTGAACTTACGTTGGACTGATTACCATTTCCATCTGCTCTAGCATGAGTTAGATCAAACAATCGGCGGCCGTCGTCTAGAGATGTAAAGCTAGTATTAAAACCGTTGCGGAGTACACCAGCACTTCTATTCTCAATCGATCTCCGCGCACTTGCTGCTTGCCCTCTTGCGAGATTAGTAGACTTTGAAATGCCAGACTTATCATAACGAATAAATTCGTCGGTTAACGTAATCACTCCACCATGCTTGACTGGTGTGAAAGTTGTGCCGTATGTCTGGAAGATAGACTGAGATGGATAAGGCTGACCCTCACCAACTATACTAAGTGTACCTAGGTCAGAATAATTCTGAGTTTTCTGATTATAATCCTCTTGCTTCTCCACAGTGAAGATTTTCTCCATTGTAGATTTCACTTGATCCATCTCGTCTGTAAAGTGATGACGGATAGCAGGATCGATTGCCTTTCCGAATTGCAGAGTTGACATTGGAGTCGTTGTACCCATTGCTTAAAATTCTATAAAATTATCTAATAAATTGATGCTTAACAATCACAAACTCACCGACACTAACGTCAGAATCCAACACTGGGTTTACCCCTTGTGGATTTACTAGAGTACATACAAACGCTCTGGCTGTACCAGCTCCGTTATAAGTAGTCTCTCTTGTTGAGATATCAATCGCTTGTGCGCCAGTACCACCTGTAGTATCGAAATACTTACCCGCGTCTGTGGCTACGATACCAGTAGAGCTAGAATCCATTATTACAACAAGTCCAGGTGTGCAATTTACACCACCACCAACTGTTGAAGCGGTCATTGCTTGTATTGCTACACCTAATAGAGTCTCTGCAGCGGCACCAACTTCTAGTTGGCTTGCTTTAAGAACTACTGTATCACCGTTTGCAATAGTTGCATTACTATCATACTTTTTAATAATCTCAGGCAAGCCATAGAAGCTGCCGCGAGTATACATTAATCCTGCTGCCATTATGTTTAGATTTTAAAATTAACTTTTTCTTTTCCACTTTAAATAATCCTCAGGACTTAATCCTGTCTCCTTAGCTACTTCTCTCTCAAACTGTGTAAGAGAGGATGTATCAACACTTGACTTTGTTGGACTGCTTACACCAGGGCTACTACTAATTCCAGATTGTCTGTTAATAGCCTGGAAATATCCCTCCATTCTGCCTTCCTCTCTTAACTTCTCGGGATGCAAGACTGCGTTATACGCATAGTCTAGTGCAGCTTTCTCTTCCATCTTATGCGTGTTCTGCATACTCTGAGAGATAGTGCCAATCGAGTTCCTTATAGAAGATGCATCCTCAGGGCTCCTGTTCTCATAAATATCAGGTCTTTCAGCCTCGAATGATGCGAACAATGTATCTCGTTCCTTCCTCTGTTCGACTCTTTGGGCATCTGCTGCCTCCCTCTGTCCTTTTGCAAACTGTATATCAGGATGTTCATTGATCAGTCTCTGTATGTCTGCGCTAGTATCATTCTTTGAAGGTGGGGTCTGTGCTTGTCCCCATAGCTCTGGGTTGTTAGTCTTTAATTGACCTACAATCTGCTCTACCTGGTCTGGAGTAGCACCCTTCTTTGACAAGGCGCTTCTATATCTTTTCTCAGACTCAGTCACAAAACCTTCATAAAACTGAAGTAGCTCATCCTTTTCTTTAACCGAATCTTGAACTTTTTTAAACTCCTCCTGTGTTTGCTTAAGCTTTCCGTATTCTCGTTTTAATGTCTCTACGTCGGGCTCTTTATCAGATGTCTTGTCTTCTTCCTTAATAGGATTAGTTGCAACATCTTTACCTGTGTCGTTTTTAGTTTCCTCGTGTCCGACCACAGGGTCGGGGGAGTTAGATGAGTCTTTGTCTAAAGTATCTCCTTTAGCTGCTGCGTCAAACGCTGCCTGTAAAGAAGGGTCTAGCTCAGTCTCATCCGAAACATCAGTCTCTTCGTTCATTTCTTTGGGATATAAAGTTAAAGGACCGACCACAGCGATAGAGGATTAGTCCACGCTATACAGTCGGTTCTTCCGTTTTGTACTAGTAGTCAATAGCCCTATTCTCTCTTCTTTTTTAAAAGATGTCAAGATTTTGGCTTGCTGGTTAGCTTTGCTGCCATTGCCCTGGCATTTATAATAACCTTCGCGTTCTCGGGTAAATCTAGTAGATACTTCATGGTCTCCACCTGCCCGTTCAGTGTTCTGTGTATATCTGCGTTGTACGGCACCGAATTGAATACGATATCCCTTGCCTTCACTATTCTTATTGCAAAGATCTTTTTTAAGATACCAAACAGGGGATCGTCTTTAAATCTTTGTATAATAAGTAAGTCGTCATCGCTTAACGCATCCAGCGGAAGCTCAACATTCTCAAAGATATCCATAGTTGTTATTCTGTAAATTTAAACTGGGCCTAAACCTGGGTTAGGGAAACCACCCTGCATCGCTGGGTCCATCATTGGCGCTCCACCCATTGCTGCCATTGGATCTTCCATGCCTAGGGCTGATTGTTCAACTGGCTCTGGGGCTGATGGTGCTGGAGCTGCTGGCATCCTAGATGCTACTACTGGCAGCGTCATGTCCCTTTCCAGATGTGTCCTTAAATTACTTATTGTTAGACTGTTTCTCTCCATAGCTTTTACAATATCAGCAGGCGGCTCGAAGTTGGACATTATAGGCATTCCATCTGGTCCCACCGTCTCTGGTGCTTCTTGTGCCATCTCGCTAATTGTCTGCTCGTACATAAGATTAGTATTCTCCAAGGACTCAGCAACCTGGTCGTGGTATTGCAGATGCACCTCACTGCGCCCTGGTCTACCGTCTACTATCTTCCCCTCTAACATTCTATTAGTCTCTAAGACCGCGTCAGCAATCTCGACTGCGTCAGAATCGTCTTGGTTCAACAAAATCTTAGACGGCACATTGAAAGTATCTACATATAAGCTAGCCACTTCTTTTAGATTAAACACTGCGTTCGGGTTCATAGCAACACTTTGCGGATTATCTGGGTTGGCGGCTAACGGTATCACCTGGGTCATCATGTTCGATATTTTTTGCATCTCCAGACCTCGCGAAATAATCTCTAGTGAATCTGGAGTTACTTGCACCTCTATCTCCCCTTTTGTGTCTAGGTATTCTGGTTTAGTTTGTAAGAAAGAGTAATTCTGCTTATCGTCGCTAATTCTTACCTCTTCTAATCCGCTGTCAATCTCAACTTTTTTACCTTCTATCCTAATAGTTCTTAGATTATCCTCGATCTTCTTAGCGTCCCTTGGCTGCATACCCTTAACATAAGGCTCACTGTAGAATTGCTTAATCATTTGTGGTAACTGTGCACCTGCGCTATAAAGGCCGTACATAGCCCAATTGTCTACGATATTAGCTATCATGTTCTCGGCCGTTTCCTTAGACATTACCGCAAACGTGGCAGGGGCATTAGATGGAACAATTGACGTTTGCGTGGGGTCTATTTGAGAGGCTATAGTTGCATTTTTCGAGATAAGATCTAGCGCTTTAAATGCATCAAAGCCCACTGGATTGTAAGGCATAGGCATAATCTTATTACCTATGCTTGGCGATTGTGATGTGTCTATAGGGATATATTTACTGTTTGCTCTAATTAATGCGGCTGTAGTCTCTCCCCATACCGATTTATCTATAAACGTAGTATTGTTCATGCTTTCATAGATCTTATCCATCACCATGTTAATCAATATTTCTTCTGCGATCTGCTGGTGCTGCAACAAGTCAGGGAGGCCCATGCCGTATTTTTGGTTGGGGAAAACGATACAAGGCAGCTCGTGGTAAGTTAGTTGCTTATGGTTATTTGGAAGAGGCTTTGAAATAATAGGGATGTCGTTTACTAATACTATGTGCTTATCTAACATCTTATTCTCGTACTCTATCAACTCAGCATCATCGTCTAGTAATATATCGGTTGGCGCCGACCACAAAATGCGCTGATCTGTGGCGGAGTAACCTCCAGATGCTTTTATCTTATCTAGATTTTTAGCCTCTGGATCTATAGCGTAAGTGGATCTAATCTCGTCTATGTTTACTATTCTCCTGCGCATTACATAGCGTGCAGATTTATTTACACCCTGCATTTGTTTTGCAGACGGGTCATAATAAATTTCTTCGGTCGGGATGTACTCGATCGTTATGTCAGAGTAAGTGCATTCGAGTGCTGGTTTCTGATATGTTACTTTAATCTCAGTCTCAGTTCCTTCGGTTACGTCCTTACTCCTTTTAGGATTCTTCTCTCTGTATGTATGTTTTACCCATACCTCTTTATATTTAAGTTGGAAGTACCCATTCCCAAAAATTAAGGATTCTTTAGATGCTAACGCAATTTCTTTGCGCCCCTCTGTCGTCGCCATAATGTGATTAATTATAATTTCAAAAATCTTTGCTTTTTGTCTATCTTCATCGAATGTTGCTTTAGCGGAAAATTGAATCGTGAGTTTTCTTTGTTTCTGTGAGGTCGACTCAATTCTACCTAATGTCATAGGTGATTTAATATTTGATCTGTAGTCGTCGCTAGATGGTTCGACTGCCCATTGCATCCACATTTTTAAATTCTTTTCCCTATGTGTCCGCCAGGAGCTGCCCGACACTGTATCTGATTCGTCTCCTAGAGAAGAAGGCCAATAACAACCGCTTTCTATTTCACGCTTTGCATCTTCATAGTGCCCTCTAACTAGTTCTACGTCGTCGAAATCCTTCTGCGTAGCACTTTTCCCCTTCTTAGAAGTGTCATAATCGTGGATATCAACCCATTTATCAAACCTTTCTAACTTAGCCTCTGTGCTATTTTTAACGTCTTTTTTAGCCATCAAATGTAAATTGTTGTTTATTACCTATAATTAAAGTAATTGAATTATTATGCTTCTTTATAGTCAACTCGCCAAAATCGTTATTTTGTAGAAACCTATGTATTTCTAGTAGGATCTTACTTTCTTCATAACTACAATCTACTGTTTCTGAAACAACGCCCTCGCTCTCTTTAAATGTTAGATTTAGTTTCATGTTATTTCTAATAATGTATTATTCCAAGTCTCTAGATCCTTCTTTAATTCGTTTAAATCGGATAGATTTGCGATTATTAGATTCTGTTTGCTAATTGTAACATTCCGCACCTCATGCCCGTAAAAAGTATGATTACATTTAGGGCATAAGGTAAGCGTTTTCCCTAAAGATTTCTTATACACTATCGCCGCCTGCTTGTAAGTTACACTAGATTTGCACTGGTCGCAGGTAACCATACTAGGCTGCATTACTTTAATTACTCTCTAATAGTTTTATAAGCTCGTCCCTGGTTGCTTCTGGGTCATGTTCTAATTTAGCCTTCAAAGCCCTTGCAATTAAAGATTTCCTGTTCAGACCTCGCCATTCCGATTCGTCGTCTAACTCTATTGTTAAGAAACCCTCAAATTGCGGATTTTTTAACTTACCGCCTGAACGCTTTATAGTGTCCTCATTTTGCATAACCTCTTTTCGTACCAGGTATTTTAATTGCTCCATTCTTTCCTCAGATAGTGTTATTGCTTCGCCTGCTTTAATTGTAAAAAAATAAGCTGGCACTACCGATTTAATCCCGTTTACTATGTAAGTTTCCCTAAACATAGACCCTAGCTCTTTTCCAGATAGCCAGTTTGTAAATCTCTTAGCCATCGGTGTTTTGCTATTTGCTATCTTCTCCTCATCGAGCTGTCCTATAAAATCAGCACTTAATTTGTATTCCTCCCAATCGCTGCGATCCTTTTCATTTAAAAGTGGAATAGTCCACTTAACTTTCACGGTTACATCAGAAACATTAGTTATCTTGTACTCCATTTTTTGGTTGTACTAAATTTAATTAAAATAATACTAGCACTAAGTTAAATAGATCACCACCTCCACCCTCAAATTTTAGGTTGCCCTATAGTAAAAAGTGGGAATGTTACGCAAATGTATTAAACCACGGTGATTTTCCTGCCTTTTGTTACGCAAATGCTAATCTGCATGTCCTCTAGTATCCGCCGTTAGGCCGATACCCTCTAATCGGTTCTATCTTTTCCTCTTCTCTACTTAAATACTGTGGTTCGTTATCTGCAAAATATTCCACGGCCGTACGGTAGTGAGAAGTATAATCGTGTATCGGTTTATTAACCTCTGCTGTAGATTGCGAGTCCTCTGATCTCCTAGGATATCGAGCATTTTCCATAGCGTCTATTAAAGGCGCACAACGCCGCTGATCTACTTCTGTATACCTAAGCATCAATATTGTCTTTTCCCTCAGATCTCTGTGACTCCTACCGCCCCAAGGCTTAGACGTTACATATATATTGTACTTATTTAATACCGTCTGTGTAGAGCTGCCAGTTATTACGCTTCTGCTGTCTACATTAGGATCCCCAAAGTGGCTAACGTCTTTCTTAAAGTCGACATGGGACTGAATCTTGCTAATGTCTTCTTGTGTATAAATATGCATCCCTGAAATCGCTTGCCCTGTTACAAAAGGGATATAGAAATCTATAGACTTATTAACATTACTATAGCAATCTATTATGTATAGCTTCTTTTTCGCCATATCCTTTTGCCACCAGATCAATGCGGTGGTATCCAATCCGAAATCCCACGAAATAAATAGCGGTAAATTGGGGTTGTAATTAACGTCGGAAAGTTTAACGCTTTTTTGCCATTCCGATAGATAGACCTTTCCCTCCATGGATCCCGTGTAAGACTTTAAGATTTCCCGCTCGAATTCTTCTTTAGACCTTCTACCTCTTTGCTCTTTAAGCCATTCTGCGCCTTTAGCAGGGATAGCCGAATAATCGATAGAGAATACATCTACTTTACCTGCTAAGCCTGCTATTAATTTATACGCATGCGAAGTCTTCCCGTTATCGGGGGGGGTAGTAACTGCCAGTCTAATCTTTGTTACGTCTCCCGCCGATTCCCACGCGGGCCTAGCCCATCCCCAGAATCCAAATTCGTCGAACAGAACCATCGTTTGCCTTCCGCCTCTAGCAAAGCTGGGATTTGCTGATTCCCCTGTAATAGTGTTATCGTTGGCTGGATTAGTTAACTTTAAGTATGTTCTGTTCTTTTCCATCCGAAAACCTTGGGGTTTCATCCACGCAGGTAATTCTCTAATTGTATAGTCTAGCTTATAGAATAAAGTGTCGGGGTCTCCTGCAGAATCTACATAATCCTCTTTTCTAGATCCTACGCGAGCATTAAAAAAATCGTCCATCAGCCAATGCTTTAGCAAGAAATTCATCGTGATGACCGTGATCCCTACATCTCGAGGCTTATCCACAAAACCATCGCGCGGATTTTTTAATAAAGATTCTAAGTATCTTAAATACTCGACCTGCTGCCCTTCGTAAAGCATCAGCGGTAGTTTAGCTATTTTATTTCGGGGGTCGTAGGTCCACGCAAAAGTGTCGAACCATAAAAGATCGTCGGATGCACATTCCAGCAAGAGATCCCGCCTATAAAGCTGGTCGCTATTTGCCTTCTGTATCCGCTCCAGTCGCTTCTCTAGCAAGTTTCTGTAATTCCTCATCGGTCAATCCTTTAAAGTTTGTTATATTAACCTCCATTTTTAGGGGTTCCCCGTCTTCTCCGGAAAGTTCAGATCTAGTAGAGTATAACTTTTTTTGCCTTCGCTCTAGGTATCGCCAAGAATCTTCTATAGACCCTTCTACAACGGCTTTAGCGACGTTTCTTTTTGCAGCAAAAGAAACAAAAGACCGTACACGTTCCATTTTTAATCTGAATTGTGTAGACAGCATTTGGTAGTTATAGTAGCTAGAATCGTTTATGCCTGCGTATATGCAAGCTTCTTGGATTGTAAAATCGCTTTTCAGCGCTTCCTCTAATTTGGATAGCACTTCTAATGTTAAGACCTTTTTATGCCTTCCCATTAGCTGTTTTATCGTAAAATCCTGCTTTTTTGCTTCCATTTGCTTTTATTTTAGCACTTGTACCCTATTTTACAACTTCGCTGTATTCGGTAAGCTTTCGGTCTAAGGTACTTGACAAAGTACACAGTAATGTATTACAATTATTTATAACTTATTAAGTCGGTAACGACAAAAACGATGAAGATGAAAGTACACACTAAGCAGGATTATATAAATCGTGTAATCAAGATAATGTCAAAATATACCCTGCTTAGTGTTAAAAGAGAAGATGCTGTAGAGAAAGTTGAGGAATACTACGAGTTTGCTGAACGTTGTTATGCAGATTGTACACTTACACAAAAGTGCGAACGGGTAATTGATGCAGCCCGCTACAGTTGTTTCAATCCGATGACAGATTAGTTTATTAATTATTATTTAAATCCAGTTATTAAAAGACGATGGGCAAGATACTAAAAACAAAGATAGTATGCTTAAGATTTACACAAGAAGATTACAATGCAATAGATAAGGAGGCCGTTAATAAAAACATGAGCCTCTCGGCATATGTACGGTCTCTAGTAGTTATGTATATTAAATCTAAAAATGTAGAAAATGAAGAATAATAGAACAGAATTATTAATAACTTTGCTTTTTTTATGGACGTTATTTATAGTGCTTTTAATTGCTTCTGTTTATATGCTACTAGCTAGTAGTTAGTATATATAGAAATTAGATTGATGCTAAGTTTTACTTTAATTTAAGTATAAAGCTTGTAAAAATGAATAATAAAGATTTTAATGAGAAAATACGGATAATAATTGACGAAGCGGTAACAAGAGGCGAAAGAATAGGGCAAAAAGTAGTTTTAAGAAGTAAAACGGCGGAAAAAATAACGCTTAAAGAATATTTATATAAAAAATACTCCCTTCCTAACTTAGCTCTAAGCACTTGACAAAGTATTAGTAATAGGTTAAAGTTAGATATAAATTTAGTTGCAATAATGAAGATGAAAGATATATTAAATCCAGTGCAACAGAGGGCTTTGGTAATGGCTTATTTGAGGCTGTGGCACTATAACGACGACTTAAGCAAGTTTAATCTATTAGAAGCTATGGCAGAGCTAGACGATATGATTATCAAAGACCCAGAGTGTGCATTTTTGCCTAGCTTTATTGCTAATCATTCTGCTTTCTCATTTTTAAATATCGGAAACGGAAAGGCTGGACATGGTAAGAAAGATTAGTAAAAAGGAGGACAAGAAAGTGGGGCTGATTTATTCTAGGATATCGGGCGTAATGGCAGATATTAACCCAGTTGCCAAAAATTCTAGCAACGATGCACAACGCTATAAGTTTAGAGGCGTAGACGCTGTGTATAACGAACTAAACAAGCACATGGCAAAGCACCAGGTTTTTACGACGTCGGAAATTGTTTCAGAAAAAAATGAAGAAAGACCCTCGAAAAACGGGGGAATGCTAATCTATAGGATCTTGAACATTCGTTTTACTTTTTTTACTGTGGATGGTTCTTTTGTAAAAACTAATACAATTGGCGAAGGCATGGACAGTGGCGATAAGGCTTCTAATAAAGCTATGTCCGTTGCTCATAAATATGCTTTATTACAAGTATTTTGTATACCTACGCAAGACGTTAAAGATCCAGAAGCGGACTCGCCTGAATTAATATCCGACGCAAATTACCTAATAAGTGCAAATGCTAAAGCTAATTCAGTAAAAAATCTGGAAACACTGTCTTATATATGGGACACGCACAAGAGACTACAAACTAATGCTAATTTTATTGCGAACATGACAAAAAATAGAATGCGGATAGAGAAGACCGCCGCAGAACTTAAGCAAAAAGTGGTTGAGTCGATACAAGAGGACGCAGTAGAAGAGGAAGGCACTACAGTTAACCCAGACGATGTTATTCTACCAGAGGAAGAGTTAGATAACCTAGATAATTTATACAATAACGTAATGGAAAGGGACTAATGGGAGTACATACTAATAAAGTAAATGACCAACTTGTTATAGATATATTAAACGACCTAGCCATCGGTGCTAGATCGTCTAGTCTAAAACCTGAATACTTAAAGATAATGCACATGCGCTTTATAGATAAAAAGACATTGCGAGAGATCGGAGAGGCTTATAATTGCTCTAGGGAAAACATAAGACAGATAGTTAGTTTAGCTAAGAGAAAACTTGGTATTATCTAGTCCAAAATATTCTTGACAAAGCATTGCGAAGGTGCAAATATATAGTATAACTTTAGTAATAAATGAAGATGAAGAATAATACAGATCTTAACTCGCTTTTAGATGTGCAAGAGTATATAGCTGACTTTAAAGAACAGTCTATAGCATTATGCTTCGATGTTGGTTTTGTTAGCGCAGACAGCAACACGCTAACAGGCGTTAGAGCTTACTCTGCTAATAATAGCCGTACCCCTTTCGTTATGGCATATCAATTTGCCCGAAAATATGCATCAAACACGACATTAACTTTTATTGACATCATTGAAGGTGAGGACGGCGTAGTTTTAGGCACTCTATACCTAAATACAGATGGTATCTACGATTATAGTTTCG